>Ga0315282_10001745_pt1 | contig 40619 bp, 14 predicted proteins | sample YL17G07_20_MG_FD_203693 | JGI IMG/M metagenome (GOLD analysis project Ga0315282, IMG submission 203693) | Sediment microbial communities from Yellowstone Lake, YNP, Wyoming, USA - YL17G07_20 | ecosystem: Environmental > Aquatic > Freshwater > Lake > Sediment | place: USA: Wyoming | collected...
ATGATAGCGTAATCATAATACCGATTACTACAACTTCAGATGGGTTGTATAGTTATAGGGATATAAAAACAAAAGAGATTAAAGGCTTTTTAATACCTGGTTCTAAAGATATTTTCCCCAATATCAAGGAAGCAACTCTTATATACGCTGAATCAGGAACAGACAACTGGCAGGAACTAGCAAACGGTTCAGGAGAAATCTCACTCTATAAAGATAAAAAAGGGCTACCCATTATATTTGCAATATTGCCTACGGAACTAAGTCTGCAAATCACTAAAGTAAATGGAAATACGCCAAAAGACAATAAAGTATCCTTATCACTGAAAAGTGGTAGTGAAGTTGAGATAGAATTAGAGATTTATGCTAAGGATTATAAAACCCCATTTGAAGTTACATACTATTATATTCTAGATGACCAAACCAAAAAAGAGGGAGATAAGATTATGATAGTTGGGGCAATTCAGAAAGAGGCAATAAAATATAAGTGGAATGGGGAGAAAAGGATAGGTGTCGAAATAAGTGCTGGAAAATTAACCAGCACGGCATTTGTCAGTATATCTCCCAAAGGGTTTGGGTTTAATAAACTATGGTTTATGATACCAATAGCAGTAATAGTTATTGTTTTTGTTATTATTGTTTTAACCTTATTTAGAAGTCGAATTAAAAGTCGCTCAAAACAACAAATTTATAAAATAAAGATACAAAAAGAAAGACCCAAGGAAAGTAAAGAATCATGGTTTGGCAAATTATGGCAAAGAAAACCAATAGAGGTGCAGAGCATAAGCTTAGAATTTTCAGAAGATAATCGGATATTTAAGCTGAACATCCCACATGCAAAAGGTTATAATGGAAAACCTGAATGGTTGATGGTGAATAGAATTAAATCTGGTTCTTCTGTCTACATCTTTGAGTTACGTCGCTATTTTCATGGTGAAAGGAACCCCGGAATAATCACGTTTTATGATAAAAATGGTAATACGACATATATTGTAAATGTTAGTTATAACGCTCAAGTTGCAGCAGCTGATATATCAAATGTAGCTAATGTAGCTAAAAATGTCACAGAGATGAGAGAAGAATTAAAAAATCCGACAATTCCAATTGATGTGAAAGACAGAAAAGATGAGGAAAAAGTTGATGTAGATAATGAAAATCAAATTACTCAACCTGATTCTAGTAATGCAGTGATTTACCGAAATAGCTTATTAATTAGTTATGAGGGAAGAAAAGGCAAAATAACTCTTGATATACCAGGGGATACGATAACATGGATAGGAAAACCCGATTGGATAAAAATTGATGAAAGCCATAAAAATGAAAGAAAGTATTCATTCGAGGCACTAAGTCTGAATAATAAACCAGAAATAACACTTAGCGGATACAACAGTAAAAAACAGCTAATTGCTAATATAGAAATCATTCCAGATAAAGACTATAAAAAGGAACCAAGTTCACAAGAGTATTATCAGATTGATAGTACCAGTGTTCTAAAGAATGATGGAGATAGGGTTGTAGTTGTTCTGAAACGAGATAATAACTACACAGAAAAGATAAGAATTATTTCTGAGGTAAAACCTGAATTAGATACAAAATTACATGTCAATGGGAGGATATACCCCAGTAGTATAGAAGAGGAATGGATTGCATCATTGAGCATTGAAAAGAATTATCAAAGAAATATGTATGATAGTGAATTAAAGATTAACGTAATGTATACGATTCAAGATGGGATACCTTACGTGATCTGTAAGCTACCAGAGCAATCTCTTGAAGATATGTCTCAAAAACCAATTAACTTTACACTTGAGTCAAACGGACAATTTGTTGAATTTCAGTTTAGTAAAGACAGCAAAATAAAACTAGAAGTGATTAGAGGCGGTCAGTTGAAAGTAGATCAAAAAGATAACCCCCAAAAGATTACCGTTCCAAATCCTGATAACTTGGGATCCAAACTTATTACTAATCTGAATAAAATGCTTTCTAGTCCTGGGATAGATGTTAATGAGCAAGATAAAAGAGAAAAGCGTGAATTACTAATGAGAGTGATAGAAAACCCTGATGATACAAAGGCATGGATGAAGTTCGCTGGTTTAAGTGAGAGTAAAAAGCCAATCGAAGATACCAAAACGGTAGAGCCAAATCTTGATAATAAAGAAACGCTACAAAAGATTGCTTCCATCGTATTTGAGAAAATGCAAACAATTAAGCAGGAAGTGGATAAGAAAGAAGCATTGCCAGAGACTCCTATACAAAAAGAATCCGAAGAGAAAATGATTGAAGTAAAACCAACAATAACGGAAAATCCAGAAACCAAATCTACTGCTGATGGAAACAAGCACATTCAGGCATTGATTGATCTAAGAAATACGATAGAAAAAGCTTCTTATGAAGGGAAAGAGTCAGATATTAATCTGCTAAACGAACTTGTAGGCAATATTAAGGTAATAAATGAAACCATTGGTGATATAGAGAATTTTATAGCGGTTAATTTTGATAGTCCGATACTGAAGAAATTGATGGATTGGGGTGAAAATCTATATAAAAGAAAGCAAAGTAATCCTCAGAAACTAGATGATACATGGCAGATATACACACAGATAATGAACGACCCGTTTAATATTTTCGTTATCTGGAAGGCAAATACCCCTTTTAACAGTAACGATCATATTGTAGATGGAAATCCTTTTGGACTTGATCATAAAGCCACAGTAGCGAAAGTTATAAGTCCGGGCTTCAAAGTCTCAGCAAGAGTAAGAGATAAGCAAGGAATAATAATCAAAAAGGCTTCTGTGCAAATTTCAAATATATAGTAGGGGCGAAGCATTTTTAGCTGGATCGAGATTTATAGCTAATTTGTATTAACATAAAAATGCTTCGCCCCTACGGTAAACCCTATTTTTTAACGATTACATACAAAGAAAAGGAGAGTGACATTAAATTCCTTCATGAAATTCTTGAAAAAAATCAACATTATTAGAAAATTTTGACAATCCCCTCTTGACAAACCTTATGGATTGGGGTATAAATGTCTATAAAAGAAAACAAAGTGACTCTCAGCAGTTTTCAGATAATGTTTGGCAACTATACGCACAAATAATGAACGACCCGTTTAATATTTTCGTCATCTGGAAGACAAATACCTCCTTTAATAATAATGATCATGTTGTAGAAGGAAATTCCTTTGGGCTTGATTATAATGCAATTGTAATAAAAGTTATAGAACCCGGTTTCAAGGTTTCGGCAAGAGTAAGAGAAAATCAAGGCAGAATCATCAAAAAGGCTCGTGTGCAAATCTTGAATAGATAGTCGAATATAATGTACCACAAAAATTATACAATTTTAAAGTGGACACATTTCTATTAATAAGCAAAAGGTTAGAGGAGGCAGATATGCGCATAATTATTTTATTGTTTACCATTGTTTTAGGTTGCACTTTATTGGGAGTTTCTTCGGTCTTATGTTATGAAAGAGAATTGTTTAGTATTGATAGTAAGTTTGAAGATTCTTTGAAAAAGGAAATCATATCGAATGATTTGAGAGACGAGATAAATCATCAACTTATAAAGCTATACAACGATAATAAAATAGTCTATGAAAAGCAACTTTCTGATGACATTAAAGGAATTGAGATTTGGGCAGAAGAATCAGGTAAGAAATGGCAAATAATAGATAAAGGGTATAAAAATGATGTCTACAACAACGAATTAAATGATTGTATAAATGATTGCGTTTATATTGTTAAGAAAGAAGAAGAATGTTTAAGGGTTTATCAGGAAGTGGCACCCCTTGATCTCATAATATGTATTGATGCATCAAAATCTGTTGATATAGAAAAAGCAAAATATGCATTAAAATATATTTTGGATTATGTATATAAATATGGTTTCTTCACACAGAAACTCGATCGAATTTATATTGGTAAATTTGGTGAAATGGCGTCACCAATTTTTTCTCGTGAGAGAACCACTCAAGGTGGTCCAGAGATAATTAAATATTTTTCTCCACAAGAATTAACCCCAAAAGACAAGAAGGAATTAGAAAAAAGTATTAATGATCTTAAATATTCTGATAAAGATACTGGTTTTAAGTCGCTTTTAACTGATTTAAGAAAAAACCTGCAGCTTTTCTATGCGGATCGAAAGCATGTAAGATATGATTCTCGTCGTGTGGTTCTTATTATATCAGATGGGATTGATGAACCACAGTTAAAAGAAGAAGAGATAACTAAAGATGATCTATGCCTTTGGTTGGTTTGTAATGATAGAGATAAAAATGTTAAACTGGATTCGCAAATCATTCTTGTTAAGATACCATCGAACCTATCTATGTATAAAGAAAGCAACAAAGAAAGATCCGATGAATTTTGGGAAATGCCAGATGTTAAAAAGTGGGTGAAAAAGATTGATTTTAGCGTTAACAATTGGGAACATAAGGAATTAATATCTGAATTGTATAAAAATCTTGATGATTCCCGCTGTACAAGGAAAACTTATATTGAATTAGTTCATGATAAAGAAGAAAATAATATACCCGTGATAAGTATAATGACTGATGAGTCAAGTGATAACTTAGCTTTGGAAATTAGATATGTAACAAACTATGAAAACGATCATAGTCTGGATTATGTTAGTATTAAAAGACCATTTGGTTTAAAACCATTTCTCGATTCAAAAGATACATTACTTGATTTCTGCGAGCAAGTTATTATTTCAGGTAAAGGAACTGGTTATCCAAATTATAAAGAAGCTTATGCGGCTTCAGAAGTAAAAGAGGCTTTCTTCAAAGCTATCTTTCATCCTAGAAGCGATATTGCTGAAGAAGAACCATTACGTATTAAATTAGTTGGAAAGGGAACAGGTTATAATCTCAAAGTAGATAACACAACAAAGTTAATTAGGATAAGTCATAGTGAATCAAACAGCGTAAGTTTTAAATCACCTTTATATGTATTCACTCATAAAAATAAAAAAAGTATGAAATTTAACCTTAATCGCATAAATGAAACAATATTAGATAAGAGTAGGTTTAGAGCCACAATTGATAATATCCCCATTTACGAAGATGGTAAACCAAAAGAATACATTTTTGATGTGAGTAGTATAGCTAATAGCAAAAAAAATAATTGGATTTTTAGCTATGATTTCATTATACATGTTGCCAGTAAAGACGATGATGGCCAAGAAATACAGATGGGTGAAAAAAAGATAACTGTTAAATTTGTATATGCAAGTATATTGCGAGTAATTTTTGCGTCCGTTGTGCTATTTGTAGCAGTTATTTTTTTGGGTTATCACTGGATGATCCGAAAGTCTCATTCTAAGGGAAAGGCACTAATATATTCCATATTACCATTTGGTTTATGTACTATTGTCTTTTTAGTCCTCTTCAATCCACACATTAGTTTTGATAATATTCTTGAAGTTAGCGGATTTACTACTTTAATAGAGGCATTTATTTTAATTATTTTTGCCATAATAAAATACTCAAAATATGATGATACACCCCATAAAGGGAATTATGTAGCATTTTTCTGGATATTACTAATACCTCCACCAGCTTTGCTTTTATTTTTGTTAATTTTTGATATGGTGATATTAAGAGCAATATTTAGCTTTGATTTTCTTTTTATTATTGTTTTTTTTATTATTATAATTATGATAATCCTGTTATATAACAAAATTCAAAATTATATATACAGCAAATTTGGTAAAAAGGATAAAGTTATTGAGAAATAGTTGTCTTTCAGATGAGTTATTCCTGTTAAAATTGACGTTTACAAAACACCATTAGAGTTGTTCTGCCATTAAGAAGGTATCAGATTAAGGTATTAGATTAATGAAAAAATATCTTTACTTTGGGTATATTTTTTTTTCTATTCTATCCTTATTCTGCGTGTTTCAAAGAATTTCAGAAGCTGATGTGAAGTGGAATCCTAAATCAGTTATTTGGGTAGATATATCCAATAGCATGAAAAGCAAGATTGAGGATGTTAAAAATAATCTAAGAAATCTGGATAATTTTAGTTCAGTGAAAGCTAATTATATAAAAGGATTTTATAGCAAAAATAATGATCCTAAACCTATTATAGTGGAATTTCCAACAATATATGATATAAAATTGCCAGAGAATTCAAAAAATACATTTTGTTCTCTTGACGGTGGATTAGAGAGGACGCTGAATGAAATAAGAAATGATATTTCTGCTGATGGCACAATTCTTTTGTTCGTAACTGACATGATTATTGATGTGAAATCTGAAAACCAAAATTTTAATGATATTTCTTATATATTTTGTTACGAAGGAAATAAGGACAGCAATTATGGCATATATGTCATATATATTGTTGATCCTGACAAACACAATGAAATAAAAGATAAGAAGTTTCTAGATTTTATGGATGAGTTGTCAGGGCAGTTTGAAAGGGAACCAAATCTATGTAAATTCAATTATCTTGGAAATCAACCAATTTTTAAAGTGACACATCCAATATGGGAGAAATATTCAGCCGGTTCATATATAGATTCCTATTATACCTACGAAATCAGTTATATACCAATACATCAAAAACTGATTGAAGGAAAACTTAGTATAGCCAAACTAAATCCAATTGTAATTAATGGTTTTTCAGGTCAATACAACATAGCTCCATCCGATTACACTGCCAAACTGGCGATTGTGAAAAAACACATAAGTACCAATAATACTGATTCAAGAAATATAAAAGAAGATAAAAATTATACAATAATAAAAAACTTAAACAGTGAGAATATATTAGAACCAATGTTATTTTTGAAAATTCGCTCTCCTAAATGCAGTATTGGTGATTTTTTCTCAGTGAGAACGAAAGGGGAGATTAAAGGGGATGTAGAATTAACGGTTTCTGAGGCTGTCATTTGTCCACCACAAGAATACTACCCAAATTTAAAAATAACAGAATATTTAAATGATTCTTCGAAATGCAACACTCTGAACAACTTCAGTTTACCATTCCAGTATGATATTCGTTATCCCTCGTGGTTTTGGCCATTAAGAGTCTTGTTTTTAGTTTTAGTAATTTTTATAATTGTAATTATACGAAGATTGTTAATGCTTTAGTTGCTTTATTGGGAAGGTAGTCGAACAATGAAAAATTTTATATGTTTTACTTTCATAGCTTGTCTTATCGGTGTTTGTTCTATATGTATCGCTCAAGAAGCTATAAATGCTAATGCAGGATGGGAACCGGAAGGAAATATATGGGTGGATATTTCCGGCAGTATGAAAAATGAGTTAGATTTTGTGGGATTAGACTTGATTAACATAGTTCGTCACGGGGGAATTCAGGTCAAATCTATAAAGGGATTCTTCAATAGGCAAAGTGATAAAAGTATCAAGACTCCTGGTTTTTCTAGGTTGGATGATCTGGAAATTGCGAATAACCCGGGTGACACACTCAGCCCGGTGGTTGAATGTGTAAAAATGGGCATAGAAGAACTCAAAGACTACCAGATTCTACTCTTCGCTACGGATGAGATCAATGAGGCACAATCGGGAAATATAGTCGTCAGTAAATGTATTGATGAATTCAGAACGGCTCTTTTGAATGATAAAAGTTGTCCATGGGTATTTTTTATGGATGATATAAACTCAAGGTATAGAATATATATAATGATACGTTATAATCCGGTTAAGGTGAATGTAGCTCAACAAGACAAAATTGCAATGCAATTCTTAGGTTTTTTGGATAATATTTGTGGAAGAATGGGGAGAAAGTCTGAACTTTTTTGGTTTCAACCTCCGCAAAACTTTGTCGTCTTTGATATAAATCCTCTGAATATTTGGGAAACGTGGCCATCCGGGGTTGAAATAGACTCACAATATGGCTACCAGATTAAGTATACCCCAAGAGCTTATCAGATAGTAAAAGGAGATTTTACCATAAATACAAATGAACCTTTGGCTGTTAGTGGCTTTTCAGATAAAAGTAGTATATCAGATTATAAGGCAGAAATATCCAGAGTTAGTATGGCACAGGAAAATGAACAAAACCTTGATCCTTCGCATCATACCATTCAGCTTGGAAATCTGAGCAGAGCAGAACCACTAGATATTAAATTTAGACTTAATTTTAAGGCACCAAAACCAAACTGGAAAGATTTTTTCTCTCATAATAAGGGTTTCGTGATGGGTAATATACCAGGACTAACCTCCGGGGTAGTTTTCAGCCCTCCACAAGATGAATATCCAAATTTGATAATAAAAGAAGCGAGTGAACGCATAGATAAAGATATTAATATGAAGCCTTGTAAAGCTAACATAGGATTCCAATACGTGATCCGATATCCAACTTCGTGGTGGTTTTGGAGAGTTCTTCTTATATTTGCGCTTCTTGGAATACTCATATCAATTATTGCATTTACAATGCGACCAAACAATATGGGAAAAATTGAAATATTGGCGGATAGTGCCTATTTGTTGACCATGAATTTGGATCGGGAGACCTCTAGAATGATCGAAGCAAAAGTTGGTGATGATCTTATACAACTGGGGCGCATTATGAAAGGTAAGGATCTCAAAAACTTGAAGTTTGCCCCTTCTGATAAAATAGGAAAAGTAAATGGACAGGAAGTTGCAGTCAATAGCAAACCAATAACCATGTATATCAATAATCCTATAACCTTAGAGCTTTTGACAAATAATGAAGTGCAAGACGGTTCATATACTATAAAAAATACAATCAATCTGATGTTCAGGCAAGTTTCAGAACAAACAGAAAGGATTGTTGAAAAACCATTTTATCCTTAATTTTAACCCATCTGATTTAGTCTGCAGTACAATCGGTAGTTATATGTTAGGTTCTAAAACTATTTATCTGCATAGGAGGTAGACATGCTAAAAGTAAGTAAGTTTTTGGTAATGGTTATACTAATAATTTTTGTGGCTATAATGCTTTCATCATGTGGAGTAGTCTGGACTCGTCCAACCTCTATCGCAAAGATAAAAAGTGGTGGGGCAGATTACGTGGGAAGCGAGGTTATTGTTCAAGGATTGGTCAATGAATATATAACCGGGATACCAGAACTTAGTGATTACGACGGGTCTTACCGTATTGATGATGGAAGCGGAAGCATAATAGTATTAGCAAAAGGAACGCCTCCTATAAAGATGACCAGAGAAGCCGTGAAAGGAATAGTCAAGAAGGTTGTCATAAATAATGTTGAGGATGTTGCTATACAAAAGCTTGAAATCAAAAGTCTAGTTGGCACATTTGGTAATACATTAGATTGGATAATTGCTGTTTTAGTCTTTATTGGTGGGATTTTGGTTGTAATTTATGTTTATGCAATAACTCTATTCAAAATGAATCTATACAGCAAAGGACCAGAAGATGCACGTACCGTATCTAACACAGCTAGCGCTTTGGCATTCTTTGCCCTTATTGTTATCATTCCAATAGTTTTGTATAGAGGATATTCATATATTCCTTTTGTTTTGTATGGTCTCTATTTCCTTGTTGCCTTTATTATACTTATAGTTTATTATGCAAAGTCAGGCAGGTAGATAAGAGAGGAGAGTGTAATATGCAAAATCCGAGAGAAGAAGTACGTAATATAAATCCAACGCTTTTAATAGGATTGGGTGGTACAGGACGTGAGGTTCTTACTAGAGTCAGGAGAGATTTTGTTCAAAAATATGATAATATCAGAAATTTTCCTATAGTGGGATATTTTCTTGTTGACACCGACGAAACATCGCAACATTATACCCCGGGACTCAAAAGCCTACTTGATCAAAAAATTGATTTTAGTCAAGATGAATTCTATAAGGCAACAATAACTAATGTATCGCAATTTACTCAGAGACTTAATCTCTATCCTCACATTGCCGAATGGTTATATCCAAATTTATCAGACATAGGCGATCTCAAGGAAGGGGCTGGCGCTATCCGACCTTATGGAAGACTAGCTTTCTTTGTTCACCAACGTAATATAAGGACAAATATAACCAATACACTTAAATCCATAAGAAGCCCCGAAAATATATCTATTATGGCAGAAAAACACAACATTAATTGTGGTAACAGTGTGTCTGCCTATATTGTCTGCTCGATTGCTGGTGGAACAGGTAGTAGCATGTTTCTGGATATGGCTTTTACACTCAAGGATATAACAAAAGCAGAAGGAATGTCTATTGAAATAATAGGATTCCTTGTGATGCCCGGATTATACGGAAAAGATAGTCACGCAGCTAATGGATATGCGGCATTAAAGGAGTTAGAGCATCATAGCAGGATAAACAATTTTGACGTTCAATACGAAAATAATACCAACCGAAAAACAATACCAGTACCACCATTTGATTACTGTTATCTTATTCACAGTGAAAACGAAGGTAATGTTCCTGTTGATTTTAACACCCGGGAAGATATGTTTGAATTAGTTTCGGAAAATATTTTCCTTGACTTTTCTAATGATGATTTCGCCGCTCATAAGCGTAGAATCAGAGTAAACTTTACCGATCAATTGGCTAAGGATGTATATACAATAGGTAATGTTAATATCGGTTCTGGTATGGAAGAAGAGGGCTGGAGTAGAAGGTATATGAGTTTTGGTTATACCTCAATTTCGTATCCAGCAGACAGAATTATAAGTTGTTGTGCATATAAACTTGCCGCCGAAGTATTTAATGACTGGGGAAAACTTGCTGATTCACAAGGGCAAATAGCTGGCGGTTCTTTAGCTGATTATGTTTACAATGCTGAGTCTAGTAATACAGGATTTTTTTCTGATCTTGGTATGTATGAAAGCTTGGGAGCAGTAGGAAAACACGATCTATTAAATTCAATAACTCGCAAGGGTACTGGAAACACCTTATTTAGTGATATTAGCAGCTGGGCTAATGGTCTGGAGAAACAAGTAAAAGATGATAACCACTTGAGAGATAACATGACCGTAGTCCAATTTCTGGATCAGAATGTAAAGCTATTTGAAGCTAAATTTATTGACGAGTCAATTGAACCAGACCCCACTAAACATGGCGAATATGTTCAGGTAATGAATAACAATATCAACGTTCTACTTGAAGGCGGATTATTGGCTGGAACAAATGAGTCAATTGATGGTTTATGTGACCACGTTGCCAAAGATGGAAGTGTTACTCATGGAAAAATCTATAAATACGTTGCAAAAATGATAAATGACAAAACTCTAAGCTCTGCCCAAATAAGACAAGTTTTGGGTGAAGTAGTAAAAAGGCTTGGTACTGGTAATGCTTCTTATAAGGCCGCTTTTTTGGAGCAAACAGGGGATGAACAATCAAAAACAGGGATGTATAAAGAACTTGAACAATACCAAGGACAAATGAATCAATACAAGAACAATATAGATTCATATCTTAGAGAAAGGGATGATCATAATTCATGGCCAGATAGGATGCCCTGGAGTAAAATACGTAAAATAGATGCCTTGAGATATGATGATGCTCATATATTTGGTGTATTACACAGCTATGTAGAATCGCTAATCCAATATTTACAGATCAAAACAAGAATTTTGGCTAGGCGTAAGCTATTAAAAGTCTGTAATCAGCTTATAGATTATACGACTACACTGATCAAGGAACTTGACAGTATAAATATTACAATTAGCAAGTTACATTCTCAAGCAATGACCGTTTCAGACGACTTTAGAGGAAGAATCCCGGTTAACTTGCTTCAGAATATATACGACCCTGATGATATAGAAAGCATATATTATCCTATGGCAGAGGGTTTTGACAATATTGACTATCATAGTCGTATGATACTTGATAGATTAACTCAAGTATTTGGAGATGGCCGCCAAATAACTATTGCTGACATTCCAGATTTAGTAGAAACGCATTCGCCTGAGAGGATAATGGGTGAGGTGATATCATATACTCGCTCAATTTATGAACCTATAATCAAACAACTTAGCATTATAGACGGAGTTTACGTAAGGAAATATCCTGAAGCATTAGCTGAAAAGCGCAAGTTATTCCTTTACAACACACTAAAATATGGTAAGTGCTGGATGGTGCTTAATGACAGATTGCCAAATCTGCGTTTGAGTCCAGACAACAATAGAAGCTATATTGTTGGACGAGTTGTTGATCCTGCCAAACAACAGGCAAGGATGCTGTTTGATAAAGAAATTCAGGGCATGAGAGATACTGCAATTGATCCCACCATTCAGATATTTCAAACCACTGATCCTTCTAAAATATTGATCAGTACCGAACTTGCTGGTTTCCCGTTAGCGGCGTTCAATGGGATAAATGCTCTGAAGGAGAAATACGATGCTGTATATATGGAACCAGGGAGCACACTGCATATCAACAAGGATGATTCAAAATATCGTGATATTTCTCCTATGATAAACGTCGAAGATATTGAAAAATTAAACGACATTAGATCATGCTTTGTATTGGGTGTAATACTGGGTGTTATTGTTCCTAGGATTGCCACTATAGGAAATGCTAAGATGATAGTGTTTGACTTCAACCGTATGGCGATCTTGGAAACAGTTACCAGAACGCTAGGAATAGAGAGCAAGGCAAAAGTAGCTCTTGAAAAGAATGAAACTATGTTGAGAGAGATAAAAGGAGAAATAGCAAGGAAGGAAGGAATGCTTCTACGCCAGAAAGGTGGGAAATTTAACCCGGATAACTTCAGAAAATATTTTATGACTCTATTCTGGTATTGGAAAAATATCTATCCCGAACAAAATGTTGATATGGGGTCTGGACAAGCCATAACAAAAAGAAGTCCCGAAAATCTTATACTCGATAGAAAAATGCATGAACTGCAGGATCTATATAAAGAAAGCTTTGATCCCGGTGAAGCAGAATCTCAGTGGAGTATATTTACTAAAGAGGCTAGAGTTCTTCTGAACGAACCTGATGTATTCTCTGATCTAATTGGGGCGACTAATTTTCGAGTGGTGAAAATGCAAGATGAGTGATCAGTCTTTTAAGCGTAAAAAACCTAATCAAAGCCTTAATCAAGAGTATCGAGAAAGCAATCAAAACAATGATCCAGGGCACAAAAGCAGATTAAGTTTTGCCATTGGTATGATCGTGCTGGCGTGCCTTGTTTTCATTGTTATTGTTGTATTAATAGCACAATATGATAAACACCAGAGGATTCACTATACCGAACCCATAATTATAACAACTCATGAATCTAAATCGGAAGATCAGCCGAAAGATCAGCCAAAGGATAATGTAAAACCAGAAAAGGAGCCTAATACCTCCGATAATGCTCCTAATAATAATGCCAAAAAAAATGATGCAGGAAATCTGGAAGAACTCATTAAGCGAGTAAAACCATCAATTGTGTTCATAAAAACACAAAGGTCAAACGGTGGTGGAGAGGGAAGCGGATTTTTCATCAGTGATGATGGATACATACTTACCTGTTATCACGTCATTGATAACGCCAGACAAATATTAGTTAGATATTTGAATTCTGATGGCAATTATGAAACAACTCAGGCTCAACTTGTCTGGTCACAGGAAGACATTGACGTAGCATTAATACGTTTACAGCAAAGTGTTAATATTAAAAGTATAGAAATAGGCGATGCTGAAAGTGTCATACAAGGGCACCAAATTATTGCTATTGGGTTCCCACTAGGCTCGTCACTTGGAGTAGAACCGACCGTTACAACAGGTATTGTTAGCTCATTAAGGCAATCAGGCGCAAGATCATTTTTTCAGATCAGCGCACCGGTCAACCCCGGTAACAGTGGCGGGGCATTGGTTTCTGTTGAGACTGGAAAAGTTATAGGCATTGTAAATGCAAAGATAAAACAAGCAGAAGGGATAGGTTTTGCCATCCAAATAACTGATAATCTAAAGCAAACTCTAGCTAGAGAAAGTGGAATATCATTTTAATAATATAGTTCACTATTAAATTTAATATGGGAGGCAGAGAATAGATATGGGACGAAGTGTATTGGAGTGTCCAAAGTGTAATACTGAAAACAGTCTCGATGCAATATTTTGCACAAATTGTAGATTTAAGTTTATTGACCTAAGTTTAGAGAATGAGGAGTTATTTTTTGCTTTTGAAAAAGGGAAACAGACATTACGCAATGAAATAGTAATAAAAAATGAAGGCGGGGTTGAAATACAATTAGAGGCAAAATCTAACATCCCTTCCAATCAGCTTATTATAGATCCGAATAAAATAGAATTAAGTCCGGGGAAAAGTGGAAAATTCATTATTAGTCTAATTGCGGCTCAACTTAAACCCGGTTTACGTCCTCTGGGTGATCTGACTATCTCCATTGCTGGCAGGTCCGATTTTACCAAGAATATCCCTATTTTGTTTGGGCTTCCGCCAGAAGCGGAGATCCTAATAGATAACAATAATCTGGGCGATATTTTTACGGGAAATACAAAAGAAGCGTCTGTTAGTATAAGAAACAAAAATGCAGGAACAATAGTACTTTATGGTTATAAAGGAGAATGGGTCGGAGAAGGTGAGCAGGTAACAAAACAGACAGATAAGAATACAGATGAGATTATATATAGATTTATTGAACCCATAAATATAAAAAACAAAAGCGTTGACATAAAGATACCTTTTGACTTCTCAGATGCAAAACCAGGCGCAATCAACACTAAACTCATACTAATGTTTGGCGATAAGATAGGTAACCAACCCATTGATATATCAGCTAACATAATTGAGGGACCAAATTTAGAAGGTGAAATAAATTGGAATACAATTGCCGAGTTGCCAAAAAAAGATGCTTTCAGCGATCATGAGTATAATAAAACGCCAGATTCAAAACATATAGATAAAAGTACGGAAGGAAATATTGATATTAATCTAGGTACTGTTCCTGAAAGTGTCAGAACAACAATAGATTTTGTTCTTAGCAATTCATCATCTAAGCAAGGGTATAAAGCTATAATTGTGATTGATAATATAACAGATGGAGTATCTGCCGAATTTGGTGAATATGCAACCAATAGGATTGAGGCTGATATGGAGCCTGGTTATGCTTTTTTGGGCAATATTCAAGTAACTGCAAAAAAACAAGGGAATCAAAGCTTCCGGGTTCATATTACCTATGACAGAGATGATTATGGCTTGCCTGAATTAAATATGCTTGCTTCTTTAGATGTAATAGGATTAAAAGAATCGGTACGTATTTACGGTATAGACTTTGGAACAACCAACTCATGTATATCTTACTATGGAGATATAGAAGCGGCTACTGTTAATATGGAGGAAAGCGGGTCTCAAAATTCTGGTAGCCAAAAGGAGTATTTATATTCATTTTGTTGCATTCCGGATCAAAATAGACCCAAAGAAAGTTTTGTTGGACGTTATGCTGAGATGTTATATGCTAGAAGAACTGATAAAAATAGTATTGGCGTTAAGTCAGTAAAAACAAAGTTAGGCACGGAATGGAAACTGTTAGTTGGTGGGGAGTCTTTACCTGCAAAGGATATCGTTGGTATCATTCTAAAAGAATTAGTTACTAGATCAGTAAATGAGTTATGTGTTTTGCCCCGCAAAGCTATTATAACAGTTCCAGCGAATTCATCACTCAAGAAGATTAATGAAACTAGAGAAGCATACAAAAAAGCCGGTATAAATGTCGAAGATGTAATTTATGAACCAGAAGCGGCAACTTATTATTATCTTCTTGGCACACCATCCGGACTCCAATTGTTAAACCATCTTGGATATGATAAACCTTATCGAATATTAACATTCGACTTCGGCGGCGGGACGCTTGACATTTCCATAATTCAGGTTCTGAAAACAAATCAGGATGGAAAAATAAAAAATGAGATTAAGGTGTTAAAAAGTTCCGCTAAAAATATCGGTGGTGACAATATAGACTGGGGTTTAAGAAGAGACGTCATACAAAAAAGTACTTTGTCAGCGAACGAACGGGATCAATATTGGAGACGTATATCAGAACTGAAAGTCAAGTCTGAACTAAAAAGCGATGAATTTAGAGAACTGCAATTATCGAGGTTAAATCTTATTAAGTATTGTGAAAGAGCAAAAATTAAATTCGGGGAGCCCGGAGTTGGTAAATATGAAGAAATTTTCAATATCGTATCAAGAAATACCCAAAAACCAGTTCTCATAGAGATATTTAAAAATAACTTTGATGAAATATGCAAAAATTTATTGCCAGATATTAAGAGATTTATCGATCAGATCATGCAAGGAACTAAATTGGATGGGCGTAGTATCACCAAAGATGACATTGACAAAGTATTGATGGTTGGAGGTTCTTCTTCTATTGTCTTCTATCAACAAGAAATCAAAAAAATGTTTGGAGACGATAAAGTAGGTTTCTTAGAACGTGATGCAAAAATCTGTGTTTCCAAGGGTGCCGCTCTTTATGCTAATGCAATTCAAGACCCCAGGAGTATTTATGAATTTTCAAAAGTTGATCCCAAAATTGACGTGCGTATAGGGTATATGGCAAATACGGAATTTGGTCCAAAATTTATGGAAATATTCAATCAAGGCACGCTCATTGGAACGATAAGCGAAAAAAACAAGATTATTATGCCCCCGTCCGGCGTCTATAAGCTCATTTTAGGGACAAACAAGGGGAATAACGATAATTGGCAAAGAGATAATAAGGATCTGTCTCAAATAGCAGAACCATCTTTTCAGTCAACGTCCGGGGATACCATAGAAGAATGGTTTGAACTCGATAGCGTAGGAAATCTAGTATGGTACGTTGAGCATAACGGTAATGTTATACCAACTCAGATCGAGGTTCTGGAAAAATCTGACTCTGGTGACAATGACCCGGGGTTTTAATCCATTATAAAATTTAGCGATTGAGAATCCAATTTCATTATTTTAAAACTGGAGGTCTTTAATATGCGCTGGCGTCCGGTAAGCTTTTTAATCATCCTGCCATTTATCACTATAATTCTATTCTCACCTTTATGCGCCTGGTCTGTCTCTTTTACAGCTACAAACCCAGAAATCTGGCAAAACAAGGACGATACATACTCACTTTATACTACTATAGAAATTGACAAACTACCTGAAAAAAGACTTGATATAAAACTTGCACTAAAAATTGTCAAATCTGATGATAGCGTAATCATAATACCGATTACTACAACTTCAGATGGGTTGTATAGTTATAGGGATATAAAAACAAAAGAGATTAAAGGCTTTTTAATACCTGGTTCTAAAGATATTTTCCCCAATATCAAAAAAGCAACTCTTATATACGCTGAATCAGGAACAGACAACTGGCAGGAACTAGCAAACGGTTCAGGAGAAATCTCACTCTATAAAGATAAAAAAGGGCTACCCATTATATTTGCGATATTGCCTACGGAACTAAGTCTGCAAATCACTAAAGTAAATGGAAAGATGCCAAAAGACAATAAAGTATCCTTATCACTGAAAAGTGGTAGTGAAGTTGAGATAGAATTAGAGATTCATGCTAATGATTATAAAACCATATTTAATGTTACATACTATTATTATTTAGATGACCAACCCAAAAAAGAGGGAGGTATGATTACGATAGTTGGACCAATTCAGAAAGAGACAATAAAATATAAATGGAATGGGGAGAAAATGATAGGTGTCGAGATAAGTGTTAGAACATTAACCAGCACATCATTTGTCAATATTTCCAATAAGAGACCTTTATCTAATATAATATGGACTGCCTTGAAAAAAAACTGGTTGATAATACTAATAGTTCTAGCAATAGGTTTTGTTGTTTTAACCTTCCTTAGAATCCGAAGTAAACGCTCAAGTAAACGCTCAAAACCACTTGATATATATAATAAAGATCAACAAGATGAATTAAAGCGGAAGAAAGATCAGCAAAAGGAGCTAAAGAAGAAGAAAGATCAGCAAGATGAATTAAAGCATAAGAAAAAACAAGATTCTGAATCTTCAAAACAAAAAGACCGCAAAAAGCAAAAAGAAAGTCACAAGGAAAGTAAAGAATCATGGTTTAGCAAATTATGGCAAAGAAAACCAACAGAGGCGCAGAACGTAAGTTTTGAGTTTTCAGAAGATAATAAACAGTTTAGGCAGAAAATCCCACATGCAAAAGATTTCAATGGAAAACCTGAATGGTTGAATGTGAATAGAATTAAATCTGGTTCTTCTGTCTACATCTTTGAGTTATATTATTTTAATGGCGAAAGGAAACCCGGAGTAATCACGTTTTATGATAAAAAGGTTAATGGCAATGCTATATGTACTGTAAATGTTAGTTATAAGGCTCAAGTTATAGCTAAAAGTGCCGATATATCAAATGTAGCTAATGTAGCTAAAAATGTCACAGAGATGAGAGAAGAATTAAAAAATCCGACAATTTCAACTTATGTTAAAGATAAAGTAGTTGAGGAAAAAGTTGATGTAGATAATGAAAATCAAATTACTCAACCTGATTCTAGTAATATAGTGCTTTACCGAAATAGCTTATTAATCAATTATGAGGGAAGAAAAGGCAAAACAACTCTTGATATACCAGGAGATATGATAACTGAATGGATAGGAAAACCCGATTGGATAAAAATTGATGAAAGTCATAAAAATGAAAGAAAGTATTCATTCGAGGCACTAAGTCTGAATAATAAACCAGAAATAACACTTAGCGGATACAACAGTAAAAAACAGCTTATTGCTAATATAGAAATCATTCCAGATAAAAGTGGTAAAAAGGAACCAAGTTCACAAGAGTATTATCAGATTGATAGTACCAGTGTTCTAAAGAATGATGGAGATAGGGTTGTAGTTGTTCTGAAACCAAATAATAACTACACAGATAAGGTAAGAATTATTTCTGAGGTAAAGCCTTTATTAAATACAGAATATCCTATCAACGGGAGAATATATGACAATCCCAGTGGCATAGATGAAGAACGGATCGCATCATTGAGCATTGAAAAGAATTATCAAAAAAATATGTATGATAATGAATTAAAGATTAACGTAACATATACAATCCAGAATGGGACACCTTACGTGATCTGTAAGCTACCAGAGCAATCTTCTGAAGGTATATCCAAACAGTTAATTAATCTCACCTTGGAGGTAAACGGCAAACCATTAGAGTTTCGAGTCAGTGATGACAGAAAGATAAAGCTGGAGATAACAAGAGATGGTCAGTTGAAAGCTGATCAATCAGATAACCCACAGAAGATTACCGTTCCAAATCCTGATAATTTGGGAGCCAAACTTATAACCAATTTGAGTAAATTACCTTATAATACGAGTATAGATATTAATGAGCAAGATATAAAAGATAAACGTGAATCACTAATGAGAGTAATAGAAAATCCTGACGATACAAAGGCATTAATAAGATTATTTGGTTTACCTGAGAAAAAAAGTATAACTGTGGCTACCAAAACAGTAGATCAGGATTTGGTAAATAAAGGAGTAACCAGAACAACCTCTATACAAGAAAAACCAATAGATGAAATAAAATTTAAGAACAATGGGCTTGCCAAAGTATTATCAGAACTCAGAAATGAGATTAGAAAAACTTCTTATTATGAAAAAGCCTTGGATGACGAAATTCTTAAAAAAATAAGCGACACTATCTCAAGTGATGATTTTTCGATAGATGACCCATCTCTAAGAAGTCTTATAAATTGGGGTGTTGTTTTTTACAAAAGAAAAGATAGAAATAGAGATATCTGGGATAAATTTGTTGAAAAAATGCGTGATTTAGGTATATTCGTCATATATAAAGATGGAAGTCAATATAATGAAATTGATTATGTATCAACAGAAGGACCGGTAAAAGATGCAACTGTTGCGGAAGTAATACAACCCGGATTCAAAACCTCTGCTGGATATGGTGGAGTTCCTAGAGTTATAGAACCAGCAGTTGTAATCACGAAGCCAACTAGAGTTTAAGGGGGGCTAGAGTTGTATAGCTCAGAAGTCAAGACTCTAGAAATCAAGCACTTGGTTGAGAAAATTTCCATCTCGATCAAGTCTATCGAGATTGGAAGTATCCCTCTCAGCACTTTATTAAAAGAAGATATCAAGAGTTTTCCATTTCCTATCGCCTTCGGTGGAACAAAACGTGTCCCGTTTATCTTATTGGTGTCTAGTAATGCAAATTGGTGTTCAGTTCCAGATAAAACAGACGTGGATGAAAAAACAGATTCCATGAACTTACCGTTAGGTATCGATCTGGAATCGCTCTATATAGCTGGACTTCGTAAAGAGAATAAGGAATCTCAACTTCATGAACTAAATCTTGAGATATGCGTAAGTGAAAAAGGAAAAGCAGAAAATAAAAAGTGTGTTTCTGTTGTTATTCCTGTCAATGTTAAATGGATCATTGATATACCATTCATAGAGAATTTTGGAAGACCTGATGTTGATAGAACAGAGATCACATTCAATCCACTTCATCTACCTAACTCATCTGATAAATTACAAGATGAGCAGATCCATGTAACAAATATAGGGAATACAAGAATAACCTGCGATCTTCTTTGCCCAGAATGGATTAGGTCAGATCCAGCATGCCTTGTTTTAGAACCCGATCAGACAAAAGAATCATCAATTCAGATTGATTCCGAATACGTAAAAGTAGGTACAAATTCAGGTCAAATCGAAATCACGAACTCCGATATTAAGATTAACGTATCCGTTGATGTTACAGCAAATGGACCTGTCCCACAATTTGAAAATGACATATTAATATCCATTCCTCAAGAGAAAGCAAACGCCGATTATATCTACACTTTCGAGGTCGTTAATGTTGGAAATGGTGAATTGCATGTCACTTTGCCAACTAATATGAATGATCCTAAACTTAAGAAAACGTATAATATCACTGACAAACTTGACATTCTATTGACTATTCCTCAAAGCGATTTAAGTAGCAATCAAAATGATGCTTTCAATTTTAATATTGAGACAAATAGTGTGATAGAGAGATTGAAAAATATTCTAACACGCGTTCAATATACGATAGAGCCAGTCGAAGAAGTAAAGCCTTTAGAAAAGCAGGAAGAGCAAACTGAGCAGAAGGTTGATAAAAAGTTAGTACCGTCAACAATAAACAGAAAAAAAGATGGCACAAAAAATTGGAAAAGAATCTATGTTACTATATCACTAGCAGCGACTCTTTTGGTGACTATTTTTTTGTTTGTGATGTTTTATTCAATGCGAAATAGTAAACCTATACCTATACCTATACCTCCTAAGCCACCTGTTACAGAAATACCAACCAAAAAACCTCAAAAATCCTCCGTTACTTCCTCCAAACCTCGACCTTTGGTGCCAGAAGCATCACAGGAACCTTCGACTCCCGATGTAAAAAAAGATGAAATACAGGATATAACACAAGAACCCAAAGAAAAGCGCATTGAACCAGATCCAGTGAGAACCACAACATCAACATCAACATCAACACCAGAACCAGAAAGAATTGTCTCATATATAACGATTTCAATATACACAATACCAAGAGCTTATGTTTATGTTGACGAAAAACAACTACTAGAATCGGATGGAAGTCCCAGTTTGACTCCGTTGAAAAAGATAATAATTGAGTCAGGTAAAAAACATACCATATATATTGAGGCATATAATAACCCATTAAAAAATAAAAAATATGACCAAGAATTTAATGGTGGCGATAAAATAGAATTGTATGTAGGAAAAGGAGGTTGGTGATGAAGGTTAGTCTTTCTATAATAATGCATATTTGTATAATTTTATTTTTATTTACCGCTTCATTACTAGCATCAGATGAGATTGAGCCAAAATTTGGCACGAAACCCGAACATTTATCGGCAAATATAACATCAGCAAGAGATTTCAATTTTGAGGGATGGAATATAGCCGGATTAGGCTTTCTGGATAGAAGCGAATTGACGTTTGAAGTAGGGAATCCCATAAATGCCGCATCTGAATCCGATACTATGAATTTTCAGACCATATATGCAGGATATTCAAGACCAACAATAAAATGGGGAGTTTTTAGCGTTGGGGTAGGTGATTTTCTTAACATGGTCAACTCTAATAATAAACATTCTATCTATCCGTATATTGGATACTCAAAGGAATTCCTAAATCTATTTTCTTTAGGTGGCGCGTATGCTTTAGAGACAGAATTAATGAACGGTAATCAAAATTTACTTAATGGCATTACACAATTTGGTTTAATGATTAATATATACAACTACATTCATCTCGGTGCAAGTATCGAGAATAGCGGTTATTATGATAAAATAGATTCTGCAAGGGTAGGCGCATCTATAATTTATCCGGCTTCATCTCGAAATTATGCCTTTATTGGCGCTGATCTGAACTCCTCATTCAAGGAAATAAAATTATTTGATTCTGCTACTTCAGAACTGGAAAATATAAATGTTGGCGGCGGCATAAAATTAGGTTTTTTCTCAATTAAAGGATGGCTGTCTAAAGATGTCAGGTATAAAGGTTCGCCTTATCGTGGTTTCATTGAACTTTCTTTGAGTAAATCTATTTCAAATGATAGATTACATAGCATTACTCTTGGCGGCAGACTTTACGAAAATGAAAATGAGTATTTTCTAACAAGTGGGGTTACTTATTCTACTGGAGAATCCATTGCTGGCAAGAAAAACATGAACATGGCAGAAAAGCTTATGTCTGAGTATAGCCTAAAAGATGCTATCAAATATTATAAAAGAAGCAAACATTTGCTTATTAGTGAAGATAATAAAAACACAGCAACACAAAATGAGCAATCTGCTATTAAAATGCTTAATGATAATAATTCTTTTTATAGTAATGGTAACAATTATTACGAATCTCAAGAATATGATAAAGCAATATTGGAATTCAAAAAAATACCATCATGGAGTGAATATTTCGTTGACGCTCAACGTAAATTGAGAATATCAAAGAACGAATATACATCTCAGTTATACGATACAATAACTATTAAAATAAAAGACAAAAACACTAAAGAAGCTAAACAATATTTGGATAATCTGTATGCAGTGGACCCAGAATACAAGACAATTGACAGATACGTTGCTCTTGAAAATAAAATTAAAGAAATTGAAATGACCGAAAGAAAAATGAAACTTCAATCACTATATCAACAGGCAATAGCAAAATATAATGAACAGCAATTTGACGAAGCTGGTAAAGTGTTTAAGGAAATAATAGCAATAGACCCATTTTACATGGATGTAAAGCAAAAAACAGATACGTGCGAGAGATTAACTAAAGCAATAGTTCTTTATAAGCAGTTGGAATATAGTGAGTCTGCTGAAATATGCAAGCAAGTTTCTACTCAGTATCCAGATGAACCAATAGCGAAAGCTCTATATAATAAGGCGTTAGGTGAGATAGAATACAATAATAAAAGATTTCAGGAAGCAATCAGGCTTTGGAGTATCACTTTGAGTATAGAAAAGAATTCATATAGTTTCAAAGACACATATCTGGAAAATAAATTGGATATAGCTGAAAAACGTTTCGCCATTGAAAAAGCAACGCAAGCAATTGATAAACGTAAATATGATGAAGCTATTTTAATTCTTAAACCTTTAGAGGATTATGAACCAGCGAAAAATCTTATTCAACAAGCCCGGAAAGGTCAGGAGGTATTAAAACTCTATGAGCAAGCTATTTTCAATTTTGAAAGCAAACAGTATTCAGAAGCCGAGAAAAAATTACTCGATTGTCTAAGTATTGATCCAGATTTTAACGATGCCAAACAAAAACTTGAGATACTCTATAAAGATCTATTGTCTGAAGTGAGGAGTGTTTTCTTAGGAATTCTTATGGATCAAGAGCAAAAAATCCTAGAAGAGATAAAGGCAAAGCTAGATATGATAATTAATGCGCAGTATGCTGATCGCAAAGACATAGCTAGTGCTTTTCTATATTCTGGAACCATTTATATTATATTACCGCCTAAAGATAAAGCTAAAGCTAAGGATTTATTTATCAAAGCCTTAAATGCAAATCTAAAATGTGAATTAACTAATGATATTAATTACCCCGATGTAAGTGAAGTTTTTAATGACGCCAAAAAGTTATTTATCGAAGTACCTCCACCTCCAATAATCGATGAAGATCAAAAGAAATATGATAATACTGGAAAAGACAACCAAAAACAACCACCTGAAAAGCAAGAAGCAGAATTCCCACCTGCTATGGGAACTGTCAATGTTAAATCGGTGCCTGTAGGTGCTGATATATATATTAATGGCAATAAACGAGATGAACTCACCAACGCAATCCTTTCATTACCTATTGATGCATATATTTTAGTGCTGAAAAAGTTAGACTATCGTGATTCAGATCCGCAAACCATTCATTTACATAGGGGTGAGAATCCCCTTGAACCTATACAATTGATATCACAATATGGAGTTCTTGATATATCTTCCAAGCCATCGAATGTTCCTATTGTAATTAATGATGCCAATGGGAAAATAGTTCCCATTGATATTTACAACGATGATATTACCCAAAAACGCACACCTAGTAAGGTAAAGCTTCGTCCAAGTAAATATACCATTATACTGAACCTTGATACGCCTTCAGAAAAGGTAAAAATTGCTAATAATGAAGCGATGATTGTAAATTCCGAGCCGTCGGGAATTCCATTTGTTATCAAAGATGCTAATGGTAAAAAGATTGAGGAAAACCGCACCAGTGCCAGAATAGATATTCTACCAAGTGAATATACCGTTACGCTAGAAGCTGATAGTTATAAATATTCGAATAAAGTGAATCTTACTGATCAATCTTTAATTTCCATATCTAATATATTTCCGATTATCAAAGGGCCATTTATAAGTAAGTTTCCAGTCATATCCCATAAAAAAATGGTGTTTTTCTCACTCTTTGTACCTGGTCTGGGACAAATCTATGGCAAACATTACAGAAGTGGAGTGTCTTTTATACTTGGTGAGGCAGGATCTATGACGGTTCCTTTAGTGCTAAGTTGGATTTATAATAATTCAGTAAAAGATTTTAATAATTCAGTAGATAAATACAATAATGCATTCTACTTAGATGAAATAGAATCAGCCCGGAAAGAAGTAAATGATAAATATGATGATAAAAATAAAAAACACTTCTTAAGAAATTGCTCGTTTGCAATCCCAATTGTCTGTTGGGTAGCAAACATTATTCATGTATGTAAAATCAAGCCCGATTATATTTCATCATCACAGACTCAAGTAGATGTATCAAATCTTCAGATCGATCCATACGTTACTACACAAGGAGTTATGGCCTTGGTAAAATATCGGTTTTAGAAACAATTATACACAATTGACCAGAGCCAAAGATAAAGATTAACGTCTTAAGTGATGAAAAAGTAGATTGGGGAACAAAACCCCGACTCTCAAGTATTAAACACGGAAGTTATTAAATTCGCAATCCTAAATGATAGTGAGGATAAGTTTATGACCATTAAAAAAAGGCTTAATTTTATATGTCTTTTTTTATCTCTTCTGGTTATTATGCTGTCTCCATCCATATCAGAAGGACGTGAAAAGTATGATTTCGTGAATGAATGGGGAGATAGGGGTTCCAGAGATGGGGAATTTAGCAGTCCATCTGCTATTGCCATGGATCCATCAGGTAACATTTATGTTGCTGATACTAATAACAATAGGATTCAGAAATTCACACACAATGGTAACTTCATTGCAAAATGGGGAACGAAGGGCATAGAGGATGTACAGTTTGATAGACCGTTGGGAATAGCTGTGGACAGCGCTGGAAATGTATACGTTGCTGACACATATAATAATCGAATTCAAAAATTTAAATCCAATGGGGAATTTATAACAAAATGGGGGTCCATAGGATCAGGGGATGGGCAATTTAATCAACCAAGCGGTATAGCAATAGATGCACTGAACAATATTTATGTTGCTGATTCTTACAATAACCGTATTCAGAAATTTGATTCAAATGGCGATTTTCTGACAAAATGGGGAGCAAGAGGACAAGAAGATAGTCAGTTTAGAGAGCCACTTGGTATTGATGTTAGTTCTTCTGGTTACGTATACGTGACTGATACAGAAAACGATCGGATACAAAAGTTTACTGCCTACGGAGCGTTCTTAGCTAAATGGGGAAAATACGGAACTGGGAACGGTGAATTCAGTTCTCCATACGGAGTTGCTATTGATACTTCTGGAAATGTATACATAACGGATAGTAGAAATAATCGTATACAAAAATTCGATTCAGAAGGTACTTTCATTACTAAGTTCGGAAAATCCGGTCATGACGAAGGAAGTTTTTCAGAACCTTATGGGCTGGTTATTGATACAACAGGATATGTATTTATAGCAGATTCAAGGAATGATCGTATCCAGGTTTTCAAGCGTTCTTCAACAGGTGAGCTTCCTACTGCAAATTCGCAAACTGTTGAAGTATATGAAGATGGTAGTATTACGATCATTTTGACAGGAAAAGCACCATACGATGATCCAATAACCTTCAAACTCGCAAGCCAACCATCAAATGGAAGCCTTAGTTCAAATCCACCCATCCTTACGTATACACCTAAGCCAAACTTTAATGGCGAAGACAAGTTTACTTTTACAGTATCCGATGAAATTGATGAAAGCCAACCTGCTACGGTTACAATAAAAGTTATGCCTATCAATGATAGCCCTATTGCAAATCCCCAATCTCTGGAAATAGATGAAGATAACAAGCTTTCTATCACCTTGTCAGGTGATGACATAGATGGTGACAAACTAACATATAGAATTGTTAATCCTCCTTTACAAGGAACACTTGATATTACTGATATACCAAAGGTAATATACACCCCAAAGCTTAATTTCAATGGTAATGATACATTTACGTTTCTAGTCCACGATGGAACAGTTGATAGTAACAATGCATCAATTAGCATCAAGGTGAATCCTGTTCAAGACCCTCCTGCTGCAATTTCTGCGTCGGCAACAATCAGAGAAGATACTCCTATTAATATTAGACTAACTGGAAATGACCCAGACAACGATCCGATAACATTCGAGATTATAAAAAATCCTAAGAGTGGCAATCTAACAGGTTCACCGCCAGTAATAACTTATGAACCAAATGAGAATTTCAATGGCAAAGATAGCTTCCAATTCATCGCAAATGATGGTATTTTTAAAAGCCCGCCCGCTACAATTGATATCACCATTGAGCCTGTCAACGACCCTCCAAAAGCTAACTCGCAATCTGTTGAAGTCAATGAAGATGAGAAAATATCAATTAATCTGACAGGCAGTGATGTAGACGGAGACTCCTTTACATTTAGACTTCGAAGTTCACCTACAAATGGTAAGCTGGAAGGAACGATACCACAATTTACTTATATACCAAATGCTGACTTCTTTGGTGATGACAGCTTCACTTTTTCGGCTAATGATGGAAATGTTGATAGCGAAATTGCTACTATAAGCATTAAAGTGAAACCTATTCCAGATCCACCAAAGGCGATACCACAAGAAAAAATCCCAACAAAGGAAGAAATTGCTGCAAAGATAATTTTAACCGGGGTAGACCCGGATAGAGATGTTTTTACGTTTAATATTATAAGCTATCCTGAACATGGAAAATTGCAGGGAACCCCACCCGAACTTACATATATACCTGAATTAAATTTCAATGGTACAGATAGATTTACATTCTCTGTTAGTGATGATATTTTTACCAGTAGTCCTGCAGAAGTCACAATTTTTGTGGAAAATGTTAATGATCCACCCGTTGCTATCCCACAATCAGTGAAAGTTGATGAAGATTCAGAAATTGAGATCACTTTGATGGGAACTGATCCAGACAATGATAATCTCAAATTCAAAATTATCCGTTTCAGCAAAAACGGTTCGATAACAGAAAATCCTCCGAAGGTGATCTATAAACCTAATCCAGACTTTTATGGTAATGATAGTTTTGATTTTACGGTACATGATGATATAGTAGAGAGCGCTTCTGCTACTATTTCGATAGAGGTGAAGCCATTACCTGACCCACCTGCTGCAAATGCACAGACTGTTGTTGTTGACGAAGATACCAATGTTAAGATTACTCTGACAGGTAATGATGTTGACGGTGATATAATAAGCTTTAAGGTTGTTAAATCGCCTTTGAATGGTTTATTGAGTGGAACAACTCCGAACTTATTATACACTCCGAATCACAATTTCTTTGGTAAAGACAGCTTTGATTTTATTACAAATGACGGCATGTTTGATAGTCAAACTGCGGAAGTTAGCATCACAGTAAACCCTATTCCTGATCCACCTATTGCAAAACCTTTAGAACTAAATCTGGATGAAGACGCCAGTATTGATTTAACTTTAATTGGACAAGACCCTGATGATGACAAACTAATATTTAGTATCATAAGTGAACCTAAGTATGGTTCTCTAAGTGGAACAACTCCATCTCTTAAATATACACCAAAGGCAGATTTCTTTGGAAAAGACAGCTTTACATATAACGTTTTCGATGGAATATTTACCAGCAATTCTGCAATAGTCAGCTTTGAAGTTAATCCTGTTCCGGATCCGCCTGTAGCCGATTCAAAGTTAGTTATAGTGAACGAGGATCAAGGTACTGAGATCGCCCTCACTGGTTCAGACCCAGACGGCGATAGCATAACATTTCGAGTTATAGCTTTCCCCAAAAAAGGTGCTTTAAGCGGAGACCCTCCAAAACCGATATATACACCAAATACAGAATTTTTTGGCGAGGACAGTTTCAGTTTCTCTGCAAATGATGGTGTTTTCGAAAGCAATGTTGCCGTGATAAATATAATAGTGAGAGCGATAGATGATCCACCAATAGCTAAACCACAATCGGTTACATTAGACGAGGATAGCTCAATTAAGATAATTCTGGAAGGTGAAGACCCGGAAGGAAAACCTATCAGGTTTAGAATAATCAATCCACCATTATATGGCTCTATGACTGGAACGGCCCCGGACTTAATATATAAACCCAATCCTGATTTTTCTGGCAAAGATAGTTTCACATTTACTGTTAATGATGGTGTTTTTGATAGTATTACACCAGCAACGGTCGAAATTATAGTTAATCCACAACCTGACCCCCCCTCTGCAAAATCTCTATCATTTACGATAGACGAAGATCAAAGTGCCAGTATCACTCTAATCGGTCGTGATCCTGATAATGATGTTTTGACTTATAAAATCATTGATGTTCCTATGAATGGCACGATAAGCGGAACACCGCCTATTTTAACATATTCACCGAAACCCAATTTTTATGGTAATGATAGTTTTGTTTACTTAGTAAACGATGGAGTTTTTGATAGTAATAAGGCGATTGTTGATATTACAATACGATCAGTTCCCGATCCTCCAGTTGTATATCCACAGTCAATTGTAACTCACGAAGATCAGAGCATTAATATAGCACTTACTGGTTCAGATCCTGATGGTGACGCTATAAAATTCAAAATTATGTCATCGCCAAAAAATGGCACTCTGAGCGGTACACCTCCAAGTATAATATATACGCCTAAACCAGACTTTTATGGAACAGACAGCTTCACTTTTTTTGCAAATGACGGAGCTTTTGATAGTGAGTTAGGATTAATCAGTATAACGGTAATAGCAGTTAATGATCCACCCATAGCTGAACCACAATCAATTATACTGGATGAAGATACATCTAAAAAAATTATATTAAAAGGTAAAGACACTGAGGGTAGTCCTATCACTTTTAAGGTGGTTGACAAGCCATCAAATGGCGTTTTAGAGGAAACAATTACAGGTTTGACATATACTCCGTATCCAAATTTCTTTGGAAATGATAGTTTTACTTTTGTAGCTAACGACGGAGAAATTAATAGTGAATTAGCGACGGTTAATATCAAAGTCAATCCCATTCCCGATCCACCTGTTTCGGACTCTAAAATATATACTCTGGATGAAGATACAACAATCAAAATAGTCTTGACCGGAACGGATCCTGACGGTGATAAATTAACATTTAAAGTTATAAGTAATCCTAGACATGGCCAGCTAAATGGAAAAGCACCGGACTTGACATATATTCCAGTGGCGAACTTCAACGGTGATGATGAATTTACTTTTATTGCTAATGATGGAATTTTTGACAGCAATCCAGTAAATATTAAACTTAAAATAAATTCTTCTATTGAGTCGCCAATTGCATACTCACAGGAACTTTCGATGGACGAGGATACAAAAATCAATATTTCTCTAAAGGGAGATGACGCAGATGGTGACAAGATAACCTTTGTAGTTATTAGTAAACCCACTAATGGAGTTCTGAGTGGTAATCCACCTGATCTAATATACACACCAAAAGAAAATTATAATGGTATTGATAGTTTCAGCTTTGCTGCAAAAGATGAGATTTTCACCAGCAACACAGCGAAAGTAACATTAAACATTAGACCAATGCCCGATCCGCCTATTGCACATTCTCAGTTGGTTTTTGTAGGTGAAGATCAGAAAATTAGAATCATACTTACTGGTGAAGACCCTGATGGTGATCAATTAAAATTCAAAATAGAGAGTGATCCTGCAAATGGAGTTTTGTCTGGAACACCTCCTGATTTGATTTATGCCCCAATTCCCAATTTTAATGGAAGTGATCGTTTTACTTTCTCTGTTAGCGACGCACTTTTTGTAAGTAAACCTGCTGAAATTAGCATAACAATCAATCCTGTTAATGACACACCCATTGTGATCGCTCAAACTATTACGTTGGATGAAGACACAAGTATTAATATTACCTTAACAGGGACAGATATTGATGGCGATAATATAAATTTTAGAATTGTCTCTAATCCTCAACATGGTTTTTTAAGCGGTGTTATACCAAATATTATCTATACACCAAATCCTGACTTCTTTGGTTATGATAGATTCACTTTCATTGCTAATGATGGGCAACTTGATAGTGAAATCGCTGTAGTTGATCTTACAATAAATAATATTCCTGACTCACCTATTGCAGAACCACAGAATGTTACGGTAAATGAAGATAACTCTCTTAATATTAAATTGACAGGCAGAGACCCAGACGGAGATAGTATTACTTTTAAAATCACAGAATTTCCTCGTAATGGACAATTGAGGAATGACCCACCGAATCTTATATACGTACCCGCACAAGATTATTTTGGCGTAGATAGTTTTAAATTCATAGCTTATGATGGTATGTTTGAGAGCCAGCCAGCATCAATTAATGTAAAAGTAAATCCCATAAATGATAAACCGATAGCAATCTTAAAAGATATTACTGGAATACAACGTTCTGATGTAAAAATTGGATACAATCTAGTAGACCCAGAAAAAGAGGGATTAGATATTACGTGCGAATATCGTAAAACAAGTGAAAAAGATTGGCATAAGGCAAATGTAGCTGGAAAAACTAACAGCATAACAAATTATGATGGGGAAATAATATGGAACTCAAGCAAGGATATACCTTCATCCGTTAATACTGTAGTGCAATTCAGGATAACACCGAAAGATAGTGAAATCGGCACTCCCGGTGTTACAAAAGAGTTTACTCTCCAAAACTTTTTAGGTGACTTCGATAGTGATGGCGACGTAGATTTTGATGATATGAATAAACTAAGCACGGCTTGGGATGCTAATGACATCAGCAAAGATATTGGTCCTGCTAAGGGTACGCCCCCGGAACTAGAGCCAATACTTGATGGAAAACTTGATTTTGAGGACTTAGGCGTTTTCATAGTAATGTGGAACTGGTCACATAGTAATATACAACCTCAAACACCGCCTTTTGATTCCGCAATGGATATTAATCAAGAAATGGTTTTTAAGATATCCAATAGCAGTGAATCCTCTCAAGAACAAAATATTACTATACTTAATCCAGAGCAGGTTTTTTCTGTTTCGGCTATTCAGATCAATATTCAATTTGAACCCGATAAGGTTCGCATTCTAAAAGTATCCAAAGGTGAGTTTCAGAGCGATAGCGATTCAAGTTTTCCATTTTTGACTCATATTGATAACAGGTATGGTTTGCTGGAAATTGAGACTTGTAAGCTAGGTTTACTGGAAAACATTGATCTAAAACCGGGTGCTGTATTATCAGCATTTCAGATTGAAAGATTAGCCAACATTGATACTAATATTCTGCTAAATTTTAAAATATACAGCAAACTAAATCAGGTGGCAATTAGCAAAAGAAGCGTACTTCACCTAGATGCAAGACAAATACCTGACAAGACCATAGCAATGCAGAATTACCCAAATCCATTTAACTCGGAAACATGGATACCTTTCCAATTGGAAAATGATAATCACGTTCGGATAGATATTTTTTCAGGAAATGGTGAATTAGTTAGAACTATTAATCTAGGTCATAAAAATGCTGGATATTATCTTGACAAAACCAGATCGGCGTATTGGGATGGTAAGAACAATAATGGAGAGGAAACTGTAAGTGGCATTTATTTCTATGTACTTACAGCAGGAAATCTAAAAGTAACAAAAAAAATGGTTATTATGCGATAGATATAACTTATTAAGGATCCGTGATTAAATAACTTCCCTATTTTAGATACTTAAATATATAACTCATTTAATCAAATCCCCCCTTCCCCCGATCTTAAAGGATGAGGGCGGAAGGATGAAGGATGAAAGAAATCACTTCATCCGTCATCCTTCATACTTTCAGAAAGGGGGAATTGACCTAAACTTCCCTCTTGAGAGGGGTCCGGGGGTGTGTTTCCTATTAGGTAAGTTATTTAATTACAAATCCTAAGTAAGAATTATCCTAATCGTGGAGTTATCAATGGAAATTAAAAGAGATCACATCTATAGCTTTCTGATCTCCATGCTTCTGTGTTTTCTAGTTGGGTGCGGACCATCACCGAATACAGAATATGATAATCAGTATGATCCAGATAGTTCATCTTATATTCCACCAGAGGCTATAATAACACAGGGGCCCGAAAACAATTCAGCAGTAAAAGAATCTGATGTGTTATTTGCATGGAAAGGGAACGATGACAAAATTGAGTATAATTATAAGTTAGATGAAAATGATTGGTCTGGTTGGACTAGGCAAATGAACTTTAATTGTAAATATTTAGACGAAGGCAAACATATATTTTCTGTCAAAGGAAGATATTTAGGAAGAACATCAGAAGGCCCAACATCAATACGAAATTTTATTGTTGATGCTGTAAAAGGACCTGCTTTGATGATGAAACCGAGATATGTAAAAGTAAGTTCGGATAAGGATTCTAACTTTGTGGTTCAATTTATTGCAGAGGACGTAAATGACCTTATGCTTGCACACATTGTTCTAACTTATGATCAGGCAATGCTCATTGTTGTAGGAAATGCTGAATCAGGAGATTTACTTAGTTCAAAAGGAGGTACTGTTTTCTTCAAATCTAAAATTAGTTCTGGTAAGGTTGTGATTGATACGGGAGTTGGTGTCAGCAATCCATCCGGCATAAGTGGTTCGGGATCAATTGCAAAACTGACTTTCAAGGTTTTGAAGTCCGGAAATACACTATTGAAAATTGGGGGTGATTCAAAAATTCGTGATTCCGCTAACAATGATATAATGTTAAGCGAGGTAGTCAATGGTATAGTTGAGATTCAGTAAGTTGCTGAATGTGTTATTACTCGACGAAACCATTTGAATAATCACTCTAATTGGCTCAATCTCACCCAATGCCAGAAGAACCAGATGATCTGAAAGAGTTTTGCTATGAATTTGGGTGGGAAGTGAATTCGTGCTGCCAAAAACCGTTAGTATTTTCACCAACAATAAGAAATCTTCAATTCCTACCAGCGCTAAAACACATTGGATTCCCTCAGCGACGTATAAGAGTTAGACATACAAGTAACGAGTATCCAAATACGATAAGAACATCCAGAAGCCTTTATCTTGTAAATCCATTCACTGACGACCCACAAACGTATCCCAACCAAAAGATCAACAATGACTTAATACATTCTCACCAGAATCATTAAATCTCAATATTTGAAAATAGAAGGCAGGTTTCATACCTGCCTTTTTTATTTTAAATCACACCAAAGCCTCAATGCGGCATTCACTATTCTGGACAAAAGAATATTCTAGATTGTTCAAAATCTGTGACGTATTGTCTCAAAGCCTCTATGCGGCATTCACTATTCTGGACCCGTCACCTTGTAGATACAGACGGCGCAAGGTCTCCGGAACCCATTTCCGCTAACCTCACTTGCTCTCGGTGATAGTTTTGACACTTTCTTATAAAATAGTTGACAAAATACTTCATAAACCCAATCACCATAAGCCTTTTCCACCGATCCGCTAATCCCCCCTACTTTTTGCATAGATCCGAGGTTAGCGGATCGTGACATTCTGTTGAAAGATAATATCACTTAATCCAGCTTAATATTTCATTCTGCGTTGATTTTAACATATCAGTGATCAAAAATCAAGAGATTTTTTCACTCTTTTCTACGCTTATTGGTCAATACATGGCGCTTTTTGTCATGACAAGTATTAAAAGCGATAGTATTCATAAGGATTTGTGAGTGTGACATTCATTTTTTACCAGCTTTCAATCTCCAAATCCTCAATAAGCTTTAGGCGTTGAAAGTCACTGTCTGCTGATACTATGATTAACTTATGCTGTACTGCCACTGCTGAAATCCACAGATCGTTATCTCTGAATCCCAGTTTCTCTGTTTTGGCGATCCTTCTATTGGAACGTCAATCAATGATTCTATCTTCTGTAAAATAGCCTCCTTAATGGTAAATTTTTCTATTGACAGTCTAACATACGAGATTTACAATCTGTGAAGAATAGATCCTTATGGGTTAGATGTAATACCAAGTTTATCTTTTTATTGTGCATTAATGTAGTATTAATGTAGGTTGGATTGAGGAACGAAATCCAACATAATGTTAATATAGTCGGATTTCATTGCTTCAATCCGACCTACTGCCAAATTATGCACAATAAAAAGATAAACTTGGTATTACCATCTGATATTATATATCTCAGGATTGAGCGGATAGATGATGTATTCTCAACTTACTGTAGTATTGATAGGGTAAACTGGCTTACGTGCGGTGATGTAAGCCTATCTGCTAAAGATCCAATTCGGATTGGGATCCATTCCATAGGCTCGATCGGTCTGGTAGGAATAAATTTATATGATATTGGTACAATAACAGCAACCAAATTTGACTACTTCAAGATATTTAATTGATAGGAAGATGGATAATTGTGATGCGATGCCCAAAATGTCAGCATGAGAATAGAGAAGAAGCTAAGTTTTGTGAAGAATGCGGAGAGAAGCTACAGCATAAATGCCCTAACTGCGATGCTGAACTAAGACCTAATGCCAAATTCTGTGACGAATGCGGCACTAAGGTTTCAGAGCAATCCTCTGCAAAAACCACTGCTATCCCAAAGCTCGAAGATATGCACGCACAACTGCAAAGCCTGATACCTGACGCCTTAGCCCATAAATATCTGTCCGCAACACAGCAATCTACCGGTGAGAACCGTCCCATAACTGCGCTGTTCGCTGACATATCTGGATTCACCCCTCTATCAGCTTCCCAATCATCAGAATCCATATTCCAGTTAGTGCAGGAGTGCTTCAAAAGGCTGGTCAGTATAGTCGCAGGCTATGAAGGGAGCATCAGCGGATTTCGTGGTGACGGTCTGCTTGCTTTATTTGGCGCGCCCATCCTGCATGAGAACGATGCAGAGAGAGCAATACTAGCTGCAATAGATATGAGAAAGATGATGGAAGACAGACAGCTTGGTATATCCATTGGAATCAACACAGCGATGATGACTGTCGGTGAGATACAGACCCAACTGCATAGCGAATACACAGCTTATGGAACAGACATCATCCTTGCCAGAAGGCTTCAGGAAAATGCGAAATCAGGACAGATAATAGCGGGTTCAGGAACTCATCGTCTTACCAGACGTGCATTCGACTTTCAGGAAATATCATCACTGGAACTGAAAGGATTCAGCCAGCTAGTTACAGCTTATGTCCTACAACGTGTAAAGTCACATCCCGAGAAACTGCGTGGTATCGAGGGATTACGAGCAAGGATGGTTGGCAGGGATAGGGAATACGAGGAACTCATAGACGTTACAGAGGAATGGATTGCTGGCAAGGGACAGATAGTATCTATCGTAGGTGAAGCCGGGATCGGCAAGTCAAGGCTTGTAAGTGAATTGATTAAAGATTTAAGATTGAAGATTAAAGATTCAGAGAGCAACAATTCCCAATCTTCAATCTTTAATTTTGAATCTTTAATTATCCTTGAAGGACGGTGCATCTCCATTGGGCAACCTATCAGCTACTGGACTTTCCTCGATATATTGAGGAGTTGGTTTAGTCTGGGTGAGGAAGATACCGAGGCTGAAATGGCAAGTAAGGTTAAACAGCAGATAGGGTCACTCCTACCAGATAGAACTGATGACATGCTCCCATTCCTGGGACAGCTTATGAACCTGAAGTTCGGTGGAGAGATAGACACAAGATTAACACATTACAGCCCTGAGCAAGTGAAACAAGGTATAATGATGCGCCTGCGGGACATATTCGAGGCATTGTCTCAGCGCAGCAAACTAATGCTGATTCTTGAGGACCTTCATTGGGCGGATGAGCTATCACTCGACCTTATATCTTTACTGATGGATGAACTGATGGCGCATCCATTAATGCTGGTATGTGTATATCGTCCTGAACAGGGACATAGTGTCTCAAGGTTAAGCAGTATAGCTCGTAGGAAATGTCTTGAGAGATACACAGAGATCGCACTCAAACCACTGCCTGACCCCGAAGGCAGAAGGCTTGTGCATGAGCTTCTGGCGATAGATGATTTGCCCGACAGTGTGCGGGATATGATCCTTGCCAAGTCAGAAGGTAATCCATTCTTTATTGAGGAAGTGATCCGTTCGCTAATGGAGCAGGGATTGGTATACAAGGATGATAATCGCTGGAAGGCGAAGGCTGGTGTGATCGAGGTTCAGGTTCCGGATACTATACAGAGCGTGATACTTGAACGAGTAGGCAGGCTGGAGTCAGAAGCCAAATATGTATTGCAGTGCGCAAGTGTTATTGGTAGGTTGTTCAAGTATCGGTTATTGGACCACATAACCCAGAAGCAGAAAGAACTGGATATATACCTTGATGAATTCGAGGAGCGTTATTTGGTCTATCCAGAGCGAACAATGCCGGAGATGGAATATGCCTTCAAGCACGCACTGACACAAGAGGCAACATATCAGGGGATACTGGAACAGAGAAGGCAGGTGTTTCATCGAAGCGTTGCGTTGGGTATAGAGAAATTATATAAGGAGCGTATAGAGGAATTCTACGAGGAGTTGGCACATCACTGGAATCGAAGTGGCGATAGAGATAAAACCTTAGAATATCTGATAAAGGTTGGAGGTAAAGCAACAAGAAACTACCTTAATAAAACTGCTATTGATTACTATACTCAGGCAATTAAGTTGATGAGAGATATAGGCATATTTGGAGATAGGCTGGCAGAGATATATAAGAACAGGGGACAAGTATATAGAAATATAGGCTTCTATGAAGAATCTATTTCGGATATGGAAGAAGCTGCAAACTATTACACTAATAGTGCCACTCGTGCTAACATTTATCAATCAATCGCCACAATATACGCATGGTCTTTATCTGATGGGTCTGAAGCACTCAGATATGTACGTAAAGCTATGAATGAGGTTGATCTAAACGATAAATCTCGGGAAGCCGCTGAAGTTTATGGTGGAGTAGCAAATATACTTAGAGGGAAAGAAGGAATACCTTTGCTTCTGAAAGCAGTAAATATCTCAGAAGAGATGGGATATAAAGATTTACTATCAGGATTCTATAAGGGTTTATGCTATAACTATAGATTTTATACTGGATCTATAGATATACAGAAATTGCTAATAGCACGTAATAAATCAGTATCCTACCTTAACTACTGCAAATCCGACCTATCTCAATATGCTACAATCTGCGCGGAACTCTCCGTCTTTTCTGAGGATGAGGAACAATTTTATTTGGCTAATGAAGGTCTGCAAGCTGGCATAAAATCCGGGAATGTCTGGGCAACTGTAGAAGCTTCATCACACTTAGGTCATGCTTATCAGAGGAAAGGTGAAATCGCAAAAGCCATAGAGATTTATCAACAAGCATGGCAAATTGGTGTTCGCATGAAGCATATATATGGGTTTGATATACTCCTTAAAAATCTCATGTATTTGTATGTTTCTCAAAAGGAATTATCAAAGCTACATGAGATGATGCTTCAGATGATAGATTCTACTTTGGAATTGCATAACAGATCAAAGGTTCACAATACATTGCAGCATAGATGGAATAGCATATTAGAAGAGGGATATGAAATACTGCACAGTATTGCCCTAATGGTCTACTACGAACTGGAGCGATCGTTGGAATCTCGCTTGAATGAAAGCAATAATGTTGATGAGCAATTCTTCTATACCAGTCAACTAATGTTATTTGCATTGATCGATAATCGGAAAGATGATTTTGAAAACTACTGCAAAGAATTAATAAGACTTCGCTCCAATGCAGGCGTCTATGCTGAACGAATACCGGACAATATTAAGTGGATTATCGAAATGATGACGCTGCAAACTGACCAGCGGGAATTAGCAATTGGTGAACACTTAAAGCAGATTGAACAGATAGATGATTTCATAGTCAGATCAAATCACTTAGATATGATATTGCCAAAAGATAGGATCGCGCAAATATTGGATTGGAATCAAATCAAACAGATTGCGTTGAATCAACTTCAGAAACAAAACGGCGTTGACGTAACTACATGCTTGCTAGACATAAAACGTTTATATGGACAATATAATAATGAAAGCGGATTGCAATTACTTGCCGAGATCATTCATCAGACTTGTCCTAACGTTTTCCAAGAAGATGGAACGTCTCAGATTATGCTTCAACCTGTAAAACTAACTGAATTCACTAATCCCTACTTTACTGAGAGATTTATACAAGACCCTATTTTATCAGGTTGGAAATGGATTGATCCGTCAGGCAATTGCAGATATGAATTAGGAAATGGAGGCTATCTCGATATTAACGTTTCGCCATCACATGATCTGTGGCCAGGCAGAAACTATAACGCCCCTAGACTAATCCGAGATATAGATGATAGTTTTATCATAGAGGCATGTATCACTGATGGTTCAGATAGCGTTAAATATGGTGGATTGCTTATATGGAAAGATAAGGAAAACTACATAAGACTTGAGATACCATCACAGAATTGGACTGATACCATATATTATGGTGCAAACATAAATGGCAGATTCATTCATCCCGGCGTTCATCCATACCAAGCAGACAGAGTTTGGTTAAGATTAGAGCGCAAAGGGAATCGCTTCACTGGATATGTCAGCAGGGATGGTGAGAATTGGTATCGTTGTGGTTGGGTTGATATTCCAATGGAAGACCCAATCAAGGTTGGTATCCATGCCCTTTGTCCTGAATCACCAGCAACATCAACAAGGTTTGAGTATTTCAAGATATATAAACTAAAGTAATCTGGAGTATTGATATGAAATGTCCTAAATGCAAGCAAGATAATCCGTCAGAAGCCTTATTCTGTATGAAGTGCGGAACAAAGCTTGAGAGAAAATGTTCCAACTGTGGAGCAGAATATCCAGAAGAAGCACTGTTCTGCATGAAATGCGGAACAAAGCTAAAGGAATCATCGGAATCTGTTATCCCCAAGCTGGAAGACATGCAGGATAAACTCTACATCCCTGAACCACTCAGGCAGAGGATGGATAATGCCAAACAGGAACTACAGGGAGAGAATCGTCTAGTCACAGCGCTATTCGCTGACATATCAGGCTTTACTCCATTATCTAACCAGCACTCCACTGAGAAAGTTGTGGATGTTGTCAACCAATGCTTCAAGGTGATAATTGACACTGTGTTCAGATATGAGGGCGATCCCAACAGATTCATTGGTGATAACGTCCTGGCGTTCTTCGGTGCGCCCATTGCACATGAGAACGACCCGGAGAGAGCCATCATGGCAGCATTGGAGATAAGGGATAAAGTCAGAGAATTATCACTGGATGTATCAATAGGCATTAATACCGGCATGATGTACTTCGGAACAATAGGCACAAGTGAACATTATGAGGTAAGCGCCTACGGACCAGACATCAACCTTGCCAAGAGGCTACAGGAACATGCAGAACCAGGTCAGATACTCGTAGGGACTGGCACTCATAGACTTACACGTAGGGCGTTTGATTTTGATGTCATTCAATCACTGAATCTCAAAGGCTTTGACCAACCGATTACAACATACTCAGTCCAGCAGATGAAACTGCATCCAGAGAAGTTAAGAGGAATTGAAGGTCTAAGAGCAAGAATGATAGGCAGAGAGCATGAGTTCACAGAGATTAAGGAATCTGTTGACCAGTGGCTATTGGGACATGGGCAGATAGTATCCGTCATAGGCGAAGCAGGTATAGGCAAGTCAAGGCTTGTATCTGAAATGAAATCATATCTTGAGCAAATGTCTAAAAATCCCCCTTTATCCCCCTTTCAGAAGGGGG
>Ga0315282_10001746_pt1 | contig 40615 bp, 37 predicted proteins | sample YL17G07_20_MG_FD_203693 | JGI IMG/M metagenome (GOLD analysis project Ga0315282, IMG submission 203693) | Sediment microbial communities from Yellowstone Lake, YNP, Wyoming, USA - YL17G07_20 | ecosystem: Environmental > Aquatic > Freshwater > Lake > Sediment | place: USA: Wyoming | collected...
GGATTCTTGCTTCATCCACAAATTTCATTTTCACTAATCACAGGCAAAATGGATGGCCCTGACCACATTGGGTTCAGGGTTTGGTACCGTTTCAGCGGTGGGTTCAGGGCTTCGACCCTGCGCCCTACGTGGTGCAGGGCTAAAGACTCTGGGCGTAAACACTTACCTGCTTTTTATCCCTTCCTTTCGTCTCATACTTGACAATCCCATCAATTCTGGCAAAAAGGGTGAAGTCCTTTCCCACCCCTACATTTTCTCCAGGATGGATCCGGGTCCCTTTCTGGCGGACCAGGATGTTTCCTGCCTGGACCCATTGCCCGCCAAATCGTTTGACGCCCAATCGCTGTCCGGCGCTATCTCTCCCGTTTCGAGAACTTCCTCCAGCTTTCTTGTGTGCCATGACTGCCTCCCAAATCCTTAAAGGAAGGAATGCTGGAATGTTGGAACGATGGTTTAACCCATTCTTCCAGTATTCCAATATTCCATCTGTCTATCCGTTGAATGCGATATCATTCACCTTCAAATACGTATAGGTTTGGCGATGTCCTTTGAATCGCCGATAATTCTTTCTCCTTTTCATCTTGTAAGTCAGGACTTTTTTCCCTTTGCCCTCTTGGACGATCTCCCCTTTGATGATGACATTGGCCAGGTGAGGGGTTCCTAACAGTGTCTCACCTTCTTTGGAGACCATGAGAACATCTTTTAATTCCACTTGATCCCCTACTTTTCCTTCCAGTTTTTCTACCCGGATGAGGTCTCCTTTGGAAACCCGGTATTCTTTTCCACCTGTTTTCACGACCGCATACATCAGACGCCTCCAAATCGGATAATCGTTGAATAATAATCGATTTCTACGGCATTGTCAAATTCCCGTTTTCACCAGTGATAGAATACAAAGATCAAATCTCGATGATGTTGAATTGCTCCTGGTGGAACCCGGGCTTGCCTTTAATGACAATTTTTTTCCTCAGTTTTTTCTCCAGCTCCTCCACGCCAGCCCTCTCCTCTTCGTAAAGAAGGTCGGCGACCTCGGGATTGGCTTCAACCACGATGTTATGTCCTCCCAATTCCGTTGACGTCCTCTCGATCTCCCGGAAGATATCATAACAGACCGTCGTCTTCGATTTGATCAGCCCTGCTCCCTCACAATAGGAACAGGGCTCACCCAGGATCCGGGAGATGTTTTCCCGGGTTCGTTTTCGAGTCATCTCCACCAGGCCCAATTCCGAGATTTTGAAGATATTGGTCTTCTGGCGATCTTTCTTCAGGACTTCTTCTAAGGCTTGATATACCTTTTCTCGGTCTCCCTCTCTCTCCATGTCGATAAAGTCGATGATGATGATCCCCCCGATATTCCGTAATCTCAATTGATAGGCGATCTCTTTGGCTGCCTCTAAGTTCGTCTTAAGGATCGTATCCGCTAAGTTTCTCTTTCCCACATACCTCCCCGTATTCACGTCGATCGCCACGAGGGCTTCGCTCATATCGATGACGATATACCCTCCGGATTTGAGCCAAACCTTTCTGCCCAGGATTTTGTCAATCTCCATTTCAACCCCGTAGGCATCAAAGATCGGCTCCTTTTTCTCATAGAAGATCATGTCGTATTTTAGCTTTGGCATGTAGGTGTTGATGAAGTTAAGAATATTATCATGTTCTTCTTTAGAGTCGATGACGATCCGGTTGACCTGAGGGGAGAGGATATCCCGGATGACCCGAAGAACCATCGTCAGGTCGCTGTGGATCAGAGAGGGGGCGGGTGAATTTTCCTTTTTCTTTTGAATGTTGTTCCAGAGATGGAGAAGGAATTCCATATCGATTCGAATTTCATCTGCCTCTGCCCCTTCGCTGGCTGTCCGAACGATAAATCCGCCGGCCGGCGGCTTGATCGACTGGACGATCTCTCTCAGCCTCCTTCGTTCCCTTTCATCCTTGATCCTTCTTGAAATACCGATATGATCCACGAGGGGCATGTAGACGAGATGCCTGCCTGGCAATGTGATATGAGAAGTGATTCGGGTTCCTTTCGTACCCAAGGGCTCTTTGGAGACTTGAACCAGAATCTCCTGACCTTCGGAAAGGAGATCTTCGATCTGTGAGGAAGGGCTGCTCAAATAAACGGGCATCTCTTCCCCATGGAAACCCATCTCCTCGTAATCCTCGATTCCTCCGTGGACGTCCGAAACATAAAGAAAGGCGGCTTTTTCCAGCCCGATGTCGACAAAGGCTGCCTGCATCCCTGGCAAGACCTTCACCACTTTTCCTTTGTAGATGTTTCCCATGATCCCCCGGTCCTTGGTGCGCTCGATGTAGAGTTCGGCAAGGACACGGTCCTCCAAGAGAGCAACCCTTGTCTGGTAGGGCGTCACATTTACGATGAGCTCGTTTGCCATAAGCTGCCCCGTTGAATTAAATCCCAATCACCCAATCCCAAATTCTTCTTAGTCATTAAGTCACTGGCCAGTTCGTCGGTCAATCACTAATAACTGATTGACCTAATGACGCAGTCACTTTGATATCTGGTGCTTGGAATTTGGTCATTGCCACAAGATCTCTGGTTTTCATTCAAATTTAACAACTTTGCACTGGGCCAGAGCTTCTCCCTCCAAATCCAACACAGCCCCAACCATCTCAATGGGTTTTGCCGTTCTCCCCGCCGTCTTTCGGATGACCAGTTCGACTCCCCACTGTGGCTCCTCACCCAATCGTTCCTTCGTCTCCATCTTTTCGATCAAGGGTCGAATGTCCACACTCCTCTTCTTTCCATCTCTCTCCTGATGGATGAGGAACTCTTTCTTGTCCAAAGCCTTCTCGATCTTTGCGATGGCCTCTTCTCTTGGGATGAGATGATCCAACGGAATCCAGTAGGCCGACGGATGGGGTGAGGAGGAAAGGTCAAAGAAGAGCGGGACTTCCCCGGCGTCCATGATCTCGATTCCTGGTGGCAGAGTTCGATTGAGTCGCTCCATCACTTCAGGGGGAGTGATTTTCCCCTCACACTCCACATCAACGACTTCCATCAGACTCTCCATTCCAACGGGAAGGGCCGTGGCGAAGACGATTCTGGGCATGGGGTGAAATCCCTCAGAGAAGCAGAGGGGAAGGTCAGCCCTCTTCGATGCACGATAGAAGAGATGCACAAGTTCTAAATGGCTGAGGAATCGGATCTCTCCCACCTTTTTGAATCTCAATCGAACCTTTTTCTTCGTCCCGCTCCCTTGACTCTCTTTTCTTGCGATTCTCTCCAGACCTTTCATCTCTGCCGGATCGCTTTCTCTCACCGTAATGGCCTTCCCGTCGCAAATCCCGCAGCGATGGCAATTGTCTTTCACGCAGGGAGGGCTGATTTTTTCTTCGAGACCTCTCTGATGTTCCTCCCAAAGAAATTGACCGTTGACCCCTGTTTCGATGAAAGACCATGGAAGGGTGTCCTCGAAGTTTCTCTTTCGGGTGTGAACGTCCATCCTCACCCCTGCCTTCTCAAAGGCTTCTTTCCACAAGGGATAGCGGAATTGGTCGCTCCAGCCGTCGAAGCGGCATCCCAGCCGGAAGGCCTCGACTAAAACCCGGGAGAGATTTTTATCCCCTGTTGAAAAAATCCCCTCCAAAAAGCTGAGATGGGGATTTTGCCACTTGAAGTGGAGATGATTCTTCTTTACCCCTTCCCGCATCAGATGGAGTTTTTCCTTCATCTCCTCTAAGAGGATTTGGGATTCCCATTGGAAAGGGGTGTGGGGTTTGGGCACGAACGTTGAGAGACTGACGTTGACATTGGGATGGATCTTCTGCCTCTCTCCGAGGGAGGCAATCTTTTTCGTCAGTTCAAGGATCCCTCTTAAGTCCTCCTCCTTTTCCGTCGGAAGTCCCATCATGAAATAGAGTTTGACGTTCTTCCATCCTTTTGAAAAGAGATCCGATAGCCCCTGGAAAAAGACCCCTTCATCCAACTCCTTATTGATCACCCTTCGAAGACGCTCCGTTCCGGCCTCCGGTGCGACGGTAAATCCGGTTTTTCTGACCCGTTTCACTTCTTCCGCCAGCTGTCCCACCACACTCTCGATCCTTAGAGAGGGAAAAGAGACAGCCACCTTCTTCGTTTCATATCGATCCATCAGCCCGGAGAGAAGGGGCCCGATGGAAGAGTGATCCCCTGCGCTGAGAGAGAGTAGGGAAAGCTCTTCGTAACCCGTTCGTTTGAGAGAGGCATTGAGAATCTCGTGAATCAATTCCGGAGTCCTCTCACGATAAGGCCGGTGGATGAACCCTGCCTCACAAAAACGGCATCCCCGTTTGCAACCCCTTGCGATCTCGATATTGAGACGGTCATGAACGACCTTCATGTAAGGGACGATCGGGCAGGTGGGGAAAAAAGTTTGATTGAGGTCGGCGACCACTCTTTTACGAATCTTCTGTGCCTCGGTGTGCAAACACGGGACATAGACCCCTTCCAGTTGAGAGAGGGATTTTAAGATATCCTCCTTCTTTCCCCGTTCCTCTTTCCATCGAAGGGCGAGATCGCAGATTTCGAGGATCACTTCTTCCCCGTCTCCGACGACCAGGGCATCAAAAAAATCGGCAACCGGTACCGGATTGAGGGTTAAAGGGCCTCCTGCAATGACGAGAGGAAACGTGTCATCCCTGTCTTTTGAGAGGAGAGGGATGTTGGAGAGCTCGAGCATATTGAGGACATTGGTCAAGCAGAGTTCATACTGGAGAGAGAAACCCATGATATCGAATTGCTTGAGCGGCGTTGAGGATTCGAGGGAGGAAAGAGCAATCTTTTTTTCCCTTAAAATCCTCTCCATATCCACCCAGGGAGCAAAAACCCTTTCACAGGCAATCCCATTTTTTCCATTCAACAAGTGGTAGAGAATCTGAATCCCGAGATGCGACATCCCCACTTCATAGACATCCGGGAAAGCAAGACAGAATTTTAGTCTGACCTCGGCAGGATCTTTTCTGATCGAATGGATCTCTTGACCGAGATACCTGACAGGTTTTGAAACACAGGAGAGAAACTCTTTCAAACCGTTACCTCAAAGAAAATATTCCCAATTTGTGAATTTCAAGGATGGTGTGTTCCGCTAAAATACGATAGCAGAAGCTTTGACGATGTTTATGTTATCAAAAATACTATAATTTTATCCAACTGTCAATTTCGGGAAAATCACAAAGCCAAACAATGCCCTCAGCGCGGGCCTGATGAAGCCTCGGAGGTGACCTGCCCTGGTGGTGGGCCGAGGAAGAACTGGGGCAACACAAAGACAAACAAAAGACAAACAATGTTATTGACACACCTGTGGTCGCTTGCTACATTTTTCTAAGACTACCCTTTCAACGAAATAGCAGGACAAAGCCGGGATGAATCTAGTCAATCAGCTTATTCTATCTGTGATTCAGCTGCTTCCGAGATCTGTGGTGAAGCAGTTTGCCATGCGCTACATCGCGGGTGAAAAGCTGGACGACGCCGTCCGGGTTGTAAGAGAGATCAATTTGAAGAAGATGACGGGAACGATAGATGTCCTCGGTGAAAATATCACGACGCGGGAAGCATCTCAGGGGGCCGTTAGAGAATGCGAGGAAGTTCTTCATTCGATCCATCGAAATCATCTGGATGCAAATCTCTCGATTAAACTCACTCAGTTCGGGCTTAAGATGGATGAGGAGTTTTGTTATTCAAATGTGAAGCGCCTGCTCGAGATTGCCTCCGGGTACAACCATTTTGTACGGATCGATATGGAAGATTCGTCAACGACGAGCGCCACGCTAAAATTATACGAAAGGCTGCGTTCCGATGGCTTTGCAAATATGGGGGTTGTCATCCAGGCCAATATGAGACGAAGCTTGGAGGACGTCCAGAGATTGATTCCGATGAAGGCGAATATCCGGCTTTGCAAGGGAGCTTATGTCGAACCGGAATCGATTTCGTTCAAGAACAGAGAGGAGATCCGCCTGAGTTATCTGAAACTCTTAAGAATGCTTCTGGAAGGGAAATGCTATGTCGGCATTGCAACTCATGACGATTTTCTGATAGGAAGTGCTTATCGATATATCCAGGAGACGAATCTCCGGAAATCCGATTACGAGTTTCAGATGCTTCATGGGGTAAGAATCAAACTTCGTGATCAGATCGTTGCTCACGGACACCGATTGCGCGTTTATGTCCCCTTTGGGCAATACTGGTACGCCTACTCGATTCGACGATTTAAAGAGAATCCCCAGATTGCGTGGTACGTCTTTCAAGCGATCTTTTCCGGAAGTTAATCTCTGTTTCTGATTTGACATTCACGCAGAAATTGTGGTATGTGATAATTAAAAATTGATCCGTGTTCAGGTGGCTTGAAGCCAAAAGGGAACCCCGTGAGAATCGGGGACGGCCACGCCGCTGTAAACGGGTACGAAACTTGCCGGGTCCACTACCCGAAGCCTTGAGCGAGTCGAAGGGTCAGGGTGGGAAGGGGCAAGGAGGCCTGAAGCACCGGAAAGATTTCGGGCCAAGTAGGATGATCCGTAAGCCAGAAAACCTGCCTGAATGCGCTTCACAATAGGTCTTCGGTGGAGGACTGTGAAGGGTGGGGCAGAAAAAAACCCAGTCTTTCCTACGAAGACTGGGTTTTTTATTAGTGAAGCTCCCCGCCCACAGGGCGGGGCATTCTGCAGCATTTTCGTCAGCGGACAAGCAGGCAGGATTAGCAGGGTGCTGAAAAAGTGGAAAAAGGAGTTCCAAGCGCGAATTCAGATTTTTTCGGGAAACCATTCTTAGCGAGCGTAACGCCCGCAAATCCAATGTCTGAGCTCGAAGGGCGAGTTTTGGATTTGCAGTGAAGCGAGCTTTAGAATGGTCGAAAAAAGGTGTTGAGCAGCGAGGAGCAACTTTTTCCGCAAACGATTAGAGAATTGGTAGCTCGATCATGAATGGAAGCCTAAATCTCAAAATCTTCTTATTTATCTCTTTGGGGCTCCACCTCCTCTTTTTCTCCGTTTCGTCCTTCTTATTCCCTGGCTTCAAAGTCAATGGACTTCGAAACCTCAACCTCGAGGTTTCCCTGTTGTTGCCATTGATCCCCGAGACGAATGCGCACCCCCAGATTGCGAAGCTGGCGATGAGAACGGAGAGACATGAAGAGAAGGTGGTACTAAGGAAGGAGAAAAAAGAAGAGCCCATTTATGAAAAGGAGCAGGAGTTTGAACCTCTTCCCATCCGAACGGAAGTGAGCGTGACTTCGGCGAAGCAGCCTTCAGCTCTTATCCTCGAAACTGAAAAATGGGAAGGTGGTGGCAAGAAAGAAGAAAAAGTAACGAAAGTAGAATCTTATGGAAAACCTCTCTCTTCAACAGACTCCCGGGAGCAGGCAAAAGTTGCCATGAGAAGTCCATCTCTTTCGGATGGAGAGGTCATTTTTGTTCAGCCCAAATATGCTGAGAATCCCAAGCCCGTCTATCCTCAAGAGGCAAAGCGAAAAGGATATGAAGGAGAGGTCATCCTAAAGGTGGAAGTCCTTCCGAACGGCCGGGTGGGACAGGTCGAGGTAAAAAGTTCGTCCGGGTATGAGTTGCTCGACCGCTCCGCCCTCACCACGGTGAAGAAGTGGAAATTTGTTCCCGCCAAGAAGGGAGAGGCTCCAATCCGTCTTTGGGTAAACATACCCGTCAAGTTTCAACTTCAATGAAAATTCATTTCGTTAAATCACTTTTCTTGTGGTCCCTGATCATCTTCCTCGGGGCATCGACATCTTTTTCGGCTGCCCGGACGTTTATAGATGAAGTCGGGAGAGACGTGACCTTCTCTTTCCCTCCCCGAAGGATCGTCTCGCTCGCCCCGAATATCACTGAAATCCTCTTCAGCCTCGGCCTGGACGAAGAGATTGTGGGAGTCTCCGTTCATTGCAACTTTCCTGAAAAGGCCAAGAGCAAAGTTCGAGTGGGAAGTTATATCAGCCTCGATTTTGAAAAGATCACCTCCCTCAAACCTGACCTGATCATTGCCACGGGAGCGGGAAATACCCGGGACATGGTGGATCGCCTGGGGAAATTAGGTTTTCACTCGTATGTCATCTACCCCAAGAATTTCGACGATATCCTGAGAAGCATCCTGCATATCGGTCAGATTGTGAATCGGGAGAAGGAGGCAAAGCGGATCACTGAGGAGATGAGAAGAAGGAGTCAGAGAGTGGTCGAACTCACAAAAGGTCTTCCACGACCTAAGGTTTTTATTCAGATTTCAGATGCTCCGATTGTGAGCGTGGGAAAAGGAAGCTTTGGAGATGACCTGATCCGGCTTGCCGGCGGGGAAAATATTGCGGGAAAGGAGAAAGAGGGGTATCCTCGATTTGGAATGGAGGAGATTTTGAAAAGGTCGCCGGAGGTGATCGTCATCAGCTCCATGAATCCGAAAGGGGATTATCAGAAGGCCCTTCGGGAATGGAATCGTTGGAAAACCATTCCTGCCGTGAAAAATGGCCGGATTCACCTGATTGACTCTGACCTGATCGACCGGCCCTCTCCCCGCATCATCGACGGACTGGAAGAGCTCGCGAGAGTTCTCCATCCGGGGAGGTTTAAAAAATAGGGGACTCTTAAAAAGTCAAAACCAAGGAACATGTCCTGCTGAACTCGATTCAGCATCTAACAGAATCAAAATAAACCAGACCCTGAAATCGTGGGCCCTGATTCTGAAACAATACTGAAGCAAGTTCAGCACAAGGTTCAGGATGACAATTACTTGGATATGGTTCAGGTGACATTTTTCGTTGGCCCCTATTGTTTGAAGAAAATTTGCCATGATCAAGGCTAAAGCCTTGAGTTACAGTTTCGGACCTTAAGATTTGATTTGAGATTTGGACTCTGTTATTTGACACTGATTGAAGCCATATGAAGCTCATTACTCCCAAAAAAGTTATCACCCTATCCATTTTGCTCGGCCTCCTCTTAATCCTTGTCATCCTTATATCCATCACGATGGGAAGTGTAAAAGTTCCGCCACTCCGTTCGTTCCGTATTCTCTTCCAATCGATTCTGGGCCTGAAGGGAGGGGGGAACGAGACCGAGCGGGCGATCATTCTCTCCCTCAGGCTACCCCGGGCCATTCTGGCAGGCTTCGTGGGAGCAGGCCTTTCTGTTTCAGGGGCTACTTTCCAGGCTCTCCTGAGAAATCCTCTGGCCGATCCTTATATCCTCGGAGTTTCGAGCGGTGCAGCCGTGGGCGCCATCATTGCCATTCTGTTAGGACTCGGCACGTTTTCCTTCGGCCTTCCTCTGGCCTCCTTCCTGGGAGCCTTCCTGACCGTCCTGGTCGTCTTCTACTTCGGAAGGCAGGATGGGAAGATCCATCCCAATACGCTTTTGCTCGCGGGAGTCATCATCGGTTCGTTTCTCTCAGCCCTCATCATGTTTTTCATCTCCGTCTCCCAGAAAGAAGAACTCCATACGATCATCTTCTGGTTGATGGGAGACTTTAGTTTCTCCAACGCCCGGGCAATTCTGATCATCTTTCCTTATATCTTGATAGGTTTCTTCATCCTTTACCTCCGCTCCCGTCAGTTGAACCTCATCCTTTCCGGGGAAGAAAATGCTGTCCAGTTGGGCGTAGATGTGGAGAAATTGAAACTGGTTTCTTACCTCTCCGCCTCGTTGATCACTGCGGCATCGGTCTCCGTCTGCGGTCTGATCGGCTTCGTGGGCCTGATCATTCCCCATGCGGTACGACTGATCTTTGGACCCGACCATCGGCTTCTCATTCCTGCTTCAGCACTCGTTGGGGCTTCTTTTCTCATTGCCTCTGACACCGTTGCCAGAACTCTCCTTGCCCCAACGGAATTACCCGTGGGTGTGATCACGGCCGCCTTCGGAGGCCCTTTCTTCATCTACCTTTTAAAAACGAGAAAGGTGATCAAGACGTTATGATCGATGTCAATTCCATCTCCTTCCGTTATCATGAAGATTGGGTCCTCGAGGAGGTCTCTTTTCGTGCGGAGAGGGGAGAGTTCGTTGGAGTGATCGGGCCGAATGGATCGGGGAAGACCACCCTTCTGAAGATCCTCTATCGCCTTCTGACCCCCCAGAAGGGAGAGATTCTCTTCGAGCTTGTTCCGATGAAGAAGATGGAGCGAGCCGACATCGCCAAGAGGATTGCGGTCGTCGCCCAGGAGACTCAGCTCCTCTTTCCCTTCAGTGTCCTCGAAACGGTCTTGATGGGAAGGTCTCCCTACCTCGGCCATTTGATGTTTGAAAATGAAAAGGATCTTGAGATTACCAAAAAGGCGATGGAGTGGACAAAAATCGTTCCTTTTTCTGAAAGACCCATGGATGAACTCTCCGGCGGAGAAAGAAAAAGGGTCTTCATCGCCAGGGCCTTGGCTCAGGAACCGGAGGTCATTCTTCTGGATGAGCCCACGGCGAGCTTAGACATCCAGCACCAGATCGATTTTCTCGATCTCATCCTTACGCTCAATCGAGAGAGAGGTCTGACCATCATCATGGCCTCTCATGATATCAACATCGCCTCCGAATTTTGTGATCGGCTTATCCTTCTTCAGGGAGGAAGAATTTATAAAATGGGGACGCCTGAGGAAGTCATCACCAAAGAAAATATTGAGACAGTCTACGGTTGTGAGGTATGGATAGACCAGCATCCTATCTCAGGAATGCCACGGATCAGCATACTCAAAAAAGGAGGTCATTAAGAGATGGTGCTCTGGAAAGAGATCGAAGCCGCACGGGATAGGATTCAAGAAGTCATCCTCCGGACGCCAACCATCTATTCCGATACCCTTTCAAAACTGGTCGGTAAGGAGGTCTTTCTCAAACTGGAAAATCTTCAGAAGACGGGTTCTTTCAAGATCCGTGGGGCCTACAATAAATTGTCCCAACTGCCTGCATCGATGAGAAAAAAGGAAGTGGTGGCGGCCTCTGCAGGAAATCATGCCCAGGGGGTTGCACTGGCTTCCTCGATCTTAGGAATCCATTCGACCATTGTCATGCCTGAAGGAGTCTCTCTTGCCAAACAGATGGCCACCCAAGCCTACGGTGGAGAGATCATCCTCTTTGGCCAAAATACGGATGAGGCCTTGAGCTATGCGAAAAAAATGGCAAGGGATGGAAGGCTCCTGATTCATCCCTTCGACGACGAGCAGATCATCGCGGGTCAGGGCACGATCGGTCTCGAAATATTAGAGGAAGTCCCGGGGGCAGACGCCATCGTCGTCCCCATGGGGGGCGGCGGGTTGATTTCAGGAATCGCCACCATCGTAAAAAAGAGAAGACCCGAGATAAAGATCATTGGCGTTCAGTCTGCTCATGCCCCTTCTGCCTACTATTCTGTGAAGAGAAAAAAAATTGTGGAGGTGAAGGCGAGGCCCACATTAGCCGATGGGATTGCAATCCAAAGAGTCGGAGAAATCACCTTTCCCATGATTCAAAAGGGGGTGGAGGAGGTGGTCACGGTTCAAGAGGATGAAATCGCCTCGGCGATTCTCCTCTTGATGGAGAGAACACGTATTGTGGCAGAGGGTGCAGGAGCGACTCCATTGGCTGCGCTCCTATCGAAAAGATGGAAGATCAGGTCGAAGAAGATCGTCCTGGTCATCAGCGGGGGAAACATTGATTTTCACCTTCTCGATCGGATCATTGAAAAAGGCCTTGCCCAGACAGGAAGGCTCGTCCGTATGAGTATTCTCTTAAGAGATGTTCCGGGGGCGCTGGCAAAGCTGACGAATCTCATCGGTCAACACCGCGCCAACATCCTCCATATCATCCACGAGCGGGCTGCCAGGGATATCCCCATCGGGTTCTCAAAAGTGATATTGGTCTTAGAGACTCGCGGTGCAGACCACATCCGCGAGATTAAAAAGGGATTCAAAGAGAAGGGATACTCTCTCCAGGTTCTGAGTTAAAATTCTCTCCGTTACACTCGTGACTTCATGATCGCCGTTGTCGAAGCAAAAGGCTTCGGGCCAAGATAGGGTGGGGTGAATTCTGGAGGGATTTTAAAAGAGAAATATAATGAAACTTGACATATTGTAAATTGGAAGATATAGTTCCAATATGCAAACTTATATTAAGCGGATCATTACCGCAAATATCGAACAGAAATTGGAGAATATGCCCGGGGTCGTCATCCTCGGTCCCAGGCAATGCGGGAAATCCACGCTCGCTAAGGCCATTATTTCTGAAATCGGAGGCGCGGTCTATTTAGATCTTGAGCGGCCATCGGATGTCAGCAAATTAAGAGATCCTGAAGCCTTCTTCAGCCTTAACAGCGACAAGTTAATCTGCCTCGATGAAATCCAAAGGGTTCCGGAGCTATTTCCAGTTTTAAGGAGTGTAATGGATGAAAATAGAAAGAATGGACAGTTTATTATCCTGGGTTCGGCTTCGCCTGATCTGCTTAAACAGAGTTCTGAAACGCTGGCAGGAAGGATATCCTACTTTGAACTGACCCCTTTCCTTTTGAAAGAGGTTTCCGAGGATCATCATTTAAAGACGTTAAGAAAACTCTGGTTAAGGGGTGGTTTTCCGAGAAGCTTTCTTGCGTCGAATGAGAAAGAAAGTTTCGAGTGGCGTATCGATTTTATCAGAACATTTCTTGAACGGGACATCCCGCAACTCGGTTTCAGAACCCCTGCCAAAACCCTTGAGCGCTTCTGGAGAATATGTGCTCACTTGCATGGACAACTTCTGAACAGTTCGAAATTGGGGGAGTCCATGGAGGTCAGCCATCATACGGTGAGGTCTTACGTAGACATGCTGGAGCAGTCCTTTGTGCTAAGGGTTCTTCGGCCCTATGAATCCAATCTGAAAAAGAGACTGATTAAAGCGCCAAAGATCTATATCCGAGACAGCGGGATACTGCATGCGCTTCTCAGCATCGAAACCCACAATGATCTCCTCGGCCATCCTGTTTATGGCGCTTCCTGGGAGGGGTTGGTCATCGAGAATATTCTTTCTCTTTTGCCGAACTGGAAGGCTTCCTTCTACCGTACCTCCTCCGGCTCTGAAATCGACTTGATTCTTGAAAAGGGTAACAAACGTGTGGCCATCGAATGCAAAGGATCGACTTCTCCAAATCTGAATCGGGGCTTTTGGAATGCAGTGAGCGAGTTAAAGTTGAAAGAAGTATGGGTTGTTGCACCAGTTAAAGAGGCATATCCCATAGAGAAGGGGATTATGGTAGCACCACCCAATCAACTGATTGAACACCTCTTGGCGAAAGAAAGGTGAAGTGGGTAGCGCAAAACTTCTTTCCGTTGATTTTTTCCCTCAATCTGGTAAACTCCTACCTAAACCAATTTGCGATCCCAGGCCGGTTACAGATTGTGACCGGTTCTCAAAAGCATCGCAATCGAGACATGAATGTTCAAAAGAATTTAAAAAGGAGAAGAGGCGATGAGCTTTCGGAAACAAGTCTCGGACACGCTCGCGCGCCGTAGCGCTTCAGCGCGCACAGAAACGTTCTTAATGTAAAAAGGATTGAAAGGTGAGGGTGAATGAGAGTCTGAAAAACGATTGACCAAAAATTCGAAAAAATGTGCCTTTTCATAGGTTCTTGAATGAGTAGCTTATACGAAATGTTAAAGATCAAAGTAAACGAATGGCGCACCAAGGACTACCCTCACGCTGAGTATTCAAGTATCGCCGAGATACTGGAGTGGGCGAGTAATCCGGAAGGGAGCGGTTTCCGGCTGCGACCTCCTCAGCAGCGAGCGCTCGAAACATATTGGTACCTGAGGCTAATCGAGGGTACGCCGCACATCGTCGATCTCTACCGGCGTCTATTTTTGCGCCAATCGGACTTACTGGGCGCTCTGGGTCTGAAACACGAGGATATCAAAAGCTTTGCTCTGGATTACGGGACGGATGCAGTTCTTCAACGTATTCAGACAGATGATCTATTCGTACGTCAGTTTCGTCTGCAGGCGCTACGCGAAACACTCACGCTATCCTATCCCAGCTATATATTGGCCTTAGCAATGGGCGCCGGCAAGACGGCTCTTATCGGGGCGATTATTGCCACAGAGTATGCAATGGCCTCGGATTATCCTGAAGGGCCGTTTGTGCAGAATGCTCTTGTGTTTGCCCCCGGTACAACCATTATCGAATCACTGCGGGAACTGGCAGAGATCCCCTATGAGCGGATATTGCCTCCGCGTTTCTATAAGAGGTTTGCAGCTTCGGTAAAGCTCACTTTCACCCGAGACGGTGAAAAAGGGATTCCGGTGATTCCCAAGAGCATCTTCAACATTGTCGTTACCAACACGGAGAAAATTCGGATTCAGAAAGAGACGATCCGAAAGGCAGATCTGGGTAATCTGCTTTTCGACCCCACAAAGGAAGATGAAGCCCGCGCCGAAGTCGCCAATTTGCGTCTGCAGACAATTGCCAGCCTGCCGCATCTGGCGGTCTTCTCCGATGAAGCCCACCACACCTACGGACAGGCCCTCGATACAGGTCTGAAAAAAGTCCGCAAGACCGTTGACTACCTCTATCATGAAAGCCCTAACCTGATTTGCGTGATCAACACAACGGGTACGCCTTATTATCGACGGCAGCCATTACGCGATGTGGTGATCTGGTATGGACTCTCCGAAGGCATCCGTGACGGAATTCTGAAGGAAGTGGCAGGCAACATCTTTGCTTATAGCTTTGACGAGAGGAACACGGACAAATTTGTGGCGGAAGTCATCGAGGACTTCTTTAAACAATGCAAAGACGTTACGCTTTCCGACAGGGCACCGGCAAAACTTGCGCTTTACTTTCCCCAAACGGACGACCTCGAAGAGTTACGGCCGGCGATTGAAACAAAATTGGCGGGGTTGGGGCTGGCCCCTGCAATTTGCCTGCGCAACACAAACGAGTCTACCAAGGACGAGATTGATGCGTTTAATCGCCTTAACGACCCTGCCTCTCAACACCGCGTCATCCTCTTAGTGAACAAAGGGACAGAGGGATGGAACTGTCCGAGCCTCTTTGCGTGCGCGTTGGCGAGGCGACTTAAGACCAGTAACAATTTCGTCCTGCAGGCTGCTTCACGTTGCCTTCGTCAGATTCCTGGAAACAAGGTCAAAGCGCGGATCTACCTTTCAGTGGACAACCGTGCGGTGCTTGATCGCCAGTTACAGGAGACTTACGGCGAGACCATTGCAGAGCTTAATGAGGCCAAGAACAACACCCGCCGGGATAAAATCCGCTTGGTGAAGGTTACACTGCCGCCGTTCGTGATAAAAAAGCTTGTTCGGACGGTGGGGCGAAAAGAGAAGACAACCCAAAAGCCGCTTGCGCTGATGAAACCCACCAGTGAGGAAGGCCCAATTTTGGAAAAAGCGCGCTTCGATATCGCCGAGCAAGCCGTTACCCGCAGTGTCCTCAAACAGATTGCTGATACAGTCGAAATTAAAACAGCACTTGCTATGACTGATCTCTATTCCGCGGCCGTTGAGCTCGCAGCGGTTTACCGGCTGGACGTATGGCAGATTTTCAATGAATTAAAGCGGGTCTATGATGGAATAACAGAGATTCCCATGTCACATCTTGCCGATTTTGGCAGACAGATCGAAGAGCAGACTAGGAATTATGAAGTGTACGAGGAGACAGTAGAAGTAGCACTGGCCCTGGTGAAGCCTGAAGGTTTCAATAAAGAGTTAACGGACGATGGCACAGAATTTTACACTGCCGAGATTACATACCCCATTGATCGAGAGCATTTGCTGACACCGCTTGAAAGATTTAAGGAAAAGGCAGGGCGTTTCGGGTTTCACTACACACCCTATGATTTCGATTCCAATCCAGAAAAGGCATTCTTCTTTGAAATCCTGGATCAGTTGCAGCTCCATCCCGAAAAAATTGAGGATGTCTACTTCACGGGAGCGATAACTGACCCAAACAAGACCGAGTTCTACGTTGAATATCTGGGCGAAGACGGGAAACCCCACCGATATACACCCGATTTCATTATTCGGAAGAAAGATGGGAAATGCCTGATCGTCGAGATCAAGGACGCTCGGTTCGAGGCGGGTACCAAGGAAGATATTGGACGGGAGAAACGTGGCGAGGCAGCAATCACGACCGAAGGGCGCAAGGCCGTTGCCCTTAAGAAATGGGAGGACCTTAATCCTGACCGTCTTAAGTATGAAATCCTCTTTGTCAGAGAAGAAACGATCGGATATGATCAAACCAAACCAGTCCGCGACTTTGTGGAGAACTGAGGAATTATGCCTGTTAAGACTCGCACACGGAAGACCAACAAGGGGAAGACCAAGGAGAAGACTACTGGTAAGGTAGCAGCTGAATCCAAATCGGCTTTGGCTACTCCGAGCATCGTAAAGGCGGCAACCCAGACCTTTTCTATTACCAAGGCCAAAGGTCGCCCGATGTTGACCTGGGTGGGTAAACGCCCCCTGACGCAAGTGGTGGCCTTCCCCGCACAACACATTGAGACCTTTGATCCCGATAGCGATGCCGTGAGACGGAAGGAAACCATGTGGAAGGATTGGCCGAAGGCGTATCCTCACGGTGGCCTGCTGTTCCACGGTGACAACAAAGAAGTGCTCGCACATCTTCTAGCCAACGGGTTTCGAGGAAAGGTGAATCTCATCTACATCGACCCCCCCTTCGACAGCGGCGCGGACTATATAAGGAAAGTGACATTGCGGGGCGCGGGGGGGGACAGCAAAGCTTGATGGTGAAAGTTACACTCTTGGCGAACAAATCCAATACACCGACATATGGGCCAATGACAACTATCTCCAGTTTATGTATGAGAGACTTCTCCTGTTGCGTGAACTTTTGTCTGAAGATGGAAGCGTTTTCGTGCATTGCGATCATCGCCGCATTCATCACTTTAGATGTATTCTTGATGAGGTTTTCGGAAGTGGAGAAGACAACTTCATCAACGAGATTATTTGGCAGCATCAAATAATGGGTGGCTCCCATGAGAAGCGATTTCCCAAAGCACACGAGACCGTACTCTGGTACTCCAAAGGTGGATCAAAGCTCTACTCGGACGCCCCAAATGTGCGTGTGCCTTTTAGCGACTACGTGTTGAACTCAATGAAAAAGGATGAACAGGGGCGATGGTACTACGAACGACGCCGAATGAGCCGTAAGGCCACACATGAAGAAGCTGCATCCAAAGCTCACACGCGGACATTTGTCGAAGATCCCCAAAAAGGCACGGTAGTAACGGATGTTTGGGACGACATGCCATCATATCAAGAGGTCGTCGATGAGAGGCAAGGAAGTGATCTTTACCCAACCCAGAAAACGACTAGTCTGCTCACTCGAGTAATTTCAGCTGCAAGCAGGCCAACGGACATTGTTCTCGACTGTTTTGGCGGTAGCGGTACCACGGCGGTTGCGGCCCAGAAGCTGGGGCGGCGGTGGATTGGATGCGATATTAACAAGGGAGCAATTCAAACGACCAGCAAGCGGTTGCAGACAATCATTGCCGAGCAAATCGCCGCCCGAGAAGAAGCAAGCAGGCAGGGCGAACTCATCCCAACGGGCGATACAAAGGCATCCATCCCTGCGCAGTTGTCGTTTGCCGTCTATCGCGTTAACGATTATGACCTCCGGATTCAGCACAACGAGGCCGTTAATCTCGCTTGCGATCACATTGGCGTAACTCGTTCGCGGACAGATGTCTATTTTGACGGTACACTGGGGAAGAGGTTAGCCAAGATTATTCCGTTCGGTCATCCGCTAACACTGCTGGATCTTGAGGAATTGAAAAAAGAACTTGCAGCCCGTCCCAATGAAGATCGGGATGTGGTGCTTGTTTGCCTAGGCAAGGAAATTGCTGTGGATGCGTGGGTGGAGGACTGGAATCGCATTCGAAAGAGGGGCGAGGTTCCTAACAAAATTGAGGTCATCGAACTCCGCACTGATCCGAAGTATGGGAAGTTCTTTTTGCACCAGCCTGCAAAAGCTAGAGCGGACATTCGCCGTGATGGCGAAAAGATTCTTGTCGAGATCAAAGATTTCATCTCTCCAACCATTATCGAAAGACTGAAGGGGCAATCGGGAATCCTCAGCCCACAGATTGATGATTGGCGGGCCATGGTAGACTGCGTGATGATTGATTCTACCTACGATGGGAGCGTCTTCAATATTACCTTCTCCGACGTGCCCGAGAAGAAAAATGACTTAGTAACGGGTAGGTATGAATTTCCCGCACCCGATGGCAGGACCACTGTCGCCGTGAAGATTATCGACATGCTCGGCGAGGAAGTGTTCATAACCAAAGAAGTTTAGATATGGGGGGGACGTTTGGGGACGTTCGTGCAGAGCGTGCGAGAGGGAGGCGCCATCCCTAAAAAAGTTGGTCATTTCAAATGCGGATTTCGGATGGCGGAATGCGGAATTCAATTAAGATATTGGGTCATTCAGCCATTAGTCATTGAGTAATTAAGAAAAGCAAGACTGTATCGCCTGACTAAATTATATGGTCAAGAACTCCAAAGCCGCTGACTGAATTTTTCAGTCAACTTCTCAAGAGTATTTCTGACTTCATCTTGAAGTCAAACTTTTCTGTCCGGGAGTTCTCTGATCCCCTGACTGGCCGAAAACGCGGGGATTATTTCAAACCGCTAAATTGATACGAAATTCAAAGCTGAGAGAGAAAACATGAGCAAAGAGGGCAAGCCGGTGAAAGGACGAGTTCTTCCTACCATCCTGCCTGAAATTCGCTCTTTCATCGAGATTTCTCGCCATCACGCAGCCGTCACAGCAAATTTGGCTCTGGTCAACCTCTACTGGAACATCGGTCGCATCATCACACAGGATATCCAGAAGAACGAGAAGAGGGCGGGATACGGGGAACAACTCCTGGAGTCTTTGGCCGCGTCACTGACTCACGAATACGGGAAGGGCTATTCACGCGCCAATCTTCAGGATATGCGGCGTTTCTTTGAGACCTTTGAAATATGCCAGACGGTGTCTAACGAATTTGAAAAGGACCCAATTCGCCAGACACTGTCTAGCGAATCTCCGCCGGATCAAATTCTACAGACAGTGTCTATAGAATCTTCCAACCAGACAATTCTCCAGGCACTGCCTGGAGAATCTTCCAGCGAAGCAATTCGGCAGGCAGTGCCTGCAGAATCTTCTGACCGCATTTTCATTTATTTTGGCCAGCATTTTCGTCTCGGATGGTCGCATTACAGGCTGCTTCTCAGCCAGAGCGATCCACTAAAACGAAAATTCTATTTTGAACAGGCTGCCACTCAACGCTGGTCTGTTCGTGAGCTCGAACGCCAGATTGATGGTGCTCTATTTGAGCGTGTGGCTCTTTCTCGCAGCACCCGCAAGCTCGTTGCTCTGGAAAAGAAAAAAGGGCCACCTGATGTGGTTCGATATGAGGACATTTTCAAAGACCCATATTTGCTTGATTTCCTCGGACTGAAGGGAGCTTACTCCGAGAAAGACCTCGAAGCCGCCATCATTCACAATCTGGAACAATTCCTGATAGAACTGGGAGGCGATTTTTGCTTCATTGGCCGTCAGTATTCGATGCGGATCGATGACGTGGATTACTATCTTGATCTGTTGTTCTTCCATCGAGGGCTACGTTGTCTAATCGCCATTGACCTGAAATTGGGAACTTTTACCGCCGCCGACAAGGGCCAGATGGATCTCTATCTTTCCTGGCTTAAGGAACACGAATGGCGGCAAGAAGAAAACGAACCCATAGGCCTGATTCTTTGCAGCTCAAAGAAGAAGCAGCACGTGGAACTTCTCCTTCGCCACGGCCCACATAAAATGCAGGTTTCAGAGTACCTAACTAAACTACCAGATAGGAAGGTGCTGGAGGAAAGGCTGGCCATGTACAGCAAATTGTTAGACAGATGAGGAGATAACCATGAGCGACAAGCAGACATATGACAATTGTAAATATTTCAGTATTCGCAATCGGTGTCCCCACAGAGACAATGAAGTAATGAAACAATTTATATTCGAAACAGAAGTGTCGCAATCAAGTGTTCCAATAAATTTGGACTTTTCCAAAGAGGTGGAGGTGAATAACATATGTTCATCTTGCGATAAGTTTAAACCTCGTCAGTAAAAGTCTGGGGACAGGTTCCGGTTTTGCTTCTTTGTAACGTGATGTAACTGGAGTTGCGTTTTGAAGTTAAGGAACCATAAGGAAGTGCAAATATTTCAACGTATTGCTTAGATGCTCTCTATGTAACTGAGAAGGCAAATAATTGGGGCATGTAGAGCCGATTCTCGTACTCGTTTTAAGAAACAGATAAATCCAAACTAATCAGTCCTTGAGTTTTTCCAACGCACGAGCGAATTTTTCTAATTGTTCTCCGGTCAGTTTTTGCCCTTTTATGGTTCTGAAAACTAACGGGAGCTTAGCGACTATATTCCTGTCTGCAAGTAATTCGTCAGGAATACGACCGGCGTCGGTTCGCGCTATATCAAAAAACTCCAACCATTCATCGCCGCCTTCTACGATTCCTAAACATCTCGCATAGTGTGCCAATTTTTCTCTCGATTGCGGGGGTCGTAATATACCTCTTTCTATCTTACTGATATTTCCAGGATCCAATCCGTTTTCTAAGCAAAATTGCCTTAGGGTTTTTCCCATTCGTAAACGCTTCTTTTTGAAAAAGTCACCAAATAGGGTACCCATCCCAGCACCTCCTTTCTTGTTGTAAAATTATTACTACGTTGTAATTTTATTACAACATCTAGTGATAATTGTCAAGTAATTTCATTTTCCAGCCTTATTCTGTTTAATAAACAAATAGATATGAATTATTTTACTATTTAAGGCAATGGGTCGGTGTGTCGCTTTATTCCTCATAAAGGCATTGAATTATTCCTACATGCTATCAGGAAGGCATAGCGATTAATAAAACAGGGGTTTACAAAAGACCTGCTTCGTTGTAGTATGATTTGCAAAAGACAAGAAAGGAATTAAGACATGGCTGAAGGGGAACATACCTTAGCGGTTTTTATCGATTTTGAAAATCTTGCCCTCGGTTTCAGGGGCAAGCGGGATAAGCGATTCGAGATCCAGAAGGTCTTGGAGCGCCTGGTCGAAAAAGGAAAGCTCATCGTCAAGAAGGCCTATGCAGATTGGGCCGACTACGCCGAGTATAAAAAACCTCTTCATGAAGCGGCCATCGAACTGATCGAAATCCCAAAGCGTGCGATGACCGGAAAGAACTCCGCGGACATCCGGCTCTGCGTGGATGCCCTCGACCTCTGCTATTCCAAAGAGCATATCGATACCTTTGTCATCGTTTCCGGCGACAGCGACTTTTCTCCCCTCGTCTCTAAGTTAAAAGAGAATGGCAAGCGGGTGATCGGTCTCGGGATGAAGGAATCGAGTTCCAATCTTTTAGTCGATAACTGCGACGAGTTCATTTACTATGAAGACCTGGAACGACCGCTGGGCGTTCCCCCCAAGATCGAACAGGACCTCCCTGAAAAGAAGAGGGAGGCTTTTCAACTCTTAGTCGATTCGGTGCTGGCCCTTGTCCGTGAGAACAAGGAAGTGCTCTGGTCCTCGATGGTGAAAGAGACGATGAAGAGAAAGAAACCTTCCTTCAACGAATCCTACCATGGTTATCGCACCTTCAGCGACCTCCTCGAAGATGCTGAAAAAGAAGGGATCATCCAACTGAGAACCGACACGCGAAGTGGGACCTATGTCATTGTGGGCTTCGGCAAAGAGCAGAAAAAGACTGAGGCAGAGGGGTTGAAGGAGTCAAAAGAGCCAAAGGCACGAAAGACCCTGAAGCCTCACTGGCGCCCACGCCAAAGGAGACCCAAACCGAAGGCACCTTCCCCTACACCCGATACGCCCGATGTCCCCAATACTTCGGAAACAGAACCAATTGTCTAACTCTCCCTTTCTCGACGTTAGAAAAAGTTGCCGATGCGCCACGGCCTTCCTTCGCTGGAAGGCTTCGTGCAAGCAGGCTTCTTTGGGGACGGCCCGGCTGTTAGCGGGATTTCGGTTTCTCATTCCTATTCTTGCCCTTTTCGTTCTGGGTGTCCTTCCAGAGATCTCATCCGGTCAGAGGGACCTCGGCATTCCGGTGAGGGAACCTGTCATCTGGGGAACCTATCTCGGGCCGGGCAAGACAGGAAAGATGGATACGATTTACCTCTCCTTTAGTCAATACGATGCCCCTCTTTTTCTCCTCGCGGTCAATCCTGATACGGGCGAAATGCGACAGTTCAACGGCCCTTTGTCTTCGGAAATGGGTTCGTGGGGATTTACCGTGGACCATGAGGACAGGATTTATCTTGGAAGCTACTATAACGCCCATCTTCTCCGCTTCGATCCAAAGACCGAAAAGTGGGATGACCTCGGACAACCTGCCGGTGGAAGGGAATCCTTCATCTGTTCGCTGACCACTGCGCCCGATGGAAAGATCTGGGGAGGCACTTATCCCTCGGCCAAGCTTTTCTCTTACGATCCAAAGACAGGAGTGAGTGAAGATCTTGATCGAATGGATCCAGAACAGTTTTACTGTTATCCCACCGCGGGTGATGATGGATTGATCTACTGTGCCATCCAGTTTGCGAAGATGGATATCGTTGTCTTCGACCCCGAGAAAAAGACGAAGATTTCTCTGGTTCCGGAGAAAAGCCGAAAACCCGGGCGTGTGACATTGGTGAGAGGAAAAGACGGGAGAATTTATTCGAAGCTCTCCACTTCTGACCAGTGGTTTCTTGTCGAGGAAGGCAAAAGGCTCGGTGAGGTCTCTCGGTCTGATGTTCCGTTTGTGCCCAAAGTCCTTCCGGATGGGCGAATTTTTTACTATGTCGACAACAGTATCCTCAGGGTCGAGGATCCGGTGACCAAAGAGAGGAAGGAGATTTCTCTCCGATACGAAGCTGCGGGTACATACATCTTTGTCGTGGGAAAGGGCCCGGATGAAAAAATCTATGGGAGCAGTATGCTTCCCCTCCGTCTTTTCGTCTATGATCCCCGAAACAACTCTCTTGTGAATCTGGGGAAGGCTGCCCATGCGACCGGAGAGATTTATTCCATGAGCTCCCTCAACGGTAAACTTTATCTCTGCTCCTATCCAGAAGCCAGGCTGTCTGTGTACGATCCGAGCAAACCTCTAAGATTTGGCGATAGCGAGGATTCCAATCCAAGAGACTTAGGGCCCATGGGAGGAGAACTCTATCGTCCGAGAGCCATGATCACCGGTCCTGATGGGAATGTGTACATCGGAGGTTACCCTGATTATGGACTCCTGGGCGGGGCCATCGGTGTCTATGATCCGGAAAGAAACGAGAAGCGGGTCCATCGCCATGTCATCACGAATCAAAGCATTTCCTCACTCAGTTACATCGAAAAGTTAGGTCTGATTGCAGCGGGAAGTTCTGTGCGGGGTGGAACTGGGACAAGAGCCGTTGAAAAAGAAGCGAAGCTCATGCTCTGGGACCCCAAGGAGGAAAAGAAGGTTTTCGAAATCGTCCCGGTTCCAGGGGCGAAGACCATCCTCTCTCTGGCGACGACCGTCGACGGATTGGTTTACGGGATAACGAACGACGAGAAGGTCTTTGTCTTTGAACCGAGGAAGCGGGAAATCGAAAAAATTTTCGATCTGGGATTTAAAGAACCGAGAGAAATCTCCCTGCAGCTTGGACCGGATCTGAGACTTTACGGACTCGCGAAAGAGGCCATCTTTTTCATCGACCCGAGAAACGACCAGGTTTCGATGGTCGCTGACCCACCTGTCCCGATTGATTCAGGCATGGCCATGGTGGGAAGAAAAATCTATTATGGGTCGGGTGCTAATCTATGGGAATTTGAGATTCCCATAGAGCCGAGCAAGCCAGTCGAGTAGTCCTTGATGGATCCTCGGCTGCTTGCCCTTTCATTTAGAAGCGGGGGCCTCCGCGGCCAAAACCACTACCACTGCTACTACCACGGTCCACTCCCTGATGGGACCCGGAGAAACCTCCGCCGCCCGGGGATGAGTTGAAATGCTGGCTTCCACCCTGTGGCAGACTGAAAGATCTTCCGCTGCCCTGTGATGGTGAGTGGAACGACTGGGTTCGGCCTGTGGAAGGCCTTTGAACGTTGCTCCCGTTTTGTCTATTCATGCTCTCGGGCCGACCGAACGCCCCGTAACTTCGGGTGCCGGTTTGGCCGGGAGTTCTGTTGATCCTGCGATCGTTCACAGGCGGTCTACCATTATTACCGTTTCGATTATTGAAACCCGGAGGGGTGCTCTGCCTGTTATAAACCTGTTTTTCAGTACCGCGACGAGACTGCGAGTAGGCGGGATTTCTGTTGTCACGGCCTGGGGTCTGGACGGAAGGAATCTTAGAGCCAGCCCTTTCACGGCTGCGTTCTAAGATTGAGCGAGCCCCGCTCTTGGCCTCCGTAGAGTTAAATCCTTTCGTACGGGTAGCTTCCCTCACCCCCAAGGTTCTTCCTTCGTGTCTTCTCGTGGGATCGACCGTAACCATTCTTCCAGTCCGGTGGTCTCTAAAATGATTGGTGACGTAATGCGGATGGCCATCTCCATGTCCGTGTCCATGATGAACTCTTCTATGGAAGTCGTTGAGGATATAGAACCCCGGAAAGTAATAGCCGGAGCACCAGAATGGACTGGGCACCCACGCGTAAAGATAGTAAAAATAGGGTGGTGGAAGATAATAGGTGATAACGGGAGGCCCCTCCGCATAGTAGTAATCGTCGAGGACCGACGGTTCAGCATACTCAGGAGCTGTGGGATAAGGGTCTTCGGTGTATCCATCCGGAACTTCGGCAATGACAGGCAGTTCAAGTTCCGCCGCAGCCGTCCGAACTGCCTTTAAAGCCTCCTCTTTTCCCATGACCAATTTTTTGGCATCTGCGGCTTCACCCACAGCTTGCGCCAATTCTCCGATGATGTCCGGGGTGACGGGATAATCGCCAATCCATCCGTTTTTGGGAGCAATACCGGCTGAAGCCAATGTGCTCTCGGCTTCTGCCTCGCCCGTAGGCTTCCCCATCTTAAGGGATTCAGCCAGCTTGATTGCAAAATCCCCCTCACGGACAAGCGTCTGCGCAATTGGGGGTGTCTGCTTAGCCCTTTCACCCAACCGTGCATTAACTATTGCCTTCCCAGAAGGGATTTGGGAGGGGTTTGAGGATCCCGTTCTTGGCATGCTCATTTCTTCGACTCTGCTCTGATATTGGGGAGGGACCTTGTCGTAATCGTCTGCAAAGTTTACCACACCTCTTTCATCAACCCATCTGTAAACGGTCGCCGATGCAGAGGAGGCGAAAATAAGTATCAAAAAAACAAAAAGTAGTTTCTTCATCTTCCTTCCTCCATTTTACTTAACTCAAAAAGGCATCAAGATCCGGGGGTGAAATTCCTGACAACATGCTGTCTTCCCGGGCTTATCAACGTCACCTCTTCCTATTCCCACTTAAAACACATTTGATTTATTAGACGTATGATTCAGGCCTTTTATTCAATCCTCCAATATTCCGGAGCAATTATCGATCCACCGGACCTAATCCACTGCAACTGCTTGATTCTTGATGGTTTTCTTAAATTCTTTCAGCCTCTCTTCCTGTTCTTTCAACAAACGGTGGGCGTCTTTAACGGAAATGGGCTTGAATTTCACCCGATCTCCTGGCTTGAGCTGTGCCACCCGGGGCAGGTCCGTTGAGATGATCGTCGCAATCTTCGTATATCCGCCGGTGACCAACTCCGTCAAGATGATAATGGGTTTCCCATCGCCAGGAACCTGAATCGCACCCGAGATCAAGCCTTCTGAAATGATCGACTCCTCCACATCGGATCTTCTCTCGATCCTGGGGCCTTCTAATCGAACGCCCATCCGGTCGCATTGACGGGTGACCTCATAGGATGAGGAAGTAAGTGTTTGGAATCCTTCTTCCGTGAAATGGTGATCCTGAGGTCCCGGGATGACTCTGAGAAGCACCTCCTTCTCCAGAGAAGGAATCCAGTCGCTCGGAAATCGAAGGCCCAATTTATCAAGGGACGGGCTATTGGAAGTATAAAGAACATCTCCTCTTCTCAATGGTCTTCCTTCCAACCCGCCAAATTTTCCTGAAAGGTACGTTGAGGAGCTCCCCATAATTTTTGGAACGACGAATCCTCCGCCCGCACTGAGGTAAGCGCGGCAACCGGCGCTTACCTTTTTAAAAGTGATGACATCGTCCTGCACGAGAAGATGGGTTCGCCACATCTCCACGGGTTCACCGTTTAATGCGGGAGAGAGATCTCCGCCGGTGATGGCAATCACGACCTCTTTCAACGCCCTGATTCTCAAACCCATGAGTGTGATCTCGAGGCAAGCCTCCTCTTCTCCGTTCCCAACTAACAGATTGCTCACCATGAGGGAGAAAGTATCCAAACCTCCGGAGGGAGGAACGCCGAACTGACTGAAACCATAGCGGCCCAGGTCTTGAATGGTGGTCAGAATACCAGGCTCTAATACCTCAAAGGTTGCTACTTTTTCCATTCTTGAACCTTGGCATTCCTTTGGCATTTGAACTTTGGCCTTTAGAATTAAGGGTTTTACGAAAACGCTGCAGAATGCCCCGCCCTGTGGGCAGGAGCTTCACTTAGAATGCCCATTCTTTAAATTCTTTCTCACTGATCGGATAGAACTGGACGAGGTCTCCCATTTGGAGCAGGGCCGGAGGATCTTTCCCGGGGTCGAAAAGTTCCACCGGGGTTTGACCGAGAATCTGCCAGCCCCCAGGGCTCTCCATCGAATAAATTCCTGTCTGCCTTTGTGCAATGGCCACAGAGCCTTTAGGAACCACGAGCCTTGGTGTCTTGAGCCGGGGCGTCACCAATTCCTCGGGAAGTTCTCCCATGTAAGGATATCCAGGCATGAAGCCGATCATATAGATGAGATAGGGTTTGCTGCAATGGAGTTGGATCACTTTCTCGGGAGAGATTTGACGATACTTTGCCACCTCGTCTAAGTCAGGGCCATAGATCCCTCCGTAGACCACCGGGATGCGGGTTAATTTGGGCTCGGGGAGGGGAGTTTGTCGAAGCCCTTCTTCTATCCTTTTTAATCTCTTCTTTAAGTCCTCGAAAGGGAGAAGGAGTGGATTGTAAATGATGAGCAAAGACCGGTAGGTTGGAACGACTTCAACGATTCCCTCCCTGACCTCGGCCCGGACGACGAGAGCCATCCTTCTCACCTTCTCATTGATCTCGCGACTGATTTCGTCTCCGAATTCAATGAGAAGACCACGATCACCCATCGGACAGGAAATTGTTTGAGCGTAGAGACCCATATCAAATGGAATTGCAGATTGAAAAAACAAACATAGGGAGCCAGAAATTTCTATAACAGAGAGTGAACCCGATCAAACGAACCACTTCATCGGAATGACACTCGCACCGGCGTCCCTCAATTCCTGTCGAATCCTCTTCACCATCTCCACCGCAGCAGGATTGTCGCCGTGCACACAGAGCGTATCCGCCTTGAGTTCGATCTCTGTCCCATCGATAGCAATGACCTTTCCCTCCAGAGCCATCTTGAGCGCCCTTTTTGCAACCATCTCATGATCATGGATCACTGCGCCTTTCTCCCTACGGGAGACTAAAGAGCCATCTTTGTTGTAGGCTCGATCCGGGAAGGCTTCGAAGGCGATGCGGATGCCATGACGTTTTCCAATCTCGAGGAGAGACTCCCTCTTCGAAGAAGCCAGGACAACCAGAATGATGTCTCGATTCACCTTTGCGATCACTTCTGCCATGGCTTCCCATATCTTGGGGTTCGCCACAGCCATATTGTAAAGGCTTCCATGAGCCTTTACGTGCTGAAGTTTCAGCCCCTGCGACTGGGCAAAGGCCGTCAGCGCTCCAGTTTGATAGATGATATAATCCTGAATCTCCTCGAGAGTGGCGTCGACATTTCTTCTTCCAAATCCCATAAGGTCTGGATATCCGGGGTGAGCTCCTACTTCAACGCCAAATTGCTTTGCTAAGGCCACGGTCTTTCGCATCACGCCGGGGTCCCCGGCATGGAATCCACAGGCAATATTGGCCGAAGTGATGTGAGGGATCACTTCTTCGTCAAGTCCGAGTTTGTAAACCCCAAAACTCTCCCCGACATCAGAGTTCATGTCTATCTGGATCTTTTTTGTCATAAACTCCTCCTCCATGGTATGAAATCGGGATATGAGAGATTTCTGAGAATGCTCAGAACTCTGAAAATCTGCGTAATCCTTTTTGACAATCTCCGTAATCAGAGAGCCAAAGGCGGTTTTCCAAGAGCTCTCAAGAAAACTCTTGACAAATATTAATTTAAAAGTAATAAATAAATCAACAAAATAAAAGCCTGACGGAGGTGACGAAATATGTCATGCGGGATGAAACACCCTAAGGCGAAGAAGGCAACGAAGAAGGCCAAACCGAAGAAGAAGTAAAAGGCAGATATTGCCACGCTCCGCTGCCATATCCGGATTTTCAGAAACCCCTTATTTTTTACTTGACATGAAAACGGATTTTTGTTATCGATTTTGGGTACTATATTATCCTCTGCTATTTTTCTGAAGAATAACGAAAGGAGGTGAAGGTTAATGAGGAAATGGGTGAGTATCTTTTTGGCATTAGCGTTATTAGCTGTATTTTCACTTGGGTGTGCGAATGTCTCGAAAGACGCAAAGATTAAGTGTCCGAAATGCGGTGCCGTCTTCACGGTCGATGAGGGCATGGCCGAGATGCAGAAGAAAGGTTACTAACACACCCCACTCAAGAAGATTGACTATCCTCGAGGAAAGAGAGAAATTTAAAAAGGGAAGAGTTTTGCTCTTCCCTTTTTATTTCGGAATTCCATTTTTTGCCCTTTCGTCTGAGGGACCACCCGCAGGACACACTTAAAATTCGGCAGAAGGATTTTCTCTATTCAGGACAGCCGAGAGGATCGTCCCCCCTAAATACCTGGGGATCAACTGGAAGAGTTCGCGGATGATTTCATCGGCCCGCTCTCTTCCGACTTCGCCCAATACATCGATGGGGATGAAGATGTTCTTTGTCTTCTCCATGGCTTTGTCTTTCTCACACTGGCGCCACACCCAATTTCGGGTCAGCACCTCTCGATCGTCACGGTAGACCAGTTCTCCTTTTGGCACAATCACCGCCTCTCCACCCCCCATGGGACTGAAGGGTTCCCATCCTTCTGCGAACCGCAGATAAATATTTCCCTCGATCGTATCCAGGTCGTGGCCTCCCATGGGGACTAAGTATCTCAAAGAGACGCTGTTATAGAGGTCGACGAGAGGATTGATCGTCGGGAATGGATCTCCTTTCAGGACCCTCCTTGCCATGGATTCGATGGAGCTCTGGAACTTGCTTCCCGAGATGCCCAGTTTTGAGAAGGCAGTTCTCCAGGGTTTGATCCTTGGATGTTCCTGGGCTTTATCACCGATGAAATTTTTCTTCATCTCTTCGACAGCCCGGGTGAGGAGGTCGTCAATCTCTTTGGAGGGACGGGTATTGTCCACATCCCTGGCCACCGCCATTCCGATCGTGAGGTCCGGCAGGATATCGAACAACTCTTTCTGAATCGAGAAAAGCATCGTTTTCCCCTTTACCCCTCGAAGCTTATGAAGCGTTGTGGGGTCCCCTCGAAGCTCGTTACTTTCCCCTAACACTGCACCGATGAAATGTCAACCCATGTAAGCAGCTAACTATTATTGACGAGTTAACCCGTTTCCTATATGGTGATTCCGTGCATTGAAAACCAATATGGATGACTTATGGAATAGCATCCCGTCTCATGAAGTGACCATCCAGAACGGAAGGAGGAATTCTGAATGAATCGACGGCAATTTCTTCGTTACTCTGCTTTTTGTGGTCTTTCGGCAAGCCTGGGGAGGTTCTTCCCCTTGATGCAGACTCCTTTCGCGTCCGCAGACGATAAGCCTTTTTTGAAGGGGCTACAGATGATCGATGCCCACGCCCATCCCGACGGGTACGCTTATGGTTCCCAGGCGGGGAGGGATTAAGTCTGCCCCCGAGCCCTTTGCATAAGCTATTTGCTATCCGCTTTCCACCACTGGCCCGAAGCTGTCCCTTTTAGAATACAACTTTCCCTTGACAACCCAGAATATCGTGCTACCCTGTCACAAATAGAAAGACTCTCCCTCTGGCAAATGGTTCGATGAGGCTCACCATCCTGAGCTTGTCGAATGGTAGGGGAGATTTTCAGAATGTCGTGCAATTTGGGCGGAAGGTGAACGCTAAGAAAATAGAAGGAGGTTCATATGCCGAACGGACAGGATATTAAGGTCAATTTCCCTCCAAGTCTTCATGGGGGTGTTTATTCAAACAATATGGTCGTGACCCACACAAAAGAAGAGTTCATTCTCGATTTTCTAATGGTCGCCCCGCCAACAGGCGCCGTTACTGCAAGGGTCATCGTCAGCCCGGGCCATATGAAAAGAATTCTTAAAGCCTTGCAAGACAACATTTCGAAGTATGAAAATACCTTTGGCACAATCCAAATAGCCGAGGAACCCAAGGGCAAAATATTATCATAAACTTCAGCAAGAGAAGTGGTGCCTGACCTCGAAACCTAACAGAAGATTTTGTTGAAGTGCATGGCGAATGAAGGATCAGGTATTTAGTGTTGGTGGAATTTGGTGGAAAGGGTAACGCTAAGAGAATAGGTTTGACGCCCAATAAACAGCGAGAAAATAGGCATAACCCTCATTGCGCTGACCGACTTTAAGCCCTCACAATCTTCCATTTATTTTGATTTTACCCTATTTCGCATAGCGAAAAATAATCGTTGACTTTTGTATTCCATGTGAATATACTCTGGTCATCCCGGGTCCTGAGTTTATTGAAGGATCCAAGGGTGAAAAAGGCTGTTTTATAAATCTCTCTGAGCCATCAACGCAATAACTCATTAACCAGTTAACTTATTAACGGAATCCAGCCTTCTGGAGTAAACGATGAAATGGTATTGCCAGAAGATGCCCCTACAGAAGCTCTGAGGGGATTCCCGTTCCCTTAGAGCCCTCCTCAAATTCTTCATTCATAAATCGAAAATATCCGGATTCATTAATTTTCATATTTTGATTGCTCTTTCCTGGGAGCAAAAAGCGCTAATTGTGAAAAATAATAAACCTGTTGGATGCATATTCCGACGCATTGTGGCCGGCCATTCCGATCCAACCTGGCCACCCTTAAAGGGGCAGTCGAAGCGACGCTGGATAATCGATGTTAAAGTCATTACCCTCCTAAGAAACGTTTTGGGAGGTATGAATGGCAGCCAGGAGATTATCCATGCGCAAGATCAAAGAGGTATTACGACTTCATTTTGAAAAAGGTCTCTCATCCCGTGAGATTGCTCGAAGCCTCGACATGGGGCGAGGGACGATCAGAAACTATCTTCACCGTGTTGAGCAGGTTGGGCCTGAGTTGGCCTCTTTCTCCGGAGATTGACGAGGCCACTCTGGAGTAGGTGGATGGGTGACGCTCCATCATATCATGCTTCGTGGCGTCGCGCATTTCGGACGCGACTCCCGAAGCCATTCTCCAAACGGGAGTTTGGGCGCGGGTCATAGGGTTTCAAGGACCGTAGGCTGTTTTGTAGGAATCCAATAAACCTGACAACGGATATATTATGGACTGGAGGACACACACATGATGATATCAAACGCCAAAAAATCCGTTCCGACCGTGAATCGGCTTTTCTTATTTCTCGCAGCCGCGCTTGCGATCCTGGGGATGGCGGGTTGCGCAAGTATCTCGCCGGCTCCCTTCACTGCCTTCACTACCTCAGTCCAGCAGCTTCGCGATGGTGCCGATGCTTCGCTCAGCCTCGTCCACGAACGCACACGCGACCGATATATCGCTGAAACGGCTGAAGGCGATGTCGCCAAGGTTCAGGCGCTCTTGCTTACGCAACCGCCCGGCGATCCCTTCGGTTGGGCCAGTGCAAACCCGCCCCTCTTCCTCAAGGCGGCACATTTCAGGGAGGGAGTTTACCGATTCAACTCAGTGCTCGTAGGCTACGCCGTCCTCTTGGGACAGCTTGCCTCTCCCGAACTCGTTAGTTCCGAGAAATTTGAGCAGCTTGCGAAAGACTTGAACGACAATCTGAGGAATGCAGTCCAGGCGCTTGGGGTCTCGTCACCGTCCAACAAGGAGATTGCCATTTTCTCAACACTGGCCACCGCGGCGTTCAGGGTTTACCTACAGAACAAGCAGCGCACGTCGCTCTTAGATGCGCTAAATAGCAATCAGCCGGCGATACAAAACACGGCTGAATTGGGCGCCACTGCCGTGCGCCTGACGGCCGCAGCGCTGCGTCATGAGTACGACCTTGGCAGCGCGAAACTTGCTAATCTCGTTGCGAAGCCCACTGCGTCGAGCTCGCAGAAGCAGACGGCAGTCGGGGAACTCGTTGAACTCGACGAAAAGTTCATCAAGGAAATGTCCATGTTGCGGATACTTCATCAGTCGTATGTAGCGGTGCCGGGAGCCCACTTGGAGCTTGCTTCAGGGGTGGCTCACCCTGAGCTTGGGCTTCCAATGGTTATCGAACTCTTAGAGAATGGTCGCGAACTCCTGCGCCTGTACGAGGAGTTGAGCAAGGGCGATCAGAAGAAGGCCGCCGGGACCACAAAATAGGCCGGCGATTTCAAAGAGTCGCCTTCTGTGGAGGGAGGAAAGATGGCATTCGAACCGACAAAGAAGGAAAAAGTTTTAGAGTCCTTGATGAGTACACACCGCCAGGGACAACTCGCGGAAGTCAGCCTCCGCTTACAGGGGAAACCCGATGAGGCGGATAAAATCAAGCCGGGCAACACGCGCCTCTCCGGGGAGATCGATACCCTCATCGGACAGATGATGGATGAGTGGCTCGGCGATGCCGACCGCACCGTGAAGGAGCTTACGGCCGCAAACGCCAAGCTGGAGGTTGCCGTCGCTGAGATCAAGAAGCAGATTAATATTGCCCAGAACGTTGTTAAGGCACTTGGACTCCTCGACGACGCTGTGGCCATTGCGAAAAAGGCCGTTGCAGGGCTCTGATCCGCAGCGCTTGGTCGTTTCAGACTTGCCAAACGTTGGAATGTAACATGTTGCAAGCAGCGAATAGGAGGATAGTGTAACAGTCACACTGAGATAGGAGGGTGATAAAGGGGATTAGCTTTGACAATTGCGAAAAGTCGTCTCATTGGCTCCTGAAGTTTAACTTTCCCTCTCGGAGATCAAACGATTCATAGATCTAAAGGAAAGGAGACTCCTATGCCGAAGAAAAAGAAGACCGTAAAAAGGATCTTGAACTGCATTCCATCTCGGGAAACTGAAAGGGATTGGCGGATCGAAAATGCCGTTGGGGCTAAACTCATGGCTGCCAAGCCCGTCATCCCTCCATCAAAAGATTTGCGCGAGAGTTGGTGGAGGATTGGAAACCAGGAGAGCACAGGGTCCTGCGTGGGGTGGGCTGCTACGGACTCCGTCCTTCGATGGCATTTCGTCAAAGCGAATTGGTTTCCAAAGGAGCGGTTGCTCTCGCCAAGGTTCATCTGGATGGCTTCGAAAGAAACAGATCAGTTTGTTTCCCAGCCTACTACCTTCATCGAGACGGAGGGCACAAGCCTCAAGTCAGCCCTCGACATCGCACGGAAATTCGGGGTTGTCCCCGACTCGGTTCTTCCTTTTGCTTCTGGAAAACTATATCCCGGAGAAGCACAGACCTTTTATGCCGTGGCTGCCAAACTCAAAATCGCCAGCTATTTTAACCTCGGCACAAATCCGGGGGATTGGAGAATCTGGCTCGCGACGAAGGGCCCCATTCTAACGAGATTAGGTGTGGACGCTACGTGGGACAACGCTGATGCAACCCACGGAAATTTAGATGTTTACAAACCCGATACCGTTCGTGGGGGACATGCTGTTGCTTTTGTGGGGTACACCCGGGACAGATTTATTGTCCGGAACAGCTGGGGAACGACGTGGGGGGATAAGGGATACGGATATGCGTCCTCAGGGTACGCTCAGGCTGCATTCACGGAAGCGTACGGTGTCACCCTGTGATACCGGCTACCGGCGGCCGGAGAGCGGTTTTGGTTTCCCGAGTGGACGGTGCCTGGACTTGAAACTTTATCCACCTTCGCAGAAGACCACGGGCTCTGCTCGTGGATGAATGCGTAAAAGGTAGCTAAATTGTTCATGTGCTCAAAGCTTGATGCTTCGGTGGATTTCGCCAGCGGTGGATAACCCTCCGAAGCCTTGGCGTAGGAGGGTATTTCAAATGGAGGTACCACGGGCTTTGCCCGTGGGGCTCCATAGGACATTCGATCGAGGTGTGGACCGAGTTTACGGGTAGGGCTTCAATGTTGGCGGAATTGAATGAAAACCGAACGCCAAGAAATGGAGTTGAATCCACTATTATTTCGATGAAAAAATGGGATGTGTCCCCATTTTCCTGGGAGATAATCATGACTTCAATCGCTGAAGCTCGAGAGTTTAATCGATTGAATACGGTTGTGGATATCCATGCGCATCCGGTATTAAAAACCTACCTGTTTGATTACAACTTATACAAAAAGAGTGAAAATCCTCTCCCTCTTATTGAATTCAATCCCTTCTATCTTCAGGTGGATATACCCAAGCTGTTGCAAGGGGGCATCGATGTTGTCTTCTCAACGGTCTATCTTCCCGAGAGGCCTTTCATCGATAACAGTGACCTGATGAATGTTAGCATCGACATTTTGAAAAGATTTTTTACCTCTTTTACTGATAAGGTAGAAGACAATTCGTCGAGCAATGGGCCTTTTGAACAAACTCTTGGAATCATTGACCAGTTTGAGGATAAGGTCAGAGAAGCCAGGTCAAAGGGTTGTAGCGTTTCCATACCGAAGAATTACAATGAGCTCCAGGAATCGATCGCGAGAGGTGAAATCGCATTCTTGCATGCTATTGAAGGGGCCCACTGCCTTGGCAGAAATCACCAGGACGTTTTTGCTTACTTGAATAATTTGAGAATTTTGCAGGGTAAGGGTGTATGCCAGATGACCCTGGCCCATTTTTATCCAAATGACGTAACCTATCAGATCACTGGCATTCCTCCGACCATAAGGAGACTTCTGGGGTGCAGGAACACATCCAACCCTGATAAAGGACTGACTGACATTGGAGAGGTTGTCGTAGAGGAAATGCTGAAGACCGGAATGCTTGTAGATTTGACTCACGCGACCCCACTTGCAAGAAAAAGGGTGTTTGAAATTAATCGGTCACTCGGAGATAACATGAGGCCTTTGGTTTTTTCACATGCCGGTGTCCGAAAGCTGTTCAAAGACCAGTCCAACCCGGATAAACTGTATAATCTCGGTAAAGATGAAATCAGGGAGATTCATGATTGCCATGGAGTGATAGGCCTGATTGCCGATAACTATTGGGTCTTCGGCAAGGAAGAAGAACCCTTCCAACATAATCCGGTTATCCCGAAATTGATTGAAACAATAGATTACATCCGGCATATCACAGGCACTTATGAGAACATTGCCATCGGAACAGATTATGATGGCTTTACCGATACGAGCGATGACCTGAAAGACCCGTCCAAAATGCCGAAATTGACCAAGGCCCTCTTAAATCACATGAACGATCCTGCACAAGTTAAACTGATTCTCGGAGGAAATGCTCTAAGAGTTTTAAAAGAGGGATGGATATAAAATAAAACATAGCGGTTTCTGCTTCATGCATCCCTATTCTTACGCAAACCGATAATATCAATTGACTTCTCGGGACAATTTTAATAAATTCTCCCACGGTAGGGTGGTCAGGATAAAATTGTGAGAATGCGCGACCTGCCTGAGGTGAGTCATGGCTGAGACAATCCTGATGATTCATGGAATGTGGGGGACGGGATCGTATTGGGAGAATTTTAAGGGTTTCTTTGAGGGGAAAGGCTATCGATGCGTGGTCCCAACGCTACGTTTCCACGACATTGATCCAAATGGAGTTCCGGATCCGAGGCTCGGAGCAACGAGTCTTCTGGACTACGCCGAAGATCTTGAGAAACTGATCCGCGAGCTTCATGTAATGCCTATCTTAATGGGTCACTCCATGGGAGGCCTTCTTGCTCAGATTTTAGGTAGCAGAGGACTAGCGAAAGCTCTTGTTCTCCTTACCCCTGCATCACCTCATGGCATCATTGCTCTGAAACCATCCGTGATAAAGAGCTTCTGGAGCAGCCTGACAACATGGGGTTTCTGGAAAAAGTCGTTTCGTCAGACCTTTGCTGAAGCGGAGTATTCCATGCTGAAAATGATGCCTCGTGAAAGCCGGAGGAGTATATACGATAAGTTCGTCTACGAGTCCGGCAAAGCAGCATTCGAAATCGGGTTCTGGCTCTTTGATTCAAAGGGAGCGGCAAGAGTGGATGAATCAAAGGTGACTTGTCCTGTCCTGATCGTCGGCGGAAAAGAGGACAGAATAACACCTGTATCGGTTACTCGAAAGATTGCTGAGAAGTACAAGAGGGTGGCCACGTACAAGGAATTCTCAGGCCACGCTCACTGGGTTATTGGAGAGCCCGGCTGGGAAGAGATCGCAGAGTATATTGAAGAGTGGCTCCATGAATTAGAATCGGGGACGGGTTCACATTAAGATTGCAGATGGCAAAAATAAAATGGGAATCGGGATGTTGGCGGGATTTGGTGAAAAGGTGACCGCTGAGAAAATAGATGCGGCGCCCATTCCGAGAGGCACCTCTGGAAGAAAGGAGTCTGAATATGGGACACATAGATAGTAAAAATATTTTTCGGAAGCTGGGGAGAAAGATTGATAATCTGCCTTTGAGGGCCCCTTGGAATGAGACATTTTACGAGCTCTTAAAGAGTCTTTATTCCGAAAAGGAAGCGGATGTGGTTGTAAAAATGCCGTATGGCATGTCCGACCTTGATCGCGTTGCACAGGTGACGAAATACGAGAGGTCTGAACTACAAAAAATCCTGGAGGGATTGTGCTTAAAAGGGCTCGTCATGGACATGTGGGCCAATGACGCTTATCACTACATGCCTTCACCGATTATGATCGGTATTTTTGAGTTTAGTATGATGCGAACCGGCGGAGGTGTAGATTCCAAAGCGCTGGCGCATCTGTTCCACCAATATCTGAACGCTAACAATGGAGAACTCTATGCAATGAACGCGAAGAAAGGCAATCAGGTCTCCGTTATCCGGGCACTGCCTCACTGGGAGGCTATTGACGCATCGGAGTATATGGAGGTTCTGGACTACGAAAAAGCTGCCAGCATTGTTGAATCCTCTGAGAAGTTTTCAGTTGGGTTATGTTCGTGCCGCCATGAAAAGTTTCACATAGGTGAAAAAAAGTGTGACGTTCCTCTGGATAAATGTTCCAGCTTCGGTGGTGCTGCAGATTATCTCATCAGAAACAAGCTGGCAAAAGAGGTTTCAAAATCCGAGATGCTGGAAAACCTGGCACAGTCCGTAGAGATGAAGCTCGTACTCTGTGCGGACAATATAAAAAGAAATATTACGTTCATCTGTCATTGTTGTAAGGACTGCTGCAATGCCCTCGCAGGGATTAGCAAATTTGGTTACCCGAATACGGTTGTGACTTCCAGCTTTATCGCTAAGAATCATCCGGATACCTGCGTCGGATGTGGGAAGTGTGCGGAAGCCTGCCCCATCGATGCGATTAAGATGGTTCCTATAGAGAAGCCCCAAACCAAGAAGAAAAAAGACGCCGTCATCGATGCCTCTATTTGCCTTGGATGCGGTGTTTGCTCATTGAGCTGCAATAAAGGTGCGGTCAGGCTGGTAAAGCGAGAAAAGCGGGTCCTCCATCCGGAGACCACCTTTGAGCGGGTCATTCTGCAAACTCTGGAGAGAGGAACACTTCAGAATCAGATATTTGATAACCCTCAAAGCATCACCCAAAAATTCATGCGTGGGTTCGTAGGAGGATTTCTAAGGCTCCCACCGGTGAAGGCAGCCCTCATGAGTGATACGCTTAGATCCTCTTTTCTCAACGCAATGATAAACGGAGTCCAAAAACAGGGAAAGGAGTGGATTACAAAAATGTAGACCTCGTCATTGGAATTGGGTGGAAAAGGCGAACGCAATAAGAATAGACTTGGCTCCAATTAACTCATATGTTCCCCACTCCGTGTTTCTTCGTCCTTTCACATAGCGAAAAATATCAGTTGACTTCTCCGGACAATTTTAATAAATTCTTCTGCGGTGGGCGGTTCTCGTAGTTCTTGGCGAATATTTGCTGGCAGATGTATTTGCGAGTTAGACCTTATGAGTAGCTCGGCGGAGAACAAGAATGTGTGAAAGCAGGACCTCCCCCCCGCCGGTTAATTGGCAATTGAAGATGTGAACCTCGGAATTGTACGACGCCATCATCCTAAATTGGGGGACTTGGCAAAAAGGAGGCTCGTCATGGAAAGACTCTGGCGAGGGGCAGAATTAGCTAAGCGCCTAAACGAGATGATCACAACGGAAGGAGCGATTAGACATCCAGAGGCCGATTCCGATGGCGACCCTCGCTTGATATATCAAAGGGATCGCGATCGAATAGTCTGGGCACCTTCATTCAAGCGTCTAGCCCAGAAAACTCAGGTATTCCCTCAGGCTTATGGCGATCATTTTAGAAGGAGACTTACCCACTCACTCGAGGTTGCCCAACTAGCTACCAGCATTGCTCGCAACTTGGGCCTTAATCCAATAGCATGCGAGGCCATCGCGCTGGCGCATGACCTCGGACATGCACCCTTCGGCCATGCTGGGGAGGACGCCCTTGACGAAGCATTACACAATATCAACTGGGATGGGAAGCCGACCTTTCTCACAAGATTTACTCACTACGAGCATGGAATCGATGTGGTCTCGTACGTTGATTCTCGGGACCCAGATGGCCAAGCAAACGGACTACACTTGCAAAAGCCCATTCTAGAGGGCGTGTTCAAGCATACATATGACCATGGCACGGACCAAAACAAACACAAGAGCTTGAGTTTCTTAATCAAGCACACGAAGTATACGTTCGATAACAATCCTGGTCCTCTGGAGGCGCAAGTAGTACGAATGTGCGATAAAATCAGTTACTTTATTTCTGATATCGAGGACGGCTTGATTATAGGTGCAATTCATGTCGAAGACCTGCTGGAACATCAACTCCTTAAAGAACCGCTTGAAAAAGTTATTTCGGACAAAGGCTTACTTTCGGATTGGCGGGATCACAGAATATTCCTGCGGGTTCGGGATCAAGTTATCACAAGACTAGTTACTTCGTTATTAGAGTTTAGCAATACTGAGGTTATTAAGAGCCCAATAGATCGGATAGCATACCCTATTGCGATGAAAGATGATGCCGCAAAGATGATGAAGGATGTTTACGAGAGGCTACAAAAGGGAATTATTTTCAAGCACTATTTAGTGGATAAAGCTACCAGACGGGCAAACCATATTGTTTCCTGTTTGTTTTGCCAATACGTTCGCAACCCCGAACTGATTCCTTGGTCATTCCGCCGCAGGTACCTCGGCAGGGCAGGAGATTACTCAAATCGGATTAAAGAAATCTATCAATGCGAACACGAGGACAGAGCTAAGCTCTCGTTTGCAGGTTGGGCAGCGTTCCGGAACGAGAAGGGTACGGCATGTACCGGAATAGTGCGCGATCCCGTTGACCGACGGGTCGTGGATGTAATCTGTGCAAAAGATTACGTTGCCGGTATGACCGACCAATTCGCGGAGGAGAGCTTCTCCCAATTTGTCGATTGCCCAGCCAGTTTTGAGCGCTGGAATCAGCTCTCCCGAGTTGATGCGATAAAAGGAGGATAAAGTGAAAATACCATCCACAGCTGAACTTGCTTATTTGATTGGGGGGCATCTTGGTGGACTTGCAGGGAACGTTGTATATAGATCCGACGGCAGTGACAGCGGATTCCGTCTTTCTTCCGAAACATGTCATCGTTTGGTATACCACTACGGCGAGGAGACCGGTTTATTTCTGGGAGGTCGTTCTGGAAATGAACTGGTGAACCAAGACGGCGGATCCACCGGGATATTCTTTGGTAGACGATACGGACCCATCGTACGATTGCTACTTCGATAGCTTTGATCCACGCATAGCCCACTGCGAGTTAGAGCTTACCTCAAAAATTAGGAGAGAACTGGAGACTAAACTTTTATGATCTCCTTTAAAACGTAATTAGTTCTCTCGGCAGAATTGGGTGGAAAGGTGAAAGCTGAGGAATTAGAGTTAAACTGCACCGTAAAAAGCCCTTCTTTCTCTCCGACAGGAGGCATGAAGAATGATTATTAAGTCTATAAGCGTTAAGAACTTCCGGTCAATCCTTGATGAAAAACTTGACCTTGAGGAACTGACAGCCCTTGTAGGGGCAAACGGTTCAGGGAAATCTACTTTTCTCCGGGCCCTAGAGCTTTTTTACAGCACTTCCCCAAAATTTGACATAGAAGATTTTTACAACAGCGAAACGAACGCGGAGGCCTCTATAGCTGTAACTTACAAAGACCTTTCTGGAGCTGCAAAAGAGAAATTTAAGGCAACCTCTAATAATTTAACTTTCGAGAGTTAGGAATTCGTTGAATCGAAATTACCAGAAATGTTAAACAGAAAAGTCGATCATTCATCTT
>Ga0315282_10001747_pt1 | contig 40600 bp, 33 predicted proteins | sample YL17G07_20_MG_FD_203693 | JGI IMG/M metagenome (GOLD analysis project Ga0315282, IMG submission 203693) | Sediment microbial communities from Yellowstone Lake, YNP, Wyoming, USA - YL17G07_20 | ecosystem: Environmental > Aquatic > Freshwater > Lake > Sediment | place: USA: Wyoming | collected...
GAGGAGACCACAATCTTTCAGCAATGGCGGCGGTCCGCGGCCAGATGCGAGAATCTATGGTTTCAGGTGAAATAAGTTCAGCCCACATAGTGGCTTCTCCACCCAGAATTAATTTTTTCTGTTCCGGAGTCAGTGGTGAATCGACAGGAATGGGGTCATTAAGATAATGTTTTTCGGTGCTCTCATATAAATCTATATAATAGCCATTGGACAGGATTCCCTGGTAGCCTTTCTGAGCACCATCAATCAGAGCCTGAGTGCCGCGCCAGGACTGGATAACGATATCCTTAGGCAGACCGGGCTGATAAATCTCATCCCAGCCGACCATTTTTTTGTGATATTTAGTTAGAATTTTTAGAATCTGCAAATTGAAATAGGCCTGCAGGGCAGCTTCATTGGCGAGATTATGCTTTTCCATAAACTTCTGGATTTGGGGATTTTCCTTCCACTGCTTGGGGTCAACCTCATCACCACCGATATGGAAATAGGGATCAGGGAAAAGAGAAGTCATTTCCTGCAGAAAGCGATCAAAAAATTTATAAGTCTTTTCAACTGCTGGATTAAAAACTGGAGAGCTAACGCCGAACTTTCTTTCTATCCGATATGGACCGGGACCGCTGGCATATTCTGGATAGGCGACAAACCAGCTGGTAGAATGACCGGGAATATCAAATTCAGGCACAACTCTAATCCCCAAGTCCGAAGCCAATTGAATTATTTCCTTAATCTGCTCCTGTGTGTAGTACATTCCGTCTGAACCCAGTTTGTGGAGTTGGGGAAAAGTTCTGCTTTCCACTCTAAAACCCTGGTCTTCAGATAAATGCCAGTGAAGAACATTAAGCTTGACTGCAGCCATGGCCAGAAGATTTCTTTTGATTACCTCTACCGGCATAAAGTGACGACAGGAATCAATCAGCAATCCCCGCCAGGTAAATCTGGGCTGGTCTTCTATCCGCACACAGGGAAAATAATAGCCCTGGCTATCAGCCAATAGAAGCTGCAGCAAAGTCTCCAGACCGCGAATAATCCCCAGATCAGTTTTAGCTTGAAGCTCAATTTTTTCTGGAAAAACTTCAAGAAGATAGGCTTCATCCTCTTTGGGCACCAGCTGACCGGGGCTATCAAACTGATAAAAGAATCTGGTCTGGTTATTAATCTGCTGATCAGTTAGAAAATCTTGTTCAAAAAACAGTCCGGTACGACCGGCCAGCCTGAACATGAACCTGGAGACGGCTTTAAAAGCCCGGCTATCAGGTTTAACTTCTCCGCCCGCATAAAATTTCTCATCCAGCCTGAACTGGCCTTCTTTTAATTCCACCTTTTCTGGATAGGGCATCAGGGCCAGTTTCTCCGGGCCAATTTCTTCCTGAGAAAAGCCAGGAACAGTCACCAGCCAGCCTGAGAAGACGGCCAGCAAAAAGAGGAAAACAAAAGTCTTTAAAACAAAAAAGACCGGAGGCTTTTTTTTGATAATTCCAGACATACGGCACTCCTTTGAACCGAATTGCTTGAATCAACCAGGCAGGTGGCTCTATTCGCCACCTGCCTGATTAAAAATCAACTCAATTATATATCAGAAATTATCGGGACAGCGAGTCCGGGATGACTTTTACCGTCTTCGACATAACTTCTTTGCCGTTGACCATGAGAATCACCCGCTATGTCCCGGGTTCAACCCGATTGGCTCTTGTCCTTCTTTCAAAACTCATCTGTTGCCTCTGATCCCGGGGAACCTGGCGGTTGAGATTCCAAAAGACTTTCTGCAAACCGCCAGAAACGGGGCTAGAAATCTCCTGAACCACCTGGTCGTTAAAATCTTTAATTACCACAGCCACTTTTGAGGTTTGATTCTTGAGATAATAATAAATGTTCACCCCGACAGGCGGATTGGGAGCCACGGCGAATTCTCCGTAAGACTGACCACGGCGGTCGTTCATCTGCCATTGAACTGGATTCTGCGGCGGATTTCCCAAGATAGTTCTCTTCCTGCCTGTCCAGGAAAGTCCAGGTCCGGCCATAGACCTTATAAGCAGCAGCAATAATAACCTCTGAATTTCTGAGGTCAATAACAAAATCAGCTACTGCTCTATCCTTGAATTCCAGGATTCTGGCTCAGGTCTTATCGCCATCAACTAATTTGTAAAGGTCGCGATCACAATCCTGTGCTGTGTCGCTGTAGAGTTGGCCTTCAAAGGAAACGGTATACCATAACTATAGATTTTTTCTTTAAAAAATCTTTGGTTGCTGAAAAAATCTTTAAAGATAGAGATCAGGACTTGTTTTTGGGTAAGGTCGAAATCCTTAAAGGGACATACAAAGGGCAGAAACCAATCAGACTGGTGACGATAAAGATGATAGTCAGGATAGCCAGAATATAAGCCAGAGTCCCATGGACAGCTTTAGTGAAAACCAGGACAGCCATAATCACGGCTAGGATGGTTCTAATTGTCCGGTCAAGAGCTCCCATATTCTTTTTCATCCGATGCCTCCCCAAAAAAATACTTACTTATGTTTATATGATAAACGATTTTTTAATCGTTTACCAGAAAAAAGTTCTTCGGAAAGACGGACCGAGTTAATTGGCAAACCGATTCAGACCCAGGTCCGGCCCTGCTCTGACAACATTTTTTCCTCGACCAATTCATTAATCTTCTTCATAATATCTGCTTCTGGCTTTCTTCGGTTTTTCGTTGATCGGATCAGCATCCATGGCCCACATCCCACGGCCATGAGTGGTGATGACGATGATGTTATCCCGCGGATGGATTATCAGGTCGTGAACATAGGTGGAAGGCAAGTTTCCGCCCAGAACCTGCCAGGTTTTCCCTTTATCCTTAGAAACATAAACTCCCAGGTCAGTTCCTACATACAGGATGTTCGGGTCAACCGGGTCTTCTCTGATGACATTGACCGGTCCGAGCGGGATGCCCTTTGAAATATCGATCCAGATCTTGCCAAAATCCTTTGATACCCAGACATAAGGCATAAAGTCATCGTCAGTCCGGCCGTGCTGGGTCATATAAACTGTACCCAGGTCGTACTGACTGGCCACGATTCTGGAGACCCACTTCTGATAGGGCAAGCCTCTGGTGATATCCTGCCATGTCTTGCCACCGTCTCTGGTCACCGATACCCGGCCGTCATCAGTTCCGACATAGAGCAAACCATACATCAGAGACGACTCAGAAATGGCCGTAATCGTATGGTATGGAATATCACCGACCTCATCTGGCTTGTAGTAGGTCAAATCAGGACTGATTCTTTCCCAGGTATCACCCCGGTCGAGCGAGTGGAAAAGATACTGCATAGCGTGATAGATGATGTTCGGGTTGTGCGGAGAGATGATGAAATGAGCCAGCCACTGGCCGCGAAGCCTGGGTTCGTCAGGATAAGCCTTAGGCACAATCAGCTTGCTTCTTTCTGGTCCGGTTTTGCTTAGGTCAGTTCGGGTGAGGTTGCCGTAAAAACCGCAGGAATAGACTATGTTAGGATTGGTGGGGTCGATGGCATGATGCGAACCTTCTCCGCCCGGAGCTCTTTCGAACTCTACAGCCGGAATCCGGTCGCGGCCCCGGCTCAGGTCAACTACAGCTCTGAAGCTTCCATGGTCCTGCATCGAACCATAAACGTGGAATGGTGTATCCATATCATAATTAATGTTGAAAAACTGACAGACCGGCAGCGTCAGCCGCGAATTCTTCCAGTTTTTACCGCCATCATAAGAAATTTCGATTCCACCGTCATTAACATTGACCAGATAGTTGGAATTATCCGGATCAATCCACAACCCGTGGTTATCAACGTGATACATATTTGGCACCCGTCTGAAGGTCTTACCACCATCATGAGAGACACTCATCGGCACACCCAAAATGTACACTGTTTCAGGCGAATTGGGATCAACTCGAATTTGGCCGAAGACCCAGCCATAAGTGCCAGAGTGTCTTTCGAGATAAGCTTTCATGGCCTCTGTGGTTGGAGCCACCAGCTTCCAGGTTTCACCAGCATCGTCAGAACGGTAGACAGTAGCGCCTTTGATGATCCCGGTTGAAGGTAAACCATAAGCATCAAGTTTTTCTTCTTCGCCCGGTTCCCTGGCCTTTTCATAATTATCAACCAGGGCATAAAGTACATTAGGTTTAGAAAGACAGATATCAATCCCGATTCTGCCCCTGAACCGCGGTTCCGGCAAGCCATTGTTGATTGGCTTCCAGGTTTTACCACCATCAGTGGTTTTCCAGATGCCACTGCCGGTATAACCCGGTTCATTGCGTGGATCATTCCATTTTTTCCTGACTCTTTGCCAGGTGACAGCATACAGAGTATCATTCTCTTTGGGGTCCATGACTAAATCGATGGCGCCGGTCTGGTCGTTGACATCCAGAATTTTTGCCCAGGTTTTACCGCCGTCTGTTGTTTTATAAACACCTCTTTGGCTGTTAAAAGTCCATTCATGACCCGAAGCCGCCACATAAACAATATCAAGATTTTGGGGATGAATCACAATCCTGGCAATAGTGTTGGTATCAGTCAGCCCCATATGCTGCCAGGTTTTCCCGCCATCTGCAGATTTATAAATTCCGCAACCAGGATGAGAACTGCGGAAAATGTTGGCTTCACCAGTGCCAACCCAAATAATCTTTGGATCAAATGAAGCAATGGCAATATCTCCGATTGAAGTGGACAGTTCTTGGTCAAAAATTGGCTCCCAGGTTGTTCCTTCATTCTCAGTCTTCCAGACACCACCGGAAGCTGTGGTTACATAAATCGTATAATTTTTTCCTTTGGGAGTGACCACAGCCACATCGGTGCAACGTCCACTGACATTGGTTGGTCCGAGAAATTGCCACTTCAAACTGGCATAGGGCGATGATTTTTTCATCTGAAGATGCTCTTCAAGCCCCTTAAGCCTTACTTCAGGCGGCGTGTTCTGAATCCGCTGGGGCTTTTTTTGGTCGGCTGAAAAGCCAGAAAAAGTCAAAAACAAGCAGACTAAAACTAAAAAAACAGACAGGTTGATAAAAAATTTCTTCTTGACCATAAACCTCTCCTTCTTTGAAATTATCATCACAAGATTTCTTTAACAAATCAGATATTTTTTATCAAGTATTATTTTTCTGATTTTCTGGTTTCTGCTGTTCTTCCTTCTCTTCTTTTTCCACCACTATGGTCAGGTTGGAAGCTAAGGCAGCGATGGCCCCAATAGCTGCCCAGAGAGGAGCGATCAGAGTTCCAACAATGCCTACAGTCAGCGGAATTTCCATGAAGGTTTTACCCTCTTCAGTTTTGAAGATGATGCGGCGGGCATTGCCTTCCCTGATGATTTCTTTAATTTTTTCGATGATTTCAGAGCCGGAGACCTTGAATTCTTCGGTCCTGGTTTTCTTCTCTTCCATTTAAATCCTCCTTACTGGATTAAATCCGGAAAAAGCTTTTTCAGGATTACTTTTGAGCCGGGCAACAACGAATTTGAATCAATTTCCTGCCAGGCTGAATAACTTATTTTCCATTCCCGGCCCAACTGGACGAACCTGAAATTGAAGCGGTAAAAAGAACCAGCCAGGCCAACCAGCTTTCTCAAAGTTTCCAGCGGACCAGATGACAGCAGCACATCAGCTTCAACCTCAGCTTCATCGCCAATAATAGATACGGAAATATCCAGCAGATGGATCACAATTCCCCGATAATTTTTAAAATAATAATCAACCAGCTCATCGGTTTGCTTAACGTCCCGCTGCTGAAAATCCAGGTAATTTTCAGCAAGGTAAGACAGAATCTTTTCTCTGTTCCTCTTTTCCGCCAGTCTGACAATCGTGATCAGGGTATCCTTTATGACCTGGGTGTCATCTCTTTTCTGGCAGGATGGGAGAGAGAAGATAACAAACAAGATTGGAATAAATAGGGTCCGTGAAAGAAACAGTCTCGTCGGCTTTTTTAAAATCATTGAACCTTGGGAAAATTGAATTGTTTTGATCTTTTATATTTTGTAGACATTAGCTTTTTCCATCATTTTTAGCCAGCATCAGGCTAAAGGCTGCCCCAGTTTTACCATCAACGATTACCAATTAACCGGCCGAAACTCCGCCGCCCCCGCCTCCTCCTCCGCCGCCTCCACTGAAGCTTCCACCGCTTCCCGACGAATAATGAGCGGCTGAGGTGCTGGCCTGATTGATCGTAGTAGCTGCTCTTTCGACAGAAGAAATGACCGAAGTCAGCGAATTTATATTATGAGACATAGAAGAAACGGCCCAGCCGGCTCCTATCCAGGCCAGACTGGCCGCTCTCTCATCCTTCAAAATCAGCGGCAACATTTTGATCAGCTTTTTAGCTTTTCCAAAAAGAATAGCAAACACCAGATACTGATCCCAGAGTTTATAGGCTTCGGCTGGGATTTCTTTAAAATCAGAAAAATCATCAAGGAATCTTTCCAGAGCTTTCCAGAGTTCATTTTCTCGGGCCCATTCTCTTTTCCTTCTTTTCATTCTGGGAGATAGAAGCAAAGCCAGAACGAACAACACCGGAGACAGCGTCAGGATGGCTAAGGGCAAAGAAAAAATAAGGAACAGATTATAAGCCTTTTTGCTTTCTGGTTCGACCAACTCCAGCTTTTTAGCTTCCCGATCAATTTCTTTAGACCAGCCTCTAAACCAACGCTGAAATTCTACTGGAAGCTTTTTGAGATGGGTCACCAGGTCATCTAGCTCAAGACTCGAACCGGTTTAACCTCTTTTCCAGTCAGAGTGTCAAATAGAAAATTCAAAACCTGCTTTTCGTAAGATTTCGGTTGTTCGTCAAGTTTATACGGTTTTTTTAGAACAAAAATTGTGGTGGTTTTTGTTTTAGTGGCGAACAGAGTTTTCTTTTCTATCTGTTTATCCCTGATTTCCAGATAACCGCGTCTGGCTAAGTCGAAGATAGTCGCAGTGAAAGCTACCGGCTGAACACTCTCCCCTTCCCGCCGCAAAACCTGAACCAGAGCCGGGGGTAAATTTGAGGGAATTTCCCGGTAGTATTCCGGTATTCCATCAAACCTGTAATCTTTGCCGAGTTTTTCCCAGAAATATAAATAAACAAGCAGCCAGAGTAACGGACCGATAATTTGCCATAGCACCCAGACCATTCCTAACCGCTGCTTCAATTTTCTCTGGTTCTCCTGAACCTCTCTGGCCTTTATGGCTCTTCTTATTGTCTCCTGAACATAGTTTGCCTCTTCCTGTTTGATTTTCTCTCGAGTATAGCCGGTTGCGGCGACAGCCTGAACCATACCGGAAGGCCAGACCACTCTAATCTCCAGAAACTGGCGGGACGCGATGTTGGTGGCCACAAATCGTAGAGTCTGGAGGTCGACAATTTCCGACCTGCCTGAAAGTGGTTCATGTCCGTAAATCAACAGCTCGTCCTGACTGTTGACCGGTTCTGGCAGATGAACGATGACTTCAGCCCTGGCCGTTGGCCGGTCAACTTCGCTGCCGATTATCTGCCAGTAAAGTTCGCTGATTTCCGGATAACTCAGGATGCCATTTTTGACTCGAAATGAAATATGAAATGTTCGACGCTCGTTCCGGGCAGAAAACCTCCAGCGAGCCTGAAATTTTCCCTGGCTGATACTGGTTTCGACAGGCAGGTTGTTCCCAGCTTCATTCCTCACCCTGAACCCAACGATTTCCACCAGACCGTCTCTAACGCTTTTCCTGGCTTCTAAGGGAATCCAGAGCGAAGCCCAGGAAAATTTACCCTGAAATTCGAAAGTTAAAAATTCTTCGACTGAGAAGCTGCCATCTTTATGCACATAAATATCAGCTTTTAATTCTGGAAAATAGAAATCTTTGGTCTCAGCCTTACCTGATAGAATTAACAGAGAGAGAATTAAGGCCAGGAAGATTACCATCTTAAGGCAGAGTACCTTTTTCATCCTGATTATTCTCCTGTCACTTATGTCTTTTAGATAATAGGCAACTTAATCCCCAAAATCAAACAAAAGTTTGGTCTAAGGAAGGTTTTAAAGCAGGCTCAACTGGAGAGTATTTTTTTATAGACATGCTCCAGAAGAAACACTTTACTCTGAGGGTCAAGTTCTACAAACTCCAGTCCCATCTCGAAGACTTCATCATCAAACAGGCCTTTTATCCAACGCACCTCAGCTATGCCAGAAACCAGTTTCTTGGAATCAGATAAAGCAATCTCCAGTTTAACTCTGGTTTTGACCGGCAAAGGAGAATCAGTCATAATCCTTAACCCGCCGACAGAAATATCCCGGGAAAAGGAATAAAAAGATTCTTCCAGATTTTCATTTTCAGAAACAACCTGGAGAACGACTTTGTTCTCTTCGCTGAGCCTCTTTTCCCTTCTTTTCTCTATGGTCAGAATGGCCCGTCTCCTCAGCTGACTTTTGAAAAAAAATAACATACCTAGAAAAAAATAGCAACAAATTTTTTATCGACAAAACATTATCTGGTTACCGTAATAATATTTGACAAAAAAGAACAAAAAAAATATTCTGCTTTTAAAAATATAAATCATGAGGAAAGGAGTGGCTAAATGAACGCCAAGTTCAGATTAAGTGCGATGATGTTTCTGGAATATGCTATCTGGGGTTCCTGGGCTCCGGTTCTTTCGGCTTATCTCATTAATACCCTTCATTTTTCGGGTACCCAGGTTGGATTGATTTATAGCCTTTTACCACTGGCGACCATCATCGCCCCTTTTATTGGTGGACAATTAGCTGACCGCTATTTTCCGACAGAGAAATTAATCGCTGCTCTTCAGATTATCGGTGGTATTATTCTCCTTTTGGGAGCTACTGCCACTTCTTTTCAGGCCATGGTTTGGTTGATGCTGGTTTATTGCTTAGTGTTTGCTCCAACCTTAGCTTTGACCAATTCGATTGCTTTCGTCAATCTGGAAAACTCTGAAAAAAATTTTGGCAAGATTAGAGTCTGGGGAACTATTGGTTGGATTGCGGCTGGCTGGGGACTGACAGGCTGGAGACTTCTCGGACAGAAAATCCCGAACATTGCCATTAAGGGCGATACTCTGTTTCTGGCCGGAATATTCTCCATCATCATGGGAATACAGGCACTGTCGCTCCCTCACACTCCACCTAAAAAAGAAGGTACCAAACCGTGGGCTTTCTTAGAAGCTCTAAAAATGCTCAAAGACCGTGATTTTCTGATTTTTGCTCTGATTTCGTTTATCGTAGCTACGGAGTTACAGTTTTATTACGTTCTGACCGCCCCTTATCTGACTTCTCCGGTTATTGGTCTGAGTGAAGCCAAGACACCTTTTGTCATGACTATTGCCCAGATTGCTGAAATTTTTGTTATGGCCTTACTCCTTCCTTATTTTCTGCCAAAATACGGAATAAAGAAAACGATGATCATCGGAGTTCTGGCCTGGCCTCTGCGTTACATCATCTTTATGATCGGTCAACCGGCCTGGCTGGTCATTGCTTCGCTGGCTCTTCATGGCTTTTGCTATGTTTTCTTCTTCACCGCTGCCTTCATTTATGTAGATATGATTGCTCCACCCGATATCAAAGCTTCGGCTCAAAGCTTGATTTCGGTTATCATCCTCGGACTGGGCAATTTTGTCGGCAGTAACTTCTCAGGCTGGATTCAAAAAACATTTACCACTGAAGCCGGCACTAACTGGCGTGCTGTGTTTATGATCCCAACCATCATTACCATCGTCTGTGCCATTGCTTTTGTTTTGCTGTTCAGAGAAAAAAAGCTGTCCGAGAAGGCAGCTTAATTTATATTGAAATTAATCTTTAATCAACGAATTAAGGAGTTTGGCCATGAAAACTAAGAAGAAGACCTTGGGAATTGGCTTTGTCGGTGGAGGCTTTATCACCCGCTTTCATCTTCGCTCCTGGGTAGGTGTGCGGAATGCTGACATTCTGGGCATTTTCGACCCTGACCAGAAAAAAGCCCAGGAAGCCGCAGCTTTAGCCCGACAGCTCAAAGTGGGAGAAGCCAGGCCCTATAAATCGATAACCGAGATGGTAGCTGACCCGGAAATCGATGCCCTCTGGATTTGCTCTCCCAACTTCACCCGGACTGAGGTAATGGAAGAAATCGCTGAAGCTGCCATCAGGGGCAAAGGTGAACTCATCGGTGTATCCTGCGAAAAACCCTTAGGCCGTAATGTAAAAGAAGCCAGAAAGATGCTGCAGCTGGTTCAGAAAGCTAACTTGCTTGATGGTTATCTGGAAAATCAGGTTTTTGCTCCAGCGGTTGTCCGAGGAAAGGAAATCGTCTGGGCTCGCGGAGCCAGCCTCTGCGGTCGTCCTTATTTAGCCAGAGCAGCTGAAGAACACAGCGGACCCCATATGCCCTGGTTCTGGGAAGGTGAACTTCAAGGCGGTGGTGTTTTGAATGATATGATGTGTCATTCTGTGGAAGAAGCCCGCTTTATGCTTACTCCCCCTGGCGCCAGCCGCGATGAGCTGACCCCGGTTAAACTCACAGCCTATGCTTCCTGTCTTAAGTGGCAGATTCCCGAGTATGTTGACCAGCTCAAAAAAATTAGCGACGGTAAGCTAAATTACGCCCGCAGACCGGCAGAAGATTTTGCCAGGTCAGTAGTTGAGTATAAAGATAAGCAGGGCAATATCCTGGTGGTCGAAACCTCTACTTCCTGGTGCTATGTTGGGGCAGGACTGCGCCTGACCATGGAACTTCTGGGGCCTGAATATTCCTTGCAGGTCAACACTCTGGATTCCGGGCTTAAGGTCTTTTTCAGCCGTCGGGTCAAAGGCAAAGCTGGCGAAGACCTGGTAGAAAAACAAAACGCTGAGGTCGGTTTGATGCCGGTCGTCTCCAGCGAAGAACATGAATATGGCTACACTGCTGAGGACAGACACATGGTTGAATCTTTCCTGGAAGGTAAAAGGCCGCTGGAAAACTTCAGCGATGGAGTGAATGTGACCGAGCTACTGATGGCTGCCTATATGAGCATCGAAAAAGAAAAGGCTCTATCCTTTCCGCCTCCAGGATTGGATAATTTCATCCCGGCTGTGGCTAAAGGTAAATGGAATCCTAAAAAGAAATAAGCCAGAATCATTAGTTGAATTAAAATATCGCTCACAAGGAGGGCGACATGCTTATAAAAGGAAATGTCCGGGTCAATCTTTTCCTGGCAGTCAGTCTATTGTTCTTAAGTCTCAGTCTTCAAAGTCAGCCCGTCTCAGTTCAGGAAAAGACCATGCCTGAAGAGATTAAAAATCAGGTAAATAAAACCAACTTCGATGCAGTCAGGATAAAGAAATTTCCGGTAGCCATGCAGTGCTGGACTTACCGCCGGTATACTTTCTTTGAAGCCTTAGAAAAGACCAAGGCTCTGGGATTAGATTTTATTCAGGCTTATCCAGGTCAAAAGTTATCAAATGACCTGCCGGCAACTGTAGTCTTTAACCATCAACTTTCGGATAAATATATAAAACTTATCCAGGAAAAACTCGATTCGCTCAAGATGAAGGTTGTAGCCTATGGAGTGGTGGACACAGGACGGACAGAAGCGGAAATGCGTCAGGTATTCGATTTTGCCCGCCAACTGGATATTGGAGTCATTGTCACTGAACCTCAGGATAATGATTATTCCATTCTGGAAAAGTTGGTTAAAGAATATAACCTGAAAATCGCCATTCATAATCATCCGGAACCGAGCAAATATGCTTATCCCCAAACGGCTCTGAAGTACATAAAATCTGCCGATGAAAGAATTGGAGTGTGTGCGGACACCGGTCACTGGATGCGCTGCGGGCTGAAGCCGGTTGAATGTCTCCGGCTGCTTCAGGGACGGGTTGTTGATGTCCATTTTAAAGATAGAAGCGATTTCGGGACAATAAATGCTGACGATGTCCCCTTTGGCAGCGGAAAAGCCAACATTAAAACTATCCTGGCGGAGCTGACCCTTCAGGATTATGATGGTTATCTGACGATCGAAGACGAAAAGGAAAAAGAGGTTATGACTCCAGAGCCGGCTATCAAGAAGGGACTGGATTATATAAAAAGCATTACCTATTACCAAGGCTATGAACAGCTTCTCGGCAGGTACAATGGCCGGTATGAGAAGCACGGCTGGAATCATTATGGACCTGGCTATTTCGAGCTGGACGAAAAAACCGGAATTCTAAAATCACAGGGTGGCATGGGACTGCTCTGGTACAGTCGGAAAAAATTCCGCGATTTTACCCTAGAACTTGATTTTAAATGCTCCCAAAAGAACACCAATTCAGGCATCTTCTTGAGAGTACCGGAGATACCCACCAGCGATGATTACATTTATCATTCTTTTGAAATCCAGATCTATGATAGTGGAGAAGGGATTCATAAAACAGGAGCAGTTTACGATGCCGAAGCTCCAAAACTCGATGCTTTTAAGCCCAGCGGCGAATGGAATCATATGAAAATAACCTTTGTCGGTAAGCACCTCAAGGTTGAGCTCAATGGAAAAGCCGTCATCGACTGGGAAGCTGAGCCCCGAGGCAAGGTTCGGAATTTCGCCACCGAAGGCTATATTGGTTTACAAAATCACGATAGCCAGTCTCCTGTTTACTTCAGGAACATCTACATAAAAGAAATCTAGAACAGCAACTGATCAGAAGCCAGGTGTTATAGTGAGCTGTAAATGCCAACCTTTAATTGGCCGGTCAAAAGGATAGACATAATCCAGACCAAGGACAAAGGCTCCGAAGAAGTTAGTCCGCAAGCCAAGACCGGCGCTGGAAACAGGTTTTTTAGTCCCACCAAACCAAGTGGGTTTCTCATTAGAATACCAAGCAGTACCTATATCATAGAAGGCTAAAAATTCCAGCGGCCAAACTCCATAATAACCTTTGCCGATGCCAAGGACTTTAAACACTGGAAACCTCAACTCTACATTAGCCACCAGCATCCGGCTTCCCAGGAGGCGGTTGAAATCAAAAGCCTGCGGGTTATTTTCATCGAATTCGTCATAGGCAAAAGTACTGTAATCATATCCCCTGACTAAGGTTTCATAGCCAAGAAATAGCGGCCAGAGACGTTCATCTTCGGCGCCCTTACCGTAGCGACCATAATGGAGAATCCTGAAGGCCAGAGTGAACGGCCGAGCTGGAATAAGATACTTCCTGTAATCAGCCATAAGAGTTACGAAATTCAAATTACCAAAAGTTGGTTGAACCTGGAGTAAGTAACTCTGACCGACGATCGGGCTGCAGGCTCCGAATATAGAGCTATCATAAACCAGGGCTGCCGAGACATATCCATAAGAGATGCTGGGCGCTGCCGGCATGGACAGTTCGTAATAATCAATTAGCTCATAATAGGCAGCGTCATAAATGTAGCGATTAATCCGGTTGCTGAAATCGATCAGGTTATAGCCAGTACTAAATTCTAATCGCTGGAAAGTATTTAAAGGATAACTGGCAAAGGTGCTCAACTGATAATTGATCTGCCTGTAAATTTGCTCATCCTCGATATAAACAGGGTAGCCGTTATATTCATCATAATAACCGTAATATGAACCATAAAGATACGGCACGCGCTGAATTACTGCCCCCCAGTTCAGACGATGCTGCGAGTTTTGATAACCGATCAGAGCATAGCTATCGATAATCTGGTTATCTACCTGAGCCATAGTCACCACTGTATGGTAACCCAGCATATCACTCCAGAAAGCCGCAATTCCACCCCCGGCATAGCTGCCATACCGGTCAACCCCTACAGCCACAGTTGGCTGGGCTAAAAAGTCAAGAGATAACTTTGGCTTATAGCTGGTGATGGGGAAATCAGTTTCCTTGGGTAAGCCATAAAGAGGATTACGAAGCAATCCTAAAAGAGCTCCTTCTGGTTGTTGGCGTGGCGGTAAGAGGCCCAGCGGTCTTTCGCCCAGTTGAGCCAGTGTAGCCTGTCCAGCCAGGTGTTCTTTTGACTCTATAAGATAAATAGAGTAATGACCATTTTCATAAACAGACATAGTCAGTGAATTACTTTGAGCTGAATAAGAAATAGCCGGGCTGAGCTGGGTAATGCCACCAATACCTGAGTACAGGTTGGTTATCTGATAAATTTTTCCATCTTCAAGACTTATCCGATAAAGGTCAGTTTTTCCAGAATAATCAGAAAGGAAAAACAGACTATGACCATCTTCTGACCACTGGGGGTTGATGTTCTTTCCTGAAGGAAAACCAAGAATTCTGGTTATCTCACCAGATTCCACATCCAGCAAAGCCAGTTCATAATGACCTGAATCAAGCCATTTCAGGTTGGCACTGAATCTTTCGGTGACAAAGGCGATCTTTTTACCGTCGGGCGACCAGACCGGATGCAAGTCAGCAAAGCTATCTCTGGTCATTTGCTTCAGAGTATTGTCTTCAAGGTTGTAGATAAAAAGGTCAGTCACTCCGCCAATGAGTGCAGAAAAGGCTATTTCTTTACCATCAGGCGACCAGGCAGGATTGAGAATCTCGCCCAGTTCTGGAAAAGGTATCTCTTTCTCGATTTTGCCTTTGAGCGCATTCAGAATTGTCAGATAAGGTTTTCCTTTGGCCACAGTTCCTAGAACAAATCTTTCGCTCTTCAGATCCCAGGAACCAGCTGATCGGATAAATTGGATACTTTCAAAATGGGGGTCAAGAGCGGTGGAAGTAAGTTTTTTCTTAACTTCTCCAGTTTTAGCATCGGCCAGATAGAGATCGACTGAAAACAGATCTCGGGAAGATAAAAAGGCAACATATTTTCCATCAGGGCTGATAACCGGAGAAACATTATATACGTTTTCTTCCGTCCCTTTCAGGAGAAGTCGACCATATTTATCGGGATTTTCTGTTATTGAAACCAGAGGCGAATAAGCTTCTTCCATTGATTTATGCCAGTCTTCAGACAATTTTTTCAACGGGACTCCCAGCACTCCTTGGAGAACAGCTTCATAATCGTTGCTTCTGGCCAGCATCCGGAAGATTTTGCCGATCATCTCGTCGCCCCAGCGGCCGGCGATGTAAGCCCAGACAGCATGACCATAACGATAAGGAAAATATTTATAATAATTTTCCAGTTTTTTTATCTGTGGAAGATCTTTCCTTTTCCAGGTATCTCTCATCCACATCGCTGTTTCCGGGTCAACCGGACCAATAGATAAATATTCCGCCATTCCTTCTATCAGCCACAGAGGAATCCTGAGCTCAGCCCCTGTGTACCTGGCCTCATCAGAATGCCCCTGACCAGCAATGTCATACTGAAAAGCATGGACTAATTCGTGACCTATGACATGGTCAGTCTCAGCTATAGACGCACCGTAAGGCAAGACAATGCGTCTTTTAAAGGGTTCGGTGACTCCTCCCGTTCCTTCCCCCATGGCTTCTTGAATGACCGTGGTTTGCTGGAATTCGGGACTGCTGGAATAAAGAATAAGGGGTTGTCGGCCTTTTAGTTCATGGTTAAAGATACGGCTATAGCGTGAATACCATCTTTCAGCCATCATGGCCGCCTGTTTGACCACTTCCACATCCTGCTGATAATAATAAACATCAAAGTGTTTAGTCTTCATAATTTTAAAATCAAATTTCGTATACTGAACCTTGTTTCGACCAAAATACTGAGCCTGAAGCACTGAAACCGTTGTCAGGAAAAACAGAGTCGTGAATATTATAACGACAATGGAGATTTTAATTTTAATTAATCTCATTGCCTCCTCCTTATCCATAATCTTTAGATAGCCTTTTACCTCATTATTATAAACTAATTTAAGCAAAAAAGTGATGCGTTTTATGATTTAATTTTGACCTGCCCTCTTTAACCTGCTTTTATCCCTGTTTCCCTGATAGCAACTTTTGTGATATTAAGAAATTATGGTCAGGATGATTGAGGTCGGGGTTAGAAGCATTCTCAATAAATCCAAGGTCTTCGATTACTGTCTTAATCCTTATACTGGCTGTTATTTTGGTTGCCGCTACTGTTATGCCAGCCTGTTTATGAGACGATATTCAGGACATACCGAACGCTGGGGCGAATTTGTCGATATAAAAATTAAGGCTCCTGAGGTTTTAAAAAATCAGCTACCCAGAACAAGGCCAGGAACTATCTGGATATCTTCGGTCTGCGATGCTTACCAGCCAGCTGAAGTTCGGTATCAACTGACCAGAAAATGCCTGGTTGAAATCAGCCGCTTCGGGTTTCCGGTCTTCATCCAGACCAAATCAGACCTGGTGGTCAGAGATCTGGATGTTTTGTCCAGTATAAAAAAAGTAGAAATCGGTTTTTCTCTGGCCACAGATGATGACCAGATAGCCCGGCTTTTTGAACCACGGGCTCCATCCATTAATAGAAGGATTAAAGCCCTGGAGAAAATCAAAAGTCGAGATCTCCAAACCTTTGCCTTCATCGGACCCATCCTGCCCCAAAATCCTGAACGGCTCATCTGTCTGATTGCGGGTCTGGTTGATAAGATTTTCATCGACCGTTTGAATTATCCGGCTCACTTTTTGAGCTTGTACCGACAGCATAATCTGAAATCTTTTGCCAGCATTTCCTATTTTGAAGAAATAAAAAACCGGCTGATCAAAGAATGTCGGAGTCGCCGGATTGAATATGAAATCCTGTTTTGAAAATTTAGTTTGCTTTGTTAACTGGGATTGAGTAAAATTTTTTTCTGACCATGTTAATTAAAACGATATTTATCTCTTCAGTAATCGTTTTAGCTTACGCCCTGGCCAAATCCCGAAAACTTTCTGTTGAGCTCAGTATGTTCATCTCGGCAGTGGCTGGAGCCTTAGCTGGAGCCATTTTTCAGACTCCGGCTGTCTCAGAAATCCCGCGTCATCTGGTGGAAGGAGCTTTTACTTACCTGGATGTCATCCTGGTTTTTTTCACGGCTACCTTATTCATCACCATTATCCAGGAATCTGGTGGAGTTAATTTTGCGGTTCGGTCTGCAGTCATTCATTTTGCCCGGACGAGATTTCTGGCCAAGTTCCTTCTTATGATTATAATCCTTGTTCCTGGGGCTCTAACTGGAGCTGGTAGCGTATCTCTTCTGGTAGTTGGGGCGCCTGTGGCTCTGGCCCTTGGCGCCCTGGGGGTGGCTGAAAATAAAATTCCAGCCATTCTTTTTATCTTAGCCGGACTGGCTGCGGCCGCACCACCAGTTAATATCTGGGCCATGGTTCTTTGTGCCGGGACAGCTATCCCCTATGTCGGATTTGAACTGCCCTTGGGAATTCCGGTCATCATCCTTGGCACCCTGACCATCCTTATTCTTGGCCGTCGACAAGCAGAAACCGGGAGCCTACAGGAATTTCTGGATAAAATTGAGATAAACCCGGGAATGAACTGGTTCAGATTGCTTGCTCCTTTTATTGTCTTCTTCGGCCTGGTCGTTGCTTATCGTTATTTTCCTTTCTCTTTCCCCATTCTGGGATTGCCCCTGGAATTTTTCCTGGCCTCAGTGGTGGCTTTTTCCCTAAGTCCGGTTAAGCTCAACTTTATCCGGGTAGCTTCTTCTACTGTCAGCAAGCTCTTACCTCTTCTGGTCACCATGGTTATTGTGGGCATGCTCCAGCAGGTTATGGCCGCCACCGGAGTAAAAGGTTTGCTTTCTTATGCGGTTCTTATTATTCCGATAGGTTTATTATTCTTTCTACTGCCTTTGATTATCCCAGTATCGGAAGGAGTTTTGACCTATGGCGGCGCCGCCATCATCGGCATCCCCTTAGTCTGGTATCTGAATTCCCTTGGCTATCATGCGACTGTGGTTATTTCAGGCTTAAGTCTTCTCTGGCCCTTAGGAGATGGCCTGCCTCCGACAGCCTTAATCGGCCGGCTGAGTCTGATGGTTTCGGGTTATGAAGGTTCATATTGGAAATTCCTAAAACAGACCTGGATTCTCTGGATAATTATTACCCTGACCGGAATCCTGATGATTCTTTTCAGTTCTAAACTCAGCTTTCTGGTCATCGGATAGTAATGGATGAGAAAAACTTCATGAAGGCAGATAAAAGATGATAGCCAAATTGATCATGCTTTCTTATTACCTTCTTTGTCTGTTTTTTGTCTTGATAACCGCAAAAAATCTTATAGAAGAGAAGACCAGCCGGGATAGGATTATTCTTTATTTTTTGACTCTTATTCCTTTTATTTTGAGATTACTGCGATTTAAATGAAGGGGCCGAAATGAGCAGGTCAATAGGAAAATTTAAAATAATCTGGGCCGTTGTTTTTTTAATTTTCCTTATTGCCGGCGGGTTGCCTCTCAGGAAACATCGCCATTTTCCGGTAGAAATAGTTAGCGGACCCGGGGTGACAGAAATTAAGAAGTTAAGCGATTTTTTCCCCCCGCTTCAACACACGGCAGCCGATACCTATATATTTGTACTTCATGGAAAAGAACCAGGCGGCAAGGCTTTAATAATGGCTAACACTCATGCCAACGAACCTGAAGGTCTGCTGGCTGTGTCCATAATGATTGAGAATGCAGTGGTAGAAAAAGGAACTCTTTATCTGATTCCTTTTTTTAACCATAGTGGCAGCCTGAACACCCGACCGGGCGAAGGTTATCCGCTGTATTTTTCCATTACCACACCCTGGGGTAAAAAAATCTTCCGGATGGGTAACCGCGATGCTTCGTATTTAGACCAGTGGCCTGACCCTGATATCTACATCCATTATCCGGAGAAACAGATGCTGTCTTATCTTGACATCAGAAACACCAACCGTACCTGGCCCGGAAGGAAAAATGGCCTGCCAATGGAGCAGGTAACCTATGCGGCTATGGAGCTTCTGCGTCAAGAGAAAGTCGACCTGGCCATCGACCTGCATGGGGCTGAAACCATGTTTCCAGTCACCAACTGTATCGTGGCTCCAGAAAAATCAATGCGCATCGCTACCTTAGCTTCATTGACTGTAAAATCGATGGAAGGATTTGAAAACCATTTAGAATCATCACCGGAAAAATTCCGTGGCCTGTCCCATAGAGAAATTGGCGATTATTCTGAGACTCTGCCTTTTCTCCTCGAATGTCCGATCCCCTTTCTCGATCAGCCTACCGGACCAAAAACAGAAAAATTATTCCTGGATGGACGGGATGAATTCCTTTTAAGCCTGGCAAAAAAGAAAAAGCTCTTTGTCCCCTATGACCAATCTGGCTGGCCCTTAGAAAAAAGGGTTGGACAGCATTTATCAGTCAGTCTGGAAATTCTCAAGCAGTATTCCCGAAAATGGCCGGAACAAGCCATAATCATCAAGAATTTACCCAGGTACGCTGAGGTGGTCAAAAATGGAGTTGGTTTCTATTTTCATAATCCGGCTGAAACTGACAAGGGGAAAATCGTCAGAAATTAAAAAAGATGATCAAGAAAATTTCAGTCATCATCTATCCCCAAATGTCTTCCCCATAACCAAGACTTGAGGAGTGTTACTTTTATGAAAAAAGTAATATTTTTAGCCTTTCCTCTGCTGCTAATCTTTTTGTTTCTTATCTTTTCTTTGCCCGAGGCTTCAGAGTCTCCGGCCAAAGTCATATCAACTGAAGAAAATTGCACCGTTATCATGGTAGGCAAAAAAGCTTCGGTTGATGGTTCGACCATGACCACTCACACTGCTGACTGTGGAATGTGCGATTGGACCTGGCGTTATGTACCACCGGCTGACCACAAGTCCGGTGAAATGAGAAAAATCTACAGGATTTCTCAGATCAAAACCTGGCCACCGGGCCAGGGGCTGAAGTGGGATCTAATCAAAAATGATTTCACCGGTGTGGAAATACCTGAGGTCCGGCACACCTTTGGCTATATGCACGGCGTGTTCGGTTATTTGAACGATCAACAGTTAGCCGTCGGCGAATCAACCATTGGCAACCGCCCCAAAATGTTCAATCCCACTCAGACTCCAGTTTTTAATATTACCATGCTGACGCTCTTGGCCATGGAAAGATGCCGGGCAGCGCGGGAAGCCATCAAGCTGATGGGCACTTTAGCCGAACAATACGGCTATGGAGGCGAAGATGGCGGAGAAATGCTGGCTGTGGCTGACCCGGACGAAGTCTGGGTGTTCGAGATTATGCCCGTCGGACCACTCTGGAATCCAAAAACCGGAAAACCTGGCGCTGTCTGGTGTGCCCAAAGAGTGCCCGATGACCAGGTCAGTGTCTGTCCGAATGAATCAAGAATCGGGGAAATAGACCTGAGCAATCCGGATTACTTCATGGCTTCCGCTAATGCCATTTCTTATGCTGTGGAAAATGGCTTTTGGGACCCGAAAAGCGGCCAGCCTTTCAGCTGGAAAAAAGCCTATTCGCCCGCAGTAGGTAGTGCCGTCTCTGATGGCCGTCGGGCCAGGATGTGGCGGTTTTTCGACCTGGTCGCCCCTTCTTCTAAGTTCTCCCCTTCCCTGCCCAATATGGATTACCCCTTCTCCGTCAAACCGGATAAACTTCTATCGGTCAAAGAGGTGATGAACATAACCAGGGATAAGGGTTACGGAACTTTCTTCGACCCGACCAGAGGAATAAGGGGAGGCCCATATAAAAATCCTAATTATGATTCTTCGGCCCGTCTCATCAGCGATCGCCGGGTGGAATACACCACTGTTACCCAATGCCGGGGCTGGCTGCCGGTGCCGATAGGTGGAATTGTCTGGATAGCCTTCGGTCCTCAGGATACTTCCTGCTTTATGCCCTTTTATGCTGGAGTTAAAGCCCTTCCTAAATCATTCAGCCTTGGCGACCACTGGGTTTTCAACCGCGACTCAGCCCGCTGGGCTTTTGATTATGTCGATTTTCACACCCAGGTCTGCTATTCAATGGCCATTGAAGAAGTCAAGAAAGCTCAAGAAACCTGGGAAGACGGAGTTTTGAAACAAATTGCAGAAATCGACCGGAAAGCTTTAGAGCTTTATAAGAAAAATCCCCGTCAGGCCTCAGAATTTTTAACCGCCTTCTGCTTGAATAATGCCGAAAATGTGGTCAAAGCCTGGTGGCAGCTCGGCGATGACTTACTGGTCAAATTCAACCACCTGAACTACTACAACACCGAGCGCCGGACAGTAGAAAGAAGAAAGATGGAATTTCCGGAGCTCTGGAGAAAAGCGGTTAAATTTATCGATACGATTTATGAATAAGACGATAACAAAACTGGAGGTTTAAGATGATAAAAAGAATGAAAAAAACAAATGTCCGTTTTCTTCTGGCTCTGGTCGTCCCACTGGCTTTTCTGGCTCTTTTCCTGTTCATGGCCAGAGCCGAGAAAAACAACCCGGAATTGGAAGTGGTCCGCCCGTCTGATAACTGCACCTCAATTCTGGTGGGCAAGCTGGCTTCAGTTGACGGTTCGACTATGACCACCCATACCTGCGACTGCGGACTTTGCGACTGGACCTGGCGGCATGTGCCGGCTGGTGTTCACAAACCAGGAGAAAAAAGAAAAATTTACCACATCTCTCAGTTTAAAACCTGGCCTCCAACTGAAGGCTTGAAGTGGGACCTTTATAAGAAAGATTTCACCGGACTGGAAATTCCCGAAGTCCCGCACACCTACGCTTACCATCACGGGATGTTTGGCTACCTCAATGAAAACCAGGTAGCTATTGGAGAGTCAACCATCGGCTGCGTCCGCAAGCTGGAAAATCCTACCCCAACCCCAGCCTTTGATCTTACCATGCTGACCATCATGGCGATGGAAAGAGCCAGGACTGCCCGGGAAGCGATAAAAATCATGGGCGAACTGGCTGAAAAATATGGTTATGGCTTTCATGATACCGGCGAAATGCTGGCTGTGGCTGATCCCAACGAAGTCTGGATATTTGAAATAATGCCGGTCGGCCCCCTCTGGACTCCTCAGAGTGGCAAACCGGGGGCAGTCTGGTGTGCCCAGAGAGTTCCTGACGACCACGTCAGTGTCTGTCCAAATGAGTCCAGAATCGGGGAAATTGATCTGAACAACCCTGACTACTTCATGGCTTCTCCCAATGTCATCTCCTGTGCCGTGGAGAATGGATTCTATGACCCCAAAAGCGGCAAGCCTTTTAGTTGGAAAAAGGCTTATTCACCGGTAAACGAAAGTGCGGTCAGCTCTCAAGGAAGATACCAGAGGTTATGGAGATTCTTTGACCTGGTAGCCCCATCCTTGAAACTTTCGCCCGGCACGCCAAATATGGAACTTCCCTTTTCAGTAAAACCTGATAGAAAACTTTCAGTCGAAGATGTTCTTCGATTTACCAGAGATAAAAGCTATGAGACCATATTTGACCCTACCAGTGGAATTCGGGGTGGACCGTTTAAAAACCCGAATTATTACCGTCAGACCAGAACCATCTGTGACAGCCGGGCCGAATATACCACGATTACCCAGAGTCGCGGCTGGTTGCCTGACCCCATCGGTGGTCTGGTCTGGATTTCTTTTGGCGCTCAGGATACGGATTGCTATATGCCTTTCTATGCCGGTGTGAGCGAACTGCCAAAGTCCTTTGCCCTCGGTGACCACTGGATTTTAAACCGCGATTCAGCCCGCTGGGCCTTTGATTATGTCGATTTTCATGTCCAAGTCTGCTATTCTGAAACTATCAAGGATGTCCAGCAGGCTCAACTCAAGTACGAAAAGACTATCGTGGATCAGATTCCGGAAATAGACAGAAAAGCCGTCGAGTTATATAAAAAGAACCCGAAAGAAGCTATCAAATTCCTGACTGGCTTCTGTTTGAACAATGCTCAGACTGTGGTCAAAGCCTGGTGGGATCTTGGTGACGAGCTATTCGTAAAATACAATCATCTGTATTATTATGATGTTGAAAAAAGAGCCTATAATCGTCGTTTTCCGCCTTTTCCTGATGTCTGGCAAAAAGCAGTCAAAGCCTTTGATCTTCTGCTTGAGCCGGAAGGGAAAAAATAACAGGAGGTAACCTTGATGAGAAAAAATCATTTTTTAGGTGCTTGGCTTTTTTTCAGCCTGATAGTTTTTTTCAGCCTGCCACTCATCGGACAGACTGTACCCAAAGCCAAACTTCCAGTTCTGACGACTTCTGCCGGTCAGAGCCCTGATGTGACCACAGTGAATATCATTCTGGAAGAAGCTGGTCTAGGTTATGATTATTGCGATGTTCCGACCGTCGAAATTCTGGCTTCAGGCGTTGGTCTGGGCGACAGAGAATCGGCTTCTGGCTTCCACGCTGAAGTCCATACCGACCTATCTAAATTTCCCAAGGGCACGCCCTTCAAAACCGTTATCTTTGCCATTGGCGCCAGCCTGAAAGGCATGGGAGCTTCCGGGTTGACCGTGGAAGCTGAAGAAGCCAGGTTGAAGAAGCTGGTTGATTACTGCCAAACTAACAAAATTTTTATTATCGGAGTCCATATCGGTGGCGAATCGAAAAGAGGGGCACCCGGCAGCGATAATGAAAAGATGATAGATGCGGTGGCTCCGTTTGCTGATTATTTAATCATAACCAAAGACGGTAATAAGGATGGTCGTTTTACCAAAATTTCCAAGCAAAAAAATATTCCGTTGGCAGAAGTTGATTATGCTCTGAACATTGTGGACTTAGTCAAGCAGATTTTTGAATAGGGGCAGGGTTTCTGTCGATAGAAATAAAGCCTGAAAATTCAACCACTCAGACAAGAGAAGATTGAAGTTTTTTCTGAGCCCTGAGGAGTAGTTCTTCTGCTTCACGGATCAGATCATCAAGTTTGGCGATAGTCAGACGACATTTAAGATTTTCCAGCTTTCTTTGACCCTTTTTCTGGTCTTCATAATACTTTTGCAGATAGACTTCCAGCTCTTCAGGAGAAAAAAGTTTGGGCAAACAAGAGTCGGATAGCAAGATACCCTTTATTTCATCATAATCAACTTTATCGCCCAAAGCCAGCCTCATATCCCTGCCCGTTTCTTCTCTCCATTGAGCATACTCAGGAGTAGAATAAGGTGGAAGCGGACCGAGTAATTTCTTGGCCTCCTTTAAAACTTCTTCAAAAAACAGTTTGCCTTCTTTGAGTAGGCTCTTTGCCCGGTAATATTCTGAACCAGTGGCAGAAGTTTTTTCATCCAGATAAGCCTTGAAGAGACTGACTGACTGGGACAGAGCTTCATAGGCTGATTTAACTTTTACTTCAAAATTAAAATCCATCCGGGGCATTTTCGCCTCCTTCCTGAGGCAAATTTCTAGATTAGAATAGCAATTTTTAAGAAAAATTTCAAAAAACCGCCTCATTTTTTGATGATGGCCGCAGCTACCACGTTGGCCACTTTACTGCGCATGGCAATTATCTCACCCTTGTCATCAGGATGCACCCGATTGGTTAAGAAAATGACCGCAGAATCAGTCTCCGGATCAATCCAGATGGAAGTGCCGGTATAGCCCGAATGACCATAGGATTTATAGCCGAAAAGGTCACCCCTGACCGTGGCGTAATCCGAATCCAGGTCCCAGCCAAAACCACGTCCCGAGAAATTTACCCGGGGAAAAATCTCGGTCATTCTTTCTACAGAAAGCGGACTAAGAATTCTAACTCCTTTAAATTCGCCTTTATTAAGCATCATCTGAGCAAAAATGGCTAAATCATCGGCAGTTGAAAATAGACCGGCATTTCCAGAGATCCCACCTTGAAGTCTGGCTAAGGGGTCATGGACCACTCCTCTCAGGGGCTGACCATTAATTACTTCAGTTGGGACACAGAGGGCTTTAAGCTCATCAGGTGGATTAAAAAAGGTGGAAGTCATACCCAGCGGCTTGAAAATATGTTTTTCTGAAAATTCAGCCAGATTCTGGCCTGAGACAATTTGAACAATCTGAGCTAAGGTTATGTAATTCAGACAGCTGTAGACAAACCGCTTGCCCGGCGGGAATTCTTTTCTGAGTCCGGCAATATGCTTAACTAGAAGCTCGGTCGGGCAGGGGTTTCCATACTTTTTAGCCACTTCTTGAGGGTCGGTGTAAGGCGGGAGTCCGGAAGTATGAGTCAGCAAATTAAAGACTCGCGCCTCCTCTCCTGGAATTCCTTTCTCTTCAATATATGGTAGAAATTCTGGGATGTAGTTTATGACTTTATCCCAGAGTCTGATTTTCCCCTGTTCCACCAGAATCATGATGGAAGTAGCAGTGGAAATGGGTTTAGTTATAGAAGCTAGGTCAAAAATCATATCCACCTTCATCGGCTGCGGTTCTGGAATCCATTGACTTTCTCCGTAAGCCTTACGCCAGACAATTTTTCCATGTCTGGCGACCAGAAGCACCGCCCCAGGAAAATTTTTGCTCTTTAAGGCATCGTTAATCAGCTCATCCAGAAGCTTCAGTCGTTTCGAATCCAGACCCACTTCTTCCGCTCTGGCCTGAGGTAGGCGAAGCTCAGCCAAAGCGGTCTGAAAGCAAATAAGAATTAAAAAAAGATAGAGGAAAAATCTAAACTTACTTCTCATCATTACCTCCTCTTATTTTTCCCCCAGCCCGGTTTTCCAGATCAGACCATCCTGTCTGAGGTGCCATTTTTCTCCTCTTTTATTAGCATAAATAGCTTCAAAGAGACTGTCAGTTATCTGGATGACTGGTGGATAATTCCAGCCTTTGATTTTAAGGTCTTTCTCTCTGGCCAGATTTAGTTCTTCAAGAGTTAGAGCAAAACTGCCTTTCTCAGCAAAGAAATTTCGTTCCCGGTAATAAATCCGACGCAAAGCCCATTTGACCTCAGCTTCCGGGTCCTCCTCACAATATTCTTTGGCTTTTCCGGCCGCAGTCGCTGTAAATTGCACATATCCCCACATTTCAGGATAATGAATATTTATTACTCCCTGCGGCGCCCAGGTCCAGTTGTCTTCAGCCAGGTTCTGCCCGGTTTTCGGGTCTCTAGCTTTGACATAAGTTCCATTTTCAACCAGCGTCCGATACTCGACCCGCGAAAAATTCATCCGCCAGAGTTCCCCGGGTTCGGGTTTTTTCTTAAAGGTTGCGGCTTCTCTAAGGACATTCCAGGGAATGGCTATCTCCACTGACCAGCCCTTATCTTTATCGCCCGGGTTGTTCAGGGTCCCGTCAACATAAACAGCCGTTTTCAAACCCTGAATATCCCAGCTGTGAATAGCTGGCCCACCATCTCTATAGGGCTTAACCAATAACAAATCCCAGACCGTGTCCAGAGCATTGATTTCCAGTTCATAATAATTATGGGTATCACCATCGGGGTCAACAAAAACTTCAAAATCGTTATCGAGGTAAATGATAGAATCTCGTTCTTTCAAGGTGGCCCAGACATGGGGCTCTTCGAGTTCAGCCCCAACATAAAAATAATCATCATCCCAGAGAAGTTTCACTCGAGTCTTATACCTTGGCTTAGCCTTACTCTTGCCTTCAATCTCAACAAAATCTTCTGACCAATAAATTTTTTTCCAGGATTCTTCGCTGAGCTTTCCATCGATGACCATTGGCTGATCAGCTCGAAAGCACATATAATAACGAAGGGCTGGCGAAATTTTCGGTTGTTCAACGCGGTCAAGAGAAGAAAATAAAGGAAAGCTCAAAAGAACAAGGGCTAAGATCATCCAGAACAATTTGAAGTGCCTTTTTCCAGTCATACTATTTCCTCCATTTTACTTTAGCTTTTAATCAGAAGCTTCCAGCTTCAAAAAAATTACTTTTTGACCAGACCATTCCAGAAATTTTAAAAAGTCAGCTTTAGATATTTCCAGAGTGGCAGTATTAACATTCGGATGAAAATTTAAACTCGAATGACTCATTAAATCCTCATCAACAACCACCATTACCTCTTTTCTGGCATCATTGAGCAAACCAAAAGGAGAAACAGCTCCGGGCATTACCCCCAGATATCGCTGCAGCCGCTCAGCCGAACCAAAACTCAGATGGTCTTCAGCCAGTTTAGCCGTTAGTTTTTTCAGGTCTATCTTTTTTTCCGCCTTGGCAATTACCAAATAATGTCGATGGCCACAGTAGTTTCTTAAGAATAAATTCTTGCAATGGGCTCCGCCCGTATCTTTCCAGTAAACTCTGGCCTGTTCAATGTTAAAAACTGCTGGATGCTCGTACCTCTTCCAGGTTATATTCAATCGACTCAGAACTTCCAGAACTTTTTTTTCTGCTTCCTTTACCACTTCTTCCATTTTGAACTACTAGATTATTATTTTACTCAAAACAGAAAAACTTTAAAACTTTAACCTGATTTCATATAATCTCAATGTTCATTTTTTAAAGTTGGTCTCAATGATTGACTCGATCCTGTTTTCTTCAACCAAAATTGGCCAATTGAGATTGATCAATCGCTTTGTCCGTTCAGCCACTCACGACTATCTGGCCGAGGAGAAAACCGGAGCCACAACAGAGAAGCAAATTGAACTTTATCGCCAACTGGCTGAAGGTGAAATTGGCCTGATAATAACCGGACATGCTTACGTCCATCTTTCAGGTAAGGCTAGCCCCAGACAGCTAGCTGTAGATGAGGACAGCAAAATTAGCAGTCTAAGCACTCTGGCTGAAGCCGTTCACAAAACTGGAAGTGGTTCGCTCATTTTCCTGCAGATTGCTCATGCCGGCAGGCAGACCAAACTAAACCTCTGTCAGCAAACTCCAATAGCCCCTTCAGCTGTCTATGACCCTGTTTCTAAGGTAATGCCCAGAGAGCTGACCTCTGAAGAAATCTATCAGATCATTGATTGGTTTACTCGGGCAGCAGTCAGAGCCAGCAGAGCCGGCTTTGACGGTGTTCAGATTCACGCTGCTCATGGCTATTTGCTCAGCAGCTTCATCTCTCCTCATACTAACAGGCGAAATGACCAGTGGGGTGGATCATGGGAAAAAAGGTCGAGGATTTTAAGAGAAATAATCAGGGGAATAAAAGAAACCTGTGGCCAGAATTTTACTGTAATGATTAAAATGAACGCCACAGATTTTCTCCCCGACGGAATAACTCTGGATGAAGCCCAGGAGATAGCTGTCTCCCTAGAAAAAGCCGGTCTTGACGCCATGGAGGTCAGTGGTGGGATGAATGAAGCCGGTCGTGGTTCGGTCTGGCCGAGTTTACGGTCTGAAGAGGAAGAGGGCTATTTTATTCCTTATGCTTCGGCCATCAAAAAAAACCTGAAAATCCCTGTTGGCGGACTTGGTGGTATCAGAACTTTGAAAGTAGCAGAAGGTTTCGTGGCCAGCGGTCTGGTAGATTTAATCTCTATCAGCAGGCCGTTCATCAATGAGCCTTATATTTTACTTAAGTTTAAATCAGGCGAATGGAAGAAATCTCCGTGTATTTCTTGCAATAAATGCTTTAACTTCAAGGGAATTCGCTGTGCCCAGGCGAAATAATAAGGGATGACCACAGCTTAATATCTTTTATTCTTTAGATTTGAATTTTTCTTAATTTTTTTATATTAATAATCTTTAAGACTATGGCCGATCGGGATATTATTTTTAGATTTTCCCAGTTCCTGAAAAATATTCTTCATAAAAATAAATAACGTCATTATTAAGGAGTAAGAAATGGCTAAATTTGAAGGAGTCAAATGGGCACCGAGACAGATGCACTATTTTCTTTATGACAAAAGTTTTGACCTGTTTGAAGCTGAAGCTAAAACTTATGCCGCCACCAGGTCAGCTTACTATGCCAGTTTTCTCTGTTTTGAAGGCATTAGGTATTTCTGCCGAAAAAATGAAAGGGGGAAGCTGGAGCTGGCGTTTGTCAACTGGGATCAGAATCTCGAACGCTTTCGCAAGAGCATGGCTTTCAATCTGAGTCGGGAGCAGCAGAACATTGTTCCAACTAAAGAAGAGCTTGAAAACATTTTTATCCGCAAATATTTCGGGGACCCATCGATGAGACCATATTTGGAAGAGATGGCCGAAAAAGGAGTTCAGGGATATCTCCGACCTTTTACTCTGGATGAAGAACACTCAATGGGGGTAACTTTCCCCAACTTTCCGGCTATCCGCGCCGTTACCTGCATGTATGACCAGTATTTAGGTGAACCGTTTGTTGGTGTAGTTATTCCTCATCTGGTCAGAGCTCTTGGGATCAACGGAACCGGCTGCCTCAAGCTCGGGCTCAATTATCTGATAAGCATCAAAGCCATAGATGAGGCTAAGGCCATTACACCGGAAGCAGCCGCGGTCCTTTTCCTTGATGACAAGCCCTACTGGCCGATCAAAAAACGAGAAATTTCTGAATGGGACTCTTCCTGCTGTCTGTTTGCTCTATCTGATGGCACCGTGATCAAAATACCTGAGAGCAACCTGATCCTTCCATCGGTGACCATAAAAGGCATGGTGGCCATTCTCAGAAAAATGGGAGTCAAAGTGGAAGAACGTCCCTTTACTTACGGCGAACTTCTGAAGCGAGTAAGAAAATCAGAGATAGTAACCGTAGCCAGTGTGGGTACAGCCGGAATCCTCAACCGCTGCGAAAAACTGATTCTGGTGGATAACAACCTGAAAATAATCGCTCAGCATGTGCCTGCCAAAGCTCACCCACTCTATCAGAAGTTGAAAGAAGTCCGTGAATATTACTGGAATGTCTACAAGGGAAAAGCTGAACCCTTGCCCGAACTTCGAGTTTTTAAATACGAACTCGATTAATCCGATTGTCAGTAAATAATTTCACTGCCCTGAAAGAATTGGTAACTTCCCCTTTCAGCTTCTTTCAGGCGAAAAACTGTCTTATCGCTGAAAAAAAATTATCAATTTTAAAAAATTCGCTGGAAGTGTCACTTAGGTAGTCAACCTAGACATTTTCTTGACCTGACTGGGCTTTTAGTGATATTTCCACTGAGTGATCTTCCCTTTGATAAAAAGGAGGGCCCCAAATGAATTTTGTTTTTAGAAAACTTCATCGCCAGGAGGCTTTGACTAGTCGGACTATCCTCTGCTTTTTATCAGTATTATTTTTCTGTTGCCTGCTTCTATTCGCTCCAGATTGTAAGACCAAGCCAGCTTCTTTGCCCCATGAGCTGGCTAAAGCTTCACGGGTCGTCACCAACGGCTGGATAAAGGTTCATCTTGAGGGAAGTCCGTGGGAAATTGGCTTCCAACACGGCTGGCTGCTGGCCACGGAAATTGATGATGGGCTAAAGGCTCTTTCCTGTTTCTTAGAAGGCTCGACCAAGTACGACTGGGCTTTTTTCCGGGCCTCAGCTGGGCGTCTTTTCTGGCCCAAGCTTGAGCCCGAATACCAGGAAGAAATCAAGGGCATAGCCGCCGGGCTTAAGGCTCGCCTTCCCCGCTCTTCCTACGACTATATAGACCTCACCGTCCTCAACGGCTGGATTGAGCTTGCCTGGTATTATGTCCCCTACCTTGAGGAGATGGTCCATAAGGCCAGCGGTGACAATAAGGCTCCGGGCTATTGCAGTGCTTTCATTGCCACAGGGAGCTGGACCAGGGACGGGAAGATTGTTGTTGGCCACAACAACTGGGTTGATTACATAATCGGGGTCCGCTGGAATATCATCGCTGACATCGTGCCGGCCAGGGGCTATCGGTTCCTGATGGATTGTCTCCCCGGTTTCATCCACAGTGGCGATGACTTTGTGATTAATGCAGCCGGCCTGGTTTATACGGAAACAACCATAGGCACTTTCAAAGGCTTCCGCGAGGAGGGCAGGCCGGAGTTCAGCCGAGCCCGCCGGGCAGCTCAATATGCGGCCTCAATCGATGATTTTGTCCGAATAATGAGCGATGACAACAACGGGGCTTACGCCAATGACTGGCTGGTTGGTGATACCAGGACCAATGAGATAGCCCGGTTCGAGCTGGGGTTGAAAAACCAGCGGATATGGCGCACTAAGGACGGCTATTTTATCGGTTCCAACCTTCCCTTAGATGAAAAGCTCATTGCCGAAGAAACGACCTTCAATCCGGCTGATAAAACCCAATCCGTACTTGTGCGTCAGGCCCGGTGGGAACAATTGATGCAGGAATACAGGGGCAAAATCGATATGGAAAATGGGAAGTTGTTCCTGGGCGACCACTTCAATCTGGCCACAGGCCAGATAGCCTCAAACAGTAATGTGCTGTGCGGCCACGTTGATGAAGACCCAAAAGGTGCACCTGAATTAGGCTGGGGACCGTTTGCGCCGGCCGGGGCTGTCCAGGGCAAGGTAACTTCGAGTGCCCTGGTAACTGAAATGAAGCTCTGGGCCCGTATGGGCCACCCCTGTGGCCGGGACTTTATAGCGGCCGACTTTCTGTCTGCCCACCCGGAATTCAAGTGGCAGCAACCGTTCCTTAAAGACCTTAAGGCTTATCCCTGGACTCTGTTGCAGGCGAAATGAAACCCGGTGCCTCATCTCCATAGCCGGTCGGCTGGTCGCTGGACCTTTCAGCACTCTCCAATTTTGACCGGCAACCGAAAACCGGCTTTTGACAGGTCTTGTGCTATGATTTATACTTATTCAATTGATTGAGAAAAAATTAAATTCGGACTGATTTTCATAAAGGCCTTAAGGTTAAATTAAGATATTGTTTCAAAAGGAGAACCGGCTTTTTTACCTCAAAAAAATAATTAATTCGGTCAAAAGCGGTCAGATGAGCAACAACAAAAGACAGTTTAAGTTGAGAATAATTTCCGGAGCCCTGGGCTTCCTGCTTTTTGTCATTCTCATCTACCGGGTGGGTTTCCGGGTCATAGTAGACAATTTTTCTAAAATTGGAGCCTGGTTTTTCGTCACCTGTCTTATTGCTCTGGCCTGGATTTTTTTACAATCATTAGCCTGGGCTATCGTCCAGAGTGCTTTTCAGCCTGTTCCATTCCTGACATTATTCAGGGCTAAGGTTATGGCTGACGGGTTAAATACTCTTCTGCCAACTGCAAACATGGGCGGAGAGGCGGCCAGAGCCCTCATCATAAAAAAGCATTCGCCCCTGCGGGAAGGAATTCCAGGAATCGTTTTTGATAAAACACTCGAATACCTGGCTTCCCTGTTCTATCTGGGAGCCGGTCTCTTTCTTTCAATCATCTATCTTAAGATTCCAGAAAGACTCAAAATATCAGCTTTAGTGGTTTTGGCGACTACTGCGGTCGGTATCACCATTTTAGTCATTCTTCAGTTTAAAGGAGTTTTTAACATTTTAAGGAAATTGGCCAAAGTGTTCCCTAAGGGTCGAAAGTGGTTCAGAGAAGAGGAAGAAGTGCTCCGGCAATTTGATAGCAATATGCGTCTGCTCTTCAGTCATTCTAAGTTTAAAACATTGACTGCCTGGCTGTTGCACGTCATCTCCCGGCTTCTCGGTGCTCTGGAAATTTACGTCATCTTAAAAGTAATGGGCATACCAGTTAGCATAATCAAAGTCATATTTATCTCTGTGTTTGTGGTCATTGTGAACACAGCTTTTTTCATCATCCCGGGACAGTGGGGAACGGCTGAAGGCGCCAACATGCTGGCCGCGGCCACAGTCGGCTATCCGGTCTCGGCCGGTTTGAGCGTCGGGGTAGTTCGACGGGCCAGGAAAATCTTTTTCGCCGCAATTACCGTTATCCTTCTCCTAATAAGAAAAGAAAAGATAAAGCTGACAAGGAGTCAAGATGAAGATTGAAGATGCTGTTTTACTTGCAGGAGAAAATTCCCGAAAAAAAATTCTTGGATTGCCCGTTCTCCTGAGAGCCATTCTTAGTGCTCATCGCGCTGGAGTCCAAAACTTTTTGATAATCGGCAAGGCTGAAGATGATGAGAATTTCATTGAATCTATAAAATCAGATGATAGAGTTTTCAAAAATAATCTTACCATAAACTTTCTCTCTTTACAGGAAGATAAAGCCGGACAGAAAGAAATACCTTATCCCTTGGCCGGTAAATTTTACTGGCTCATTGACGGCAACCTGATTTTCGATGAAGAAATTTTAATTCCTTTTCAAGAATCTCCACCGGAAAATGAGCGAAAAATCATTTTTTTTTGGCCACAGACAACCCTGCAGATAACCGAGGATAAAAACCACTGGCCCGGGCTGGCTCTCTGTCCTCAAACAGCCTGGCCATCACTTCTTCTAGCACTTCAAAGCAGCGAGACATCCGAGAAAGATCAGGTGCTTTTAGACAAAGCTTTTCAAGACTTTTGGCCAGAGTGGCGGGCAGCTGAAGATAAATATTTCATCAGAGTAGATTCAAAAGCCAAAGAAAAAGAAGCCATCCAATGTCTTCTTCAAACTGCCAGAAAACCGTTAGATGGCTTTATTGCCCGACATATTAACCGCCATATTTCCCTTTTTTTTAGCAGATATTTGATAAATCTTGGCCTTTCGTCCACCTCGTTGTCCATCATCAATTTTTTGTTCGGGGTGGCGGGCGCAGTCTTCGCCAGCCTGGGAAGAGGCTATTGGAGCTTTTTAATAGGAGGCTTACTTTTTGAATTTTCCAGTATTTTTGATGGCTGTGATGGCGAAGCGGCTCGCCTGACTTACCAGACTTCAGAAAAGGGGGCCACCTTTGATGTCATCTTTGATGCTCTGACCTATCTTCTATTTTTCAGCGGTCTGGCTATCGGCCTGTATCGGGCTTCTCATCGGTCCCTTTATTTAGTCCTCCTTGGCCTCTTTCTTCTGTCTTTAGCCTGGTATTACTTCAACCTTTATCGTTATACCAGGGCCTCAGGCATAGGTAACAAAATTTTTCTGGTAGCCAAAGAGGTCGAAACCAAGCCCAAAAAAGAAGGGAAACTAAGCTTTTTCGATCGTCTGGCTTCAAAACTGGCTTTTGCCGTTCGCCGTGATTTTTTTGCCACAATAGTATTTTTAATGATGGCCGCTGGTGGCGCTTCCATCATCGTCTTTCTGGTGATAATAGGTTCTCTGATTGAGTCAACTTATTTTCATTTTTTTACCTGCAAAGAAATAAAATAACTTAACCCTCATACCGGAACCGTCTGACCTGAAAAGCTAAAAAGTTGCTGATAAAAAAATTTAAATAATTTAAACTTTGACTTGAAAATGAAGAAAAAAGAAAGGGAAAAAAAATGAAAATTCTTCAGGTCCTGACTTCCTATGAACCGGCTTGGGCCGTGGGCGGCTCGATTACCGCGACCAGTAATCTTTGCCGGGCTCTGGTGAGGCAGGGAATCGAGGTTACTGTTTATACCACCAATGCTGACGGACAGGGCGGCCAGCTAAAGGTACCCTTAAAAGAACCTGTCGATGTTGGCGGAGTCAAAGTCTGGTATTTCCCTTATGACCTGGGTGGTCGTCGAGCTTTTTACTCCAGGTCGCTATTGAAGAAACTGAAAGAGACGATTAAAAACTTTGACCAGGTTCAGGCCGCTGGACTCTGGCAGTGGATCTGCGTGGAGGCTTCAAAAATCAGCCAGGCTCAGGACGTTCCTTTTGTCGTCACCCCTCACTCCAGTTTGATGGAAGCCTCTTTTTATGGCCTCGGCTCTCAATTCATAAAAAGAAACTACTGGAAATTATTCGGTCAAAAAATAATCAAGAGAGCCTCGGCTGTTCAATTCTTATGTGAAGGAGAACGGAAGGAATCGAGTGAATTTTGCCCGACCACTCCAAGTTTTATTGTCCCTAACGGCATCGAAATCGATAAATACACGAGAGACCTGAATAAAAGATTGGCCCTGAGAAAAAAATTAAACATTCCCGACTCAGCCTTAGTCCTGCTTTTTTTGGGCCGGGTACACCCGAAAAAGCAGATCGAGCTAATCATAAAGGCGCTACCTGCGGCTCTTCGCTGGAGAAAAAATATATTTTTAATCATTGCCGGACCGGTCGACGACCAGGACTACCTTGAATCTTTAAAAAAGCTATCGAAACAACTGAACGTTGATTCTTACCTGATCTGGGCCGGGCTGATAGCCCATCAGGAAGTCGCCTCTTTTTACTCAGCTTCCGACATAATGGTGCTACCGAGCAAAGCTGAGGGCATCAGCATGGCTTTAACCGAGGCTATGGCGGCCTCTTTGCCCCTTCTCATTTCCAATCGAGTTGCCAATTATTATGAAATTGAAGTTGACCGAGCCGGGCTGGTGACCGAGCCTGAAGCTGAAGCCGTGGAAAAGGCGCTGGTCGAATTCTGCTCAAAGCCAGAACTTCTGGCTGAGTTATCTTTAAACGCCTGTAAATCAGCCGAAAAGAGATATGATATCAGCAAGGTTGCTTCTCTCATGATCACAGCTTATGAAGATGTGCTCACCGGACAAAGAAGCCCTGAACTCAGCTGGAAATAAGACTCGTAAACAATAAAATTCTTGCAATCAAAGATTGATTCTTTTAGCATAAATCTAAATTTAGTATAAGTTTAAACCATGATAAAGGAAGCTCTGACTGATGCTTAAAAATCACCCTAAAGCCCTGGCTTATATTTTTTTCACTGAGATGTGGGAAAGGGTGGGCTTTTACACCCTGATGGCTATTCTGGTGCTTTATATGGATAAAGTCCTGGACTGGTCTGATTCCCGCAAAGGCGATTGGTATGGTCTCTTTCTGGCACTCTGTTACTTTGTGCCGTTGGCTGGAGGCTGGTTGGGTGATCGGGTGTTCGGTCGGTTAAATACTGTCCGAACTGGAGCTATACTCATGACCCTGGGATACGTAGGCTTAGCTTTGTCTTCGGCCCATCAGATTACCAGCTTTGTTCTGGGACTTTTGCTCATTGCCGTAGGCACAGGCATCTTTAAGGTCAATATGTCAGTCCTGGTCGGAAACATTTATAAAGACCGGCCGCAGCATAAAGATGCCGGCTTTAACATCTATTACATGGGAGTAAACCTGGGGGCGATGATTGCTCCCCTGATTGCCACTTTTAATAATGCCGTCTTCCACAGCTATCATCTCTCCTTCTGGGTGTCAGCTGCTGGATTAATCCTGGCTCTACTGATTTTTCAGGCTGGAAAAGCTCATTTAGTCCAGGCCGATGATCTCAGGGGAAAATTGGAAAGTAGAAAAATAATTGACAAAAATAGCCCTAAAAATGAAGACGAGATCAAAAATAAAGGACCACTAGAAACCAGGGATATCAACAAAGAAAAGAATAGAATTGATCCCAAACTGAGCCGACCGACCGGGTCAATTTTAGGTGCTGTCCAGAAACAAGATAACGATCAGGCTGATAGAGTTCTAACCCTAATCATTCTTTTCGCTATCGTCATCTTGTTTTGGGTAGCTTTTTATCAGAATGGTTTTGCCCTGACTCTGTTTGCTGCTCGTTCCACTGTTATCAAGAGATGGCTCAGGCCTGAAACCTATCAATTCTTTGAGCCATTCTTCATCCTGGTTCTGACTCCTCTGCTCCTTTCTTTTTTAGAAAGACTCCGCCAGAAAGGAAAAGAACCGTCCACGCCACGAAAAATCTTCCTGGGGATGCTTTTTATGACTGTGGCCATGTTCATCATAATGGGAGCCTGCTTAAAAGGCGGAAATCAGGATCTCAATATTATGTCCCCGTTGTGGCTTATCGGAACTTATTTTGTGGTAACCATTGCTGAAATTCTGATTTCGCCAATGGGTCAATCTTTCGTTTCCAAAGTTGCTCCGGCTAAAATCCGTGGCTTGATGATGGGCGGCTGGTTTGCCGCTATTGCCTTCGGAAGTTATGGAAGCGGGCTACTGGGGAAATTTTACAGCCGTTTCCCCCATCACCAGTATTTTCTGCTGCTGGCTGGCCTGCTGGCTCTGGCTGCAGTTATGGTGGGCTTTTTCATCAAAAAATTAGAGCGTTATGCCGGCTGACCTGATGAATAAATTGATTATGGATAGTATGAGGTTGATATGATATCGGCGAAAGAGATAATTAAAAGATGAAAGGCAATTCTTAAATATATAGAACCAGAAATATTTAGAGCCAGAATTTAAAAAATCCTTGATTATAAGGAGGAGAAAAGATGTCCAGGAAAGAAAGCCTGATTAAAGAGAAAACTGAGCAGGCGGTAAAAATACTCCAGGAATTTGGTATCGACTGCTGGCTCAGCTTTACCCGGGAAAGTGAAATCTGCGGCGACCCAACCTTAGTCTTTTTAGCTCCCGGACATGTTACCTGGCATTCAGCTTTTATCATCAGCGCCACTGGTCGGAAAAGAGCCATCGTCGGACTTTATGACCAAAAAGCCATTGAAGATATCGGTGCCTATGAAGCCGTTGATGGATTTGTCACCGGGATTAAAGAACCACTTCTAAACTACCTTAAAGAGCTTCAGCCGAAACAGATTGCCATCAATTATTCTAAAACCAGCGAAATCTGTGATGGACTGACCCATGGAATGTACCTGACACTTTATGAAATCTTAAAAGAAGCTGGAATGGAAGACAGGCTGGTCTCAGCCGAAAAGATCGTCTCAGCTTTAAGAGAAAGAAAATCACCGGTCGAACTCCAAGCTATTCGGAAAGCAGTGGCCATCACCGAAGAAATCTTTGAGGCAGTCAGGTACTTCCTTGCCCCCGGTAAAACTGAAAAAGAGATTGCTCAGTTTATGCTGGAGGAAGTCAGACGCCGGGGACTGACCACAGCCTGGGGAGAAAGTACCTGTCCGGCTGTCTTTACCGGACCTGACACGGCTCAGGCTCATTATTCTCCAACAGATAGGCAGGTTGAACGCGGGCATATCCTTAACATGGACTTCGGAGTTAAAGTTGATGATTATTGCTCTGATATGCAAAGAACCTTCTACGTTCTCCAAGAAAATGAAAATCAGGTTCCGCCAGGAGTACTCCAAGGTTTTGAAACCATAGTTCAGGCTATTGAAGAAGCCAGAAAGGCGATGAAACCAGGTGTGCTGGGTGTGGAGATAGATACCATCGCCCGCCTGATCGTAACCGAAGCTGGATACGAGGAATTCCCTCATGCCCTTGGCCATCAGGTAGGCCGCTTTGCTCATGACGGCACAGCTCTCCTCGGTCCGCGCTGGGAAAAATATGCCGATAAGCCTTTCCGGCCGCTAGAAGCCGGGATGGTCTTCACCTTGGAGCCCAGATTAACCGTTCCCGGCCGCGGTGTGGTCACCATCGAAGAGATGGTGGTGGTCACCGAAAACGGGGCAGAATTTCTTGGCCGGCCGCAAAAAGAACTGCTTCTTATTCGATAGAATCAATAAAATCAAGACTGAACGGCCTCTACCTTTTCGATAAGAAAGTTCAGCTCGCTCTTAGCGATTTTTCTTTTTTCTCGGGCTAAGCTCAAGCTACCTTTGAATCAATTGCTTTTTTTTCACCGGGTATGGCGGATGTGGGGGAACTGAGGTGCGTAAACTCCGGTTTCAGCAGCTGAAGCCAGTCCCTTATCAACTAGAAGGTTATTGGAGCTCAGCCATATTTCCCCTCCCCAGGTGCGAGTACCAATGACTTTACCCAATCCCAAGTTGCGGAATCCTTCAGTAAAAGTCTCACCGTCAGAGGCGGTAAATTCATTCTCTCCGGCCGTAGTCGGCAGCAAAAGACTCAGGTGCTTGACTGAAAGTGTCAAGACACCATTGACCGATAAAACCACATCACCTTCCTTTATTTTGACTCCCGGTCGAGCCAGAGGAGAACATCTTTTCAGGATAATCAGGGTCAGCCCGGTAAATATGCTCAACCCGCCAGCCGCCAGAAGCTTCATCTTTTACCAGCCTTGCTCCAAGCGAACCGGGCAGAATGTTGGCAGATGGCTGTCTTAAGTCCCCACCTCTAACAAAGGTATGGAGTGCTGTTAATTCTCCAACTAGACGAGCAATATTGATCTCTACCCTGACTCCCTTTTCCTGATCAGTTGTTTGGCGCTGAGGAGTTTTATCAGGCTGATCACTAACCGAACTACACTCTGAAAATAACGGTCAGAAAGAAAATAAAGCCACTTTCCATCAGAGAAGAATCGAGCTACCCGGTGGTGAACACCTTCTTTGTGGTTAACTCTAATCCAGCGGCCATTACCTACTGGAGCCACGAAAACATTCCCACGAGAAATAAAAGCCAAACGATCACCAGTCGCGGAAATATGAGCCGAAGTCAGATAATCTGCGAGATTCTTAATCCCTTTTTCCCTCATCTGGTCAAAATCTGAAGAAAGCCAAATATCGAGTTTTTTATCCTTCTTCTTAGCAATGTCATATACATGGAGATCAGCCACCAGTTGGTAAGCGATCAGGCCATCGTAGAGAGATGATGAACTGATATCGTCTCCCTTATGAAAAGTGAGCTGTTCGAGACCCGAGCCATCGAGGTTCATAGCCCAGAGGTTCATAGTGCCGTCACGATCGCTAACAAAATAAATCTTATTTTCCCAGAGCATAGGATTCTTACTAGTTCCCGGGTAATTAGCAGTAAGCGGAAAAACGTCGGTCCCGCCAGACGGAAATTTCCAGAGATTTTGAGCCGGGCCGCCTTTGTAGCGCTTGGTATACCTCCCCTAGAAAGGCAGACGGGTAAAAATCAGCAACTTTTCAGAGCTCAATTTCCAGGCGTCTTCGGTTATTATCCAAAAGTCCCAGCTCCACCTTGGCCTGACATTTAGAGACCAGCAATTCCGCCAGTTCATCCCTAGCTTTGATAATATGTTCCACAGGCACAATTTCCGCCCCATCAAGATTAATAACCAGTTGCCGACTGTTCTCTAAAATTTTTGAAAAATCTCCGTTGCGCCAGTTCCACTTCCGACACATGACATCTTTTGTCAAATCATCATAATAGATAATCTCGTCCGGTTCAGGATATTCAATCTCGCTTCCCCCTAAAGGCATGAACTTTTCATCCCCATGAGCTATTCCCAACCTGAAATTACCTTTGATTTTCTGAACATCATCTCCTCCACAGGGGATTAAGTACTTAAGGGAGATAAAGTTAAAAAGGCAAACAGCAGAATTAATGAACGGAATCTTGTCTCCCCGATGGGCTCTTTTTAAAAGTGATTTGATCGACGGGGGAAATTTATTCGGATTGGAACCAAATCGCCGATGCATTTCGTCCCAGGCTTTGATAAATTCGTGGTCAAAAGAAATGGCTTGTTGTTTTAACCTTTCATTTTCTAACATAGCTTCCAGTTCCTGGTTTGAACTTTGGTTTTGCCTATCGCAGACAATGACCAGTCCTCTTTTAAATCCTGGAAACAATTCAAAAATTTTATCTTCGACTATAATTTCCCTCACCACCCGACTCCTCTTCTTCATTTGTTCGACTAAATCAGAACAACATTATAAATCTTCTTCCCGATAAATTTTAAGCTAATTCTGCCGGTCAAAGAATTCCATTCGATTTTCAGGCTATTGAAGACTAGTTGAGTTTTAAAAAGTAAAAATCGTAAACTCTTTCAGACAAGAACCTATTAGAAAAGAGAGAGTTACAGGTTGTTTGTTCCAGACTTCAACCTTGACAATAACTTTGCTAAATTATATGTTTCTAGGTAAGAAATTAGTATAATGCCCGTGCCAGGATAAATATCAATTTATTTCAAGTATAAGGAATTTCAAGCGAGATTATTATAAAAAATGAATCAAGAAGCATTTTGTTGGGCAAAAGAAAGAGGTTACAAAATTGGCTTAGCCTCCGTTGAGCTTCTTCAAGTTGTTAAAAATAAACTTGAGACACGGAAAATCCGCAGAGAGATCCAATCTGAATTTTTTAACAAATATTTTAGCTCTTTTACCTACTTAAAAGATGGTCTTATCGACAAGCCGAGTTCTATCATCATCATAGCCAGGCCCCGGCCGGCCCACACTATCGATGTCGAGTTCATGGGAAAAAGGAA
>Ga0315282_10001748_pt1 | contig 40586 bp, 32 predicted proteins | sample YL17G07_20_MG_FD_203693 | JGI IMG/M metagenome (GOLD analysis project Ga0315282, IMG submission 203693) | Sediment microbial communities from Yellowstone Lake, YNP, Wyoming, USA - YL17G07_20 | ecosystem: Environmental > Aquatic > Freshwater > Lake > Sediment | place: USA: Wyoming | collected...
AAGATCCAGACGATCAAACAGATGGCGTGTGGGTTCCGGAACCGCGAACATTACAAAACCGCCATTTTCTTTCATTGTGGCGGCCTGAACCTCTATCCAGCCACCCACTCAAATGCCTGAAGCGGCACATGGAAGGCCGAGATGCGAAAGGCGTTACTCGAGGGCTCCAAGAGCCTCGAGCGAATGTCCGCGGCGGATATCGCCCGAACGATTGCAGACGTTCGGCGCCGGCGAAGAAAGGTAGAGCCGACCGTTGTCGCCAAAGCAGTGGAAGCGACCGCCTAGGGGTGTCATCGATACCTCGGTCCTCGTCGCAGGCGTCGTCGGCTTTCGGCTGGACCCGCCTCGCACTCCCAGCGCCGTCCTGCTCCGTGATTGGTGCGAGTCGCCGACTTTCGTGTGGCTGGTCACCGACGAGATACTCGAGGAATACCTCGAAGTGTTGACTCGCTTGAACGTGCGCGGCGCCGGCAACATTGCACGCTTGATCGGCGAGGAAGCGGAGTATGTTCAGGTGACCACCCGGATCAGCGGGCTTCCTCACGAGGAGGACGCTCACCTTGCCGAATGCGCCGGGGCCGGCTGCATCGCCGGCACGAAGGCAAGCGGGACGTGCGGGTTGTACGACTACGCCGACCTTCAGGTCGTCATGCTCGACCGGATGTTCGGTCGCCGGTGCCGCGCCTAAGGCCGTCGGCAATACGATCATCGTTCCCGCCAGTGCGATTCCCGGACGGCCTTCCGACGTGCCGCTACCCGTGGATCCCCTGTGGAAGCGCGACTACGGGGCGAGCGTGAAGCGGCTGGTCCGTGACGGCGTGGACGTTCCGCTGGCCAGCCTGTTCGTTGACTCGGCGCGCCCGTTGCCGCGCGCTTTCAGGTCCTCGAGGAACCGCGCCGCAAGCGCCAGGTACGCGATGCAGTCGCACGCGTCGCCGGCGCCGAACTCGTCCGGATCTATCTCCGTCACGAACGCCTGCGCGATGGAAGGTCAAATGCACCGCGAGGTCGTGCACCACGTCTGCTCCGCGGCGCCCTTGGACGTACTCGACGCTTAGCCCACCGGTGAGCTGGCGCGACGTAGGAGAGCGCGCCCGTCTACCTCCCGTCGTCCAGTTCGTGATGAGCGTGGCGCCGGCCCACCGCGGGGGGTGGCCAAGCTGCCGTCGCGGACGATCCGATTACGCCTGTGCGCTCGGCGATGAACAGGCGTCCGTCCGGGCTGAACGCGGCGTCGGTCGGCTCAGGCAGCGAGGTCGCCTTGACAGCATCCGGCGTGCTGGCCGCCTGCATGGCGGGAACGTAGGGCGTGTAGTCGAAATCGAGGATATGCTGGGCGTAGAGCCCGAACATGTTGCCCTCGCCCCACCTGTGGAAGGCGTCGAGCTGCGTGGCCACGTAGTCGGGCGGGCGAGCGTCGTCGAACGACCCGGCGCTCGGGCCTGGATCGATCCAGGCGAAGGGCGAGAGGAAGAACCGCGTCGCCGCATAATCCCAGTTCGCCCACCGCTTGGAGAGCGTGGCACGCACGCCCTTGAGGTTGTAATCGAGCGCCGGATCCCAGCCCGAGCCGACCTGCCAGGACTTGTAGAAGATCGGATCGAAGAAGTGGATCGCGGAGAAACCTCCGGCGTCCACGATCCCGCCCCAGAAGTCGGGAAAGACACTCTTGTCCCAGACTCCCACGACATGGTTGACCTGCTCCTGGACTTTCTCCTCCCAGTCGCCGGGCACCTCCAACCGGTAGTTGATGATCTCGACGTTCGGGAATCCCGCCAGGACCGCGTTCATGAACTCCCGGCCTCGCTGGCGAGCCAGCGATCGAACCGTCGCCTCGGTGTCAGTGACGCCCGGATAGTCCCAGTTCCACGTCTGACTGTCGGAGCGGTAATTCTCCGAGTCGGTGGCAATCCCGTCCATCCCAAGGAGCTTCGCCGCGCCCGCGACGCCGTGCACGATCGGTATGATGTGCGTCCACCCGGCGTCGTCGTCCCACACCTTGAGCGGCGTGCTCAGATTGTGGTAGTTCGACAGGTCGAAGCCCAGGTATGCAGTCATGCCGCGAGTGTGGCAGCGCTGGGCGAACTGGTTGTCTCTCAGCGTGCGCTGTCTTTCGTGCACGTCCTGGCCTTCGACGATGAGATTGAGGGGATCGTTTGGGTCGGCTGTCCACATCTCGATCCCGCCCATCTCGTCCAGATACCTGGTCTGGATGACAAAGCCGTCGACACCCCGCGACTTCCACAGGTCGAGCTCGGCATCACTCAGAGTTACTAGGTCCTCGTACCGAGTCCAGAGGATCATGCGATGCGCATTCCCTGGGCCCTGGAGCGTGTTTGACACGGTTATGTCGAGCGTGCCGGTTTGTCCTTGATACCCCGCTGTAATGGTCGCCGTACCGGCGGCGACGGCTGTGACCAGACCGGCGCTGGAGACCGTGGCCACAGCGGAACTCGATGACGCCCATGTCGAGGAGCTGGTCACATTCTGGGTCGTGCCATCGGAGAGGGTCGCGGTCGCCGTCAGCGGGCTGGTCTGAGCGACAGCCGTCAACGCCGCCGTGCCACTGATCGCGATCGAGATCAGCGTGGGCGGCGAGGATGGGGACTGTGGGGACGGCGGCGGAGGAGGTGTGCCACACGCTATTGCGACGAACGCCAGCGTGATCGCGATCCACATGAGGACAACGTCGAATGCTGAAAACCCGCGCCTCACGTTCACGTTCGCCCTCCCCCTCCTTCGGAGCCATGCACAGCGCAGCTCCGTGGCGTCCGGATCAAAGCACAACAGCGACCGCCTTGTCCCGCTGCAGCCGTACGCGCGCGATCGGGTCCGGCGCCGGGCAACTGCAGATGCGCCAGCATCGCGTTGAACGGCGAATATGTCCTCAATCGTGTGACGAACTGCAGCAGCTGGCAGTAGGCCTGGTTCGAGCGGTACTGTCGCGCGAAAAGAAACAGCTCGTCTAGCGGGCGTTCGACGGCTCTGCTCTCCCATTCCGCCGCAGGCGATCCATCTGAAGGCCGTTTGTCGTCGGTCAATAGCGTGCGCATCTGGGCACCTTTCAGCCGTTAATCTGCAGCGTACCACGTATTCGGCGGCGGAATGTCCGGCCGCAACCGATGGTGACGCAGCCGACTTGAACAGATGCACGAAGCGATTCTTGAACTCCGCTTTGCGAGCCCGAGGCTTTCCCGGGGCCTGCGCTTCCTCGCGGAGGACGTCGCCAAGGATCTCGACGGCGTGTTGGATGCCCTCCTGCGGGCCGTCGATCATCGTCGACGCGGCGATTCGTAATCCGCGCCGCGATGCCGGCACGCCGGACTCCGGAGAGCTCGCCGAGACCGGTCGGAGGCGCGCGTCCCACCCGATCTGCAGCGGGAGCGCTGCTGCGGCTGGTCGTCGACGAGGCGGTGTTGGCGGCCGACACCGCATCGCTGCCAGTTTTCAACGTCACGCTGGAGAACCAGATTCGCCCAGAGGACGACATCGACATCCTGCGGTCGTCCCTTCCCGTCGCTGCGTTTTCTTGCCCGCCGATCAGCCCGGGCTTCCACGGCGATTACCTTCGCGAGCAATCCAGTCCGCGCTGACACTGGTGCCCCGCGTTGCCATGTTCCGGCCACCGTGTCTCACCGGCGCTCGACGAGCTTGTCGAGGCACTCCTCTAACGTACTCAACATCAATCGGTTGCCGCCCGTCGATGTCGAAACCGAGAACGTGGCCCAAAACCAGGTGTGCGCTGGAGGTCTTTGAACTGCTGTAAGTCGTTGCTGTGAAAGGGATTATTTGGCTGGGAGGCAGGGATTCGAACCCCGATAACGTGGTCCAGAGGCGAACAGGGCGGAAGCGACGGTGACCGATCTCGTCGGTTTTGTTAGGGTTTTCTTCGAGGATCGTTCGGCCGGCTGGGGGCGAAAGGGGTGGTCTCGTGCGCAGTTTGTCAAGTTTTTGTCAAGATGCGGGTCGGTCGGTTTGACTCGGTCCCCCATCTTCCCTAAGCTGGAGACGTCATGGACTACCGGAGCATCATCACGATCGAGCCAGGCAAGCGCGGCGGAAAGCCGTGCATCCGCGGTCTACGCATCACTGTGTACGACGTGCTCGAGTACCTCGCCGGAGGCATGACTCCAGAACAGATCGTCGCCGATTTCCCGGACCTGACGATCGAGGACATCCGGGCCTGCCTGGCCTTCGCCGCGGATCGTGAGCGCAAGCTCGTCAAGGTCCCCGCGTGAAACTGCTCTTCGACGAGAACCTCTCCTGCCATCTCGTCGACTTGCTGGCCGACTGCTATCCAGGGTCGTGTCACGTTTCCAGTGTGGGACTTGAACGCGCGGACGACAGCACGGTGTGGGACTACGCCGCGGCACATGGATTGACGATTGTGTCCAAGGACTCCGACTTCCATCAGAGAAGTCTCCTGTTCGGTGCGCCGCCGAAGGTGGTCTGGATCCATATCGGGAACTGCTCGACGTCGACTCTCGAGCAAGTTCTCCGGGGACACGTCGCGGACCTCGAGAAACTCGAGCAGGATTCTGCAGCAGTGTTCCTGATCCTTGACTGACGATCTCCCGAGAAGCGATCACGATCAACAGTGAGGATGCCCGCGGTGCGCATTAGTCAACAGTCGCCTGCGAGCGAGAAGATCTCTGTCTTCCGCTCGCTGTTCCGGGGCCGGGAGGATGTCTACCCTCGCCGGTTCGAGAGCCGCAAGACGGGCAAGTCCGGCTACGCCCCGGCCTGCGCGCACGAGTGGGTTCGCGGGATCTGCGAGAAGCCGCGCGTGAAATGCGGCGACTGTCCCCACCGGAGCTTCCTTCCCGTCACCGACGACATCATCCGGTGGCACTTGTCGGGCCACGACGATTCCGGTCAGCCGTTCGTGACGGGTGTCTACCCGATGTTGCAGGCCCGGGAACGTGGGAACAGTGTCTTTCTCGACGAGTCCCTCGAGCCGCATGCCGATCAGTGGTCGTTTCTGTCAGGCGTCGGGCGGCTGGGCCGTGCGCGCGAATCCGGAGTTCTACCGCGCGCAGGCGATGCGTCTTCCCACCTACGACAGGCCACGGGTCATTGCCTGTGCCGAGCAGCATCCGCATCACCTCGGCCTTCCTCGCGGCTGCCTGCAGGACTTGCGTGCCCTGCTCGACGACCTCGATATCCGCCTTTTGATTCGCGACGAACGGTGTGCCGGCGAACCGCTCGACGTTGTGTTCTGCGGTGAACTGAGGCCCGAACAACTGGCCGCCGCGAACGCGTTGGTGGCTCATGACACCGGCGTCCTCGCGGCCACCACCGCCTTCGGAAAGACAGTGATCGCCGCCTGGCTGCTCGCCCAACGCCGCGTGAACACGCTGGTGATGGTGCATCGGCAGCAGCTGCTCGACCAGTGGGTGGAACGCCTCTCGACGTTTCTCGGAGTGCCGCGGAATCGGATTGGACGCGTCGGCGGTGGGAAACGCAAAGCGACCGGTCAGATAGACATCGCGCTCATCCAGAGTCTGGTGCGGAAAGGGGTCGTCAGTGACTGCGTTGCGGACTACGGTCATCTGATCGTCGACGAGTGCCATCACCTGTCCGCTCACAGCTTCGAACAGGTCGCGCGACGGGCCCGGGCGAAGTACGTGCTCGGTTTGTCGGCCACCGTCACTCGAAAGGACGGCCACCACCCGATCATCTTCATGCAGTGCGGTCCGGTGCGGTATCGGGTGAGCGCCAAGATCCAGGCGGCCGGGCGACCGTTCTCCCACTCAGTCATCGTTCGCCCGACGGCGTTCGTTTCGCCGCGCGAACCGGACACCGACAAGCGGGTGCAGTTCCAGGCGCTGTACAAGGAACTGGCCGGTGACGAGCGCCGCAACCAGCTCATCCGCGACGACGTGTTGCAGGCGGTCCGGGACGGGCGATCACCCCTGGTTCTCACGGAGCGGCATGATCACTTGGATCGGCTGGTCGACGCGCTGACGGGCAGGGTCCAACATCTACTCGTGCTCCGTGGGCAGATGACGCGTCATGAGCGGGAGGAACTGGCCGATCGCCTGGCGTCGATCCCGGAATCGGAGGCACGCGTGCTGCTCGCAACGGGCCGCTACATCGGTGAAGGATTCGACGACGCCAGGCTCGACACGTTATTCATCACACTGCCCATCTCGTGGCGTGGAACGGTGGCTCAGTATGTGGGCCGGCTGCATCGCCGGCACGAAGGCAAGCGGGACGTGCGGGTGTACGACTACGCCGACCTGCAGGTCGCCATGCTCGACCGGATGTTCAACCGCCGGTGCCGCGCCTACGAGGCCGTCGGCTATACGATCATCGTTCCCGCCAGTGCGATTCCCGGATGGCCTTCCGACATGCCGCTACCTGTGGATCCCCTGTGGAAGCGCGACTACGGGGCGAGCGTGAAGCGGCTGGTCCGTGACGGCGTGGACGTTCCGCTGGCCAGCTTGTTCGTTGACTCTGCGCGTCCCTTGCCTACCGAGGCGGAAGGTATCGAGCGGGCCCGGAGCGCGACCGAGTCCTTCTTCTATCGTCGGCTCCAGACCCTCGACGCCACCAAGGGCCTGTTCCTGCTGAACGCGGAACTGCCGATCGCGTTCGACGGCTGGAGCAAGATGGAAGTCGACTTGCTCAGCCGCGAGCTGCGCGTTGCCGTCGAAGTCGATGGCCCGCAACACCTGGCGGATGCCGTCGCGTACCGGCGCGACCGCCGCAAGGACCGTCTGCTCCAGGAACAGGGGTACCTGGTTCTCCGATTCCTTGCGGAGGACGTTGCCAGGGACCTCGACGGCGTGTTGGATGCCCTCCTGCGGGCCGTCACCTTTCGCCAACGCCCCAGCGCGTGAGCGATGTGGCCAGCGTTCTCAGAGATTCTGTTCCCCACGCCGCCCGGTCTTCAACAAGTCATCCCAACAAGCTCGTGCCACATGCGCGACCTTCGGCGTGCTCACGCTGCTGCTCTTCTTCCGGAGCGACGTGGTCTCTCTGCGGCAGCGCCCGGGAGAGTCACGAAGTTGTGAATCGTCAGAGCTGTTTGTCAGCGAAGTGCCGCTTCGCGAACGCCCTGCCCGAGCCTGACTTCAGGTACCGCTCGAAGCGGACCGCCTGCTTCTCCGTCGGAAACTCGATGACGACCACCAGCGACCACGGCCGGTGTTCCATCGTGTGGCCCCACGGGCCGTGGTTGTGCCATTCGAGCCGGTGGTCCACATCGCTCGTGGTGCCGACATAGTGGCGGCAGGGCTCAGCGTCGCTGCGGAGGATGTACACGAAGCGGTGGCCGGTGCCTTTCATGGAAATCTGCACCGGCACAAGGCGCGCCAATTCCTCCAGCAAGGGTTCCGGCTCTTCTTTCGCGCGTCACAACAGCATCGCGGGGATGTACGCGGTTCGTGCAACTGCGATCGGTACCGCGGATAGCAGAAACGGCGAACACAAAATGCCGGGGTTCGAATCGGCGAGTGGACGTCCGCCTTCGCTCGCGTGATCGACCGCGAGCTACGTCGAGACAGCCTTCGCGTGAGGGAAACTCGCTCGGAGCCAGGCACGTGGGAACTGACGCAGACTTGTCTGCCTAGCCGAAGCTCGCCGAAGGCGAGCGAAGGCTGGCTGGGAGGCAGGGATTCGAACCCCGATAACGTGGTCCAGAGGCAGAAAGGCCGGAAGCGACGGTGACCGATCTTGGCGGGTCTCTTAAGGTTTTCGGCGAGCACCTTCGGACCGGATGGGATGGAAAAGGGCGCTTGCGTGCGCAGTTTATCAACTTTGTATCAAGATCCTCGGGAGGTTCGGGAGCGGCTGCTCCGAACGTCCCCGCAGCCCTGTCGTGACGCTCACGGCTTTCTTGCGTGGAAGGTCTCGATGTGCCTTCGGCGTCAGCGGCATCACGGCGGTTCCGCGCCTCGTACGCACGCGAGATCGCCCCGACCAGCAGGAACGACGGGAGGATGAAGAGCGCGCCGACGATGGAGGCCCCGGGGATGCCGCCGCGAATGTAGCCGAGGTACATCGCCAACTGAGCGGCAAGCGGGCCGGGGGCCAACTGAGAGAGCGTGAGCCCCTCGAGGTATTCCTTCGTGGTGACCCAGCGGCGCCGTTCGACGAGATCCTGCTGCATCAAGCCGACGAGGGCGATCGGCCCGCCGAAACCTATGGCGCCGAGGCGCAGGAAGTAGAGTGCCACGCGCCAGAGGGACACCGGTGTCCGGTCCGAGTCGTCTTGCAGCATGGGGGCTGTCCGCAAGCGAAACGGGTCAGTGCCGCATCCCCGGCACGTTCTGACCCATCGCGTCGAGGGCCGCCTTCAACCCGGCGGCGACCCGCTCAGGCGCGTCGTTCGCCCAGAAGTGCAGGAGGAGGCGTGCAAGCCGGTGGCGCGGATGGTCGTCTACGAAGCCGTCGTGAAGCGCCGACGGGAATCGCCTGCCTTCGTTCTCCGCTGCCCTGGGTGGAGGTGAGACGGTCGTTGGGCGTCGCAACCGACCGGCCGTTTCTAACGAAAACTTAAGATCCGCCCGCCGCGCCCTCCACCTATCCTTGTGTCCGTGACGGGGACGATTCTCGTGGTCGAGGACGAGGCCAAAGTGGCCCAGGCTCTGCGGGAAGGTCTGCAGGCCAAGGGCTATGCGGTCACGCTGGCCCACACGGGGGAGCAGGCGCTGCTGGCCGCGAGCGCGCGCAGTTTCGATCTGATCCTGCTTGACCTGCTCCTGCCGGGCTGCGATGGCCTGCACGTCCTGACGACGCTTCGCGCCCGGCAAGTGCGCACGCCGGTATTGGTCCTGACGGCACGCGACGCGGTAGAAGACCGCGTTGAGGGCCTCGATGCCGGGGCGGACGACTACCTGGTCAAGCCGTTCGCCTTTCCCGAACTACTAGCGCGCGTTCGGGTCCTCCTGCGACGAGGCGCGCCGGACTCGGCCGCCGGCCTCAGCCTGCGCCTCGGTGATCTCGAGATGAACCGCGCCGAGCGGGTCGTGACACGCGCCACGGTCCCAATCGACCTGACCCCGCTGGAGTTCGAGTTGCTCGAGTATCTGCTCCTGCATCAGCGCCAGACCGTCTCCCGGGAAATGCTCGCCCGCGATGTCTGGAACGAGCCGTCGCGCGGCACGCCCCTCGACAACGTGATCAACGTGCACATCGCGCGCCTGCGGAAGAAGGTGGACCAGGGGAACGCGCGACTCATCCATACAGTCCGCGGCGTCGGATTCGTCCTCCGCGAGTGCGAGGAATGACATCCCTGCGCCCGCGCCTGCCCAGCGTGCGGATCCGGCTGACGCTGTGGTACCTCGCGATGCTGCTCGCCGCGCTGGTGCTGTACGCGGTGGGCGTGTACGTCGTGGTCTGGCGGAGCCTGCTGGCCGAGGTGGATCAACGGCTGCACGACGATGTAGAGAACGTCGAGCAACTGGTCACGCGAACGGCGGATGGCGCCATGGCGTGGCGCCCGATCGTGCCGAGCGGCCACGAGGAAGCACACGAGGAGGCCGAGGCAGAAGGCGCGCTGATGCCGGCCATTCAGATCTGGGCACCCGACGGCCGGCTGCTCACCCAACGTCTGTCGCGGTCGACGGCGGCCGTCGCCGAGACGATGACCGCCGCTCCGCCGACGGCCGAGGCGTATGCGACCGTTCGACTGGCCGACGGCAGCACGGCCCGGTCGCTGACAAGGCCGGGGCAGATTGAGGGCACGCCGGTCGTCATCCGCGTGTTTCGTTCCGAGACTCCCCTCGAAGGCGACTTGCAGCGGCTCCTCTGGGTGCTTGGCCTCGGCCTCCCGATCGCGTTGGGGCTAGCCGGCGGCGGCGGCTATCTCCTGGCACGCCGGGCCCTGGCGCCCGTCGGTCGCATCGCCGATCGGGCGCGAGCCATCACGGCCGAGCGCTTGGCGGACCGGGTCCCGGTCGGCAACCCGCGTGACGAGTTCGGCCAATTGGCGGTGGTGCTCAACGACACGTTCGCGCGCCTGGAACGTTCGTTCGAGCAAATGCGTCGGTTCAGCGCCGATGCCTCGCACGAGCTGCGCACGCCGCTCACGGCCATCCGGAGCGTCGGCGAGGTGGGGCTCGAGGAACCCCGGGACCCGGGCGCCTACCGGGACGTCATCGGGAACATGCTCGAGGAAACCGACCGACTCGCCCAGCTCGTCGACAGCCTGCTCCTGCTGTCGCGCGCCGACGCGGGGCAGGTGACGTTTCACCCGGAGACAGTGGACCTAGCCGCGCTCGCCCGCAAGGTCGCGGGGCACCTGGGAGTTTTGGCCGAGGAGAAGGGGCAGAAGGTCCGGGTGGAGGGCGACGCGGTTGTCGAGGTGCAGGTCGATCGCTTGGCGGTTCGACAGGCCCTCATCAACCTGCTGGACAACGCAATCAAATACGGTCCGGAACACAGCGAGATTCGCCTCGAGTTGCGGTGTGACGGGTCCGTGGTCGCACTGGATGTCGTCGATCAAGGACCGGGCATTCCGCCAGAACATGCCGGTCGCATCTTCGACCGCTTCTATCGGGTGGACCCGAGCCGGAGCCGTGAAGATGGCGGGGCCGGGCTCGGACTCTCGATCGCCCGGTGGGCGATCGAAGCGAACGGCGGAACGCTTCGCCTGGCCTCGTCGGGCCCCGGTGAAACGCGCTTCCGGATGACACTGCTCGCGGCGGACCAGCAGCTAACACAGAACGCGGAGGAGTCTCGATGACACGCGCATTCTCGCTCGGCATCGTTTGCGCCGCGGCCGTCGTCATGGGGGCCGAGGCCCAGACGGCGCGGACGATCACGTTCGACCAGGACAAGGTCGGCGCGCCGCCCCAGGGGTTCTCGACGGCGCTCACGGGCCAGGGGAAGCCCGGTGTCTGGGTGGTGATGAAGGACCCCGCGCCCGATCGAGGCAACGTCCTGGCGCAGACGGATGCGGCCCCGACGGACTACCGGTTTCCGGTGTGCGTCCTCGATGACGTCTCCGCCAAGGACCTCGATCTGAGCGTGATGGTCAAGCCCGTCACCGGCCGCGGCGACCAGGCGGCCGGGCTCGTCTGGCGGTATCAGGACCACAACAACTACTACATCGTCCGCGCGAACGCCCTCGAGCACAATGTCGTGCTCTACAAGGTGCAGAACGGTCGCAGGACGGATCTGCCGCTGAAGGGAGTGGGCCGCACGTACGGCAAGAAGGTCACGGTGCCGTCCGGACAGTGGAGCACGCTGCGCGTCACGGCCGCCGGCTCGCTCTTCACGGTGTACTTCAACGGCGAGAAGCTCTACGAGGTTGAGGATGCGACCTTTGCTGGGGCCGGCAAGGTGGGTGTCTGGACGAAGGCGGACTCGGTCACGTATTTCGACAATCTGAGCGTCAGCCCGAAGTGACACGTCGGTGTCGTCGGGCGTTGGTTGTGTCGGTGGCTTGGCCTGTGGGCCTGGCCCTCGCTCGTACTCCGGAGGTTTCGCCCGTGGGTCGACGTCGTCGTGTGGGTTGGGGCGGATGCCTGGCGCTCGTGGTCCTGATCGGTGGCACGGCCTCGGTGAACGCTCAGGGTCCCTCGCCAGCAGGTGCGGCGCCTCTGGCGACGTCCGTCAAACGGGCGGCTCGAGCCTCGGAGGGCGTCCCCTCGCTGAAGGCGGGGCGCCTGACCACCGATCTGCGCATCGACGGTGTCCTCGACGAGGACGCGTGGGCGTCCGCCGAGGCGATCCCCGACCTGACGATGATCGAGCCGGTGCAGGGGGGGACCCCGTCAGGCCGTACCAGGGTGAGGGTGCTCGCGAGTGCGCGTGCGATCGTCTTCGGTGTCGAGTGCGACGACCCGGATCCCCGCGGCATCGTCGCCTACACGAAGCAGCGGGACGGCGCCATGAGCTCGGAGGACCACATCGAAATCGTGCTCGACCCCTTTCTGGATGGTCGGTCGGGCTACGTGTTCTGGGTCAATCCGCTCGGCGCCCGGTACGATGCCCTCATCAACCCCGAGAGCGGGGACACCAACAGCAACTGGGACGGCATCTGGGAAGCGGCCACGAGGCGGACGGACAAGGGGTGGACGGCGGAGATTCGCATCCCGATTCAGACCCTCAGCTTCAGCCGGGACGCGAGCACCTGGCACTTCAACATCCAGCGTCGCATCCAGCGACTCCAGGAAACGGAGCGGTGGGCGAGCCCCCAGCGTGATTTCAAGATCACGCAGGTCAGCCGCGCGGGACTGCTCACGAACCTGCCGGAATTCGACCTCGGCGTCGGCCTGTCGGTGCGCCCCGCGGTCGTGGTCGGGGGCGGCGTGCCGCTGCCGAGCGCCGCATTCGAGAACGACACGCACGGCAGCCTGGACGTCACGCAGCGTCTCGGAGCGAATCTCCTGAGCTCGGTGTCGATCAACACCGACTTTGCTGAGACGGAGGTAGACACCCGGCAGACGAACCTGACGCGCTTCGAGTTGTATTATCCGGAGAAACGCACGTTCTTCCTCGAGGGCGCGGACATCTTCCAGTTCGGACCCGGCCTGGGGACCGACGTCGTCCCGTTCTTCAGCCGCACCATCGGCCTCGTCGACGGTCAGCAAGTGCCGATTCTCGCGGCGGGCAAGGTGAGCGGTCGCGTCGGCAGCACGAATGTCGGCGCCCTTATCGCCCACACCCGCACGGAGGACGGCGTAGCACCGGCGACCACCATGGGTGTCGTCCGGGTCAAGCAGAACGTGCTCAGGGAGTCGAGTGTCGGCATGATTGCCACCTTCGGCGATCCCAGGGGTATCACCGGGTCCTGGCTGACGGGCGCGGACTTCACGTACCAGACGTCCCGATTCCGGGGCGACAGGAACTTCCTCGCCGGGGTGTGGGGCTCGGTGATGGAACGTCCGGATCTCGGCGGCGACAAGACGGCCACCGGGTTCAAGGTGGCGTATCCCAACGACCTCTGGAATGTCTCGTTCAGCGCGCGACGTGTCGGCGACGCCTACCAGCCCTCGCTCGGCTTCGTGCCGCGCCCCGGGGTCTACAGCTACGACCTGGAGGGCGAGTTCGACCCGCGCCCCCACTTCTGGCACATCCGCCAGATGTTCAACGAATTCGGCGTGACGGCCGTCACCGACCTGCAGGGGCGCTGGGAGAGCTACAGGGTATTCACGGCCCCGGTGAACTGGCGCTTCGAGAGCGGCGACCGCGTGGAGTTCAACTGGGCGCCGGCCGGCGAGAACCTGCCGGTGCCGTTCGAGATCGCCACGGGCGTGGTGATCCCGCCGGGTCCCTATCACTGGACACGCTACCGCGTGGAGGCGGGCACGGCTGTCAAACGCCGGCTGAGCGGCCAGGCCACCTGGTGGCTCGGCTCGTTCTACAGCGGCAGCCTCGACACCTATGAGCTGACGCTGTCGTGGAACCCGGCCGCCCTGTTCACCCTGAGCTTCTCGGGAGAGCGCGACGTGGGACGGCTGAAGGAAGGGGACTTCACTGCGACGTTGATGGGCACGAAGGTGAAGTTCAACGTGTCGCCGAACCTCGACATCAGTAGCTTCGTCCAGTACGACACCACCACCCGCTCGGTGGGGACGAACAGCCGCCTGCGTTGGACATTCCGGCCGGTCGGGGATCTTTTCGTCATCTACAACCACAACGTCAGGGACCTGGGCGCGCCGGTTGGGTGGGCCAAGGACTCGAACCAGTTGCTCGTGAAACTGCAGTACGCGTTTCGCTACTGACACGGCCGGGCGGCAGGGAACGTATGAATCTCCTGGTCATGAACCGGATCGCGCTGCGGACACTGGCGCGCAGCAAGCTGCGCACCGGACTCACGACGCTGGGAATCGCCATCGGCGTCGCAGCCGTCGTGAGCACCGTGGCGATCGGTGAAGGGGCCGCGGCTCGGGTGCACACCGCGATCGAGAACATGGGCGCGAACATGATCTGGGTCGAAGCGGGCGGCGTCAACGTCCAGGGCGTGCGGACGGGGGCGTTCGGCACGAGAACGCTGGTCATGGGCGACCTCGAGGCGATTCGGCGCGACGTTCACCTGGTCACCAACGTCACGCCGCAGTCCGACACCGGGTCCCAGGTTGTCTTTGGCAACCAGAACTGGCGGACGCAGCTGCGAGGCATCTCCCCGGAGTACCTCGCGCTGCGGAAGTGGTCCGTCGTCAGCGGCGTGATGTTCGACGAGGAGCAGGTCCAGTCGGCCGCCGGTGTCTGCGTGCTCGGCCAGACTGTCGTGACCATGCTCTTCGGGAAAGAAGACGACCCGCTCGGCCAGACGATTCGGGTCCGGATGATGCCGTGCAACGTCATTGGGGTTCTGTCCGTCAAGGGCCAGTCCGCGACGGGACAGGATCAGGACGACACGATCCTCATGCCGTACACGACGGTCATAAAGAAGATGAAGGGCATCACCTGGCTCGACGACATCCTCTGCTCGGGCATGACCGCGGCGGCGACCCCGGAGGCGGAGCAGCAGATCGTCGCCCTGCTCCGGGAGCGGCACCGCATCGCGCCCGGCGCGGACGACGACTTCAACATGCGCCACCCGACCGAGATCGCACAGACCGTCGAGCAATCCGCGCGCACGATGGAACTGCTGCTGGCAGCCATCGCCTCGGTGTCGTTGCTGGTCGGCGGCGTGGGGGTGATGAACATCATGCTCGTCTCCGTGACCGAGCGGACCAGGGAGATCGGCCTGCGCATGTCGGTCGGGGCCAGGGGTCTGGACGTGCAGATGCAGTTCCTCTGGGAAGCGGTGATGCTCAGCCTGATTGCGGGCCTCATCGGCACGGGATTCGGTTTCGCGTCGTCGATCGGGCTCGCCGACATCATGGAATGGCGCGTGAGTGTCTCTCCCAATGCGGTCATGGTGGCCGTCGCCTTCTCGGCGGCGGTCGGGGCGTTCTTCGGTTTCTATCCCGCGCGAAAGGCCGCCAAGCTCGACCCGATCGACGCGCTGCGTTACGAAGGTTAGGCACGCGAGGCGTGCCGGACGGGGCGGAGGCGCCCGACCGGCCGCGGGAGGTGTGAGATGAAATGGATGTCGCTACGCTCGCTTCTGGTGATCGCTGTCGCAGTGCTCGCGACTGCTGCGGTACCGGCTGACCAACCGCTCGTCTTCCTGAAGAGCATTCCGCTGCCCGCCGTCGAGGGGCGCATCGATCATTTGACCGTCAGTCGCGATCACACGCGGCTGTTCGTCGCGGCGCTCGGCAACAACACCCTGGAGGTGCTGGACCTCACAACCGGACAGCACCTGCGAAGCGTCAAGGGCTTGCACGAACCCCAGGGCATTGCGACGATTCCCGCGCCGGAGCAGATCGTGGTCGCGAACGGACAGGGAGCCGTCGAATTCCGCGCCCCCGACGACCTGCGTGTGACCCGAAGCGTGGCCCTTGGGGACGACGCCGACAACGTGCGCTACGACGCGAAGGCGAGGCGGATTTACGTGGGCTACGGGACCGGCGCCATCGGTGCAATCGAAGAGAGCGACGGCCGCCAGCTTGGCGCTGTACCCGTCGGCGGACACCCGGAGTCGTTTCAGTTGGAGGCGTCCGGTCCTCGCATCTTCGTCAACGTGCCGACGGCGAAACAGATCGCCGTGATTGACCGGGGCGCGATGAAGGTGACCGTGACCTGGCCGGTTACCGAAGCCGCCGCGAACTACCCGATGGCGTTGGATGAGGCGGGCCACCGGCTCTTCATTGGCTGCCGGCAGCCGGCGAAAGTCCTGATCGTGGACACGTCCTCCGGGAAGGTTGTGAACGCCGTCGACATCGTGGGTGACACGGATGACATCTTCTGGGACGCCGCACACAAGCGGTTGTACGTGACTGGCGGTGAGGGGTTCGTCGACGTGCTGGAACCGAGTGGCTCGAGCCTGGTCCGTGCGGCCCACATTCCGACCGCCGCCGGCGCGAGGACTGCGCTCTTCGTGCCGGAACAAGACCGGTTCTACGTCGCCGTGCCACACCGCGGCGGACAGAACGCGGAGATCCGTGTGTACGACGTGAAGAACTGACCGTGCCGCTGAACGGATTGTTCGCGAGGCATCGCCTCTTGAGAGCGGTGCCGGAAGCCGAACGGCCCGAACTGCGCCGCATCACGACGATCAATCACATTCGAGCGATGAACATCGCGGCGGTCGAAGCGAACGGCATGGCCCTGGTGCCGCGCTACAGCGTCCTTCCAGAGCTGGAGCGGAAGCTCCTCGTCCATCTCTTCCCGCACATCGCCGCCTGCCAAGGGAGCCAAGACGTAGACGTAGATGGAAGCCGCCAACGCGGTCTGGGAACGCCGCATCTTCCCACCCCACAGATCCACGAAACCAACCTGTGGCCCAGGTCGCCCGCCGGGTTCAGTCCGGCCTGAGTGAGCGCGCGACGAAACAGACGACCGATGTGACCGACGAGCCGATGCCTCGACTTTCTATCAAGTTTCTATCAAGAATGCCGATCGGGGCTCGGCCGAGCAGGCTCGGCACGCCGCCATAACCCATTGAGCGACAGGTCTTTACGGCAGCGCGTCCGCCGTGTGTGGCAGCACCCCGATAACGTGGTTAAAACCACGTCTTTCGGAGCCCACGGTTGGGCACCAGTAAAGCATTGATTTGCAAGGAGTTGTTTGGCTGGGAGGCAGGGATTCGAACCCCGATAACGTGGTCCAGAGCCACGTGTCCTACCGTTGAACGACCTCCCAACTTGGCCGGCGGGCGAACACGCCATTCTACCGAACGGCGATGCACACGCGCAAGCAGCGGCAAGGCAGCGGCAAGGCTAAAGCCTTGCCCTACCGGAGATCGGCATGATTCAGGGAGAAGCGAGCGAGGCGGGAAACCTTCGCCTGGTGCCCGGTCATCGGCGAACGAACGAGAACGGCCGGGCACCAGACTAGGGAAAGCGAACGAACGATCGATCGAACGACGGACGAACGACGAAGACGAACGAACGACGAGGACGACGACGGACGAACGACGGACGAACGACGAACGACGCGGACGACGACGAAGGAGGAGAGGACAATAACAACCTGAAGGGCCGACTTTCAGCCGCTTCGATCAGATAATACGCCAGCGCCGAAACCGCGTTTCACGGCTGCCGAGCCCGACCGTGCTGGCGGCATCGTCTCTATATTCTTAGACGCCATTCGGCCGAAATCGGATCCCGCAGCTGGTCAATTTTTCGGGACAGCGCTGAGGGCGGAGCAAGCTCCGCCGCTACGATCCCATGCGTCGCCGGCTGCCGGGGTCGGAGGCAAGCGGAGGGCCGAGGCAAGCTCCGCCCCTACGATCCAGTGCGTCACCGGCGGACGAGCGGGTAAATGTCCTTCGGCGCGTTCTTGTACGGAATCGTCGTCACATCGGCCGGCCCCAGGCCGGGCGCGTCGATGACGACGACGCTCTTCGCGAGGCCGTCCTCGACGAAGCCGCGCCAGAAGTGCACCCGCGACTTCAGCACGATGATGTCCAGCTTTGCCAGGTCGATGCCGAGCCCCTGGAAGATGTCCGGGTCGGTGACCTGCTCGAGCACCGGCGTCAGAATCACGCGGTTGTTGTCGCCGAAGAGCAGCACGGCCACCGTCTTGTGCTGCTGGTACGGGCCGAGGAACTCCACCTTCCCGTCGATCTTCACCGGCTTGCCGGCGTATTGATCAGCCCACCCGCCGATGTTCACGGCGACGCGATCGCCGACCTTTGCCTTCGACGCGATCTCGCCTATCGCCTTCTCGTCGGATATCGTCGCGACGCAGAAGTTCTTCGCGCGCTGCGCGACCAGCTGCTCGAGGATCCACGTCGAATTGCCCGTGCGGTCCGAATGGTCGGCCACCACGACCGGCGTCTTGCCGGCGCGCGCGTCGGCAATCGCCTGCGCCACGCCTTCCTTCGTCCTGGGCAGCGTCTTGCCCGCAAACGCCTCGCGCTTCTTCCAGATGAAGTCCGACATGTCGTCGGCGATCCGCGCGGCCAGCTTCGGATCGTTGTTGGTGACGACCATGACCGTCGCGCCGACGTCGGGCACGTCCGCGTACGCGAAGCCGTAGGCCACCGACACGAAGACGTCCCTGGTCCGCTCTTCCCAGATGCGCGCGCGCTCCATGATCTCCATCGACGGCGACGTCCCCGTTCCCTGGAACACGCTCGGCGTCAGCACGCCCGGCTTCCGCGTCGCCATCGTCGGCTTGTAGGTGCCCTTGATCGTGCGCAGCATGATGCGGGCGGCCCGCTCGCCCTGCAGCGCGGTGTCATAGTGCGGGTAGCGCTTGATGATGAACACCGCGTCGGCCGCGTCCGACAGCTCGTGGTCCTCGTTGGCGTGCAGGTCGAGCGTGACGAAGATCGGCGTCCTGCCGGCGACCTTCCGCACGCGGCGCACGATCTCCGCCTCGGGTTTCGGCACGCCCGTGACCGCCATCGCGCCGTGCAGCGCCAGGAAGACGCCGTCGAACGGCCCGAACTGCTTCACGTCGTTCGCGATGCCGTTCGAGTACTTGTCGAAGGCCTCCTGCGTGATCCAGCTGCCCGAGGATCCGCCCTTGGAATCGCGGGGCGAAAGCAGGCCGACGATCTCGACGTTGTCGTACTCGCGGGCCGCGCTGGCGAAGCCGCGAATGTAGCCCTCGTCGTTGAGCACCTGGTCGCCGCGCACCGGCGGCCCGTAGAACTCCCACTCGGCGATGCCGGTCGGCTCGGGACAGAACGTGCAGGTCTCGTGCGAGAAGGTCGCGACGGCCAGGCGGATCTTCCTGGGCGTGGACGTCGAGGATTGCTCCGCGCGCTGCGCGCACCCGCACATCAGAGCGGAACAGGCAATGAGTGCCGTTGCACAAAGGATTGGTTTCATAAACGCGAAGCCTACCATACGGTCGAGGTCGCGGTGTAGCGGACCGGGTACAATGATGCTTGTAGGGATCAGGGATCAGGGATCAGGAATCTGATCCCTATTCCGGTGTCCCATGCACTCCGTGATGCCATCTGATAATCGCAACACCATGCAGGCCGCCTGGCGGCGGCACGAGCGCCGCTGGGCCGACAACCTCTATGTCTACGCGGTCGTCTCCCGCCGCAGCGGCGGCGTGTCGGTGGGCATCAACCTGAACCCGGGCAAGGAGTGCAACTTCGACTGCATCTACTGCCAGGTGGACCGGAAGGTTCCGCCCGTCACGCGCAAGGTGGATCTCCAGCGGCTGGCCGCCGAGCTCGATCGCGTGCTCGGCGCCGAACGCGACGGCTCGCTCTACGAGGCGATGCCGTTCTCGGTGCTGGGTCCCGATCGCCGGGGCGTCCGCGACATCGCCTTTTCGGGCGACGGCGAGCCGACAACCTTCCGGGGCTTTGGCGACGCGGTAAGGCTGGCCGCCGATGCGCGGCGCCGGTTCAACCTCGACGCGACGAAGCTCGTGCTGATCACCGACTCGGCGTACCTCGCGAGGCCGGCCGTGCGCGACGCGCTGGCGATGATGGATGCGAACAACGGCGAGGTGTGGGCGAAGCTGGACGCGGGGACCGAGGAGTACTTCCGCATGATCGATCGGCCGAACGCGCCGCTGACGACGATCCTGGACAACATCCTGGCGACCGCCCGCGTCCGCCCGATCGTCATCCAGACGCTGTGGATTCGTTTCGACGGGGCGGTTCCGCCGGCGGCGGAGGTGGAGGCGTATTGCGCGCGGCTGAACGGACTCCTTGACGCCGGCGCGCGCCTCAAGGCGATCCAGCTGCACACAATCGCGCGGCCGCCCGCCGAGAAGTTTGCGGCGCCTCTGACCGATGCGGAACTGGACGCGATCGCGGCCACGGTTGCGGCGCGCGTGAAGGTGCCGGTGGAAACGTACTACGGCGTCGTCCCGGCCTGAAGGCCGGAACCTACGACCGCAGCGCGCCCACTTTCAGTTCGTCCCTTTCGTCGATCCGATCCGCACCGAAGATGCCTGCAGCACGTGGCGCAGCGGCACCGCCTGCTGCACGGTCTTTCCGTTGACGACCCTCTCGCCGCTGCCTTGCTTCGGGTCTTCGTCCTGCACGAACGCGACAACCACGAGATGGCGCGGATCGATCTCGTCCATGCGCGAGCTGAACGTCGGCTTGTCCCCGCCGCGGAACGGCTTCGTCAGGAAGTCGTCGATGAACCTGCGGTTCTCGGCGGCAATCTTCGCGAGATCGAAGACGTAGTCCACCTTCAACCCCTTCCCCTGCGGGATCGCGAAACCTTGCTCGGCGGTCGGCGCCGCCGGCGCCCCGGTCGACTGCTTGTCAGCTGCGGCCGCCTTGGCCGCCTTCACCGGCACGCTTGCGATGCTGCGCACCACCATCGGTTGGAACCGGATGCCGTTGCCGCCCTGGTAGCGCAGCTGTTCCTCGGCGAGCACGATCTGCAGCCGCAGCTTGTCCGACTTGCTGGTGACGCTGGCCACCGTCGCCTTCACCCTGATCGTCGAGCCGGCCATGCTGGCCCTGAGGTCCAGCTTCGTTTCGGGCCGCACGCCCATCGCCAGCTCGATGTCGGGCTTGACGCGCGTGGTGTAGAAGCGTTCGGCGACATTCGCTCCGCCGCCGCCGGCGCCGTCGGTCTTTCCGTCGATGTAGTGCGTCGGCACGCCGCGGCCGTTGTAGAACTTCCACCGTTTCTCCGTTGACGGGTTCGTCATCGGGTCGGGGCCGGGGATGTGCTGGTGGTAAACGAGAAACGCCAGGTCCTCGGGTTTGTAGCGTTTCAGCGCCGCATCGAAGGCGAGGTCGATGCCGACGCACGGCGGGCACTCCGAGCCGGTGAAGAGCTCCGCCAGCACGACGCGTGGCTCGGCGATCTTCGGCCGGTCGTACGGCGTGACCTCGATCTTCGGCAGCGACTTCTCGTACAGCGCGTCGAGCGTCGACTCGAGGCCGTCGAGCGAGCCGTTGTGCGTCTTCTTGTACTCTTCGCGCAGCTCGTTGTGGACCTCCGGCTTCGCTCCCGCGACGACGCTCTCCGTCAGGTATTGCACCAGCGCCTTGTCGTCGCCGGCCTTGCGGGCGAAATCCGCGAGCTGACGCACGGCGATCGTCTTCGTGCTCGACGGCAGATCCGGGGTCGCGTACACCTCTTTGAAGAGCTTCTCGGCCTCGGCGTTCTTTCCGCGCTTGACGTAGATCTGCGCGAGCGTGCTCTGCGCCTGCGCCCGCTGCAATCGATACTGCGTGCGAAGGTCCTCGTCGGTCGGCTGGCGCGGCGGGTTGGCAGGCGCGTCGGTCTGCGGGGCGACGGCGGGCGCGTCGGCCTGCGAGAGGCTGGCAGGCGTCTCGGTTCGCGGCGGCATCAGCGTCGCCGTCATCCGCCCGCCCACGCTCGAGAACATGATGGGGCCGCTTGACGGCCGCTTGGCGCGCTCGGCCAACGCCGCTTTCACCTGCTCGTGCGCCGCCTCGACATACTTCGCTTCGTCTTCGGCGTTCAGGGCTTTGACCGCGAACTCCTCCGCCTGGTCCAGCAGGATGCCGCTGCGGAGCAACTCGCCCGCGAGCAGGGAATAGGTGACGAGACCTGGCACCTTGCCGTTCTTTGCGTATTTCCCGGCCTCGGCGAGATACTGTTTCGTGGAGTCGGCGGCGCTGCGCAGGTACTGCCCGCGGATCTCGCTCGCGGCGCTCGACACCAGCTGGCTGTCCGGGAAGTCCGTCATGAACTTCTGCAGCGCCTCGATCCGCTTGCGCGCATCGGCCGTCGTCGAGGCCGCGTTGAACGCCTTGAAGTCGGCCGGCTGTTCGACGGCCGGCTGATCGGGCTTCTGCGTCGCTGTCTGCGGGGTCGGGGTCGTCGGAGCCTGGCCGGATATCGATACGACCAGGCCGAAGAGGAAAGCGGCGATCCACGCGAAGCGTTTCATGAGCAGGCTCCTGACGGGTTCGTTGCGTATCGTAGCATCGCTTGTCGCAATCCGGCTAAAGCCAATGCCTTTCGGGAATTCGTGCTGGCGATCCGCCGCAGCCAGCAGCCCGTCCCGTCGCGTGCCGGGCTCCGCGCTCCGGAAAACGTCCCTCCGTCCGCGCTGTTTTTCGGCTCGAGCGTCGGCCTGGCCCGTGTACGCGCGTCATCAACCGCTACGGGCTGCGGCCGGAAAAACAGCGCTGCCTGCGCTCCGTTTTCGTCGCCTTGCCCGTCGGAGCGCTCCGCACGGCCCGCTTCGGGACAGGCCGCTGACTGCGCTACAGCACCAGTCGCAATTTCCGAAAGGCATTGCGGCTAAAGCCGGATCCCACAGACGACGGAACCGAGGGGCCGGCTCATCCGTTATTGGTTCACCAGATGAACGGCACGATCCGCTTCGTCCGCGTCATGTAGCTGCAGTACGCCGCGCCAAGCGTTTCGGCGAGCGCGGCTTCCTCGACGTGAATGCGGTAGCCGTACACGGTGGCCAGCATGACGACGAGCGCAAGCAGGCTCACCCAGTTGGTCAGCGCCAGGCCGATGCCGACAAACAGGAGGGCGGCCGCGGCGTAGGACGGATGCCGCACGAAGCGGTACGCGCCGCGTTCGACCACCGCCTGCTCGGGGCGCACCTCGACGACGGCTTTGAACGAGGCGCCCAGCATCCGGAAGCAGTGGCGCCGGAGGGCGCCGCCGGCGGCAATCAGGACGACGCCGGCCCAGAAGAGGGCCGCGCGATGGGGGACGATGGTGGCCCGCGGCAGCGCGGACGCGGAGCCGAAGGCGATGCACGAGCCAGCCATGTTGCCGAGCATGATCACGCGGGTCGAGCCGCGATCCTGGCGGGCCGGTCGCTGGCGGCCCAGCTTTCGAATCAGCAGGAACTCGGGAATGAAGACCGCCGCGAACAGGGCCCAGAAGACGATCGCGTACGGATAGACGAACGGCAGGGGAACGATCTCCGCGCCTATGGGGGCCATGGGATGAGTGTAACGGACGGCGCGCGGCCAGTGGTCCGAAAGTCCGAGCGTCCGAAAGTCCGATCTCCGACTCCCGACGAAAAACGCTGACCTTCGGACCTCGGGCACTCAGACCTTCGGACCTTCCCTCGCGGTCGAGCTGCACGGCGTCCGATTCCGGCCACTTCGATGGGCCCGCGCGGTGGTATTCTCATCGGATGGAAACCCCGAACGCGAACGTCGAGACCAACGTGTTCCAGTCCGAGCTGCAGCAGCGCCGCGAGCGGCTCGAACGCGCGGTCGAGCGCAATCACAGCGATACGCACCTGATCCAGTTGCTGTCCGAGGTCGACGCGGCCTTGCACCGCCTCGAGGACGGCACCTACGGCCTGTGCGAGACGTGCGGCGGCGAGATCGAGCACGATCGCCTGCTCGCCGATCCTCTCGTCCGCTATTGTCTGGAGGACCTGACACCGGCCGAGCAGCGCGCGCTCGAGCAGGACCTGCAGCTGGCTGCCGAGATCCAGCGCGGCCTGCTGCCGCAACGGGACGTGTGGACGAAGGGCTGGGAAGTGGCCCATCACTTCGCGCCGCGCGGCGCCGTCAGCGGCGACTACTGCGACGTCGTCTTCCCCGACGGCGACGGCGGTTCCAGCTACTTCCTGCTCGGCGACGTATCGGGCAAGGGCGTGGCCGCGTCCATCCTGATGGCAAACCTGCACGCGACGTTCCGCACGCTGATCGCACTGCGCCTGCCCGTCGACGCGCTGCTGGAGCGCGCCAACCGCCTGTTCTGCGAGAGCACGATCGCCAGCCAGTACGCGACGCTCGTCTGCGTGAAGGCGTCCCCCGACGGCGAGGTCGAGGTGGCCAACGCGGGACACTGCCCGGTGCTGGTCGCTTCCGGCGGCCGCACCCACGTCATGCAGTCGGGCGGCCTGCCGCTCGGGATGTTCTGCACCGCGAATTACCCGATCGAGCGCTGCCAGCTCGATCCCGGCGACGTCATGCTGCTCTACACCGACGGCGTCATCGAGGCGCGCAACGCCGACGGCGCCGAGTACGGCCACGACCGGCTGGTGACGATGTTCGAAGGCACGGGCCGAAGGGCGCGCGGCACCGCGCGCGGCCTCGCGCAGGCCTGCCTGAACGATCTCGTCGCGTTCCTGGCGGGCGCGTCGCACGACGACGACGTGACGATCATGGCAGTCAGACGGTCGGAATGAAGAGTGGTCCTCGGTCCGTGGTCCCTGGTTCCTGGTGCGCGTCCCTGGTCCGTGGTTCTTGGTGCGCCCCAGGAACCGAGAACCAAGGACTCGCACCTGCGAACAAATCCATCACGCGGCCGTTCGCGGACTGCAGCACGGGGCCCGGCCGCCGGCGCAGTCGTTCGAGCCCCGCGATCTTCTCCGACATATCGTCGGATTGCGCGGCGAGGTTGAACAGCACCTGCGCCGTGGCCGGCTCGGACGGGAAGCGCCCGGCCATCTGCAGCGACAGGGCGCGCGCGGTCCCTGGATCGACCGGCCACAACGCGGAGATGTACGACTGCAGGTAAGACGGTGTGTCGGGGGCGGCCTCGGACGCCTTGCGCAGAAAATCGAGCTGGGTCTTCACGTCGCCGCGCGCGCCGGCGATCCTCGCCAGCGTTGCGTAGGCGGGCGCGAAGGCCGGGTCGAGCTCGATGGCCTTCGCAAACGCGATTTGGGCCGCCCTGTAATCCTTCGTCTCCAGGGCTGTCTTGCCGCGGGCAATCTCCGCGCCCGCGGCCTGTGTGCCCTTGCTTTCCTGGGCCGTCACCAGCGCGGGTGCGATCAGGAGCAGGGCAGACACGAAGAGGAATGCGCGGGTGGCAGGTGGCGAGCACATGCGTGGGTCGCTCCAGGATTCGTTCTACTCGCGCCACAGCTTCTCGATGAGATCCCCGACCTGGCGCTCCCTGTCGTCGCTGCTCAGGCGCAGCATCGTGACCGCACCTCCGTGGCGGTCGATCAGGAACTCCATCGGCGCCCCATCGACGCCATAGGCCTGCCGTATCGCGTCGTTCACCTTGTAGGGCGTGAACGTGTAGTGGTTCTCGCTGAGGAACGGCACCACCTGGTCGTCCTGCTTCGCCACGATGTTGACGGCGATCACCTCGAGCTTGCCCGAGTACTTCTCTGTGAGCCGCTGCAGGCGGGGGAACTCCCCGCGGCAGTACGGTCACGTGGGGAAAAAGAAGTAGAGCAGCACCACCTTCCCGCGAACGTCGGACAGCGACACGCTGCGACCATCCGAAAACCGCTCGACCGAGAAGTCGGGCGCAGCCGATCGTGCCGACTGGCCGCTGGCCGCGGGCGCCGGGCCGCGCGCGGCAACCGAAAGGGCGACAATCAAGACGAGGGCAAGAACCGGAACGAATGCGAGCCTGGCGCGCATCACCCCCCCTGGTTGGCACGTATTATCGGCGCAAACCCGCGGCGGCGTCGAATTCTCGAGTGGCCGCCTGGAATAGTGGGCCGGGCTGCCCGACCTCAGATATCATGGGATCCCGTTCACTCTAAGCGATGCGAGGCGTCACATGTTGATCAGCAAGGAACTGAACGCGGCCTTCGTCGAGGAGATCGGGCTCGAGCTGTTCTCGTCGCACCAGTACATGGTGATGGCGGCCTGGTTCGACGAGCTCGCCCTCAAGAAGCTGTCGGCGCTGTTCTTCAAGCAGGGCGAGGAAGAGCGGACGCACGCCATGAAGTTCATCAAGTACCTGATGGACGCGGGCGGCAAGGTGGAGATTCCGGCCGTCAAGGCGCCGCAGTCGACCTACGCAAGCGTCGAAGAGGCGATCCGCGCCTCCTGCGACTGGGAGATGGAGGTGACGCGGCGGATCAACGCCCTGATGTCGATGGCCATCGATCAGAAGGACTACATCGCGCAGGACTTCCTCAGGTGGTTCGAGACCGAGCAGCTCGAGGAAGTGTCGTCGATGGACACGCTGCTCAAGGTGGTGCGGCAGGCCGGCGAGCGGAACCTGATCATGCTCGAGGCGTATCTGTCGCACGAGTAGCGGTCGGACTGACGGCGCACGCTCGCGGACTCCGCAAGCCGGCTCGACACGCCGGAAAAACGTGGCGTCGATCTCCGCAGCAGGCCGCGCGAGCGGGCCGCTGTGGCCGGGTGGGGGCCAGGCCTCGCCGGTCCCCACGGCCGCCGCTACGTTTTACGCGCTTCGCCGATCGGCGTGCTCGCAGGCTTGCAGAGCCCGCGTACGTGCGCCGTCCTCCGACGCCTATCGCAGGCCCCTCGGTCTTCGTGCGGGCACAGGTGTTGGCGCCGGCTCCGGCAGCTCCGGCGCGTAGAGCAGCTTCGCCGGCGTCAGCTTCGCGGCCGATTCCCTCGCCACCGTCATCGCCAGGATTCGCACGCGGTCGTTCGACGGCAGGCGGACCGATGTCGCGCCCTTCGGCACATCCAGCGCATACGCGAACACGTACGACGGCACGTAGGGCTGGTTGCCATCCGCCGCGTGGCGATGCGTGCCGACCCACGCGACCTCGGCGCGCTTCACGAACCCGGGATGGATGCGGTCGAGCCCGAGGACCGTCCCGGTGGTCTCATCGAACCTCGTCACCGTCAGCGCGTTGATCGCGTCCAGCGTCCACGACTGCTGGTTGTCCTCGGGCGCCACGTAGACGGTTCGCAGCAGCCGGTCGTCCACCACGCGGCTGTTCCACTGACCCACCGCACCCTCCCACTCCTGCACCCGCACCGTCGTCGTTTGCACGGCCGCGCCCTTGCCCGCGAACGCGAACGTGGCCGGCGTGTCGCCGCCGACGGCCGTCGCGAGGACGTAGAGCCGGTTGTAGTCGCCCGCCGGCAGCGGGATCGTCTGGCCCTTTGCGACGACCACGTTGAGGGCGCCGGAAGCCGACGGCCCGTACGCGAACGGCACGCCGTGCATCTCGAAGCGCGGCGGCAGCAGTTCCGCGGCGACCGTGTGACCGTGACCATCGAAGTCCCCGTCGCCGCGATCGCGGTCGGTCGAGAAGCCGTCGAGGTTGAACGGCAGGTCAACGACCGTCGACTCGCGCGTCATCGCAGGCCGCGGTCCCGGCTGTAGTGTCACCGCAATCGTGCGCGACTGGTAGCGCCCCAGGTCGAGTGACACCCGCCCGTCGCGCACGCCGAGCGGCCGGATCGACTCCTCGGCCGCGGTCATCTCGCGCGCGCCCGCGATCGGGACACCGAGCGCGATCGTGGCGCGCCCCGGCCGGCCGACCAGTTCCTGGAGGCGCAGCACGATTTCGTCGCCGTCTTCGGCTTTCTTCACCGCGCGCACGTCGAAGGTGGCCGTCGAATCCGCGGTCGTCAGCCACGAGATCCACGGGCCCAGCGGGCCGCCGTGCGGCGTGGTCTGGAACGCGACCAGCGGCTGGTTCAGCGCCATCGCCCGCCTCGGCACCTCGCCATCGCGCCAGGTGCCCTTGTGGCCCCCGACCGCGTAGGTGAAGCGATGGTGGCCGATGTCGTTGCTGCTCTGGTAGACGAAGGCCTTCGCCGGCAGCGGCGTGCGGACCAGCGTCAGGCGCAGCGTGTTGTCGTCAGGCTTGTCCCACCCGTACTTGCTGTCGTTGAGAATCGCCGTTCCGTAACGCCCGCTGCTGTCGGTGAGGTCGGCCCACTGCTGCCCGGGCACTTCGTAGCGGTCGGGCTCGTTGTTGCCTCTCTCGATGGTGCCGAGCCCGAGGTCGTAGGTCGCCTGCCGGCTCGTCGCGGTCAGGGGGAACGACGCCTTCAGCATCATGCCGAAGCTCTTCCAGTCCAGGTCGTTGGCGATCTCCACCCGGTCGCCGCCCTCGGTCAGGCTCACGCGCTGGGTGAGGACCGATCCGGCCGCAATGCGCAGGGTCTCCAGCGTGACGCGCACGGGACCGTTCTCGACCACCCGGGTCGGCTCGTTGTGCTCCACCCCGAACATTGTCTTCGGCGCCGCGGCGACCGAGTCGTAGAGAATTTCCCACGCGGGCCAGCGCGCCGAGTCGTCCTTCAGCAGTTGCAGCCTGATCGGCGATTTCAGCAGCTCGGTGCCCGCCTCCTTGTCGAAGATGGACGACACGTCGCCGTTCGCATCGACCTTCACCGTGTAGCGCGCGTTCTGGAGCGTCGTCGGGGTGATTGACAGCGACGACGCGGTGGAACGCGCGCTAGAGGCTAGTGCCGGCCGCCCTGTGGCGGCCGGCACCACCTCGAACACCTTGAATCCGACCGACGGGACGTCGGCCATGAAGAGAATGCGGGCGGTCCGCCCGCTGGTGGCGAGAACCTGCGATGCGACCGGCTGCCCGGTCGCATGATCGATCACGACCACGCCGGCCGGCGCCCGGACGGGGAATTCGACCACGGCTTCGACCGGTTCCCTGCGGTTGGCAGCCACCGGGTTGTAGACGACGAGCGGAATGCCCTGCGACGGGGCTCGGGTCGTCCCGGCCTGCCCGCCTCCGCTGCCTGGGGCAGCTACGGCGAGGCCTCGCCGTAGCTCGCTTCCAGCAGGTGCGCGAGCGTAGGCGGGAAGGCCGGAACCTACGCCTGCGTTGACGCGCGTGTCGAGCGAAGCGGCCACGTTGCGGACGGCGTCGGTCAGGACGCCCGCGAACTCGTTCATCGAGAGGAGCTCGTCGTTCCACGAGAACTGGTAGGCCTGCGGGATGCTGGTGCCGGTGATGTCGTCGTGGAACTGGTGCCACAGGAACCGCGTCCACGCGGTGCGCAGGCGGTCGCGCGGGTACGCAAGCCCCGCCAGCGCCTCGGCGGCGACGCTCGCGCGTTCGGCGGCGTCGGCCAGCAGTTCGTTGCGGCGGTTGAACGTCTTCATCGCGGCCTGCGAGGTGTAGCAGCCGACGCCGTGCGTCTTCAGCAGCAGCTCCCCCTGGTACTCGGGCAGCGCCGCAATCTCCTTGTCGGTCAGGTCGCGGGACAGCTGGTCCGCAGACGTGTTCTTCACCTGCACCTTCGCGTCCGGATTCGCGATGGCCTTCTCGACCCATTCCACCGATTGCGCGTCGGGCGCGCCGCCCTGGTCGCCGACGCCGAAGTACCTGAAGCCGACGGATCGCCCGTCGCCCAGCGGCACGAGATCGCCCATCCAGGCGGGATCGGTGGACGGGTCGCTGCGGATCTCCTTCACGTAGTCGCCCGGTCTGAGTTCGGCGACCAGCGTCGAACCATCCACGCCCTTCCACCGGCCGACCGCAAACGGCGGCGGAAACGGCGCGCCCCACGACAGCTTCTGCGTCGAGAACGATTTCAGGCCCGACGCCGCCGCCGTGGCGGGCAGCGCGAAACCAAAGCCGAAGCAGTCGGGCAGGTAGACGTCCTGGCTCACCCTGCCGAATTGCGTGCGGAAGAAGCGTTTGCCGTAGAGCGCCTGGCGCATCAGCGACTCGGGCGACGGCACGTGCGTGTCGACCGCGTTGATCCACGATCCGGCCAGCCGCCAGCGGCCGTCCGCGACGTACTTCTGCAGCGTCGGCCACGCCTCGGGGTGGTACTCCTTGAACCACATGTAGTGGATCGCGCCCTCGAAGGTGAACACGTAGTGCGGGAAGCGCTCGAACAGGCGGAAGTTGTCGAAGAAGGTCGCGGGGATGAACTGCCTGATCGAATCCTGCACCGTCCAGTTCCACTGCGTGTCGAGATGCGCGGTGGCGACCAGGTAGAGGACCGGCTTCCCGGCCGGCGGCTGCTGGCGCGGCTCCTGGGTGCGCACGCCGGTGGTCGTCAGGGCCACGGCGGCGATCATCAGCGCCGTGACAATCCACTTCTTCATGGTGATGCTCCGCGTGTGAGGGGCGTGCGAGGCGTAGTGTATGCGATCTGACAACAGGCCACGATTCGGAGTCGTGCGAAAGCGGCCCCGCCACCTGCCGAGCCGCTGCGCAGCCCGGGAAACCTCCTCGGCGTTGCTCCGTTTTCCTGATCGACCGTGCGGCAGCCTCCATTCGGCGACGCTCACGCCGTCGCTCGCCTGGATCCGACGCGAAGTATGGCGAGGCCTCGCCGTAGCTGCGCACACCAAGCGCGCAGCGGAGGCGGGTCGCCTCCGCCTCAAATCGGCAGCCGCGGAAAACTACGCAACGCTCGTCGGTTTCCGGCACCGACCACGGGCTGCTCCGCATGGCTCGGCTGGTGGCGTGCCCGCTTTCGCACGACCAGCCGCAGGCGCTTATCAGTACGTCTTCAGCGTCTCGCACGGGTCCGTGTGGGCGGCGCGGCGGGCGGGAAGGTAGGCGGCAACGAGCAGCACGGTGAGCAGAAACAGCGTGACGCCGGCGTAGACGGTCGTATCGGTCGCGCTGACGTTGTCGAGCATCGCCGACAGGTTCCCGGACAGGAGCCACGCGAGGGGCAGCCCCAGCGCGCCGCCGATCGCGGCCAGCCAGACCACCCGCACGAGGATCAGCCAGACGATACCCCTGGGCCGCGCGCCGAGCGCGGCGCGAATCCCGAACTCGTAGGTTCGCGACGCGACGGTGTAGGCCGTGTACCCGTAGACGCCGACGGCCGCGATGACGAGCGCCATGACGGCCACCGCGCCGAACATCTGGCTCCAGAACATCGGCAGCCAGATCACGTCTCGCAGCACCCGCGGCATCGTCGCCACGTCGAACACCGGAACGTCGGGCGCGGCAACTTGAAGTGCCGCGCCCGCGTCGCGCGCGACGGCCTCGGGATCCCCCGGCGTGCGGACGACGAACGTCGGTTCTTCGGAAGCGGATGGTCGCGTGGTGATCGGCACGTACGCCTGCGCGTCGGGCCAGGCGTCGACCCCCTTCATCTGGTACGGCTGCGCGACGTCGCCGACGACGCCCACGACTTTGAACCACGGTTCCGCATCGTTGCCGCTCTTGCGGAACCGCCGCCCCAGCGGATCGGCTCCCGGCCAGAGGCGGCCGGCGAGCGACTGGCTGACGAGCGCGACGAGTTCGGCGCGCTCCACTTCGTCGGGCCGCAACAGCCGCCCGCGCACGAGAGGGAGGCCGAGGACCGCGGTATAGCCGGCGGTTGTCGCGTTCAAACTGCCGTACACCGTGAAACGATCGCCGGCCGGGCGGCCTTCGGCTTCGAACAGCGCCGAATCGAATCCGCCGCGGCTGGCCGGCAGCCGGCTGGTTGCCGCCGCCCCGCTCACTCCAGGCGCGTGGCGCAGCTGCGCGATCATCGCCTCGATGGTCGTCGCGCGCCTGGTTGGCTCACGATAGCCGACGCCGTGCAGCGACGCCCTCAGCGTCAGCAGCCGCTCCGGTTCGAACCCCGGCTTCGCGTCGCCGGCGCGGGCGGCACTGGTTGCCATCAGCACGGCCGAGAGGAGCAGCACGAGCGAGATCGCGAACTGCGCGGCCAGCATGACGCCTCGCAGCCGGGTGCGCGGCAGCGGCAGGGCGGCCCCGTCAGCACGCTGGGCGATGGCGACGCCGGAGGTGGACAGGTGCCACGCGGGCGCCATGCCGAAGACGAGGCCCGAGCCGAGGGCTGCGAGTGCGGCGAATGCCAGCACCTGCCCGTCGAGATCCATGTGAATCCAGCGGGGAATCTCGAAAGGCACCGCGGCTTGCATCAGGTCGATGCCCCACGTGGACGCGAGGACGCCTCCGGCGCCGCCGAGCACGCCGTACAGCAGGCTCTCGACGAGCACCTGCCGGAACAGCCGTGCGCGCGTGGCACCCAGCGCCGCGCGCATCGCCATTTCCTGGCGCCGGCCGCTCGCCCGGGCCAGCAGCAGGTTCGCGACGTTGGCGCAGACGAGCAGCAGCACCAGCACGTCGGCGCCGAGCATCGCGACGATGCCCATCTGCGCGGAGCGCGGTAACACGCTCTCCTTCAACGGCCGCACGAACGCGCCCCAGCCGGTGTTGCTGTCGGGGAAGCGCGCTTCCAGGCGCCGGGCCACGCCGTCCATGTCGGCCTGCGCCTGCGCCACCGTCTTTCCCGGCGCCAGGCGTGCAACCGCGCTCAACCATCGGACGTTGCGCGGCGAGTTCGGATCGAGGACCAGCGGCTTCCAGATCTCGGTCCATTCCGGGAATTCGACGCGGGGGCCGAGCACGCCGACGATGCGGTGGGCGACGCCGTCGACGTCAATCGACTGATCCAGCACCCTGGGGTCGCGATGGAAGCGGCGCTCCCACAGGCGATCGCTCAGAACCGCCACGCGATCGCGGCCCGCAACGTCCTCGCCCGCCACGAACGTGCGGCCGATGACGGGCCGCACGCCGAGCACGCGAAAGAAATCTGCCGAAACCGCGGCGCCGGGGATCCGTTCGGGCCGTTCCCTTCCGCCGATATCGCAATTCTGCGACGCATATGGCGCGATGCGATCGAACACGCGGTTCTCGGCCTGCCAGTCGCGGACGTTCGGCACCGAGATCGATTTCCAGGTCTTGCCCAGCTGCGGCTGCGATTCGAAAAGCGCGACCAGCGTCGCCTCGTCCCGCGCGAACGGCAGCGGCCGCAGGAGCATCGCGACGACACCGCTGCCGGCGGTGGTGACGATGCCGATGCCGAGCGTCAGGGTGAGGGTCACCGTGACGGTCAGCAGCGGGGTGCGCTTCATCTGGCGCACGGCGTAGCGCAGGTCGTTGGTAGACATTGTTTGAATGGCGGGGACCCCTGCACCCCGCCAAGCTCGTCATTGCTTGATCGGCGGGGCCCCCTGCACCCCGCCTGGCTCGGTCGCTCGTGGGGCCCCCACGCCCCACTCCGCTCCCTCGCTCGCGGGGGCCCCTTCGCCCCGCTCCGCTTCGTCGCCCTACGAGAACAGGCAAGGGGCGTTCCACGGCGGAACGGCCCGTGGCCGGCGGAAACCGCGCCATCTCACGGGATTTCTGTCGTGGCGGCAGCCGGCGCGCTGCTGTGCCGCGGGCGGCTCGTTCGCGGATGGGACGGGGAGGTGCCGGAAACGGACAGGCTGTCGCGCCTTCGGCGCTCGCAGGCCTTGCGTAGGGATCAGGGATCAGGGGAAGCGCCCCCCGACCCCCGATCCCTGCCGGGCTACACGCGCGTCAGAGCCCCGGCCCCGACGACGTGGTCGGCTTCGTGGGAATTTTGTTCTTCCACGTCAGCGAATCCAGCCACTCCTTCGACGGCCCCGGCGTGCGCGCGCCGCCGTTGTCGTTGTACTTCACGATGAGGGCGTCGGCAAGCTTCCACCACTCTTCGTAGGTCTGCTGCGCCACCTTGTTCGTGTAGTCGTTCACGAACGCGCGGGCGGCGTTCGGGTCCTTCTTGTAGAGATCCATCGCCTGCTGCTCGACGGCCGCCTGGTCGGCGAGGAACTTGCCCTCGAGCTGAGCGCGCTTCGCCTTGATGTCCTCGAGCATCGCGTTGAAGCGCAGCATTGCCCAGTTGCTGACGAAGTCGAACGCCCACCATGCCGACTTGCGGTCGAATTCGGCGCGGTTGCCGATGTCGAACGCCTCGGGCAGCTTCGTCGCGCCGGCGTACAGCGGAATGAAGTTCCCGGTCTTCGCGTCATCCGGCGTGAACCACGCGACGCCGCCAATCCACGACGGCAGGTTGCCCCGCGCCTGCAGCACCACGGTGTACGAGCACCCGATGATCGAAATGGTCCGCTCGTTGCCCATGAAACCCTGCGGCGCCTGGGCGGGCGGCCGGGTCGGATTTCCCCACGGTCCCGCGATGGCGCCCGCGCTCGAGTCGAAATCCGTGCCCGCGTACCAGTCGCGATGCAGCGCCATCAGGTCCTGGATCGTGATCTTCTTCTCGGCCTTCACCGTGAACGGCGGATCGGGATCCCACGGATCGAGGTTCAGCGACGGCGCGAAGGTGCTCAGCACGCGCCATTCCCGCCGCGTGCTGCCGAGGCTGGAACGGCCGCCGTACGCCTTGTGGAAATCGAACGTGTCGCCCTTCTTCCACCAGCCCATCTTCTCCGCGACCGTCATGACGTTCGCGGATGCCATGTAATGGTCCTTGTCCTCCAGGTGCAGCACGGGGATGCGCGGCCGGTTGGCGCTGACGCCGACGTGGCCGGCGGGGATGCGCACGGCCGCCCAGACCGCGCCTTTCTCGGCCGGCCCCGGCCCGAAGATCTCGAAGTGCCACGCCTCGTTCGGATCGATGACGGTCAGGCACTCGCCGCTGTCGCCATAGCCGTACTGCTCGGCCATGGCGCCCATGATCCTGATCGCTTCACGCGCCGTGGACGCGCGCTCCAGCGCGACGCGCTCCAGCTCCATGATGTCGAACCAGCCCTCGTCGTTGTAGAGCTCGCGGCGCCCGGTGATCGTCGTCTCGCCGATCTCCACCTGCTTCTCGTTCATGAACGGGTACGAGGAGTCGTAGCGGGTGAATGTCGTCTCCACTTCCGGGATCTCGCCGACCTGCTTCGACGGCGCCCGATCCGCGCCGACGCCACCGCCCTTCATGACCGGGCGCATCGTGCCCTTCGCGTGCTTGCCGCCCGGCACGATGTGAATGCGGATCTCGTAGTGGCCGTCGCACGAGTGACTGGTCATGCAGGAGCCGTCGGCGCTTGCCTCCTTGTCCACCGGGATCGAGGTGCACCAGAGACCGATCTCGCTCGGATCCTGGACATCCTCGGGCAGCATGCCCGGCTTCAGCCAGGCGCCGTTGTCGCCGATGATCTGCTGCTGGTGCTGCGGTTGCTGCGGCGCCGCCAGGCTGCCGGCGCCTGCGATGAGGACGAGCAGGATGACACAGAACAGCCGTGACCGTTTCATTGCGGTCTCCTTTGTCGGAAATCGCTGGATCGACCGATTTCCGACTAGTGCTTGAATCTCCGACCTTCGGACTCTCGGACTTCCGGACCTTCGGACCTTCGGACCTCGGACCTCGGACCTCGGACCTCGGACGTTGTTATTCGTACGCGAGATGCGCGATTCCCGCTTTCGACGGGTCGCGCAGGTAGTAGCCGACCCCGTGCTGGACCACCTCGCGGTAGCGCGGCACGTTGAGCGCCGCGATCGGCTTGTCCGGGTGATCCTCGCTCCACGTCTCCATCACCTGGGCCACCGACGACGTGTGGCGGCCGACGCGCACCGCGATCGGCCACCCCTTCTCGTCGATCTTCTCGTAGAGGAGCCCGTGCCGGCCCGCCGTCACCACGAAGTCGTCGCGGCCGGTCAGCAGCTGCTCCGCATTCGTGCGGCCGCGCGTCGCGTCGAGAAACGGCTCCGGCGCCTCGAACAGCAGCGAGATCGCCGGCGAGAAGTCGCCGATCTCGCGGTGCGACAGCCCGTGCAGGTTCTTCGGCGAGAACTCGCAGCCGATCTTGAAGCCGTCGAGATCGGTCAGCATCATCGACACCATCGATGCCAGGTCCTGCCCGCGCTGGTGCGTGACGATGGTGCTGATCACCGGGTACTGCAACTCCGCCTCGTGCAGGTCGATGACGATGTCGACCTTTTCCCGCTTGATCATTTCCATGAACGCGTACGTCGTCTTCTCGGTGAGGGTGCCGTTCGCCCGCCCCGGCCACGCGCGGTTCACGTTGCGGATGTCCATGTAGGCCAGGTACTGGCCGCTCGGATAGTGGATGTAGACCTCGGGGTCGGGCCACTGATCCAGCGGGTTGCTCCAGCGATCGCCCATGCGGAACTTCTGCTCGCCCCACGCCGTCGGGATCGAGAAGTCGGGCGGATAGGCGCCGCTCGGCCGCGTGGACGTCGTGGCGCTGCGGTTCGTGCTGAGCGCGACGATCAGGCGGCCTTTCGTCATGACCGCGTTCTCGACCAGGATCCACGGCACCAGGCGCCCGGCCGGCTCTTCCGGGTGCGAGCCGCCCAGGACGAGGATCGTGGCGCCCGGCCGATGGCTGTCGAGGAAGTAGAGGTTCGAGTCGTTGATCGTGCCGCGGATCCCGTCGAAGTACTCGCCGAGGCGCCGGACGTCGGTGACGCCGGGACCGAGCACCACCGGCTCGCGCAGATGACGGCTGCGATAGAAGCTGACGCCGGACGAGACGAGCAGCGCCAGGCCGAGCGCCGCGATGACCACCTTGCGCAGAACTTCGACTGGCGTCGTCCGGGGTCCGGGGTCCGGGGTCCGGGGTCGACTCCGGACTTCGGACTCCAGACTCCGGACCTCGCTGTCAGGCGTCAGTGCCATTACCGCCTCACTTCAACCCCAGCAGACGAAGCAGGAACGGGATGAGGACGATCACGTAGAGCGCCTCTTCCTCCCATTTCTTCGCCTTCACGAAGTTGTAGATCAGGAAGAACGCCGCGTAGGCCGCAAGTGCGAGATAAAGGATGGTGACAACGGTCATAACGATGCCTGTCGCGAGTGCTGAGAGCTACGTGCTATGTGCTAAGTGCGGTGCCACGTGCTATGTGCCAAGTGCGGTGCCACGTGCTACGTGCTGGTGCGGTGCCAAGTGCGCAGAGCACCAGGCACCGCACGAAGCACGAAACACCGCACCAGGCACGAAGCACCAAGCACATAGCACCCGTCAGATCCCAGTCAGAAATCCCAGGTACTTGCTATACACGACCATCAGCGTTCCCATCACGATGATGATGAGCGAGGGGATCGCGCACGCCCTCAGGAACTGTCCGTACGAGCCCTTGTAGCCCACCACGTCGATCGTCAGGCGGCCGATGATCGCCGTCGGCGGCAGCGCGTCGCCGAGCGGCCAGATCACGCTCATGCCCGCCAGGGCGACGATCGGGTTCAGCCCCATCTTGTTGAACAGCAGCACCAGCGGCACGCCGAGCACCGGTGCGGCGCCCCACATCAGCACCGCCTCCGACACCGGCAAGACGACGAACAGCGTCGCGAAGATGACGGTAACCGGCAGCGTCACGGCGGCGACGGCCAGCAGGCCGCGCGCACCGGTGAGCGTCATGATCTGCACCAGCACGCCGACACAGGTGAGGGTCGCGAGCAGCGGCAGCAGCTGGCGAACCGTATCGCCCGAGATCCGGACGATGTCGAGGCGCACCGGCGAGACGAGGATCGAGGTGATGGCGGCGGCGGCGAACATCAGCGGCAGGCCGGTGACGGGCGTCACATGCGGCCACTGGCGGCCGACGTAGATGAAGGCGCCGAACACGACGAACGGCAGCGCCACCTTCCACCAGATCATGCCGCGCGGCGCCTCGGGCAGCTCGCGCAGCGCCTGCTGCAGATCCGTCGCGGTGCCTTTCCAGCCGAGGATGAACGCGGTCAGCAGGCCGGCCAGCAGGCATGGCAGCAGCAGCGGCCAGAAGAAGCCGACGTAGGGCATGTTGACGCCGGCCGCGGTCATCATCGCCCACAAACTGATGGGCGGCGCGGCGGCGCTGAGCCCCGCGACGACGAACACGATGGCCGCCGTGCGCAGCCGCGAGATCCCCATGTAGTGCAGCACGATCGCCACCATGCTGCCGGTGATGAGCACCGTCACGCTGCCGGCGCCGGTCAGCGCGCCGGGTACAAGCAGCAGGATCGTCAGCAGCACCAGCAACAGCGCCCGGCTGCGATGGAACCGCGAGACGATGCCGCGCACGACGTAGGCGACGCCCCCTGATTCCTTCAACAGGTTCATGAAGAGCGTCGCCGTGATGAAGATCAGGTTGATGTCGAGGTAGGTGACGGCGCCCTCGGCGATGTGCCGCGACGGGAACCAGTACCCGCCGGCGATGGCGCCGCCGAGGGCCGCGGCCAGCATCGACAGTTCGGTGCTCAATCGCAGCGCCCGCACGATGGCATAGACGACGACCATCGTCGCCAAGACGAGGCCGGCCTGGGTGAACATGCTCACGGGCGGCCTCCTACTTCGCGAAAATGCCCTTCAGGACGTCCACCAGTTCGAGGTTCTTCTCGTAGAGGACCAGCGGGATGTTCTTCGACTTCGAGATCGCCGTGAAGCGGCCGTCTTCGTTGCCGTCCTTGCGCACGATCATGAAGTTCGCCTTCGGGCAGACGGCGTCAATCGACATCTCGTCCGAGTTGTCGCCGGGCGCGGCGCCCTGGGCGCGGCGGCTCATCCCCTCCACGTGTGCGCCGATCACCGTCATCCCCTGCTTGCGGGCTTCCGCGATCAGCGCCTCGGCGCGCTTCAGCTCGTCCTCGATCGACACGCCCGCGGCGCCCATGCCCTTCAGGCTGGCGCCGGTGACGATCATGAGCGACCGGAACTGCTTCGTCGCCAGGTCCCTCGCGGTCGCGTCCTCCTTGAGCGTGTACTGGATGCCGGCGCGGCGCGCCAGGACATTCACGGAATTCGCGCCCGGGCTCTGGCCGCAGGAGGTGATGAGGACCGGCGTAGGCGCCTTCGCCGTCGTCTGGGCTGACGGGGCGGCGAGGAGGCAGATGATGGCGAGGGCGGACGTGAAGATCAGGCTGCGGGCTCTCATGGCGTTCTCCGGGAGCAACTCAACGGGGGCCATGCGCGGGCGAGGATACCATAGCGCCTGCTTTGCTGTAAGCTGCGCCACGTGCCGATGGTTCTTCCCGCCTGCCTCGCCTTGCTCGTTGCGCTCGGCCTGCTCGAGCGGTTCGCCGCCCGCCGCGCGCGCGCGGCCGTGCCGATCCGCATCCACGTCAACGGGACGCGGGGCAAATCGACGGTGACGCGGCTCGTCGCTGCCGCGTTGCGCGAGGCGGGAATCCCCACGCTCGCGAAGACCACCGGGACGGCGGCACGGCTCATCCGCGCCGACGGTTCGGAGCACCCGGTGAGGCGATGGGCACCCGCCAGCATCCGCGAGCAGGCATGGCTGCTGCGCGAGGCGAGGCGGACCGGGGCGCGGGCGCTGGTCGCCGAGTGCATGGCGGTGCGGCCCGACCTGCAATGGGTCAGCGAGCGCGAGATGGTGCGCGCGACCATCGGCGTCATCACGAACGTGCGGCTCGACCACACGGAGGCGATGGGAAGAACCGTGGACGAGATCGCGCAGTCGCTGGCGAACGCCATTCCGCGCGCGGGCGTCCTCGTTACCGGTGACGCGCGGTTCGCAGAGACGTTTGGCGCGCGCTGCGCGCCGCTCGGGACGCGGCTGGTGGTCGCTCAAGAACGAGAGGCGAGTGGCGAGGGGCGAGTGGCGAGTGACAACGTCGCGGTTGCGCTGGCGGTGACGCGTGAACTCGGCATCAGCGACGAGGTGGCGCTGCGGGGGATGGAGAAGGCCACGCCGGATCCGGGCGCGGTGACGGCTGGTAGCGCGACGATCGGGCGACTCGAGGTTGCGTGGATCGATGCCACGGCAGCCAACGATCCGGAATCGCTGGATCTGCTGGCAACAGGGCTGCCCGCCTCCGTTCCGCTGCAGTCGCGCGGAACTGCGGCTGTGCTCACTGTCTACAACCATCGGGCCGACCGGCCCGATCGCCTGCGCACGTTCGCCCGATTCAGCGCCACGTTCCGGAACTCGGCGGCGATCCTCCTGACCGGCGATCGTCCGGGCCTGACGCTGGTCGCCGGCGTGCGCCGGTTGTGTGCCGGCATCGACATTCGTTTTGCCGGCCGTCGCGTTCTCGCGACGGCGATCGCAACGCGCGCGGGCGAGAGCCATGTCGGTCGCGTCATCTTCTGCGGCAACACGCGCGGGTTCGTACAGCCGTTCGACGTGAACAATCCGGCCGGGGCCGGATCCCACGCGGCCAACGACCGCGACAAACGACCAACGACGAATCGACCAACGACCAACGACCAAGACTAACGACCATGTTGGAATCCGCAATCGGTATCGGCATCACGGTAAATCTGCTGTTCACCGAGGTGTTCGGTCTCGCCTCGGCGGGCCTGGTCGTGCCCGGTTACCTCGCGCTGTATTTCTCGCAGCCATCGCGGCTGCTGGCGACCGCGCTGCTGGCGCTCGTCACGTGGGCGCTGGTCCGGTTCGGGCTCGCCCGGCTCGTCGTGCTCTACGGCCGGCGCCGATTCGGCGTCACCGTGCTGGTCGGTTTCCTGGTGAATCTCGTGATGCTGCGCGTCCTGCGCACGATGCCCGAGCCGGTCGATCTACGCGCGATCGGATTCATCATTCCAGGACTCATCGCGAACCAGGCGCTGGCGCAGGGTGTCTGGCCGACGCTCGTGCTGACCGCATTGGCCGCTGCCATCGTGCGGCTGGTGCTTCTGTTCGCCGGGACGTGGTTGTAATCATCACGAGGGTCGAGGCACGCTGCCAGGGCGGAGGCAAGCTCCGCCCCTGGGGACTCGAGATGGCCGAGAACTTCAGACCGCGTCACGGCATCTGGCCCATCGGGCTTGGATGGGCGTCTGCGGTCGCGGTGGCGGCCGTGACAATTGCGATGGTCGCGACAGCGTCGCGGCCCTCGCTTGTCGATCTGGTGCCTGCCGATATCGCGTCGCGCGCCCGGCGCGCCGAGGCCGCGATGACGCGCGCCGCCGAGGTGATCCGGGACGCTCGCCGCGCCGAGGGGATCCCCGGCGAAGCGGCCGATGGCAGCGTGACGTCGAGCCTGGTCGGCGCAGAGTTGACGCCGATCACCACGACACTGGGAAACCTCGAGGCGAAACGAGTGGCGTCCAGCGCGGCGTGGGCCCGCGCGCTCGTGCCGAGGCTCTACCAGGCCGGTGTTCGTCGCGGCGACATCGTCGCCGCCGGCTTCTCCGGATCCTTCCCCGGCCTCAACCTCGCGCTGGTGGTCGCCTGTCAATCGCTCGAGGTGAAACTGCTCGCCATCTCCTCGGTCACCGCGTCGAGCTGGGGCGCGAACCAGCCGGGTTTCACGTGGCCCGAGATCGAGGCGCGGCTCGTCAAAGCGGGTGTCATCGGGCAGGCGACGATTGCGGTCACGCTCGGAGGAGCGG
>Ga0315282_10001749_pt1 | contig 40572 bp, 37 predicted proteins | sample YL17G07_20_MG_FD_203693 | JGI IMG/M metagenome (GOLD analysis project Ga0315282, IMG submission 203693) | Sediment microbial communities from Yellowstone Lake, YNP, Wyoming, USA - YL17G07_20 | ecosystem: Environmental > Aquatic > Freshwater > Lake > Sediment | place: USA: Wyoming | collected...
AGCGCTCTCTGGGAGACTATAGCCCCCTTATATAAAGACTGAAATATAGGTGGCTCTGTCTCTTAATTGTCTCTGAACTGTCGTTTCTATCTCTGAAACTCAGGATACGCGGCGAAAAACCGATAGGCACATTTAAATAAACTCGAAAGAAGCGTGTATTTTGGCTCGTCGTTTTTCTGCTTTGATATTGCTGTGATGCTGCAGAGTTTCTTTTCTCTTTTCCATGAGCTTAAATCCAAATCAATCAGAATGATGCTTCATGACAAAGTTGCCTTCCAGATCTGAGAGCTCAACCATATTTGGATCATATAATAGACCGGAGGGGTAGGCTATGCGCACACACACGTCTAAGGCAAAAAGCCAGCAGCTAAATACTCACCAAAAGAATTTGGAAACAGAGCCCCGGCGTTATTCTACCCTGACGATGTTATAACCCGATGCTTTACGGAGCCTGTTCATAACAGCCAAACCCAGTCCCTCAGCAGGCACGCCTTCAGCAATTATCAAGTCCACGCCTTCAGCGTCGAACTCCCTTAAAAGCCTAAACAAGTTTTGGGCAATAACAGCCAAATTGAAGCGACTGCCAAGAGACTTGACCACATCAGCCTTATAGGCTGACGCCGTTTCATCCGTAGCCAGAACACCCACCTTACCGCCTTTCAGCCTATAAGAATCCGTTAACTCTCTGACCTTACCCACAACAGCTGGAACAGAGCCTTCCACTATAATCACTTTTGCGTTCGGCGCGTAATGCTTATGTTTCATTCCAGGCGACCGCGTCTTGTCAATAGGCAACTCTTTCTCGGCAACAACGAAAGGATGAAGCTTCACATCGCCAAGAGCCTTCTTTAACGCTTCAAACGGCGTCCCTCCGGGACGAAGAACCAGTGGAGGATTAACGCTCAAGTCCAGTACAGTGGACTCTACACCGATGCGTGTTGGACCGCCATCCAAAATCGCGTCTATTCTTCCGTTAAGATCATCAAAAACATGCTTAGCCGACGTTGGACTGGGTTTGCCGGCGAGATTTGCGCTCGGAGCAGCAATGGGGCGATTGCTTTCTCTGATCAACGCCAAGGCAATCTTGTGCTGCGGCATCCTGATCGCGATGGTGTCCAAACCCGCAACCGTCACATCGGGAATTATATCTGAATGTTTAAATACCAAAGTTAACGGTCCCGGCCAAAACTCCCTCATCAACCTCTCAGCCTTCGGCGGAACCTGTGTGGCTATTCTGTAAACGTCGCTTATGTTTTCCACATGAACTATTGGTGGATTATCCAGAGGCCGCTTTTTCGCCTCGAACAGCGCCAAAACAGCCTTAGAATTCAGTGCGTCTGCGCCCAACCCGTAAACCGTCTCGGTTGGAAATGCAACTAAGCCGCCTTCTTTGATGAATTCGGCTGCAACTCGCACTTTTTCGATTTCTGGCTTTCGAGGGTCAACCTTCAGCACAAGAGTTTTTTTCATCTATGAGACCTTATCATTAATACACGCGTCCACTCTTAAATGTGAAATGATTCTTCAGTTTCTCCATCGCGAGACTATGAACGAATTTTATGCAAGTCTTCATTAAACAATGTAATAATCTAAAACCTTTTTGATGCTCTTTGGTGTGTCTTGTATCGCTGAGAGTTTCTGTAAGATCTTTATTATCTCCGGCTGATAGCGGGCGATGTCTGTTAGGCTGACTAAGCCTACCAAGCGGTTCTGGTCAATCACTGGCAGCTTCTTTATCTTCTTCTCAAACATCAAACGTGCCGCTTCTTCCAAATCTGTGTTGGGCGTAATAACGACCAACGGACTTGACACGATGTCCTTAACTCTTGTCTTTTTTGCGTTTTTGCCCTCTGCAACTATGCGTTTCAAAAGGTCTCGCTCAGTAATTATACCTACTGCTTTTCCTTTTCTGGTAGCGATTATGGAGCCTATCTCGAATTGGTTCATGATGTCAGCGGCTTCTTTAACCGACGCGTTCTCATCTATCGTAATGACCTCCCTAACCATCACGTCCCCAGTTTTCAACGAAACTTTTCCTTCATTTGCTTTCTCTCGGGCCGCCACCAGAATCACCATTTACTAATGTCTTAATCCAGATGCGTATAAAAAACTAATCCACACCACGCTGGATGCTCAGAGATTAACTGTAAGGATCTGTTCAAGAATAATCTAAAACCAAGTTTTCTAATGAATAAGGGAGAAAAAAGTAGCCCTATTCTTTGAGTTTAAGCACGACGGAAGTTTCTATTTGTCGTTCAGGAATGTTCCAGTATTTTCTGAGGAGCCTGTCCTTTTCTTCTTTTGATACCAGTCTGAACCCGTGCTTCTCGTAGAAACGAACAGCCCAGTAGGCGGCTTCCCAAGTGCCTACTAACACCTCGGAAGTTCGAGCCAGACTTAAAAGATATTTAAGCAGATTTTCTCCAATTCCTCTTCTTTGATGATCTGTAAGCACATAAGCATGTCTAATTAAAGTAACATCGTTGACAAGTTGAATTCCTATAACCGCCACTAAAACGTTATCTTCTTTCCAACCGTAGAACTCTACTCCGCTTTCAATTTCTTTTCTAAGCTCTTCGGTTGGCATGTAAGGTTCTTTCCATCTGTCTTCTGGGATTACGCCCTTGTAAGCCTGAGCAGCATCATTGACAACATTTAGCATGGAATTAAACTCAGAAGGCGATAACCTGTAAATCATTTCCTTCCCTCTAATTTGTTAAAATTTTAAAGAGGCATAAAACAAAACTATATTCTTGTGCTCTCTTTTTCGCTTTCTGTCTGAAGCACTTTTTCGATTAAATGCATGAAAAACGCTTGCGCTTGCATTTCGCCAAGTTTATCCAAATATACGGAAACTATGGCGATTTTTCCTTTCTTCGAGGCTACATGTTCGGCGAACATGCGGGCTGAAACTGCGTTTTTATCGCCTAAAAGCACTGATGACGAGACTGGACCCAGCAAATCCTTGGGTCTGGGAACGGCAATCGCCAAGGTTCCAAGCTTATCCTCTTTCTCGCTTAGCATGATAAGGCAAGAGTTTTTTGCTTCCACATAGACGGCTAAAAAACGCGTGTCCTGCTCGACTAGTTCTTCTTTAATGACTTTGGCGCGCTCCATTTTCCGTGTCTCCACTGCCTATTTATAGCTTGATGAATTCACTATTTATCATTTTCAAGAGAACGAGGCAACAAGATGGCTGAAGATCAAGCGGCAAACGTCTTGCAGATACTGCGGCGAACTTTTGCCATGCCCAAGTGGACTGAAGCAAAACGCAACCCGTTTGAAACGTTAATTGTGACGACTATTTCACAAAACACCGCGGACAGAAACACCGCAAGAGCCTTCGAAAACCTCTCGAAGCGGTTCGAAATAACACCCGAAGTATTGGCAAAAGCAGAAAACAGCCAAATCGAAGAAGTCATCAGAGTTGCTGGCCTCTACAAGAACAAAGCCAAAACAATCAAACAGGTTTCAAAAACAATCCTCGAAACATATCACGGAACCATAGCGCCCATATTGTCATTGCCTCTTGAGGAGGCAAGAAAAGTACTCACTCAATTTTCGGGGATAGGGCCGAAAACAGCGGATGTTGTCTTGCTCTTTTCCGCAAAACAACCCACGATTCCCGTGGATACTCATGTGAACCGTGTGGCAAAACGGCTAGGTCTTGCACCTGTGAACGGAGACTACGAAACTGTCCGCAAAAGTCTTCAGTTGCTTTATAATTCAAGCGACTATTTGGCAGTGCACATACTGCTGATTGCGCACGGAAGAAAATACTGCAAAGCTAGGCGCCCACTATGCAAGAAGTGCCCAGTGAACATGCACTGCCCGTCAAGGGGATTATGGGATAAGAATGAATAGGCTACCAGATGAAGTAGCAGACTATTCCTTATGGTTTTCTTCCGTCATGGGTGCGCAATGACATGAGGATTTTACCTGACAGAGATCAAGCTCTCGCTCAAGAGAGCCGTAGTTTCTTCAAACTTGCTTGCCGCACCATACCCTTTTCTTCCCAAAGAGTTGGAACTTCTTTTAGGTTTTCGTCTAGCCGCACTTTTCCAAGGGTAATACTTAAAGGTTTTTCCGAAACTGAAGTGAGAACCTTCAAGGCTTTTCTCACGTAATTAACTTTACATAAAATGCCGATTCCTAGAAATTTTCTCTGAGAATCATATAACCCCAACAGCAACCCTTCTTCTTCGCCTTGCCTAATCAGCCCGACGTTTTGCTCTTCAATTGTCAGCAGCTTCAAAGGCAAAGATTTCACTTTTGCGTCTGTCAAGTATTTAATGTAGCCCAGTTCCCGTAGATTTTTGCGTTTTTCTGTGCTCCGTTGCCTGATAGTCAGAGGAGAATCTATCGTAGTTTTTATGAATTTTTCAAGGGCAACCAGCAGCGGTGCCAACTCGTCTTTTTGCTGAACGCAGAAAATCACGTCTGGGCTAAGCTCCTCCGCCAACTGTGATTTGTACTCCACGGCTTCCTCTCCTTCAACCCAACCATCAGTATTCACAACAACAAAATCAGCCGCTTTATCCAAAATCTCCGCTTTCATTAACGCTATGCCCTTAATCGTTTTGTTCACTGCTGCGCTTGGCGAGGTGACCCCCACAAAAAAGGCGTTTTCTGCCTTCAGCCCATACAGGTCTGTAACAGGCTTAGTTACGAAGGCGTACGCGACTGTGCACGGAGGACCGATGTCGGACTGTCCCAAATCCCCATCTAAAATCGCAACTTTCTGTTTTTCTCTGATCAATCTGTTTATCAGGTATGTGCAGAAACTCGTTTTTCCAGAGTCAACTTTTCCCAAAACCATGGCGATAACTGGCTTTTTCTGAAAACCCCCAAGTATCCCAAGGGATTCAATCCATGACTGCGGAATAGTGTTTCCGTCAATTTCTTCAGCACTTGCGTTTTCTCCTAACGAAATGTCAAAGTTCGTTGTCTCTAAAACGGCAAAGGGCAGTCTCTTTCCTTCTCGGATCACGATTCTACTCGCATCTTTCACCGAAAAGCCGAACACCTCAACCCTGCCAGAGACAACTAAGACAGAGGCTGGACCGTCCACTAAAAGAGTCTTGCCACTTTCAACCATTCGATTCATCCGTTTTCCTCCGCGGATAAACGTAACCGACTCTTCCGGCTATGCGTATGGCTGAAACTATGTCTCTAAGCCCACGTCTGTGCTTGTTTTCGTTAATATGGCGGTTTGTTCCAGCCTCACTTACTATTTCCAAAACCACCTCAGGAGGCAACGCGGCATCCAAGGTCTCTAAGAGGTCCTTGTAGGCTGGAACTCCATTCCCGATTCTTACGGAAACCACAGTTGAGGAAACATCGATATCTTTTATAATATTTTTAATCTTGTTCAGTACTTCTTGAACGCTGAAACAGTTTATTGTTTCGTTGACTCTCCCGTCGGCTAAAACTGCCAACCCAAACACTTCGCCTGGGTCTATGCCTATGACGATCTTCTCGTACGATTCTTTTCCCTGAAGAATTTTCACTGCTTCATTCACTATGGTGTCTGGTTCCGTTTCGCTGTCGTAAACCAATATTCTTTCATGGTTTATCAGGTGTTTTTCCTTCTCCGTAGTTATGACCACCTTGACCTCAGTGGGCACAGAGTCACCGGGAATTAGGCTTAGAAAAGCCATGTTCCTCTCTCTTAACCCGTTGACTATTAAGAAGTAGGCTTTTCCTGAAACTGTTGCAACTGCAACCTTTGCTTTCATACAGGCTTCCTAGACGAGTATACGTTTGAGCACAAAACAATTATTGGTTTCGTACTTTATATCCGTTGATGTGCATTAACGTGATAAAAAGGATCTTAACAGGCTGCGGGTGCATTGACAGCAATATGGGCGGCGGTGTCTCCCCAGAAAGCGTTACCCTAATCTATGGTGAACCAGAAACTGGAAAAACAACACTGGCAATGCAGTGCGCCGTAAACTGCGCCATGCAAAATCACAAAACATTATTCGTGGACTGCGACAACACATTCTCTGCCAAAAGGCTCTCTCAAGTAGCCTCTGGAAAATTTGAGGAGATCGCCGAACTCATAATTCTCATCAAGCCAAATGATTTCAGAGAGCAAACAGCCGTTATAGACCGCCTATCAGAGTACACCGCGAAAAACTCTGGTTTAGTAGTTATCGACACCGTCACTTCTCTGTATCGGCTCAAGGTTGCAGAATCTTCTGGAAAAGCGTTTGGACTAAACCGCGAGTTAAACAGGCAAATGGCCATTTTGGCGCAAACGGCAAAAACTCAGAAAATCCCTGTTGTCGTAACGAGCCAGGTGAGTAGCGTTTTCAATGAAGCTCATGTGAGCGTGGCGCCTGTGGCTACCAGAGTTTTAAAATTCTGGGCGGACACAATAATTGCCATGAAACCCACTGAAAACCCGCAGATAATCAAAGCGGTGCTCGAAAAAACTCCAAAAAGAGCTAAAGAAGTAACTTGCCATTTAAGAATAGAAGAAACTGGAATACGCGATTACCTGTTCCATTCATGAATGGTTGATTACATGGAAATAGCCACACTAATAATTGAAGCACTAAAATTCATATTCCCTGCCTACTGCGCAAACGCTGTGCCAGTAATTGTCGGCGGAGGACGACCCTTGGACTTGGGGAAAAATTTTTTTGATGGAAAACCGATTTTGGGGAAAAACAAGACTCTTAGAGGTTTCTTTTTCGGCTTGGCTATTGGCATAATGGTCGGATTAGTGGAGATCGGTCTTTTTGGTTATCCCCCTCTGTTTAGCGTGCTTTCGCCTTTGGGGGCTCTTATGGGAGATTTGGCTGGTGCTTTTCTGAAAAGGCGCTTAGGAATTGCTCCCGGCGGATTGCTCCCAATTATTGATCAAATTGACTTCGCTATCGGCGCAATCTTGTTTTCGCTGCCTTTTTTTTCGTTGCCCTTAACGATAACATACTGGGAACTAGCAATTGCGGTTATCATAATCACTGCTCCGATTCACTTATTTACCAATTTCTTGGCGTATAAGTTGAAATTGAAAAATAATCCTTGGTAAAAACATCATCTACCAAGCTTAATTAGAATCGAGTCTTCCAAGAATATGTACGCTAAAAACAAGAGTAGCACGCCTATGACGAGCATCATATATGCCTGTCTCGGCTTGTAAGCGTACTTTGTGCTTTGATAAACAGCCAGCAGGCCGATGAAACCAATCACGTAAAGCATAACTGAGATTACAGTGTCAGATATGAATTGGTCGCTGAGATTAGGATAGAGGAAATAGAAGCGGCCACTAACATAGGCTGAAGGAAGAGGCTTCTCGATTATGGTGTATAAGCCTCCACCGAAAAGAAACAAGGCAGACGCGATTACAATTATGGAAATGACGAAAGCTGAAGGTTTCGCTGTTGAAATTTTACGGAACCATCGGCTCAGCGAAAAAGACATCGATGAGGTTTGTTTCTTAACTTTTTTTGACATTTTTTATTTCCTCATTGCTAATTAGGTACTTCGCTACTTCTTTAGCCCATTCTCCTGTTAAAGAATTTTTCTCAATCTCACTTAAATATTCTTTCCAAGAAATCTTTAAACCTTTTCTCCAAAAATCATACTTCTTCACTATGTTCTCATAAGCTTTCAAGTGTAACGGGCAGAAATCTCTTTCGCCAGCTTCTCTATTGCAAGCTTTACAGTTCAACGCTTTTTTTTCTCCCCTCTTTTGATGGGCATTTAGGATTGAAACACAAATTCCAAGGACGCTTCCCCTTCATCCAAATTCTTACAGTCGGCCAGCCGCAACCTTTACAAACGTTGCCTAACGGTCTTACGAAGCCTCTCTGCGGAAGGGGAAAGGCGGTTTTACAATTGCCCTCGAAGTAATTAGTGCAACCAACAAAGCGTTTGCCAGTTTTTCTTGAGTACAAAATAACAAGTTTTCCATTCTGGCATATTGGGCATGCTCCGATTATCCTTTCTTCCAGTTTAGATTTCTTCAGTGCTTGGCTCAGCTGTGCGCCTATTATTCTTTCTTTTTCTTTTAATTTCTCTGTTACAGGCTTTAGAATTTCAATCGCGCTCAGTAGGACATTTTCTTTTGTTTCCTTTCTTTGTTGGATTTCATTCATTCTTTCTTCAAGCTTTTGCGTTAATTCTAATGACACAATGGTTGGGCAGTATTTTTTCAGAACATCCATAACCTCGAAACCGAGGTCGGTCACTACAATTCTTTCTTCACGGATATACTTCCTGTCATATAGTGTTTGTATGATTTCTGCTCTGGTTGCCTTTGTCCCGATTGTTTCTTTTTCCATTTTTCTGAGAAAACTGCTGGGATTGTACCTCGGTGGCGGTTTAGTAAACTTGTCCTCCAAAATCACTCTTTCAACGCTGACTCTTTGCCTTTCTTCCATTGGCGGCAAAGATGCGTCCTCTGACTGAACATAGGGCCTGTAGAAACGAAGCCAACCTTCCTCTAAAGTCTGTTTTCCCCTAAGATGGAACTGGTTCCCATTAATGTTGATGGTAACTTTTACGGTCTGCCGCAGCGCTGGTTCGCCAAAAGCCGCCATAAACCTTCTAACAACAAGGTTCCAAATGTTTTTCTCAGCGCTGTCAAGAGCTCTTTCTGGCAAATCTCCGGTGGGGTAAATAGCGGGGTGCGCTGGATCTTCATTCTTTCCTTCGTTTGGCTTTAACTCTGGCTTAGCGAGAAGTTCGGCGGCGAGCGCATGGTATTCACGGGTTTTGCCTAGTTTCTTTAGAATCGTTTCATACCCGATTGCTGGTGGAAGTTTTTGGCTGCTAGTTCTCGGATACGAGATTAGCGCGTCCAAGTATAAGCGCTGAGCGATGCTTGAAGTGCGCATCGGCATATACCTGAAAAAGCTGTAGGCTTCGCTTTGCAGGGAACCCAAGTCGAAAGGCAGTAGAGGCATCTGCTGGAACTTTTTCGTCTCTATTTTTTCTATTTCACCGTTCTTCCCTTCGCAAGCGTTAACTATGGCATCAGCTTCTTCCTTAATTTCGATAACTTTCTTTTCATGCTCAGCTTCAAAAACTGAGCCGTCTATCCTGACCATAGCCTTTATGCTCCAGAACGGAGTTGGCACGAAACATTTTATGCTTCTCTCTCGTGTCGCGAGAAACTTGAGCGTTGGTCCCTGCACTCTTCCAGTGCTGAGCGTGGCGTATTGTCCACTCCAATTTCTCGCTGCTATAGTCAAGGCTCTGGACAGGTTTACGCCGTAAAGCCAGTCTACTTCGTGTCTTGTCAAGCCAGCCTCAATGAGGGAAAAATCTAGGTGAGGTAATGCCTCAGTGTACGATTTTTCCACTTCCTCTTTTGTCAGAGTGGAGTACTTCATGCGTTTTGAAGTGTTCTCCTTGTTGCCGCAAGCATATTTCAGTATGCAGTAACCGATTATGCTGCCTTCAATATCGTAGTCGCATGCATCGATGAAAGCGTCTGCATCCTTCGCTAGCTTCGCAATGGTCTCAAGCCAAGTGCGGATTCGCCTTGCTCCGCGTTCAGCCAAGTATAGTGGAACCCACTGGTAATTGAAAACAGGATAGTGATCTCTCCCTTTCTTTTCGCTTGCAACTGTGTATAAGTGTCCTAAAGCTGGAACGACAACTATGTCCATACTTCTTTTTGCCACGTAATATGGGACCCCGTTATCCACAATTTTTTTAGCTTTTCCCGCCACATCTAAAGCTGAGGCTATTCTGTTAGCTGCATCCGGCTTTTCAGTGATGATTAACGTATACTTTCCCAAACGCTGCAAACCACACTTGAGTATTGTGATTCAACTTTTCTCCAAAATAAACTTTAGCAAACCGTCAAAGGTTCTACACTTCTTGTTTGTGATATCTTACTTCCAAAACATAAAAATGTTGAGGAAAACCGCAAAGTGAAACATGAAAGCACTACATTTGGTAAAAGAATCAGTCATCCTTTAGCAACCAATAAATATGTCGTAGATGTTATTTTTTTGTCATTACGGGAAGTGAAATGTAGTGCCGCAGCGTGTCATTTGTCAAGGATGCAATCACATATTATACGAGGGTGCGGAGCTCAAACCTCCAGATGAAATTCTTCAGCAGTATGATGGAAAATGCCCTAAGTGCGGCAAAAAACTGTCCCTACTGCCTCTTGACGTTGAAGTAAAACCCATAAGATAAACGGCGTTACAGTGCAACAAGTTTGGGAGAAACCATCCGAAAAACCCAACTTAACAGTCTCTCTGAAGAGATACACTGGGAAAAAGCCGCGAAAACTCGCATGGGCAAATACTTGACACGGCTAGAAAGTTGATTGGTGCTGTTCTTGGTTATAATTGAAAAGCTTTTTGCATTGAGAAGAATTCTAAGTTTAAGCCCTTGGGTTATAGTGCATGCTGTAAAATCCAATTAAGCTCCTCCTATCGATGACATTCGAATTCTCGGAAAGCCATAAATAAACGGCCATTGTGATATAAACAATTATTAACCACAAGAATAAATAAAAGACCTCATTAAGCTGTATGAAGAGATGGCTCGAATTGGGGATTAAGGAGACACTGAAGGAACGCCTTATCAAGGGCCTTAAAGGCTTTGGAAGATTACGCATCCAAATAACCCATGCGTCAATAATGTCCTATTCAGCTTTACTTCTAATACTCTTCATCGCTTTCACCATACGCATTCTACCTCTGCGCTGGGAAATACCTTCAGGCACCGTGCGCCTTTCCGAATTTGACCCCTATTTCTCGTTCAGCCTGACAAGACACATGGTACAGAACGGTTTGCTCTCGCCTTATTGGCCTACTCCTTGGGTAAACACGCAACAATGGTATCCCCAGGGATTGGACATGTCTCGCGGGTCTCTTGCTTTACCGATGACCGCGGCTATACTCTATGATATTATCTCCTTTTTAGGTGTGAACGTCGATTTAATGATGTTTGTCTCGCTCTTGCCAGCAATAATAGGCACCCTGGACAGCCTAATAATTTACTTTATCGGCAAAGACATGGGAGGCAAACCAATTGGTTTGCTCGCAGCGCTTTTCCTAGCTTTGGAACCAACTTTCCTCCAAAGAAGCAATCTCGGTTGGTTTGACACTGAAGTCCCGGGTATGCTGGGGCTTTTATTGTTCATTTTTCTGTTTTTAAGAGCAATCGAAGAAAATAGACCTCTAAGATCATCGCTAAAATATACTTTCGGCGCTGCGGCGGCATTAGCTTATTTCATTATGGGGTGGGGTGCAGCCTACTTCATAGTGGATTTGGCTGCATTTTTTGTTTTCGTGCTAATCTTGTTGAAAAGGTATAGCCAACGCCTGTTGCTTTCTTATAGCCTAACTTTTGGGGTGGCACTTTTCGTGGCGACAAAAGCTCCAGATGTTTCACTCGGCTATGTGACATCAGGCCCGGTGATACCAATCGCAGGCGTGTTTCTCTTGCTTTGTCTTGCAGAAGTTTTGCGCAATAATATATCGGCGAGAACGAAAGTTACGCTTACTATCGCATCGCTTGCCGTAATAGTTGGTGGTTTCGTTGCTGTCTGGCAACTTGGTTATATGGAAAGTATCGCTGGGAAGTTCATCACGGTTTTGGATCCGTTTCTCCGTGCAGCGAATCCTCTCATAGAGTCCGTAGCTGAGCACAGAATTTCAGCTTGGGGTAGTATTTATAGTGAACTGGGTATAGCGATACTGTTTTTCCTAGCAGGTTTGTACTTTGCACTAAGGAATCCTACTAATAGAAACGTGTTCCTGCTGCTTTTTGGTTTAACATCACTTTACTTCGCAGCCTCTATGGTGCGTTTGCTTGTTATTTTAGCGCCAGCCTTTAGCCTTTTGGTAGCCATAGGAATTCTTGGCATATTGAAACCATTCTACACCTTGTTAAGAGAAGCCCCGCACATCGCCGTAAAAACAAAACGTGGTCTAGCGCGTGTAAGCAAAGAATACAGCGGAATTGCTATTTTTCTGGTTTTCCTTCTTGTAGTTACGAATCTTGCTTTCTCCCCTCAAAGCGGTGGCGTGCCTAGAGTATACGGTTCAGCCTATGCGCCGATAACAATCAGTGCAGCCAGTCTTCCAGTAGGTGGCGCTTCTCTTGCTGAGCCAATACCGGAGTGGCTAAACATGATTAGCTGGACCCAGAACAATCTTGAATCAACAACTGTCGTATGCTCCTGGTGGGATTACGGGTATTGGCTAAGCATACTTGGGAATGTTACAACTTTGGCCGATAACGCTACTGTAAATAGCACACAGATAGAAAACATAGGCTTCATCTTCATGGCTAATGAGACGCAATCATTGAAAATGCTAGCGCTGTACAACGCTAAATACATTCTTGTCTTCACCACTCTCGGCATATCGTCATCGTCCACTACGGGGTATTATGTCGCTAGTCCTGCTGGTTACGGTGACGAAGGAAAGTGGATGTGGATGGCGAGAATTTCAGGCCAAGCTCACGATAGACTCATCCAAGAAGGCTTCATCGATGAAAACTCTTCATGGACTGACGAAACAACCTTCGGCTCGGTCGATAATTCGACTGGCAAGTGGGTATGGAACGATGCGGGAACGAACTCGACAATATATAAGCTGATGAGTTGGGCAAAGCAACGTTGGACAGACACGGAAGGCGGAGGCTATATATATCCGGACGTGGCGGGCGTGCAACCTGAATACTTTAAGGAAAAGTACTTCGCTGGTTTGGACGCGTCCCCTTCAAAATATGGCGGTCTCATACCTCTCGTGGCCCTGTACGAAATTGACTGGCAAAAATACTACAATGCTACAAGCCCTACAAGTTGATAAATGAGGGAGCGGCAGCTTGTTTCCAAGAGTTCCTGACCAGCACAAGGCAGGCAAACCCTTAATTCCAAACGGTTTAGGCGTAATCTACGTCCTATTCACCACTGTCTATCTTTTTTTAGTATACTTCTTGGGCGTCATTAAAGCCTCGAACGGTGTTTCTGCACCATTAACTTTAGCCGTGGGCGTCTTGTTCGGCGGCTTCATGGGTTTGCTGGATGACTGGATGGATCTGAAATGGCGTTATAAGGCGTTTATGCCCTTAATAGCCGCTTTGCCTCTCATATACTTCGCAATTGAGAATCCTTTGACGCGGACATCCATATCTTTGCCCTTCTTAGGGTCAATTCAATTTGGTGATATGTACTATTTTGTGATTATTCCTTTAATCGTCATGATAGTTACTAACACTGTAAACCAACTTGGCGGGTTGAACGGTTTGGAAACTGTTTGCCCCGCAATAATTTTGCTGGGGTTAATGGCGCTGTCGCCGTCACACCTGATCTTGATGCTTGGACCTTTAATCTTCTGGCTAATTCTTGCAGGTTTTAACCTTCAAGGCAAGATTTTTGTCGGCAACTCAGGTTCATTCGCCATAGGAATGACAATAGCCTCGTTTGCAGTAATTACGGACCTGAAATTGAGTTTGGGGATTTCGATTCTTCCCTACGTTTTTAACTCTGCTTTAATATTGTTGACTATTTTCTTTGTTAGGAAGAAAGCAAGCGTTTCGTTTGACGGAAAGAAACTCGTGTCTAATCACAGGCGGAGCTTGGTTACGCTTATAACTTACCGCCGACCGTTAACTGAGCGCCAAGTAGTTGCCGCAATCTCATTATTTGTTGTGTTCTTCACATCGATCGCTGTGCTTATCGAGTTACTGTGAGCACTTTTTCCCCGTGGATGATTCTGTGTCTGTGATATCTTCTGCACACAGAAGGCAAAAACCAAACAGAGTTGTCGTCGCTTGAGTTAAGTTTTAATAGTCAACCATGTGCATAAGTTGATGGGCGGGTAGGTGGACCTCCACCCGTTCCGCCAAACAAACCCCGGTGTAGGAGGTGGATAAATGAAACTCGACAGTCGGGACTTGACTTTAACTGCTGTCTTTGCGGCACTGTACGTTGTAATTAATATTGTTCAGACGGTTTCTATCGGCAACCCTACAATTTATGGCCCCATACAATTGCGCGTCGCTGATTTCATGATAGCCTTAGCAGCACTGTTCGGCTGGCCTATAATCGGCGGAGTTACATTAGGCTGTTTCTTAACAAATGCGTACTATTTCATTGGCGCTCCAGATGTGATTCTCGGTCCGATAGCCAATCTGATCGCGGCTTGCCTAGTTCTGTTCCTAAGAAAACGGCGCTTGCTAGCATGCGTTGTCGGCGCATTACCAATTGGATTCATCGTGGGCGGTTATCTTTGGTTGTTCTTTCCGCCGCCAGAAGTCCTCGGCACTCTTCCAGCGTGGGCCGCCATGATCGCCAGCATAACCATCAGCAGTTTGATCGCAGTGGCTGTTATAGGATACGCGTTGCTCTCAATACTGAGTCGGCCAAGTATTATGGAACCTTTGAAGTCTCGTGGACTAAAAGTTGTTGCCCAAAAATAGTTATGCGAGGAACCTTTCAAGTTTCGTTAATCCAATGATTTCGTCGAAGCTTAAGCCTAAAGCGTCTAAAACTTGGTCGAAGGTGGAATGCAGGTAAGCGATGTATTTGTCAACATCAACCTCATTTTTTGTAGCCAATTCAACAGGCTTCACATGAGGTTCTCTGATAACTTTGACGAAACTAATGAGGTCGCCTGCTCTCAATTCAACTCCGCTTTCTTTAAGGATTTTTGCAGCTTTAACATGCTGGGGCGTTGTCTTAGTGTAGCGTTCAAGTTCTTCACCTAAAACCACATTAAACGCAAGTTCGTTGAGGCCTTCCCACTCTCTTCTTTTTAATCGCGTATAACGTTCGCGAACAATGTCGGCAATGTCCTTTTTCGCCTTTTCAAACTCTGCTGGATTTTTAACTCGCGCTAGTCTCTCTTTCATTTGGTTGAAGGCGTTCTTAATGAAAATTGGGATGTGCTTTTTCTTGCCAGTTAATCCTTTAACGTCAACAGTGCCATCTTCCAGAACGCCGAGATAGTTCTTTTTGCGGGAGCTGAAAACCGCGTATCTGTAGACTTTATCCACGTCTAGGCTCATTTTCAGTTCATGCTCAGTCCATCGGGCTAACTCTTCAACCTGCTCTTTCGAAGGGTTTTTGAGAAAGAGGCTGTCCGTGTCTCCGTAAAGAACTTGGATGCCCAGCTCTTCTGCCCTGTTGAGTATCTGGGTTATGGAGTGCCTTCCGATGGCTGCTGTGGCCTCAGCCACTGGTGGACAGTATAAGTCGAAGCTGTCAGCGCCGAACACGCCGTAACTGGCGTTTAAAATAACTTTCAGCGCCCCTTGAGTTATGTTGTACCAGCTTCTTAATTCAGCGGACAAGCTTTTGTCTTTAGATTTCAGCTTGTACCATCGCACGCGCAGGTCTCTCAGCGAACCAATCAGGAGGCTTTCCAGAGCGCGCTTTTTGGTGCAGACCCAGTGAGGCGTGTCGGGTATCAAGTTGCGTCGGCATTCTGGGTGCGGGCAGAGTATTGATTGGTAGCCTAGGTTCCAAACTTTTATTATCGATGGGTACAGGCTTGGGAAGTCCATTACGGCTACGTTGAAGTGGACTCCTGGAACGGGCTCGACGACTATGGCGCCTTTGTATTTTTTGCCTTTTATTATCGCCGTGGTTACCGTTTTGCCTTTTTGGGCGAGTATGTCTTCAGCGTTTGGGATTAGCATGTTTCTTTTTCTGTGTTCGCGGTGCATGAAATTTCGTATCCACCGTGACACGCCTTGGCGGCTCACATCCTCCATGGGCATGCTGCTAATTCTAGCCAAAACTAGGATTAGTTTCATGACTAATTCGTCTTCGTAACTTGTCAATTTGAAAGCGATTTCTGAATCTCTTAAACAGTATTGGGCGAGTTCCGTGTAGGTTAGTTCTCCGAAGCCTTTTTCCAGCCGAATCTTTTCCACTCCAATAATGGCGTTGCCCACATCGTCAAGCGTTACGTCGCGGTAACGGTTGTTGAAGGCGTAAATCTGGATTGACCTGTTGAAGAAAAACTTGTACAAATCAATATGCACGCCGTATCTTAGCAGGCAGACACGCTTGCCGACTTCTATCGGAATCTCGCTTTTCCCCATGCCGAGGTTCAGCGCGCGGTGAGTTAGATAGCGCAGGTCGAAATCGTCACCGTTAAACGTTAAAATGAATGGGTAATTCCATAAAACTTCAAAGACAGCCTTGAGCAGTTTTTCTTCAGTGTCAAAGTATTCAAGAGTCACGCCTGCAGGCAAACGTTCGCTTCCTTCGCGGACGCCTTCGCGCTTCAGAAGTAGCACTTTTTTCTGGTCATCAGAACTGTACACGGACACGCAGATCACAGGGTACGCGGCTTCGCGAGGGTCAGGCACTCTCGTGGATATTGGCGCGTAAACTTCTATGTCTATGGCTGCCCTGCGAAACTTGGGTGCAGGATATTCTAGCAGTCTTGCCCATTGCTCGATATATTGAAGTTCCTCAGCCGAGGCTTCTTTGAAAATTCCCTTTATCTGCGCGACTGTTTTTTCGGTTTTTTCCAAAGTTTTGGGAACAAGATTGCCATTTTCGACTTCGTAAACCATTCCTGGCAAAAGCTGCCTATCGTAGATGTAGGACTGGTAATACTTTATTTTCGCCTCCCAGACTTTGATGTCTTCAGGGTTCGCTAGCGTGTCCGACACTTTTGGGAAGTCTTCTGGAATTATGTCTCTTATGCAGCCCTGTGGGCGGCCTCCGATGGCTAAAGGATCACTCGCAACAATTTTTGTCACCTGAACGTTTCTGTCTAACAGCGGATCAAACTTCTCTTCAAGTTCGAGATGATCAAAACCCTCATGTTTAATCAAGCGGTCGATTTTTTCTAGTTCATAAGGTGAAAGATTAGTCAGGCAATATGGTTTGTGTCCAGTGTTGTCATACCAAAAGTAGATTTTGCCAGATGTCGGCTCGTACAATTTAATCAACGCCTTCCTTGAACGTCCGTCATATGTTGCGGAAACGAAATACGATGGCGGCAGATTTTCAGGCGCTACTGGCGGAAAAGTACGGCGCTTTTTTTCTCTTTTTGTGTTCTCAGGGGTGGTGGTGGGGAGAGCCTCCGCTTTTGTCTCTTTTAAGGGTTTATTCTGCACCAGAGAGTATTCGTCTAAACTTTTCTGCGCCATCCCGCTTCTTGACCTTAGTTACTTCTATGAACGTTATAGACTAAAATCTTTACTGGCTTATCAATGTGTCATGTTCTCGGTCGTCTTTAACTCTTATTTAGAACCATTACATTGCTTTAAGCTGTGTGAAGGCATTGCTGAAGGACGCTTGGACGCTTGCCATAGAAACGTTGAGCTGGATAGAGATGCAAAAACTAAGCGAACGCTTAGCTCTAGCTAGAACAGTAAAGCAACTAAACATAAGCAATGCTGATGCTGTTCGATACGCCTATGGGCTTGTGTGCGAAACCATTAGGCGCAAAAACCTGATTGACAAGTTTGTCAACGGCGTGCTAAAACCCAAAACGATAAGCGAATTCACGATGGGCGTTCAAGCATTTTTGCGGCTTTACATTTACCAAACCAGAATTGCAAAGAACTGGGCTGAAATAGACTTGGAAGAAGCTGAAAGCATCGCCAAACTGGGGCGGGCGATTCTAGGCTGGAAAACTCTCATAGAAGTTGAGCCCATCCTAGGTTTTCTGCTCACACGCAAACTGGAACCTATTCTCAAGGCAATAAGCGATGAAGAAAGGATAAGTCTTCAAACATTTCACCCGACATGGTTTGTCAAGTACTGCTTCACACTCCTCGGCCGTAGAGAAGCCATAGCGTTTCTTGAAGGAAGCGTGCATCCGCCGCCAACGTGCATCAGGCTGAACACCCTTCAGTCTTCTCAAGAAGAGATTCTGGAAAAACTCGCAGGAGAAGGCGTCAAACTAGAAAAAGTTGAGCTGTTGAAACACGCGTACAAAGTCACTGGCACGAAGCAGCCTTTAACGAGAACAGCGAGTTTTCAAGAAGGTCTATTCTACATTCAGGATAAGGCAAGCTGCTATGCCGCTGAAGTTGCTGATCCAAAGCCGAACCTGACGGTTTTAGACGTTTGTGCGGCACCCGGCGCCAAAACCACATACCTCACTCAGCTCATGCAGAACCAAGGCGTGATTTGCTCAATCGATTATTCCACGCGGAGAATGAAAGTGTGGAAAGAAGAAGTGTCCCGTATGGGCGTGAAAATAGCGGAACCAGTGATCGCGGACGCGCGCATTTCTCTGCCCTTCGCGGCGGAAGCCGACGTCGTAGTTTTAGATCCTCCGTGTACCAGCACTGGTGCTTTTGGGAAGCTTCCGTCAGCCAAGTGGCGGATTACACCGCGATCGATTGAGAAGATGGCTGGGATTCAGTGGCAGATGATCCGAAACTGCGCTGAAAAAGTGAAGGCTGGAGGTATTTTGATCTACTCCACTTGTAGTATGACGGTTGAAGAGAACGAGATGATAATCGAGCGCTTCTTAAAGTGGCATCCAGAATTCTCGCTGGCGGAGATAAATCCAAAGATAGGCTTGTCAGGCCTAAGAGGACTGGAAAAGTGCCAGAGGCTTTATCCGCACGTTCATCAGAGCAACGGCTTCTTCATAGCGAAACTGGTGAAACACTGAGGCGTTAACAATGCTGCGCCGTTATGGTTTACGCGCCTTTTCCAGTTGGCAAAGCATTTCGAATATCACTTTGGCAGCGTTAATCGCCGATGTTCCTTGGTCATAGTTAGGGGCAACTTCCATAACGTCGAATCCGACCACGCGGTTGTCGCACAACGCGCATAAAATGTCTATTAGCGTATGGGTTTCGATGCCTTCTGGCTCTGGGTTTTGCACTGCAAGCGCGTAAGCAGGATCTAGAACGTCCATGTCTATTGACAAGTAGATATCCTCGTACGGTGCGAGTTTTTCTCTAAGCCGTTGCGTGATTTGTCCTGTTCCTTCCTTTCTTATTCGCTGGGACGTGAAAAAGTCTATTCCAGACTTTTTTGCGTAAGCTAATTCTTCTTTGCACACGGCTCTTGTGCCGACTTCAATTATCTTCGCTGGCTTCACTTCTTCGTTTATCCAGTGCATGAAAGTGGCGTGGGAAAGTTTCACTCCCAGAAACTCTTTGCGCAAGTCAAGATGGGCATCGAAGCTTACGAGTGCCGTTTTCTGGGCTTTGGCGCCTAAACCTTTCAGAATGCCCAGTGTTATCGTGTGTTCTCCACCTATTGCTACTGGCTTCTTCCCCGCGGCTACAATATCTCCAACAACGAGTTTTAGCATTTCAATTGTTTTCTTCAGGTCGGTGGATACGTGTAAGTCACCCAAATCGTGCAAGCGCAGGTCTTCAACGTCTATTCTAGTGCGAAAACTGTACGTTTCTATGTTCAGAGAAGCTTGGCGGATCGCGTTTGGTCCGAATCGCGCTCCTATCCGATAAGTGCTTGTAGCATCGAAGGGAACGCCAAAAATTACGTAATTTGCTTTTTCAAAGGGTTTTTGTATACCGCTGAAAACGTTTGATTGCGAAACGAAGAGTTCAAGATGGCTCATGGTTGGGTCCTTCCCTGTTTTAATCTTGGTTATCATCTGGGTTGCTCTAAACTTTTTCGCTTTGTTACCTAATATTAAAAAATCTCTCTCGTTTTAAGAGGGCAAGTTGATGATAAAACATTCTCCAAACGTTTTCTAACGTGTATGGATGAACATTAAATTTATTAATTAAGCTCTTAATGCATAAGGTTAAAGGCGATTAAAAGTGCCGTTCGGGTCTAAACTCAAAACTGCGAATATCAAAACGCTGGCGCCTGTTGCTTTTTATGGCGCGGTTGGAGTTCTATTTCTTGCACTGTTGCCTTTCGCCAATTTTCCTCCCCACATCGGTCTGACCGGCATCTTGAGTCTGATAACTGCTTATAGCCTTTTCAAGAAGAGGTTCTGGGCAGTATGGTTAGTTATTGCCTTATTTTTCGTTGCTACAACCTTTTCCCTATACACTCTCTATTACATCATATTCAGCAATTGGATTGTGGGCATAAGCATGATCGTCTATGCTGTTCTGACGTGGGCGTTCACAGCTTATGTTGTATTAAAAAGAAAACCGTCAGAAGCATAAGCCTAATTCACATTCCATGTTTTAGGAGTGCTACCGTAACTTCTTCATCCGTATCAACGAACTGCTGGTTTTCCGGGATTTCCACGAAACCGTCAGCCTTAGCAAGGGTTGTTATGGCTCCTGAAACCCCGGTTTCAACAGGCTCAGCTATCAGCCGATTTAACTTATCCCGTTTTAACTTAACCATAACAAACGTTCGTCTGCCTTTGGCTGAAAACATCCTAGCACTGGTCACAGCCTTAACTGTGGTAGCTTCTTTTGCAGGTCTGCCAGACAAGAGCTGAATGATGGGGCGAGCCAGCAAATGAAACATCAACAAAGCAGAAGTTGGGTGTCCAGGAAGCGAAAAAACTGGTTTTTTTCCTATCAAAGCTATCGTCGTGGGTTTTCCAGGCTTTACGGCTATTCCACAAACAATCAGGCCAGGTTTACCGAGAGAATCTACTATTTGAGGGGTTATGTCTCTTGGACCCACGGAAACTCCCCCAGAGGTTATCACCATGTCGGCATAAGCCAAAGCATGCTCCAGAGCCTTCCGTAAGTCTATTTTATCGTCTGGAACAACGCCCAAATAGACTGGTTTCCCCCCGCTCTCCAGCACTGCTGCGCTTAGGCTGTAGGCATTTATATCGTAAATCTTTCCAAGAGGCAACTTTTTGCCAGGCTCGGTTACCTCTGCCCCTGTTGAAAGAACCGCAACAGTGGGAACCATGTGCACTTTTACTTTTGCAATGCCTAAAGAGGCTAAAACGCCTATTTCCCGGGAACCCAGAACTTGACCCGCTTTGAGGACGGTTTCGCCTTTTTTTATGTCCGTTCCTTTCTTCATCACATTTTCTTCTCGAGTTACGGCACTGTAAACGCTGAGCTCATCATTCTCTCTATCAGTGTCTTCAATCATAACAACGGCGTCAGCACCTTCTGGAACAGGGGCGCCTGTGACAATTTCTGCTGCTTCGCCCTTTACAACGTTTATTTTTGGCGGTTCTCCCACGTTCACGACGCCGCAGACCTTCAATTTTATGGGTTGGTTTTCCTCTGCGCCAAAGGTGTCCTCCGCTTTTACTGCGTAGCCGTCAACGGTTGATCTGTTGAAGGGCGGAATATCTAAGGCAGAAGCCATGTCTTCCGTGAGAACGCGATCGTACGCTTCTAACAAGGAAATCTCTTCTGTACCTAAGGGTTCAGGCTTGAGATGCAGGCTAATCGCCTTTTTTGCCTCGTCAAACGTCATCAATTTCCTAAACATTCTCGTTCACCGCCTCCACTTCTCCAAACAGGTGAACCATGACAAGTTCGCCCTCTGACAAGCCTTCCCTGTTCTCTGGAACGATAACAAAACCGTTGCCTCTTGTCATTGTCGAAATTGCACCAGAACCCCGTGCGCTAACTGGCTCCGCGCGAAACTCGCCGTTTTTTTGGAGAACTCGGACGCGAACAAAAGTCTTCCTTCCGAGCGCTGTGGCTACTTTCCGTGCCATAACCGCCTTTATCACTGGTCTATGCTCTTCTTTTTTCATTCCAAGCATCTTGCATATCAACGGCCTTGCGAATACCTCAAAGCCTATGATCGCTGCCACTGGGTTTCCTGAAAGAATCATCACTGGTTTTCCTTCTAGCACGGCGAGGGCTGTCGGCATGGCTGGTCTCATTGCCACGCCGTGAACGACGACGCCGGGTTTTCCCATTTTGTTAACCGCGTCAGGAACCAAGTCAAGGCCTCCAACGCTGGTTCCGCCAGTCGTTACCACTGCATCAGAATTTAGGAGTCCTATTCTGAGCTTTTCAGTAATCTCTTCTACGTCGTCTTTAGCTATACCCAAATCCACTTTTTCCGCATCCAGTTCGTGGCACATCGCTGAAAGCATGGTCCTGTTAGATTCAAAAATCTGGTTTTCAGCGGGTTTACTGCCCACTTCTGCGAGTTCGTTTCCCGTGGCTAATATGGCAATTCTGGGTTTTTCCACAACTCTGACTTCACTGTTGCCTAAGGCGGCGAGTAATCCTAAGTGGTAAGGTTTCAAGCGCGTTCCAGCTTTCACGGCATTTTCGCCTTTTTTAATATCCTCGCCCTTTTTTGACACGTTTTCACCTGGCGCTAATTGAACCCAAACCTCGATTTCTCCATCAAGCCTTTGTGTATTTTCCAGCATTACCACCGCATTCGCGCCTTTTGGAATGGCGTTTCCAGTCCACACTTGCCTTGCTTGTTTAGAAGTTACTTCTTCAGCCACGGCTATTTGAAAGAATACTGGTTTAAACTGTGATGCGCCGCTGGTGCTTTCAGACTTAAGAGCGTAACCGTCGACGGCTGACCTGTCAAATCGTGGCAGGTCTTCTTCAGCGACTATATCTTCTGCTAGAACGCGATTCAAAGCCTTATGCAGAGGCACCGTGACTTCTCTACGCCGTTTGATTTGTAAAATGTTTAACCAAGTTCGTAAGGCGTCATCTATGGATGTTAGTTTTTGGAACCCTTTCAGTCTCACCAATGGTCTTCCCATAAAAACATTAGTAACTAGCATAAAAAGTGTATCGAAGTAATTCTGCTTTAGCTTTGCGTCACTTTCTTAAGAATGTCGCGCATCTTCACGGCGTCAACATCTAGTATTGGGGTTTCGCATATTATGACTGGGCGCAAATTGAATTCAGCTATAACCTCAGCTAACATTCGAAAGTCAGGACCATACTTTGCGTCGTCCAAGATGTGATGGCGCCTTTCACCTTTGTCCGTGAACTCGATTTTGCTGAAGTGGCAGTGCACGTCTTTAACGGCTTCGTTTCCAAGCCTTTTTTCAACTTCCTCAATCACTGCGCGGAAGTCGTCAACTTTTTTAAACCGCCCTTTGTCTCGGGCATGTAAGTGCGACCAGTCGATAACAAGCTGGCTCTGCTCAACTTCTTCGCAAATAGTCAAAATTTCGTCCAAAGTACCGAGCTGGCATTGTTTGCCCATCGTTTCTGGGCCCAACTTCACTCTTCGGATTCCAAGGCTGTTCATAGTTTCGACTATGTCTCTCAAAGCTTGGGTACAGTTTCTGAATGCTTCACCTTTCTCCGAGTGCCCATAAAATCCTAAATGAAAAACCACCACGTACGCCCCCATCCATTGTGCTGCGGTTGCGCAAGCGATCACGCGTCGTTTGCTTGCTTCCACAACCTCTTTTTTGCCGCAGAGATTTACGTAATAGGAGCCGTGGAGACTGAGCAAAACATCGTTTTTTCGCGCTTCAGAACCAAGGTTCTCACCATCTTGCTGTTTTATCTGCGGTTTTTGGCCCCACCGAACAGCTTGATATTCAAAAGCGTCAAGCCCTTCTTCCCGCAAAAGGCCGGGGACATCAGACAACTGTGCCCCGATGATTCTGAAGAAGGGTGGAACTCCAGCCGGACCAAAACGAGGGCGATCTGCCATCCAATTCCCTCTTTTTCCACAATGGTTTACATGTGAATACGGTTTTCTTATTAAAAAACGTGACTCTACATGTTAAATACTGATTCCATCTGTGGATTGTCAATATTTAAGCATTATAATTGCCTATCGCTTATTGCTAGTCAGCGCGCAAACGCGAAATGCTTAAACATCTCTGCGTGAAAGTATTAGCAAATTTAATGTCTTTGAGACGTAGTTAAGATTAATGAAAAGAAATGCTGTGCCCGTATAGAGGAGAAAAAATGCAGAAAGCAAACAAAAAAGAGACACTTGAACTCTATAGAGATCATAATACGCAGATGTTCCTAAGCAAATTTCTAAGTGGCGAAATCAAAACGCTTGAACCCGTCTACGATCAGCAAACTGGTTATCGTTATCCAGCAGTAGAAGCCATAGTTAGCGATGCTTCACAGGTGGAACCTTTCTTAAGCAAACTTTACGGTGCCGGAGTCTTGGAAAAGAAACTCTACGACAAAATTATTTTTTGTCCAAAATGCGGTTCTGCAAATGTCTCTTTTCATTATTGTTGTCCTTTCTGCAAATCTTTTGATATTCAAAAGAGTTCGCTGATTGAGCATGTTAAATGTGGATACATGGATATAGAGACGAACTTCCGCGAAGGAGACAAGTACGTCTGCCCGAAATGTCACGAGGAACTGAGAAAAATTGATGTTGATTACAGAAAAGCTGGAGTTTGGTGCAAATGCGGAGACTGCAACAAAAGCTTCGACATACCTGTGCCTGAGCATTTCTGCAGAAGCTGCCATGCGAATTCCACTTTTGAAGATGCTCTTATAAAAGACGTTTATTCCTACACTTTGCAGGAGAGTGCTAGAGAAGAATTCTCTTTAAGCTGGTTTTTAGTCGCCCCCATACGGGATTTTCTCATAGAAGAAGGGCTAACGGTTGAAAGCCCTGCTTTTCTTAAAGGCAAATCTGGAGCCAATCATTCCTTTGATATCGTTGCCTACAAAGGAGCTGAATCACAGAAAGTGATAGTGGTTGATTTGGCAAAGTCGACAGAAAATACTGTGTCTGAACAGCCAGTCATTGCTCTATTCGCAAAAATATTCGATGTCTCTCCAGACAAAGCTTACTTAATCGCTATTCCAAAGCTTAACGAGAATGGAAAGAAAATGGCAGAACTATACAATATACAAGCGATAGAAGCTAAAAACCAGAAAGAAGCGATAAAAGCATTCAAAGAAAAACTCAAAGCAAACTAGCCTTCTGAGAAAACAGCTATGTTGCCCCTCTCAGTAACGGCTTTAATCATAAATGATTCATTCGGAAAGTTTATGTCGCCAAAAAGGGTTGAGGTAACGTCTCCAGAATTGATGAACACGTTAATTTCGTATCTTTGATGGCTTGTTGCGTCATTTACCCACAAAGAGGTCAAATGAACAGTTGAAGATCCTTTATTCTCAAAAGTAACGTTTGTTCCGCCAGCCATGGTAACTCTGGTCGCCCAAAGGTCGATGTCAACAACGGTTTGGCTACTGTCAGGTCCTTCATCAACCAGCTTAACTTTCAATGTGCCATTGCTAGCTACATAACTCCGCCACTGGTCAGTGAGATCAACCGAGTAGCAGCTCCAGTCTGTTGATGGCGTATTTCCTGAAGTGGAGTTAAAGCCGTCATCGCTGTAAGCGGCTGATGTCCAGTTGTATGCTCTTAGATACCACTTCTCATTTGTGTCATTCGCCTTGTACCTAATTTGAACTTCAACGTTTGTGATTCGAGTTAAAGGAAAAGTCTCCGTATCTATTGAGAAAGTGCCTTCGACCGCGAGCCTATTCGTGTTTTGGCTTTCTTCCGAACCGAGAGAGGTGGAAGGTTCAGCAGAGACAATGTAACGTACTGTAATATCATCAAAAAATACTGTGTCAGTTGTTCTTGAGCCTGCGAACCCAACCTCACCGTAGTCTCTGGCGGCGCCGCTCCCAAATGTGCCATCAACGGTCCACGCGCTGGGCTCAGCTGTTCCGACAGGCCAAACCTTTATCTGGCCTAGACCTGTGGCTGGGTTGATCACTCTGAACCTCATATTATACCAGACGTTTAACAACCAACTGTATGTTCCATGTGTTCCCCATGAACGGAGGTCGTTAAGCAAATCCAAGCTGTTTCTGTCGTTATGGAACAGACTGCAGTATCCGCTTCCTCTCGAAGGGGACATATCCATACAGCAGGAAAGTCCCATTCTGCTTAAGTCGCCGCCTGCAAAGGTAATTACTTTGATTTTTGCGAACATGTCGACGGGGTTTGTGATATTGCCAAGTGCGGTGATTATGAGTTTGTTTGGGTCTCCCGCGGATCCCAAATTTTTAAGCGTGCCATTTTCGATTGACCACGTGCCCCCTCCGGTTTTAGTTCCGTAAGAAGGCTCTGTCGTGATGTCTGGATTATTAGTTCTGTCGAAGCCGTCAAACCACAAGTACACATTGCTTTTGTTTGCTGGCGGACTTCCAGCACTTGGATTTCCATAATAGACGTAGTAATTGCTGTCAATTCCGTTAGCGTTGATCGTTGTTTGGGTTTTAAACCAGACTTTGGTTGAATTAGTGTTGATGTCTATGACTTCTCGATCTATTTCGATCCAAGTGCTGCCCAGTTTGTAGGTGACTCTCAGGTCATCCCCGTTCGTCAGCATCTTGCCCGCTAGGCATAGCGAAGCAGTGTCAATCGTCACGCTAACAGAATATCCCGTCTCGAGTGGTGAAGCTAAATTGTTTACGATGGTTATCTGTCTTTTGTAAAGGTAGTTTGCGCTCCACCAATCGAGGCCTTCTATGAAACTCTCGGATTGATTGTCGATTGTTTGTGTATCCGTGTAGATGCCGTTTATCCTGCTGCCGAATGTTAAGGTGAACTCGCGCTGGGCTGTGAACCAGGATGATGAGCTATCAAGGCGCGTAACATTGGCGATTTTCACGTCTTCCTGAATTCTTTCCAAGTCGAACTGGTTCATCTGGTAACTCCAGAGGACTACGTTGCCAACTATAATGACCACCAGAACTAGGCTTAACATCACGACTATTACGGTGCTTATGCCTCGCTTACCGCGTTTAAGGCGCCTTGTAATAGCTTGCAACATGAGTTCCCCTGTTCGTGACAACATCTACGTAGTAGAGGTCTCCAGAATTCCAACTGTAAACGATACTAAGCCAGTCGTGTTCATTCAGTTCCAAACGGAAAGGCGAGTTGAAAGGTTGGCTTGTGTGATTAATGTAAACGCCAGAAACGCGGATAGCCACTTTCCCTATATTATGCATGTAAACATCCACCGTGCGGGTTGCACTGTTGAACCACACGTCTTCGACTATGACGCGTTCGCTCATATTCTCCCTGAGGTTAGTCGTTATAACGTACGTAGCAGAAGTGGCAATGGCCATAGCTGCCACCGCTACGACGGTAAGCAAGAGACTGCTGAGAATTGGCGTAATAGCCCGCTTATCACGCAAAAATCTCTTAATTATGGGTTTCACTTTTTTCTCGCCTCACATGAAGAATTTTAGAGCTACGTAGCCTAACAGCATCATAATCAAGCTATGCTTTAATCCAGCGCTTATCGAGCCTTCACCCATTTTTCCAGCAACGAGCCCGCCGAAGAAGCCTTGAATAAGTGTCAAGTGGAGGAAGGTTCGTTGCAAGTCTGTGGGCGACATTGTTGGCATTGAAAATAAAGACACGCCTTCTACGCTTGTGAAGAACGTTTTGAAAAGGAGCACTATCGTGAACAGGAACACAAAGAGGGCCACGTAGATTATGGCGATGTAAGGTCTTGTCTGCGTTTTGCGTTCCTTTTCGAGCAGGAGGGTTGTTTGTATGAACTTGCCCAGTGGATCGAAGACTTTTTCCACATGGCCTCCCGAACGGCTGGCTTCGATTATCATGGGCACGGTTCTCTGCGTTAACACGGTGCCGACGCGTCTTCCAAAAGCTAAAAGCGCCTCTTCGAAGCTGGACCCCCAAGAAATTTGTATCGTCATCTTTTTCAGTTCAGGAGTCAGTGGGCCGTAATCTCTTTTTGCTGCTTCTTCTAAGGCTAGGGGCAAAGTCATGCCCACCTCTTGGGCTTGCACTATGCTTCTGAAAAGGTCAGGCAAGTGTTCGTCTACGGCTTTTCTCCATCTATAATCAATGTAGTCTAGAATCGCTATTGGCGAGATTGTTGCGAGAAGACCAAAGAACACAAAATCGTCCAAGGCTGCACCGACACCCACAGTGAAGTAGCCGAAGAGGACTATGCCCAGGGCTATCACGATTGAGACTGCGATTGCGATTTTTTTAGTTTTTTTCTCTATCTTTGGCATTTTTCCCTACCATTTTGGTGATGTTGAATCCAAGATTATTAGGAATATTATGGCACAGACTGGAATCCCAATGTAAGTCAGGAGACTCAACAGGAGATCGGAACTGAATCCGCCTAAGCTACCTCCGCCCAGCATCGACATAACCGAGAGCATTATGATCAGAAGCAACGGACCAGTCAAAAGCAATGCCACATAAACCTCTGACAGGACTGACAGGCTGTCCGCGTATTTTTTGAGAGCCAGCCTTTTCAGTTTCATATGCGTCTTGAACTTTTCACGCAGAAAAGCTCCCAAATTGCCGCCTGTGTGAATTGTGGAGATCATCCCCTCTACGGTGTCGCGCAGTTGCTTGGAAGGCGTTCGACTTGAAGCTTTTTCTAAGGCGGAAATAACATCCAAACCGAACAGGTTGACGTTCTTGATTACCTCTCTGGCTTCGCTAGAGGCAGCCAAAGGCGCATTCAAAGTTGAGAGGGAATAGAAAATCTTTTCAGGAGAAACCCCTGCGCTCGCAAGAATAGCCATATAACCCGTCGTAAAGGGCAATTCGTCATCCAATTCTCGCTTATGCTTATCCGCTCGATAGACTGGGTACAGGTAAAAGCCAAAGATGGAAATCGCCCACGTGAACAAGGCGGCGCCGACGCCGAACAAGAGCACTAATCCAAGAGGCACGTTGAAAATAAAGAATAGCAACAGCGTTGTCACAATTGCAACTGGCAAAGTGATTAGGAAAGAGGTAAGGATTGTTAAGCTCACGTAGGCTTTGAAATTAACTTTTAAGCCTGATTTTTGCAGGTCTTGGTCTAAATCCTTGAAAAGAGGCAGAAAACGTGCACTTTTGTCGCCCATTAGCTGATAAGCTATGGCTAGAGGTTTTTCAAGATCCGTTTTAGATTCTTTCGTGGGCACTTCTGGCTTTTGCTTTGAAAACTTTACAGAAAACTTTCGGAGTCTTGTTTCCAAATGTCTCTTGGAGGCCTTGAGCTTTTCGGCGAGCTGATTTCTCATTTCAACCCCACTCTGACCTTTTGGAAGACACGGCTCGGATTAATGTAGTATTCTCGGATGACTTGGGCTACGTCACCGTGGCGGCGAATACCCTGTTGCACCATCCACTCCAAAACAGTCTTCCTATACTTCAATTCACGTTCTATGTCCTCTTCCATTAGACCCATTTTCTTCATGTGCTTCTCTAAAAGAGCGCTATGACCAAAAAAAGTAAATTTGTCGAATTTGGGGTTCCTGCGAAACACCTCTTCAGTCAGAATTTCCTTTGTTTTTGTTTCAAATTCCTTGACTTCAGCTGCGACTTTTACGCGTCTGGCGGGTTTTCCATTAACCTCGGTTCGCTCCATAACCAAGATTACGTTAGTCATGGCGATGAGCGGTTTCGGAATGTTCATGGGTTCAGATTCCAGCCTGTTTATGACGGCTTCGACGGATTCAGCATGAATCGTGCACATTCCCAGATGACCCGTGGCCATTGCTTGGAATAACGTGTAAGCTTCTTCGCCTCGAACTTCGCCCACGATAATGTAGTCAGGTCTTTGCCTTACCGCGGCTTTTAGGAGGTCAAAGAGGGTTATGGTGCCGCTCTGTCTCTCATCGCCTTTGAAGCCTAACCTTACGACCGAGGGTATCCAGTTTTCGTGGGGAAGATTAATCTCCTGAGTGTCTTCAACGCTTACGATTTTCATTTCGGGCCTTATAAACATGGACAGGCAGTTCAGTGTGGTTGTTTTTCCACTGGCTACGCCTCCCGTCACCATTACTGACGCTCGGTTTTCTATGAGGTACCACAGGTATGCGGCCATTTCTGAGGAAATCGTGTTGAAAGCTATTAGGTCTGAGATGGTTAAGGGGTCGGCTTTGAAGCGTCTGATGGTGAAGGTTGAGCCTCTTTTAGTGATCTCGCTGCCATAGGTTAATTGTATGCGGCTTCCTTCTGGAAGTGACGCGTCAAGAATGGGAGAGGCTATAGAAATGTTTTTTCCAGCGAGATAGGCGAGGCGGATTACGAAGGAGTCCAATTCCGCCGCGTCTGTGAACATGATGTTCGTCGGTAAGGATTCGTAAAGTCGATGCCACACGTAGAGGGGGATGTTTACGCCATCTGCGGATATGTCTTCGATTAGGTGATCTTTCATTAAGGGGTCTATTTTTCCGTAGCCTATGAAATCTCTTATTATGTAGTATGTGAGTTTGTCAACTGCTTCTGGGGGAATTTTTATCCGATACTTCTTTACCAACTCTCTGATTTTCTGTTTTAGGTAGTTTTCTGCTTTTTCTTTGTTCTCTATTTCTTTTAGGTTTACGTCTAATTCTTCCATCAAGAAGCTCTTTATTTCGCGGAGATACTTTTCTTGGTCTTGTTGGAGGGTGGGTTCTATGATTTCGTAGCGTGTTTGTTGGGTTTCTTTTTCTTTGACTATTGCGGCGTACACGTATGGCTCTTGCAGGGGATAGACTTCTTGGAAAACAGCTGGTTTTTTTGTCTCGCTGCTTATTACAGCCGCTGTTTCGGGCTGTTCAAGAACGTCCACTGTTTTTGCGTCTTGCTTTTTCTTCGTCGATGTTGTCCCTCCTTAGTTTTAGGATGTCGGGTGATCTTTTCAAGCATATAGTGCGTCGCAAGTCTTAATAAGCTATATGTATGATTAATCTTTACTAAAATTCACACCAAACACCAACCAACGTTAAAATATCAATAATGATCTCTCACACTGAAACCTTACTTCGCTACATTATTGACGCCAACATAATGTTGCCGTCGTTTCTTAAGCACAAGTGCAGCCGCAACAACTGCTGTAATTGCGGCTCCAACTGCTATTGCATAGACGTAATCCATGGATAAGGATACCTCTGTCTTGGGTTCTGGTGAAGGTGAGGGTGGAAGACTTGAGACATTCCAGTAAATGAGTTTGCTGTATCCGTATGTGTTGTTGGGCTCTAATCCGTCATCATAAATTATGTCCAGCTCACTCCCATACTCTTCTAGCAGGGTGCCGACGTTTTTGCTGATGTTATAGGAAAACGCGTCTGCTTCCCATAAGCCCCAAATCTTGTCGTTTGGACCGCGAAAACCGTATCCATAATCCTTTGGAAGCACGTATGCGACTCTATCGCTAATTGGGGCGCTCTTCCTAGGATTATCTTGCACGTACTGCCAGAACTGCTTTAAGGCGTTCAATTGTTCTTGCTCCAAAATTCCTTGAGTATAATCCTCATTTGTATTTAAAATCACAATGTATTTTGCGCCGTTTTCATAGGCTAGCGTCAAATCCGCGTAAAGTTCTTTGCCCGATTCAATATACGGCGGATCAGTATATGTCCATGCAATGATGACTCCCCAATCTTTATTTTGAGCAGTAGCCGCACCTCTACAGAGCGCTATGTTCAATTGTCTGCTATAATTCCAACCAAACTCTGCAAAGAGTGTATCATATCCTGCCTTATAATCAAACCAGTAAAGCGCATAGTCTGAAGTAAACAAAGGATAATTTGTTGAGCTAGTGTAATTTGTCTTGAACCAATTCAAAGTCATATCCATATCATTATTGAATTGGGTTGCTGCATCAGTATAATTATCTGCATCCCAGACCCACCTATACCGTTGAAGATCCAGTTGATGTCCACCAGCTTCATCGAAAGCGTAGAATCCCAAAAAACGGTCTCCCCATCTTGTTTTGGCGCTTTCAAGCCATCCAGTTTGAGGAGGCCATTCACTGTAAATTATGAAAGATAAGCCTTTATCATAGAGGTATTGGCAAGTTTCATCGAGTTTCGCAGGGTTGTGAGTTATTCCTGTGCATCCAATCACGAAAAGATTCGTGTATGAACTGACTTCGTCGATTAGCTTTTTGATTTCTGTAAGGTTTTCGTAAGCCACATCAATGCCTATGAATATGTCTGGCGTCTTCTGTTCCGCGTGTGCGTTAATAAGAGAACTGTAATTTAGGAAAACTTGGGCAATAAGCAACGAAATGAGAAGAATCCCCAGCTGCTTGAGTTTCATTGATGCTGCAAATGTAATCAATAACTAATAAGAGTTTTTCAAAATCGATTCAACTTATCAAAAACCAACATTTTCGGAAACCATTTACGGACTCTTTCTTCAACGTGCACGTTTCAATCTGGCACGCGTAAATGATTGTCTTGCAGTTTAGAGAACGAACTCTCACAGAAACTGGCTTAAAGTGGGCACATGCACGTACAGGCGAACATAAATCGACACCACCAAAACTCCAATGGTTATCGCCAATAGAGCAAAATCGCCTCGGTGAAGCTTCAGCGCGTACAAGTTGGTGCGTTTCTTGGTGGCGCCCCAAGCTCGGGATTCCATGGCTTCAGCCAGTTCGAGGCTTCGGCGAATGGCACTTACTATAAGCGGTATGAGCACTGGAACGTAGTTCCTTATTCTCTTCAGAAAGTTGCCTTTCTCCAACTCTAATCCTCTGGCTTTTTGGGCGTCCATTATTGTTTGGGCTTCTTCTGCCAAAACGGGGACAAAACGCACGGCAGTTGTAAAGGCAAAAGAGAATTCGTAGGGCACGCGAGTCTGCTCCAACGCCAAGCCCAGATGATCGGGAGAAGTCGTTAAAAAGAAAACGGAGAAAGATTCAACGAGCACTACAAAACGTAAGGTCATGGCAGCCGCGTATTCAACGTTAGCCGCTAGAACCACGTATCCCGCGCCAATAAACGAAAAAATGAAGTTAGTAAAAAATATAATCGCCGCCAAAAAGACTGCTCCGCGGAGAGAACGAAGCCATTCTCTTTGAACACCCGCCAACAAAACAAAGGGAATCTGCATCAAGAAGAGGGCGATTAAGGGCAAGAGTTCGCCGAAAATTATCGCTACCACGAACACTGCGCAAACATAGATGAATTTCATTCTGGGGTCTAAATTATGAATGGGCGAGTAGACTTTTCGAAATTTTAAGCCGTCAAAAACGCTCATTTTCGCCTTTTCTCCATGTTCTAAGCAGCATGTCCTCTGCTTCGTAAATGTCAATGATGTTCTTCGGAAGCCCCAATGGTGTCAGTTGTTTGAAGATTTGGGCTATTTGTGGCAGAACAATGGATGACTGGGCTAGGGCTTCCAGATTTGTGAGGATCTCTTTCCCTTCGCCATCAGCGACGATTTTCCCTTCCTTCATCAGCACGACTCTAGGGTTGCATTCAGCCACAAACTCTACATCATGGGTGACTATGACGACTGTTTTTCGTTGAGTCTGCATTTGGACAATAAACTGGCGCAGTTTCTCTTTTTGCTGATAGTCTTGACCTATTGTTGGTTCATCCAATATTAGTATTTGTGGATCCCATGCTAGGACAGAAGCTAAGGCTACGCGTTTTCTCTCGCCACCGCTAAGCATGAAAGGCGAGGTTTTCCTGTACTGCGTTAACCCTAAAAGGTTCAAAGCCCAAGTGACCCGCTTCTGTATGGCTTCCTCTTCAAATCCGAAATTTTTCAGTGCAAAGGCTATCTCTTCTTCGACGGTTTCGCTGAAAAGCTGATGATCAGGATTTTGAAAAACGAAACCCACGGTTCTCGCTAAGGCTGCAACGCTTGTTTTTGTGGTTTCCACTCCGTCGACGCGAATCGCCCCTTTTGAAGGTTTTAGCAGTCCATTGAAGTGTTTGACTAGCGTTGTTTTTCCCGCGCCGTTTTGTCCCATTATGGCTATGAATTCGCCGTTCTTGATGACTAATGAGACGTTTTTTATGGCTTCCACGCCGTTAGGATAGGTGAAATTAACCTCTTCAACTTCGATCATCGGGTTTTAAAGCCTCCAGTAGCATTGTGGTTATTTCGTCCGAAGACAGCGGGGTAACATTGCTCAGGGTCATTCCGTCTCTTTTGAGCATCTGGTAGAGAAGCGTCGCCTTGGGGATTCCAACGCCGATGAGGCGGGCTTCTTCGGTGCTTAAGACTTCGCGGGTTTCTCCGTCGAAACAGACTTTTCCTTCGTCCATGATTATTATGTGGTTAGCGTACTTTGCGGTTAAATCCAGCCTGTGCTCTACGAGCACGACGGTTATTCCGAGTTTCTTGTTAAGCTCGTGAATTACTTCGAATATTTTCTCTGCGCTTAGCGGGTCAAGGAAGGATGTCGGCTCATCCAGAACTATTATTTCAGGCTGCATAGCGAGGACAGCCGCTATCGCGACGCGTTGTTGTTGGCCTCCTGAGACTTCGTAAGGCGACCTTTCCCGCAGGTCGTAAATACCCGTGAGGTTCAGCGCCCAATCCACTCTTCTCCGCATTTCTTCTCTGGGGAAGCCTAGGTTTTCCAGCCCGAAGGCCACGTCCTTCTCGATGGATAGAGCGAAAAGTTGGTTTTCTGGGTTTTGAAAAACCAAGCCCACGTGTTTTGCCATTTCGTACGTCGGGTGTTTGGTTGCGTCCATCTCAGCTACGGTGATTTCGCCTTTTAGTTCGCCTTGGTAAAAATGGGGGATCAGCCCGTTGAAGCATCGGCACAGAGTTGTCTTTCCACATCCGCTTGGGCCTGTGATTAGAACGAATTCTCCCTTTTCCACTTTTATGGAAACATCGCTGATTGACGGTTTTGTTCCGCCTGGATAAGTGTATGTGAGGTTTTTTGTTTCTATTACGACCATGCTTGTTGTGCCTGCCTAGGTTAAGCGCGCTGTTTGCCCATTTAAGAGTAACTACTCATTAATGGTTAGATAGTTTTTCCTTTAACAGCCGCAAACAACGTTTAAGTCCTGTTTCTATATCCCCTGTGCCGTTCACTCCCGCGGCAGTGGCGTGTCCACCGCCCATCCCTTGGAGGTACTCGCCTAAGGGTTTGGCGATGTCTCTTCCTAAGTGTATACCAGTTTTTGCGTTAAATTCGCGAGTGCAGCGTAGACTAATCTCTATGTTCTCGTTTCTTTGTCCAGCCACTGCCGCCATGTGAGCGCCCAAGTCGATTAACGCTCTTGCCGCAGAGGCTTGGTATGCACTGACATGAGAGAAGGCGATTATCCACTCCCCGATTTTCAGCAGTTTGGCTCTTCGGCACGCCTTCATTCTCGCCACTCGCTCAGAAAAGTCCATGGGCAAAGCAAGCATGGACAATGCTTCTTGGGCGTTTACGCCTATGCCACAAAGCTCCGCGATGGTTTTAAATGTTGAGGAGTTGGCTAAAACAAAGTGGCGCGTGTCGAAGGCTATGCCCAAAAACAAAGCTTTAGCCTCATTTAAGCCTGGCTTTGTGTTGAGTTGTTTAAAGAAGTTGTAAACTATTTCGCAGGTGGATGAGGCTTCCTCGTTGGTTACACAGAGCTTTGCTATGTGCTCTGTTTCCGGATGGGCTGCGTGATGGTCAATCACAATTATCGGTACCGCAGATTTTGCCACTCTTTCAGCCAATCCACCCAGTTGTTGGATTGTGTTGGTGTCCAGCAGAACTATAACCTGTGTTTTCTCCACATTCGGCTTCATGTTCACGGTTATGGGAATATATTCCAGAAGGTGTTTTGAAAGTCTGCTAATTCCCTGTCCAGCTCCAATTTCCACAGTCACATCTGGCCTAAGCTTCTTTAATAAACCCTGAAAGGCGTAAGCTGAGCATATGGCGTCGGGGTCTGAGTTATGGTGGCATAACAAGAGAACGAAATTGGCTCGCGTTTCGTCTAGAAGTTTGATGATTTCTGTGAATGTCATATTAATTTTCTCAGGTAATTTTCACTAGCTTTTAACGCTTCTTTAACTGCTTCGCCTACAAGCTTTTCCGAGTCAAAGTCTTTCATTTGTGGTGATAACGCCATATCTATCTCAACCGTTAAGTTCACGGGTTTTGCACCGTTGGCTTCCACGCTTATGTTCAATCTCTCCACCATTTTAGAGGAAACCTTCGAGAGAACATGTTTTCTGGCGGTGCTCTCCGCAATTGCGCATAACGCCTCAATCTGCTCGGCTGTTAACTCGGGTATCCCCAACTCTTCCACGAGTTTCACCTAACAGGGCTATGGCGAAGGAGGTGAAACTGGGCTGAGGTCTGCTTGAAGTTTTGTTTGGACCTCTTTCACTTGGCTACGCAGTCGCTCCTCTTGTCTCGCCAAAACTGTGCTTCGCGTGGCCAGCAGTTCTTTTCGTTCAACCAACTCTTCGGTTACTTTGGCTTTTTCCGCTTTCACCAAAAGCGAACCGATTGCCTTGTAAATCACGGCGTCATCAGCCGTCTTCTGTAACTCGGTTATGGTCTGCTCGACTTCAGTTTGCTCCAATTCCACCTGCTGCTTCTGCGCCAAGACCGACTGCAGCGTCTGCTGCAGCTGCTGAAGTCTCAGTAATCGTTCTTGAACTTGAGGCGGTAACTTTGAAATTTCATCACTCACTTTACTGTTCCTTCCGTCTGCACAGCAATAAGCACAGCCCTTAAATAAGCATTATCCAACACTCAGCAAAAAGTCAAACTCATCTTTGGCATGCTCCCTCGGGGTTTGTGGTGGCTTAGGTTAGAGCCCACGTTTTGAACTACTTCACTATTAAATTTTAGTCATTTTCAGAAAAGAATGGGGAAAACTAAGCTTCTTGTTCATTCATGGCGCGTATAGGGTCATGACAATATCAGTGCCCACCATTCCTTCGGTTCCTGGTCCAGCGTAATTCGATGATGGAGACATGAAAGTCAAAAATGCATCGCGAACATTCCCTTCAAACGTTGACTTGTAGCCAGAGGGTAAGTCAAAAGCAAGGCTAAGGTGTTTGGAATTACCGTATCCTTCGAACACTATGCATGAAGGAGGTAGGCTGTTCGGCTTTGGGGGAAGCGGTATGGGCACGGTCCAACCAGCGAAAAGAGTGTTGCCGCGTTTATACAACTCCAGCTCGTCCGGTTTGACGATTATAACATTTTGCGCGGCAGGGGTGCCTGCGAACAGCGCTTTCCAAACAAGCATTACACTTGGATGAGGGTTGGTATCCACAACAGCCACTGGCACGAAGGCATCACCTGTCGGCGCCTTAACTCTTAAGTAGACTGTCATGCTGACGCTGGGTCCAAATGTAGATTGTTTTTCCACGCGAGTGACCTCAATTGTCACATCAGGCATGTTAAGGTGACTTGGTGGGTGGATTATAGCCCTTGCATTGAGACTGCCGTGCATGCTTGTTAGTCTCCTTCCAGAAATCTTTGCTGTGTCAATTGGTTGGGGAGGGGTGAGCGTTGGCGCAGGGGAGCTAAGTATTGTTTCCAGCGTTGTGGCTGATGGAGCGGAAGCACTCTTCCAAATGTCGTCCAGCATTATTCTGGTTTTTTCCACGTATTCAAGATCGTCTGTGTAGAAGGTGTTCTCAAAATATGGCGTTGCCTCCAGTTTTTCTCGTTCTGGCGGAGGTGTCTTGAACTGGAATAGGTGTTTTCCATCGATTATAGCTGTTCCCAAGTAGCTTATTGGCACATGTCTAACTTCGCTGTATTCTGATAGTTGCTTTGCGGCTTCTAGGTTCTCACTCATTATGGGTGCCATGATTTTGATTGCAACGCCCTTTTTGGTCCATTCTTTTAGGAGCTGTATGTCTCTCCATGTTCTTATGAGACCTTTTGAAGAGGTCATGATAACGATTCCTTTTTTAGCTGAGTTTGTGATCTCATCGTACTTTTTTTGGGCTGTTTGCTCGTCGCTGATGATATAGGTTTTTGGTGCTGGTTTGCCAGTTGCGATTTCAGCAATTTTCTTGTGAATATCCGTGGCGTTGTACCATAAATCTTCGAATACCGCCGTGAAGGCGTGGACTAGTGCTTTGCAGTTTGTCCAGAGGCAGGCGTTGTCTTGTTCTGTCGTCAGCGTTTCCATTTTGGATGTGATGAAGAACATGGCTTCTTCTTCGTCTCTTATCACCATCCGGGGGAACAATCTTAAGCCAAGGTCAGGAGTTCTTCCTTCAAAACGTATTTTGGCTTTTGTTATTTCTTTGAGAAGATTTTTCATGGCGTCAACATTCTGCTCGGACAATTCCGTGAGAAACCTGAATTGAATCTTAGATTTTGAAGGATGTTCGGAGCCTACGTCGAAAAGGCCGAATTGGTCAGCGCGCATTAAGCTTGGAACCGTTGATATGGCTGATAGCTTGTTTTTGGTTTCTTGTATCATCTGCTGGATTTTTGAGTAGATGACGTTTCTGCCCTCGATAACCGTGAATCTAGCTGAAGCGTCGGTCTCTTTGACGGCAATAGACTGAAAGAACGAAAGAATCTCATCCTTGTTCTGCTTTATCTCTTCTGCTTCTTCCATCTTTGCTTTTACAAATAAGTCCAGAACCTTCTCAAACGGCAAGGCTGAGAACCGCGCGGGATGTTCCAGCGTGGCCGTCACGATGCCTTTGCTTTGCAGTTTCTTGAGGCTGCGGTAAAGCTGCTCCTTGTTCATTCTAAGTGATTTAGCTATGTCTATTGCTTTTTGGAGACCCTTTTTTGCGAGGAAAATATAGACTTTGGCGTCCATTTCAGTAAGTCCGAGACTCAGAAGCGCCTTGAGCACTCGTTCTTGGCTCATTTCCTTTCATATCCTTTTGTGTTCCACCAGATTACTCTGAGTGGTCACATACTTTTGACACTAACTAGAACATATGAGGTGCATGTTAAATAGTTTATTCCGTTCGCAAAAAAGGAGAAGAAAAAATGAAGAAAAAGACAATTCTCGGAACTCTTCTGGCATTATCAATAGCAGCCACGATTACAATTGCCGCAGTCATTCCAGCATTAGCCAGTAAACCGCAAAGCAACCCCGGTTCGGTCGCTTATTCTAACGAAGGCTGGGTATGTGTTCAGCTGCCGCCACCTGGAGGAGCAATGGCAGGTCACCCTACTAACCTAAAGTTCTGGGTTCATGACTATCAAAAGCGGTCCGGCGGGGCAGATGTACTAGAAATCATCATCTGGGTTTCCGCGTTAAACGGCTACATCACTATAGCTTCAATCGCCGACCAAGTCCTACCTCCAGAAGTTAAGGCGTCGTATAACGGCACGCCTGTCTACTTGGAAATTAACGGTGTAGTAATTCGGAACAATCTCAAAACAGTCGCGGATAAGGAACTTGATGTGTGGATGGAGTGCGCTCGCGGGCACGACGACGTTCTCAAAGCCAACCTGACAGTGCCAGTGGGACCATTAGACTTTACAGGACTCCCACTCATCTTCGGCTCAACCTTCACCGTTCCAGCCATGACTCTAACGTTCAGCGGAATAGCTGAAGGCTCCCGTCAAACAACAACCGCCAATCTACCTGGCTTCACATGGACACAGAAATCCACGCGGGTGCCTGCTTTTGTAATAGTAGATATCCCTGCATGGCTCAATGGAATCCCTGGCATCTCTGGCAAACAGACAGTCGTTGGAGACATAAACGAGAACGCCGTCACGTCCATTACTCCACTATCTTAAGCAAACGAAATGCCCTCTAACCCTATCCCCTCTTTTTTTCAGTTCTCTCGCTCAGAGGCATGATTAGATGAGTCAAGAATGGGTAATCAGAACACTCGTAGGCCTCGGACTAAAACGGACAGACGCAAAGGTCTACCTCTTCCTCGCAAAAACAGGACCACAAAAAGCAAGAGACATAACCAACGCGCTGAAAATGAACAAGCAACAGCTCTACCGAAGCCTAAAAAGCCTGCGGAGCAAAGGAATCGCAAGCGCCACCACAGAACATCCCGCTCGCTTCTCGGTAATACCGCTTGAAAAAGTCCTAGACCTCTTCGTAAAAGCCAAGATGGAGGAAGCACAAAGCATAGAGCAAAACAAGGACGAACTTCTTTTCATTTGGCAATCCATGACCACAGCCGATTCCATAAGCAGTTAAGGACAGTGAGGAAAAACGTTACCCAACAACCAAACCCAAGTTCACCCTAAAACTCAACTTAAACTTCAGCCTTTATATAAGGGGGCTATAGTCTTTTCCGAGCAGCTATTCACTAAGCCTTCCAACTAAGTCAAACACAAGTTCAACCTATTTATAGAGGGGGTATAGACAAAAAATCGCACAATCGTTCTTGAACTTGAGGCGGTAACCTTGAAATTTCATCACTCACTTTACAGTCCTTCCGTCTGCACAGCAATGAGCACAGCCCTTAATTAAGCATTATCCAAACCAAACACATGCTTCACGCAAAAGTTCAATCTATATAAAAAGGAGGGGGTAGCTACTCAGAGCGCTTAAGAACAGGCGCAAAGCGGCATTCTCAGAATCTTGAAAAGAATCAAGCGTGTTCGAGTACTTCTAGCACGTTCATCGTTGAGCCTATCCATCTCAGATAAGCGTTCAACGTCGCACGCAAAGCCACCGTATCGTCAGCCTCAACCTTCATGACCAAAAAAGTTCCCTCTCTCTCCAAAATTGCCTTGGCACGCCTGTTGACAGGCGCATAGGCTTCTGGCGCCAAAGCATTAAACAATGCTGCCAAATGCTTTTCTGAAGAAAACCGCAAACGGACAGTAGCCTTTGCCTTCATCAGGTTCACTTCCCTAACTGAATGAGAGATTCTGCTTTTAAAATGCGTTGTAGCTTAAATTAACAAAAAAGTTAAAGGAAAAAGGGATTATTCGCTTTCTTCTTCTGCAACAGTTGCTGTTTCTTCTATGGGTGCGCCTTTAGCTGCGCGCTTGGCTACGACGCCGAGCTTTGTGACCGGTGTGTATGCTCCACCCGCAAACGTGAAATCGCACTTTCTGCATTTCCAGACGCCTACGCTTTCGCGTTTAACCCTTACGAAGCCGCATTGTGGGCATCTATGGGGTTTCT
>Ga0315282_10001750_pt1 | contig 40532 bp, 53 predicted proteins | sample YL17G07_20_MG_FD_203693 | JGI IMG/M metagenome (GOLD analysis project Ga0315282, IMG submission 203693) | Sediment microbial communities from Yellowstone Lake, YNP, Wyoming, USA - YL17G07_20 | ecosystem: Environmental > Aquatic > Freshwater > Lake > Sediment | place: USA: Wyoming | collected...
CATGCCCCTGCCCGCCGCCCGAGCCCGGCGGCAGCACCCATTTCATGACAGAACCCGTTGCCGCCAACAGGAGCAGGTTCACAAAGCCGACCAAGTCCACGATGAAATTCAACGTCATGCGTCTCATGGCCATGCTCCATAGTTTCAGTGTCTGCGTTTCACATGCAGATGGGTGAGACTGACCATTCGTAATGAATCACCCCAGATCTTGACAAGGATTTCCCACTTGACTTCGTAAATCATACTCCTGTATGCTGCACGTCGTACAATATAGCATGCTGCACCCGATCTCAACGGTCATCTTGAATTGAAATCGCGTGTTCGTCATGTTGCATTCGGTAGGCGTACGGCAGATGCTGTGCTCAGGGGGTAGAGTGTGAAGCAAGCTAAGCCCATCATTGCGACGGCTGTCATGCTATGCGTGGCGTTGGCGAACGCCGGCGTCTTGCACGCAGCGCACATGCACCAGCATAGCACCAGTCGCAGCGCCTCCGGCGGTTCTCAGCCTGGCGGCAGCCGCCATGACCCCAGCACGTGTCCTTTCTGTATCCAATTTGCGTCCGGTAACAAGGCGGTTTCGCCCGACTTCGGCGGGCCTGTCAGTTTTACCATCGGCCCGGCCCAGGACGTGGTTTCCTTCCAGACGTTCCTTCTGCCGAGTGTGTCCCTCCCATCCTCACCCGCCCGCGCCCCGCCGTCCATCTGCCTGTAGGTTCGAATCGTAGCCAGCCGGCGGAGTTGTGCATCGCACACCAATCCCTGTCGGCAAGACCAGCAGAACGCTTTCCAATGAATGTGTGGAGGCAGACACATGCAGATACGAGCGTTTGGGTGCAGCCCTTGCTTGGCGACCATCTTGTTCCTTGCATGCGCCGGCTTGGCGGGGCAAACGAACGCGGTCGGCGATGAACAGCAGTTCCTGCGGGAGCAGATCGCCCGGCTTCAACGTGAAATCAAAGACGCCAATGACAGACACGCGGCGGAACTGGAGAAATTGCAGGAAGAAGTGGAGTCTCTCAAGCTGAAGGTGGCCCAGCCCAATGAAACCGCGGCAACGCCCGAGCGGGATCAGGGCGAGCCGGGGGCGTTGAGCCGGATCGCGCAAAGCTTCAATCCGGACATCTCCGCCATAGGCGACGTCCTTTTTCACGCCGGAAAGAACGAGCAGGGCGAAAACAAGGACCAGTTTAGCTTCAGGGAACTGGAGCTGGCTCTCGGCAGTGCCGTGGACCCCTTTGGGCGGGCGGATTTCTTCGTCGGCATTGAAGAGGAAAACGGCGAGTGGCACCCCAATGTGGAGGAAGGGTATTTTACGTTCGACACGCTGCCGTATGACCTCAAGGCGCGTGCAGGGAAGTTCTTCTCCGCCTTTGGAAGGGCCAATCAGTTCCATACGCATGCCATGCCCTGGGTAGATAAACCCCTGATGATCCGCAACTATTTCGGCGAAGAAGGCATGAGCGAGCCGGGGGCGGAGATGTCGTGGCTCGTGCCCAACCCGTGGGAGAAGTACATCGAGCTGATCTTTCAGGTGCAGAACAACGGCGACGAGCCGAGTTTTGCCGGCGGGCAGTCCCGAGACTTGATGTACGTCGCCCATCTGAAGAATTTCTTCGATCTCGACAGCGACTCGAGTCTGGAAGTCGGCGGCAGTCTCGCCACCGGCGCCAACGCCGCTACCGGCGGGGGGCACCAGACGAACCTGGAAGGAGTGGATCTCACCTACAAGTGGCGGCCTGCCCAGCAGGGGCTTTACAGGTCGCTGACCTGGATGAACGAGCTTCTGCTCAGCCAGAAGGACGAGGGGGCCGAGGATACGGTCGATTCCCGCGGGTTGTATAGCTCGCTGGAATACCAGTTCAGCAGGCGATGGAGTGCCTTTGGGCGATACGACTATTCCCAATTCCCGGATGATAACGACTCGCACGAGAATGCCTATACCGGTGGTCTGACGTTCGCCCAGAGCGAGTTCTGCTTCTGGCGGACTCAGTTCACCCACACTGAAGGAGACGGAGTCTCCGTACCGGGCAGCCGGGATGAGTTCTTCCTGCAGTTGGACTTCGGGATCGGGCCGCACCGGGCCCACCAGTATTGATAGGAGACACGAATCATGAGTGCGAATTTCATAAGCGGATTCAGTCGAAAAGCCTTTTTGTTCGTCCTTGTCCTGGACACTTTTCTTGTCTGCTCATCGCCGCAGTGCCTGGCCAAGGACAAGCTCAACGTCGTCACGACGACCACGAACCTCGCGTCGATTGCCGAGGCGGTCGGAGGGGATCACGTCAATGTCTCCGCCATCTCTACCGGCAGAGAGGACCCGCATTCCATTGCCGCCAAGCCGAGCTACATGCTCAAGGCCAAGAAAGCGGACCTGTGGATTCGCATCGGCCTGGAGCTGGAGATCGGCTATGAAGGACTGATCCTGGAGGGGTCCCGCAATGCGCGAATCCACGTCGGCTCGCCGGGGCATCTGGATGTTTCCGAGGGGATCGCCCCTCTGGAAGTTCCCACCGGGAAGGTCAGCCGCACTATGGGGGATGTCCATCCTCTGGGAAACCCGCACTATTGGCTTGACCCGTCCAACGGCACGATCATCGCCCGAAACATCTGCCGGCGGCTCAAGCAGCTCGATCCGGAGCACGCCGGGGATTACGATCGCAATCTGGCTGCGTTTCTTCTGAACTTAGACAATGCGATGTTCGGCGCCAAACTGGTGGAAGCGGTGGGCGGCGAGAAGCTCTGGAAGATGCAGTCCGATGGCACTCTCGACGGCTTCCTCAAAGACCAGACGCTTTCGCTGGATGGCTGGCTGGCCAAGCTCAAGCCGTTTGAGCATGCCAAGATCGTCACCTATCATCGCAGTTGGCCCTATTTTGCCCGTCGATTCCATCTGGACATCGTCGCGGAGCTGGAACCCAAGCCGGGGATTCCGCCGGGGCCGGCCCACATTCTGGAAGTGATCAATACCATGAAATCCGACAAGGCGGGCCTCATTCTGATGGAACCCTTCTATAACCGTGCCGACGCCGACGCGGTGGCCGAAAAGACTGGGGCGAAAGTAGTCGTGGCTGCTACCTCCGTGAACGGCCAGGAGGGAGCGGACAGTTACATCGCCATGATCGACAATATCGTCACCCGGCTTGGCAGTGCTTTGGGCGAGGTGTCGAAATGAGCAGCGGCTTGTTGGACCTTCTGTTGGTCCCATTTGTGGCGTGCCTGATCCTCACCGGGATCCACTGCTATCTGGGCATTCACATCGTCTCTCGCGGGGTCATTTTCGTGGACCTGTCACTGGCCCAGGTGGCCGCATTGGGAAGTGCCGTCGCGCTGCTGGCCGGGTACGAGCTGAACAGCACGGAAGCGTATCTGATCTCTCTGGGTTTCACCTTCCTTGGCGCCGGGGTCTTCGCCTTGGGGCAGACCCGCGACAAGTCCGTTCCGCAGGAGGCGATCATCGGCATTGTCTACGCCGTCAGCTCCGCCGCCGCGATCCTCGTCCTCGACAAGGCCCCGCACGGCGAAGAGGCGATCAAGGCCATGTTGGTCGGGAGCATTCTCTTTGCGACCTGGCGCCAGATTGCCGAGATATCGATCATCTATCTCGGCGTCGCTGTGTTGCACTTTTTGCTGAGGAAGAAGTTCCTCTTGATCTCCATGAATCCGGACCTGGCCCGGCAGAGCGGCCTGTGGATTCGCTTCTGGGACTTCATTTTCTACATCACGTTCGGATTCGTTGTGACCAGCTCGGTGCATATCGCCGGCGTGCTGCTGGTCTTCAGTTATCTCGTGGTGCCGGCCGTGTGTGCGATGTTCTTTGTCCGGGGCGTGGCTCATCGCCTGTTGATCGGTTGGGGGCTGGGATTTGTCGCGAGCGTCCTGGGGCTGTACGCTTCCGCGAAATGGGATTTCCCCACCGGGGCCTCCGTCGTCACCATGTTCGGCGTCGTGCTGGTCGGTTGTGCGGCAGTGAAAGGTCTGGTCGGTTTGACAACCAGGCTTCCGCAGAAAGCATGAGGCGATCACCCGATGAACAGATTCACATTTGCGGATCCAGCTCTGTCCAGATACGTAGCCACGCTGCCGTCTTCCGCACCATCAAGGAGTTCGTCTCGTTTGATGCCCTCAGGTCAGTGGCTGTGGTGCAGGCGAACAGATGGATGCCGCTACGTTGGGCAGATTGCCGTAGCCAACACCTATTTGGGCTACTCGTCCATCTGCAATGCCCCCGTAGGGCATGGCATTGGGAAAGCCCACCCGAGCGGATGAGTGCATCATGAAGACCCTGTTAACGCTCTTTCACTTAAACGGGGGTGATGTTCATGCTCTGGCCCGAGACATCCTATTGACATCTCGGTCCGTAGTGTGTACGAGTCTCCCTGCCTGGAGTCTTCAGAATCTCTGGAGGAATATCATGAATTGTCGATCCATTCGTCGGCGTCACTTAATTGCCGTGGCTTCTGTGCTCATGTCATGTTTCTTGACGATGAGCGACGTTGCATCAGTCTTCGGGATGAGCATCTCGAAGGGTGGTGAAAGTGAAACGGCGGTCCGACGTTCAACAAAACCACAAACCAGGGCGGACTCACTTGTCGCAGTCACCTCCTCCCTCGGTGTGAACGCAGGTTCAGTGATTGCTGATATCGGAGCAGGAAATGGGCGGGATTCATGGGTGTTCGCCAGAGTTGTTGGGGCCAGCGGGAGGATTTTGGCCGAGGAGATCACGCCCGGCATGGTCGACTCCTTGAAGAAGGAATCCGAGACAAAGGGACTCAAGCATGTCTGCCCGATCCTAGGGCGAACAGACGATCCCTGCCTGCCGCCCGAGTCTGTCGATCTTGCCTACATGAATCACGTCTACCACCACCTCGCCAAGCCCAGAGAAATGCTACGCGGGATCTGGCGCGGTCTGAAGCCGGGCGGCTACCTGGTTGTTATCGATCAACGGCCCGGGACACTGCGCGACTGGGTCCCCAGGCAACTCCGTGAGAAGCAGCATTTCTGGATCGCTGAAACGACCGTCGTTCGTGAGGCGAGGGAGGAGGGATTTGCCTTCGTCCGCTGTGCTGAGGATTACTGGCATTCCGAGGGTGATTTCGTTCTCGTTTTCCGGCGTCCCAAGGAATTGGCCGAGCCGGGGCGCGATCCGGATGCCTTCCTCCCTCTTCCGGTGAGGAAGTGCTCGCAGAACCTGGTCCCGGTAAGCGGCACGTATCAGCACCCGGTCTTTATCGCTCTCGGAGAGGGACGCAAGTTGATACCGTCGATCCTGCGTCAATCCCGCGGGCAGGTGGTGGACATCGTTTTGGAGGAGTGGGCAACGCAGAAAGATGAAAGACCGTCTCCTCCCACGGCCTTTCCGGCGGTTTCCGTTCTCACACAGGATGGCGACCCCAACCTGGGGCCCGAACCGATTGACGTGGTCTTCTTCTTGGACAGCTACCATTTGCTTTTCCATGGAAGAACCTTGCTGAGTAAGCTCCACGAACGGTTGTTGCCCACAGGTTGTGTCTATGTCCTGGACCGACGATCAAACAAACCCCTGTCCCGGCGAGAAGCAAGTCACCGTAGAATGGTCGAGCCCCAGACCGTGGAACAGGAAATGGCTGAAGCGGGTTTTCATCTCTGGTTCCGCGGTCCGCAATGTGCTCCCGACCGTTTTCTGCTCGTGTTTGGCAAGATGCCTGCCACAAGCATCGGACCGGATAATGACCCCTTGATCGGAGGTCCAGAGGTCCGTCAGAGGCCGGGCAGATGGCTCAGGAACAACTACTGGCGATTACGCGGTGTCCGGACTACCGGTGGGAACTGTGTCCCCTTCAAAGTCCAGAGCCCGAGAACGCCGCAAGACATCATTCCCAGCCGCTCGTCAGAGACCCAGATCTGGGAGATCACAGGAGAGGGGCTTACCCTGCGTTTCGAGAAACGCGGCACCAAGTATGCACTGAGCGACTGTCAATCGGCCCATTAGCAGAAATGAGAATCATGATCCTGAATGCACGCACGATTTCTCTGTTGGCGCTTGACCCGACGTCTGTATGTCCGTAAGATCCCAGGTGTGTTCCTGAGTCGTGATGTTTGCCTGGATGGGTGAGCGACTGTTATGTATTCGTTTGCACATAAGCGAAAGAATGCAGACCAAGCCCTCGTAGTAGGCATCACCTTGGCCTATGCGGTGATCACGTGGGCGGTCCCATTCCTTCACAGTCATGACTGTCCGGCAGCGCACGGGGCCACACAAACGCCTTGCCATTCCGATAGTTCATGTCCTGCCTGTAGGTACCTGGCTGGTTCGAATTCGACAGAAGTACACTGTGATTCAAGTCCGGTGCTGAAGGAATCCCAAATCCCGCCTGAATCCACTTGCGATTCACTGGTTGTTATCACGTCCCTCTGTGAAGGCTCAATCCTCCTTCGGGGTCCCCCAGCCGCTCCCCTTTCATGATCGTTTCTTCCGATGGGTTGACAGGCGATCTTCGCCGGTGAGGCATTCCGCTGCCACCGCCGAAAAGCGGTCTGATTCGCCAATATCTCCAATCCATCCAAAAGAACCCTGGACCTCATAGAGGGAAGACAATGCGCATGCGAGCAGCACTGTACCCCATCGTAGTTTTGCTGCGTTTGGCGAGAACTGGCTCGTCTACAAGGCAAAGGTGCGGCGATGGATATGACCGCTGAACTCGTTTGAGGATGAACATAAAGAGGAAGACTGGCAATGAATGTCGGATCAGAGAACAGAGATACATTTGCAGCACAGGATGATTTCTACGGCCGCATGAATGATCCTTCGGTAGGGGCCTGGGTTACAGGAGCTTGCGGCGACACCATGGAGTTCTATCTCATCATTGAGGACGGAACCATCAAACAAGCAAGGTATTACACGGATGGCTGCGGCTTCACGCGACTGTGTGGGCACACCGTCGCGGCGTATGTTCAGGGCAAGTCCATTGTTGAGGCGCTATCCATCAGCGGCAAACAGGTACTTGACACATTGCCTCAACTGCCGCCGGAGCATCGGCACTGTGTGATACTGGCCGTAAGTGCTTTCTATGGGGCTGTCGGCCAGTACTGGGTGGAGTTGGCAGGCTCCTGACCCGCGCTATGGGGAGGCAGATCAGCCACGGGATCCTTTATGGGGCTCTTGTTTAGACTTTGTGGATGGGCAGGAAGAGATTGCGGTGCGGGCCGAAGAGAAAAACCGAACTGATGGACTGCATCTCGTGTACAGGCTAAATCGTAATCGTTACGATTTGGCAGGAAGGTCCAGGATGACTGTGTCCAAAGCCGATATCGATCAATCAACTCAACGGAAAGGAGCATCGCAATGTGCAACGAAAACAGATTGCCGCTGATTGGCGAGAAGGCCCCCTCGTTCAAAGCGGAAACCACCCAGGGGCCGATCAACTTCCCCGAGGACTTCAAGGGCAAGTGGGTCGTGTTCTTCTCCCACCCGGCCGATTTCACGCCGGTCTGCACCACGGAGTTCATGACCTTCGCCTCGATGCAGCCTGAATTTGAGAAGCTCAACTGCAAGCTGCTGGGGCTGTCCATCGACAGCACCTATAGCCACATCGCCTGGCTGCGGACCATCAAGGAGAAGATCCAATACAAGGGCATGAAGAACGTCGAGGTGAACTTCCCGGTGATCAGCGATTTGACGATGGAGGTCTCCAAGACCTTTGGCATGCTGCAGCCCGGCGCGAGCAACACGCAGGCGGTGCGGGCAGTGTTCATCATTGATCCCGAGGCCAAGGTCCGGGCGATCCTGTACTACCCGCTCAGCAACGGACGAAACATGGAGGAGGTCAAACGGCTGCTGATCGCGATGCAGCATTCCGACCAGCACAAAATTGCCACCCCGGCCAATTGGCAACTCGGCGATGACGTGATCGTGCCACCTCCGGGTTCTTGTGGGGTCGCTAAGGAGCGAGTAGAGCAGCCTGCGGCGGACACGAAGGTGCTGGACTGGTTCATGGTCCTCAAGAAATGCCCACATGGAAACAAATAGACCGGGATGCATTCAAGGTAGTGCAAGAGACACTGCGGGCGGCGGGTACGCTGCCTGCGGTCTTCTCTGGGCCATATGAAAAAGGAGACACGCAATGATTGGAGAGAAAGTCACAACAGCGTTAAACCTTCAGATGAACCGCGAGTTCTACAATGCGAAGTTGTACCTGTCCATGGCTGCATATTTTCATTCCATCAATATGGAAGGGGCTGCTCGTTGGATGGAAACACAGTCCCAGGAGGAGACCGGACATGCGATGCGTCTCTACCAGCATCTTCAGGAGCGAGGTGCTCGCATCCTCCTGTCGGCAGTCGAAGCGCCGCCCACGGAATGGGACAGTCCCCTGGCGGCCTTCGAAGCGGCCTACAAGCATGAGTGCAAGGTTACCAGGGAATTCGACGAACACCTCGAACTCGCCCAAGCCGAGAAGGACAACGCAACCATCAATTTCCTGCAATGGTTCGTGAAGGAGCAGGTCGAGGAAGAGGCATCTGTGGATGCGATCGTTCAGAAGCTGAAGATGATCGGCGAGCATCGGAGCGGCCTGTTCATGCTGGACCGAGCCCTGGGCGAGCGCAAGGCAGGGAGTTAGCCGACTCATGAACTTGGAAGTGAAACCCATCGGCATCGTCCGTTCACCATTCAAGGAGGCCTCTGGAACGCCTATTCAGGCCAGCATGGCTGAAGGTGCAGTCGGCACAGTGGAAGTGTTTGGAGCCTTTGCCGATGGGCTTAAGGACCTCGACGGCTTCGACCGAATCTGGCTGCTGTACTGGTTCGACCGGGCGGCGGTACCCAGGCTGATCGTCACGCCATACCTGGATGACCAGCCTCACGGCGTCTTTGCCACGAGGGCTCCCGCCCGGCCGAACCCCATAGGGATGTCTGCCGTTCGCCTGCTGCGGATCGAGGGCTGCACCTTGCACGTGGCCCACGTGGACATCCTGGATGGCACGCCGCTACTCGATATTAAACCTTACGTGCCGACGTTTGACGCTTTCTCGAACAGTCGAGCGGGTTGGTGTGATCAAGCACTGCCGTCAGGCCGGACTCACGCGGATGATCGGTTTGCGCTATGAATGAGAGTTTGCTTACACAACTGCGGCAGGGTGAAGAGGCAACTGTCGTTGCCCTGCGTGGCGGCTGTGGTTTTCAAAGACGGTTGCGGAGTATCGGGCTGAAGGAGGGAAAGACTGTTCGCATGGTGGCAAAACATCCGTTTGCCGGGCCTTTGGTTGTGGAGGTGGATGGCAGGCAAATCACGATAGGAAGAGGAATGTCCCAGAAGATCACGGTGGCGCGCCCATGAAGACTATCGTTCTCATGGGCGACCCGAATGTCGGCAAGAGCGTGCTCTTTTCCCGGCTGACGGGCGTGGATGTCATTGCATCGAACTATCCCGGCACCACGGTGGACTACTCCAAAGGCTGGATAACCCGGCATGAGGAGACCCTGGAAATCGTTGACGCGCCGGGAACCTATTCTCTTGAACCAACCAACAGAGCGGAAGAAGTCGCCGTCTCATTGCTGGACAAGGCCGACGTGATCGTGAACGTTGTTGACGCAACGAGCCTCGAACGTTGTCTTCTCCTGACGATAGAACTTCTGGAGCAACACAAACCGGTTATCATCGCGTTGAACATGTGGGACGAAGCCCAACACCTGGGCATCCACATCAATGTCCGCGAGCTGGAAAATCTCTTGCAAGTTCCCGTTGTTCCCACAGTCGCAATTACCGCTGAAGGCATCAAAGAGCTTGTGGAACGGCTGGATGATGCGCGGATTTCCAAGCGTCAATACACAGGCGGAGAAGACCAGGTATGGACGGAGATCGGGCATATTGTCCGCAAAGTCCAGACGGTGGCCCACCGGCATCATACGTTCCGGGATCGGCTGGTGGATGCTACAGTCAAACCCGGAACGGGACTTCTGACGGCGGCGATTGTTCTATTCACGCTTTTCTGGCTGGTCAGATTTGTCGGCGAAGGCATGATTGGACACGTTTTCGATCCCTTGTTTTCCTTATACCTCAAGCCGATCACGACTTTCAGCGAATGGCTTGGCCCCGGATTCCTGCATGACATCCTGATAGGCAAGCTGATGGATGGAAAAGTGGACTTCATCCAGTCCATGGGTATTCTGACCACCGGGCTCTTCGTGCCGTTTGGCATGGTGCTTCCCTACGTTATTTCGTTCTACCTTGCCCTCGCAGTCCTGGAGGACACAGGCTATCTGCCACGACTCGCCACAGTTACAGACAACCTCTTTCACAGGCTGGGCATGCACGGGCATGGAATTCTCCCCATCTTGCTCGGATTGGGCTGTAAAGTGCCGGGGGTGTTATCCACACGAACTCTGGAAACACGCAAACAACGCTTCATTTCGACTGTACTTGTCGGCATTACGATCCCCTGCACCGCGCAAACCGCCATGATCTTCGGGGTTCTGGGACACCATGGCGCAAAATACATCCTGATCGTTCTCGGAACCCTGGCGGCCGTCTTCGCTCTGCTTGGCTTGCTTCTCAACAAAACGATATGCGGGGAGTGTCCGGAACTCTTTCTGGACATTCCGCCGTATCGAAGGCCAAGCCTGCGGGCGGTCACAAAGAAAACATGGATGCGTGTCCGATCTTTTTTGGTCGAGGCGTTGCCACTGCTCTTTCTGGGCGTTCTGTCGGCCAGCATCCTCGATGCGGCAGGTTTTACCGAGAAGCTGGCCGATTTTGCGGCCCCATTCATGAAAAGCTGGTTCGGTTTACCGGGCGAGGCTATGCCCGCCCTACTGAGCGGTCTTCTGCGCAAGGAACTCGCCTTGGGAATGCTCGTCCCCCTGAATCTCACTGCCACACAACTGACCATTGGGGTCACGGTTTTCTCCTTTTTCCCGTGCATAGCGACCTTTGCAGTGATGCTGAAGGAACTGGGTATAAGAGATATGCTCAAAGCTATGACTCTCATGATCTTGACAGCACTTCTTATTGGTGGCACGTTGAGAATAGTCTTGATCGGTTGGAACTTATGGCCAGGGAATTGAAGAAAGCAACAGGTGTCCCGCTGTCCCTGCTGGGGGCCGGGATGTGTATGGTTCTGTTCATGCAGCAGCCAATTGGGGCCGCCGCTCGCTGCCAGAGTCCCAAGAATGTGATCGTGATGATCTCCGACGGCTGTGGCTTCAATCACGTCGCCGCCGCCAGGTTCGTGCGGCACGGCCAGGGAGCGGGCGGAGAAGCCCGCTGCAGATACGACGGTGTTGGACTAGTTCATGGCCCTCAAGAAATGCTCGCACAAGTAATGGGCGTGGATGAGATCGGACGGCGTGGTGCGGTGCCAAGAGGAATTGCGGCACGCCGTCACTTTTCAGCAGATCAGGAGATGAAACGATGCAACAGATACGAACAGCCGATGCCCCGGCGGCCATCGGTCCGTACAGTCAGGCCGTAGCGGAGGGACAGTTGCTTTTCACATCCGGGCAGCTCCCCATGGACCCGGCGACGGGCGAACTTCGCAACAGCGACATTGTCTCGGCCGCACGACAAGTGCTGTTGAACCTGCGCGCCGTGCTCATTGCAGGAGGGGCCGACATGAGCACCGTGATCAAGACCACGGTGTTTATGAAGGACATGCGGGATTTCCAAGCTTTCAACGGGGTCTATGCCGAGTTCTTCAAGGAACCGTTTCCGGCAAGAAGCTGCGTGCAGGTCGCGGCACTCCCCAAAGAGGCGCTGGTGGAGATCGAGGCTGTCGCCGTGCGAAAAGAATGACGGAGATGTGGCTGTGAAGAGAAGAATTGGCAGGCTGATTCTGGCAGCCGATGCAAGTGTCTGAGAAAAGGAGTACAACGATGGGCACTTTGTTGACCCGGCCGCGATGGTCGCCCTTCCTGGTTGGAGCATGCATAGGCATGCTGAGTTGGATCACCTTCGGTCTGATGGGCAAGGCCCTTGGCACGAGCACGACGTTTGTGACGGTTGTGGCCTCCCTCCAGTCGTTCGTTGTGCCCGAGCATGTCAAGGCCACGCCGTACCTGGCCAAGCATACGAAGATCGACTGGCAGTTCATGCTCGTCATCGGCATCTTCATCGGCGCGATGCTCTCGGCCTTGCTGGCTCGTAGCTACAAGGTCGAGCGAGTGCCGGACCTATGGGCTTGGCGTTTCGGCTCGTCGAAAACCAAACGATATCTCGCTGCCTTCCTGGGCGGTATCTTGGTCTTGTTCGGCGCTCGACTGGCCGACGGTTGCACCAGCGGCCACGGCATCAGCGGTGGTCTCCAGTTCGCCGTCAGCAGTTGGGTGTTCTTCGTATCATTTTTCTTGACCGGCATGGTAACCGCATTCATTCTCTTTGGGAAGGAGGGCCGCAAGCATGTTAACGTTTGACCCTTGGAACATGTTGTTGCTGGGTCTGGTGACAGGTTTGGCCTTCGGGTTCCTCCTTCAACGCGGCGGCGTGACCAAGTATCAGGTCATCGTCGGACAGTTCCTGCTGGCCAACCACACCGTGCTGCGGACCATGCTGACGGCCATCGTCGTCGGTTCCGTGGGCGTCCTGGCGATGCACCAGCTTTGGGGTGTCAAGCTGCACCTGAAGGAGGCGACGCTCTGGGGCAACATCCTCGGTGGCGGCATCTTCGGGGTGGGCATGGTGGTGTTGGGCTACTGTCCAGGCACGGGCATCGGTGCGATAGCCGACGGCTCGCGCCATGCCATCTGGGGTGTCCTTGGCATGCTCGTCGGTGCCGCCGGCTATGCCGAAATGGAGACGTGGATCCGGGAGAATATTCTTTCAGCCTGGACTCTGGGCAAGGTAACTATTGCCGAGGAGGTTCACGTCAGCCCGTGGTTCCTCGTGTTCGGCCTGGCAGTCGTCGCATGGCTATTGTTCTGGTGGTTGCAAGGGAAAGACGTGCCCGGAATGACCGCACCAGGCAATGGCCGCAATGCGACGTCCATGTTGGACGACTGAGATTGAGGCCCAGTTGGCTCGAACAGGCAGTCGCCGTAGGATTGCCTGCCGGCGCCGATTACAGAGTGGCTGAGCCGGTAGTCCGAATTTTGGTTCAAGGAGATGACTTGTGGCAAAGTGTACAGAGGCAAGAGTGAGCGAAGCAATCCAACCCCTTACCCTGTCCCTGCTGGGGGTTGGGATGTGTATGGTTCTGTTCATGCAGCAGCCAAATAGGGCTGCCGCTCGCCGCCAGAGTCCCAAGAATGTGATCGTGATGATCTCCGACGGCTGTGGATTCAACCATGTTGCCTCCGCCGGGTTCTTTGAGCATGGCAAAACGGGGGCTCAGCCCTACGAAGCCTTCCCCGTCAAGCTGGCGATGAGCACCTACGCCGAGGGGCATGAATACGTTCCCGCCCTCGCCTGGCGGTACTTCAACTATGTCTCTGACGCCGTCGGCTGCACCGACTCCGCCGCGGCCGCAACCGCCATGTCCACCGGAGTCAAGACGTACGACGCCGCCATCGGCGTCGATATCGACCATCGTCCCTTGCGCCACGCCATCGAAGTCGCGGAGAATCAGGGCATGTCCACGGGCGTTGTGACCAGCGTGGAATTCAGCCACGCCACTCCGGCCGGCTTCGTGGCCCACCACTCCAACAGAGACGCCTACGACGCCATTGCCAGACAAATGATCTATGAGAGCCATCTGGAGGTCATCATGGGCTGCGGTCACCCGGCGTTTGACGACGATGGGACGCCGATAGCCAGGCCCAGGCAGTTCAGGTATGTGGGCGGCAACACGACATGGGAGGATCTGAGCGACGGACGGGTCACGGGCGCCGACGCCGATCGTGACGGCACCAACGACGATTGGACAGTCATCTTCGCACGCGACGAGTTTCTATCCCTGATGACTGGCCCCACGCCCAAGCGGGTGATCGGCATTGCCAAGAAGCTCACCACGTTGCAGCAGGCCCGCCGCCCAGACCCCAACGCTCCGCCTTTCACCGTCCCCTACAACGGCGACGTCCCCAGCCTCGCGGAAATGGCGCAGGCGGCATTGAACGTGTTGGACGATGACCCCGACGGATTCTTCCTGATGATCGAAGGCGGCGCCGTCGATTGGGCCAGCCATTCCAACCAGACCGGCCGGATGATCGAGGAAGAGATAGAATTCAACAAGGCGGTCCGCGCGGTCCTGGAGTGGGTCGGCAAGCGCAGCAACTGGCGCCAGACCCTCTTAGTCGTCACCGGTGACCACGAGTGCGGATATCTGACCGGGCCGGGTTCGGGGGCATCCGACCAGGGACCGAAGTGGAATCCGCCGGTCGGACATGGCCACGGACAAGTCCCAGATGTCGAATGGCATAGCAAGAAACACACCAATTCGCTGATCCCATTCTACGCCCAGGGTCGCGATGCCGCGAGGTTCAGCCAGGCCGCCAAGAACCGCGACCCCGTCCGCGGCCGCTATATCGACAACACCGACGTGGGCAAAATCCTGCGAACCGTACTCACGTCTCGCCGGTAACAACACGCGACGGTTGATTCACGAAATGGCCTCTCATCTGCTCAAGAGAGACAGTCTTCAATCCACGTGTCAGATTGCGAGACGACGCTCCTGCCGTAAATCGAGAGTCCAAGCAGGGCATCAGAGTGTTGCCTCGTAGTACAGCGTCCCCTGTTGTTCCCTGGTCCGAATCTTCCGGTCGGCAACGAGCCGCCCGACACATTTGGCCGCTTCGTGTGGATGAAGGCGCAGGCCCGTGGCGATGTCGGCAAGCGAACAGGGCCGCCTGCGCAGCAGATCGAGGACATCATCGCATCCCGCGCCGGAACTGTCCGTATCGCCGGCATGCGCATCGGGAGTGATTAGCTCCGCCCCTGGGCACAATTGAGCAGCGATCTCTTCGAGTTGTTCGCGAGGAACCGGTACCGCATAGTCTTCCGCAGGCGGGCGGACAACCGTGTTGACCTGCACTTTGTCGGGCCAGATCGTCTTTATACAATCCCGGAGCGCCTGGACGCGCGCCTCTACGGTGGTCACGCCGCTGAGGAGGAATACTTCAAGCCAGTACTGACCATTAAACAGCCGCCGGAATTCCTGAAGGCCCCTCAACATCTGATGGAACCTGATCTCTGGATGAGGCCGGTTCACATATTTGAACATGTCTTCGCTTCCCGCATCCAGCGAGGGCACAACCAGATCGGCATCCAATAACGCTCTTTGGACCTCCGGCAGCCATAATAGAGAGCCATTCGTGATCACCGCCACCGGGATGCTGGTTATGCCCTTGATCTCATGGATCAGTCGTTCAATCTCTGCATGAAGGGTGGGTTCACCCGAGCCCGACAATGTTATGTAGTCCGGCTTCGTACTCAGCTTGTCCTTGAGCTGGGCTACCACTTCCTTCACCGGGACCCATTCCTTTCGTTCTACGGTCTTGCAGGTGGTCCGCCCCAACTGGCAGTAGACGCAATCATAGGTGCAGGTTTTGTAGGGTACGAGGTCCACACCGAGAGAACGCCCCAACCGTCGCGAAGGAACCGGCCCGTATATGTACCGCCTTTTTTCTTCCATAACACACCTCTCAGGCCGATGCCGGATTCTCTGTCCTTATGATACAAGTCAGATCGAACGGATTGTACCGATTCATCTGCCGGCTCAAGCCAATCCACCCTTTGATTCTCACGCACACATGGTGGACCTTTTGCCGGTCTGTGTAGGTCTCGACCCTGGTCGTGTAGGTGTAGTAACGGGGCAATTCTTCCTGGACGAATCGGGCGATTTCGTCTGCCGGCACGTGCGAGGCCCGTATCCCACGTCCCCGGACCTTGAAGGTCCGCCCTTTGAATATCTCGACCATCTCCAGGGCGGAGCCCAGGCCCTCCGATTCCCGGCATTCCACCGATGTATGTCCTTTGAGTCGATCCAGCCAAAACATCCTCGCACCTCACCAGGAATGATTCAGCGTTTTTTGAAATTCATCACGCGACCAGGCACCAGTGCGTCATCGTGGCTGATGGTCGCATCGTATAGTCCGTCGGGTCGAAAGCGGCACTTACAAATCTCCCGCTCGACATCGCTGATGCGCACGTCCTTGAGTTCTCTCAAGGGCCAGTCTTCGAGGGTGTGTTTGGGGTACACCGAGAGCAGACCTGTGGGCTTGAGAACGTGAAAGACCTTGCGAAAGAGCGTCCGCCTCTGGCCCTGAGTGAAGTAATGCAGTACGTCATACAGAAGAACGATGTCGATTGAGCGGCTCTCGATGTCCGCATCGAGTCGGCCGGACGTTCGGATTGCCTTGATGTTCTCCATGCCGTATTCTCTGGCCTTTTCCATCAGTTGATCCAATGGCTCTTGGTCTTTGTCCAGCGCATAGACTATCCCCGAACGACCGACGGCAAATGCAGCGGGAATACTGTAATGACCGACACGGCAGCCGAAATCCAAGAGGCGGTTTCCCGGTCGTACACCTATGCTCTTCAGGAAGCCGACGCCGTCCTGACACTCCCATTGTTTCATTGGATCATGCATCGTCAATTGCACAGGCGCGGCCCGAATACTGCTGTGCCGATTCGTACTATATTTGCGCCTTCTTCGATTGCTATCTGGTACGAGTTGGTCATGCCCATGGAGAGGTAGAGCATTCGGACATTAGGAGGATCCAGAGCAGCCAGTCTCTCAAACAGCTTTCTGGTTCTCTTGAAGTACGGCCTGCTACTCTCGGGATCGCCGCCGCGTGGGCCTACGGTCATCAAGCCTTCTATTCGGATGTGACTGAGTTCGGACATCTCGTTGACAAGCCGCTCCATGTACGGCTCGAAGGGCTCATGCTCGTCGGGCCCTATGCCGGCCTTGGTAAACTCGCTGCCAATGTTGATCTCGATGAAGACGGACAGAGCTTCTTTCTGGGCCCGTTCCACCCGTCTGTCAAGGGCGGCGGCCTTTTTCATCGAATCGACGGTCTGCACGACGTCAAAGACCTCTATGGCTCTACTGATCTTATTTGTCTGCAGATGGCCGATCATATGCCACCTGATCGCCTTTGCCTTTTCCGCCAGACGATTGCGCATCAGCTCAGCTTCCTGAACATAGTTCTCGCCAATGTCGGTAGCTCCTGCGTCGATAACCTCTACAATATCTTCTACCGACCGTGTCTTCGCTGCCACTACGATGGTCACATGATCGGGGATTTCCTCTCGCAGTCGGATATAGTTCGCAGCAATCTGCATATCACGTCCAGACACTCTGGCGAATGGTTAACCTCAAACGTGTTCCTCTGGCCAGACCCACTTTTCAGGATTCGCACGGCCGCTGGTCACACGGCATCTCTCGGCCGCAGCAGGGCTTCTCCCGGCTGCAGGCAGACCCGTTGCCCGGCCATAATCCGTTGCACGGAACCCTGAACCTTTGAGTATGATGGCCGAGCCGCCTCCGATCAGCCGTGTGACTGGCCCATTACACTCCGGACACGTGGCCACGGGCTCAGCGGTCATGGCCTGGAACCTCTCAAATGTGTGTCCGCATCTGTTGCACCGATAGTCGTATGTAGGCATAAGAACCTCCTCCCCTATGGCCGTGGCATAGAACCGCCATCGACGATCCCATCGAAATGGTCAAGGAGTCCTATGGGTACGGCAATGACCATCTCCTCGGGTCGGATGCCGCCATATTGGCGAGAGTCAGGGCAGCCAAAGGAAATGCTGATGGACTGGTTCTTGTAGGCTTTCACGACGGCGTTGCCGCAGACACCCATGATGCTGGAGACATCCACGCGGAGACTGTTGCCCGTCGCTGTCTCCCACAGCCTGACCAGTCGCATCGCTGCCTCAGGTCGGGCATACGTGATCAACACATCTGGATTGGCGCATTGCCCGACACGAATACCGGCGTATGGGTATCCCATGACAGGTACTTGCCGGATGAGTTCCTTAGCCCTGTCCCCATTCATACCCGTCTTCTCGGACAGATGGAGCGCCAATGCCTCGTCCTTGTTCCTGTTCCAGCCGAACGTCCACTTGGCTCCTTCGCAACGGATCATCTCGGGCGAAAGGTCGATACGGCCATGACCTGCGTGGCAGACCGCCTCACAGAACCTTACCGCGCCGCAATGAGCACAAGCGTGACCGGCCTGCACGTGTTTGAGGAATTTGACGCCGATCCATTGCGTATCGGTCACCCGTTCCAGTAGTGGATAGGACGATGAATGCACCTCCGTTGTGTTTTCCATGAGACTATCGACCTTTCTCAAAACGTGATTTGCGTGCCCACGTTGCACACGAAGCACTTCTCCGGCAGGGCATTCCAGAGTCCTCGCGAGGCTTCAATGCCCGTGCAGTGTGCAGGGCCGATCCGCTGCACATTGTGCCGGCGGATTGCCTCTATCGTGTGAGTGATCCGCGCATGTGAGGCCCGCACGAGATGCATCCCTCCGCATACCGTCCGGATCGGCCGGCCCGAAAACAATTCCGCGACGTAGTCCAGTGTATTGACGACCCCCGCATGGGCACAGCCGAGAACCACGACAAGACCGTCATGGGTTTCCAGCACCAATGCTTGGTCATCCAGCAACTCATCGGGCTGGGTACAATTCGGGTCCATGTAGAATGGGCCGCCCGTGTCCTCAAGAGCAGACTTCCGGGGAATCTCGCCAGTCACCCACACGCCAGGAAGAATCTCCACCGGACCATTTGTGAACGAGCCCAGTCCATCATGAATGCGTCGCTCCACCGCCTGCGCAACTTCCCTCTCCATGCCGATCTGTCGGCTCTGCTCCCGGCTGCCTGCGAATTTCGCCTCCAGCGCCTGGGGATGGAGATAGATCGGCACAGCCGGGGCAATCTCAAGAATCCTCTGCAGTCCGCCGACATGGTCATAATGGCCATGGCTCAGTACAATGGCGTCCACCTTGCCAAGATCGATCCCCAGGATGCGAGCGTTGTGGAACAAGATCTCGCTCTGGCCGGTATCGAAGAGGATTCTTCGAGAGCCGATCTCGATCCAGAATGACAGTCCATGCTCGGCCAGCAATCCACGCCCGCCTGCCGTATTCTCAACCAGCACGGTAATCCGGCCACTATCCATCCAGTTCTACTCCTTGGGATGGTTGCATCATTGCCCGGTCCAGACCCAAGACCGTCCCGTCGACGGCGACAACAAATTCAGCTACCGGTCGGCTTTCATATGGGGTCTATGGATCAGGAACCAGGTTTCAAGCCTTCCGTGACGCGGGCCGGTGTGCCGAACGTCGCGTTCAGTGTCTCCTCGATCTCGGCCTTGCGCTGAACGCTCGTTGTGGCCGCCACGACCCGTCCATTCTTGAAGTACACCGTGAACGGCAGTCCCATGAAGGAACTGCATTCCGGCAAATCGCTGATGAAGCCTGCGGCGGGAATGTCAAAGTCCTGATCACAGAACACGACATGCGTGTATTCCCGCTCCAACTCCTCAAGGATGCGGTACACGAGAACGCACATCGGTCCCATTCGTCCACAGCAGACGACGACATTCTGGCGGTTTGCCAGCACTTCCCGGATTTCTTCTTCTGTTTCGAGATGCTTCAGGTTCGTGCGCAACATTTCATTTCTCCCCTGCAAGATATCGTTCGACATCCATGGCGGCCATGCAGCCCCGACCTGCAGCCAGAACGGCCTGCCTGTAAACGGGATCGCAAATATCGCCGCAGGCAAAGACCCCCGGCGTCGAGGTCCTGGTAGAACATGGTTCGACTTGGATGAAACCGTCCTTGTCCGTCTCCACCAACTCTCGGAAGACGTCGCTTTTAGGATCGTGACCGATGGCGACGAAAACGCCAGCACACGGGACTTCTCGCCTCTGGCCCGTCTTCGGATTCCGCAGGGCAGCGCCTGTGACAAAGTCATGGCCGAGGATCTCTTCCACAATCCACGGGATCATCCATTCGATTTTCGGGTTCGTCCGGGCTTTCTGCACCTCAATAGGAGTTGCGCGGAGATGCTCCCGCCTGTGAACAACGGTGACTTTGCTCGCAAATCGCGTGAGAAACACGGCATCCTGCATGGCCGTGTTGCCTCCGCCCACTACCAGGACTTCTTTGTCACGGAAGAACGCCCCATCACAGGTCGCGCAGCCCGATATGCCCCTACCATAGAACTTCGCTTCCGTGGGAATCGAAAGACGTCTTGCCTCGGCTCCGGTGGCGATGATCAGCGTTTTGGTCTCGATTGTCTCGTCACCCGCGACAATGTGAAACACGCCTTCCCCTTTCTTGACCTCTTGCACAGCTTCGGATCGGAAGCGTGCCCCGAACTGCTCCGCTTGCCTTCTGAATCGGTCCATCAGCTCCAAGCCCGAAATCGGATCGGGGAAGCCGGGGTAGTTCTCCACTTCATGAGAGACGATGAGTTGGCCGCCCGGCACGTGGCCTTCCAGCACCAGCGGCTTCAATCCTGCTCGGGCCGTATAGATGGCTGCGGTCAGCCCAGCCGGTCCACTGCCTACAATGACTACGTTTTCCACGATCGGCATTTTCAGCTCCCTTTCATCCTGAGCAAGGAAAGATCATGGCCTCCGCGAATTCGGCTTGAAACTCGCGGTCCATCGACAACTCCACGTGGCGGGTCCGCCGGGCCAGATCCTCACCGTGCTCGCGGGCGTCCAACGACAGTAAAGCCCATCGCGCGCCGGCCAGCGACACGTTTCCGACGTAATGAATACGCTGGTGGTCGATTTCCGGAGGAATCAGACCTATCCTCTGGGCCTGGTCGCGGCGGATGAAGCTGCCGAATCCTCCCGCGATGAGGACCGTTCCCAGATCGGAGGCGCTCAGACCCGCTTGACGCAGCAGGATGGAGATGCCGGCCCGGATCGCCCCGCAACCCAGTTGCAGCTCCCGGATATCCCGTTGCGTGAGCGTGATCGTTCTGTGAGCCAAGCCGCCGGCGGGCTCGGCCAACACGAAGAGACGGTGGCCGTTCTTGTCGGCCCGGACTCTCCGGGCGAGCGATTGCGGCAGCCCGGCCGGCAGTTCCTCCGAAGAACGCAAATGCCCCTCGGGAGAAATCATTTCGTGGCGGAGCAGTTCGGCCGCCAGATCGATCAAGCCACTGCCACAGATGCCCACCGGAGCCCCATTGCCAATGACCCCCAAGTGAACATCCGTGTCCAGAACCACCTTCTCAACGGCTCCCTGGGTGGCGCGCATGCCACAACTGATCCTGGCTCCTTCAAAGGCAGGTCCCGCCGCCGTTGAGGCCGCCAGCAGATTTCCATGGTGCGCAAGGACAATCTCGCCGTTTGTGCCGATGTCCACCATCAAGACGGGACCATCGAGTATATCCATCTGCGTAGCCAGCATGCCCGCGACGGTGTCCCCTCCCACAAAACCGCCGATTACCGGAAAGATATAAGCCGTTCCGCAAGGGTTGATCGGTATCTCCATGTCTTTGGCCGGCAGGAGCAGACCACGTGCATAGGCCGGGACAAATGGGATTTCGCCCAGTCGAGATGGATCGATGCCGCACAAAAGATGCTGCATGGTCGTATTCCCGGCGAAGGCAGCCTGATAAATGTGCTGCGAACTCACCCCCGCCTCACGGCACAGTGTGTCGACCATCCGTACGGCTTCGTCTATCACCGCGTGGCGCAGTTCCTCAAGACAGCCGTGACAGGACGCCGCGTGCTTGATCCGCGCCAGCACATCATCACCAAAGCTTACTTGCGGGTTTAGCCGTGAGACCACGGCCACTTCCTGTCCGGAACACAGGTTTACGAGCGAGGCGACTAACGTGGTCGTGCCGATATCGAAAGCCACGCCGAAACACCGGCTGGTCGTGTCACCCTCCTCGAAGTCGATCAGACGTTGGTCCGACAGGACGGCGGTGCCCTCAAAACCCTGTGCGCGCAGCCGCTGGGGCATTTCTCGCAGCATGGCCAGATCGATCTCGAAACGCCCTGTCTGTTCTTCCACTCGAAGCAGATCAGGGGCACCGTTCTCCAGGGCAGGCGGTGCCAACTTGAAATGGACTTTGCGAATAGCGGTTCGCAGTACCGTGGGAGCGCCAACAGCGGAATCCCGAACGATCTGGTGGCTGTCGCCGAACAACGAGGTGAAGGACACATGAATCACCATATCGCGCCGGATCGTATTCTGACAGGCCAATCGCCATCCATTGCAAAGCTCGTCCTCCGAGAAGGCCCGACGGTCCGCTTCGGTTGGATCGCCCGCGCCGAGCATGATTTGCATGCGGCACTTTCCGCATGTCCCAGCCCCGCCGCAGGGGGTGTCGATCACCAGCCCGGCGCTGGCGGCTGCCTCCAGGATCGCAGTCGCGTCTGGAACCGATAGGGTTCGACCTTGTGGCTGGAACGTTACATTATGTTGTGATGGGGCCACGATTTCGTTCATGTTCGAATAGCTGGCTCCTATGCCTTTTCGCCAAGCAATAGCACTACTATCGCAACCGTCGTCGTCCAGAGCCCCCTCTGCCCCCTAGCTGTTTGGGTGATGTTCGACGTTCGAATGATCAGCCCGGTGGCTTTGTAGACCTGCTCTTTCTCCGACCAGGCCTTGTCCGGGTCCACCTCCAAGCCGAGGGTCGTCCCCAGCATATCCGCCGCCAGGTCTTCCGCCATGTCGGAGGCCTGTTGACGATTCATGCCGTACTCATGGACCTCGCTGAGATACCCCCAGCGGGTCGTATCCTTGGGAATGGCGATGCCAATGGCCGAGGCAATCAGTCTGCCGTGTTCGTTCGTGTCGGTCCTGGCCATCACGCAATGGCAGATCTGTCCGGGCGATAGCCTCTCCAGCCCATCTTTCTGGCTGATAATGCTGCAATTCGGGGGCACGATGGACGATACCTGCACCAGATTCTGTTGGGCGACACCGGCATTTCTCAATGCTTCTTCAAAAGACTTCAGTTGGTACCGATGCCTGCCGACGCCTCTTGTGAGAAATGCCTTTGTCGGGATCATGCCGCTTCTCATCGAAGACCTATAGCCTTTCCCTGCTATATTCTTTGTGCATAAACCTCCCTGTCGCACGCGCTTTCAGTTGGCCGTTCTGAGTAATATGGGCTTCCAGCACGTACAACGGATGCGAGGCGTTCTTGAGGCGCGCCGTCACCTGCGCCGGCTTCCCCAGAATGACTGGATGTCTGAATCGAACCTTCAAGTCGGCGGTAATACCGGTCAAGCCATGAGCAAAGAGCCAATTGGTCATGGCCCCGTCGAGTACGGCCGACGTAATGCCCCCGTGCGACCAGCCCACATACCCTTCGACCGCCTGATTCAGTTCGAAATCAGCCACGACCGCGTCATCCGCCCCAGCCACAAAACGCAGGCAAAGGCCACAGGGATGGTCCGGGCTACACACGATACAGTGCGGATGCAGCCGGGCACGAAGGCTCGTACACGAGTCCGTCCTTGCGTCATGAACGGTGACTTCTGCAAATCGATCCATCATGTTCCTTCTTGGGCAAGCGCTCTGCAGCTATTGTGCGAGGACGTCGCGCATCGCCGACGGATGCACACCACCAGTGGCGGCGATCTCTCGTAGCGTCATATCCGGCTCGGGCTTGAAGCCTTTCTCACGCAGCTTTTGAACGGTTTTCTCCAGGTCCAGGTTCTGCTGCTCGCAGTACTGTCGCAACGTCAACCGGCCTATCCCATAACCGCCTTGCTGGCCCTGCCGATCCCCACCCCGACCGCCGCCGGGCTGAGGAGCGATGTTCTGACCCGTGGCGACGGCATAGAGCTGCATCGGAGTCATGCCGGCTTTCTTCGCGAGGTCTCCCAGAACTGCATCAGACGACTGGACCTCAATGCCGGCCGCCTGGAGGTTCTTGACCATGGCTTCTATTTCGAGGCCGTCCGTCTTCCGGGCGAGTTCGCTCAGGGTCATCAGCTCCGCGTGTGGCATGGGCGCCTGGCCCACGGGCGTCTCCCAACTGCGTTTGATCGCTTCACTCCAGGTCAACAGAGAAGAGAACGGCTTCACATTGGCTAGCGTTGCCCAGCCGACGAGAGCGCAGAGAAGCAGCGCGATCGCCCATTCAGTCCTCAAAGCGAATGCCTTGCGGACTCTGTTGCGAAAGTAGCTCAGGAAGGATCGCCAGTTCAGATAGAGGTGCAGAAAGGCGGCAATCATGAAGATGAGACTGAACCAAATGTGCAGGCCGCCCCACTGGTCCTTGGTCAAAGCCAGCATCTGCCAGCCTGTCCAGTGCGCAATGCGACCGGGCGGTGTGATGAACAGCACGACACCGGTGACCGACATCGCCACGAACGACAGAGCGGTGGTGACCGAGATGAATGCCCGCCAGTTGAATCGACGGCCCGGCTTTCCATCTAGCGTCGGCTGTCCTTCGTGCTGCGAATAGGATCCCGTTTCCATGTTTACTCCTCCCAAGCCAGAAGCTTTCGATGGGTCTCTTGGGGACCACGTATCGCGCCTAATGATCGCAGATATTAGCCCCTGTCTGGAGTGTGCCGCTCAGATACGCGGCAACGATCTCCTCCGGACCGCCGGCTGTCGCACCGGTGACCACCTGGATGCCGTTCTCGGCGAAGAGCGTCTGTGCCCGGCTGCCCATCCCGCCAGCAATGACAACATTCACCTTCTGCTGTCCGAGCCACTGGGGCAAGACACCGGGCGCATGGGGCGGAGGAACCTCCCGGTGGATCCCAGAGACACATTTCTCCTGCGAGTTGACGTCCACGATGGCAAACTCCTCACAATGCCCGAAGTGTTGGCACAACTGACCCTGTGCAAGGGGAATCGCTATACGCATGCTACTGATCTCCTTTCCGGCTATTCGCCTCATTACATTCACTACTCGAACCAACCAAAAGCGTGACTGCCTCACGGAAGGCCAGGGCCGCCTGGCTTTGCCGGTACTTGTCCACATACGGCTGCCCGGAATCGCACGCTTCGACAATCTGCGGGTCGATGGGGATACGCCCCAGAAACGGCACGTTCATCGCCAGAGCCATGTTCTCGCCGCCGCCTGATTTGAAGATATCGGTTCTCTCGCCGCATTTCGGGCAGATGAACCCACTCATATTCTCCAGAACGCCGAGCACAGGGAGATTCAGGCTGCGGCAGAAGGTGATGCTTTTGCGCACATCCGACAGCGCCACCTCCTGAGGGGTCGTCACCACGACGGCGCCATCCGCATTCTCCAGGAGTTGGATGATCGAAAGCGGCTCATCACCCGTACCCGGCGGCGAGTCGATGATCAGGTAATCCAGCTCGCCCCACTCCACCTCCCCGAGGAACTGCTTGATCATGCGATATTTCATGGGGCCTCGCCATATCACCGCGTCATCCTGGGAGGATAGAAGGAACCCCATCGACATGACCTTGAGATTTTTCCCTGCTTCTATAGGCAGGATCGCGTTGGCCATCGCCTGAACCGTCCTACCCTCCAGGTTCAGGATCTTCGGCACGCTTGGGCCGTGAATATCGATATCCAGTAGTCCGGTCCGCTTGCCGGCAAGCGAGAGTGAAATGGCCAGATTGACCGCGACCGTGCTCTTGCCGACCCCGCCCTTGCCGGAGAGGACCAGGATCTTATGCTTGATCTGCGCCATCCGCTGGCGGATTTGGGCCTGCTCGGCCTCCATTTGCCTTTGATGTTCCTGCTCTTGTTGATTCTGGGCCATGCTGCCGGCCATATTCAGTCCACCCTTTCTGTCTCTGGACGTTCCTGTTCCGTGATGTCAGGACATGTATTAGAGATGGTCAAATCCATCACAACTTCATTTCCTCGAGCCAACACTTCAAAACCTTCTTTCAAAGCATCGAACAGTCTCTCCGATTCACCGACAACGAGGGTGCTCATTGATCGTGTCTGAGCGTGCAACCCGCGAGACCGAAGCACCTGGCAGAACTCTTTCACAGGGCCAGAGAGCTTCTTGGCCCTCAGCGGATAGAGGCTTACCTCGGCTTGCACTCTCATAATGTCACCTTTGCGGCAAGAAAGGCCCCATGTTCATTACCGGTCAAACCGCCCGCCCATTCGAGCAGCGGAGACAACCACAAGAGAGAATCCCAAGAGGGGACAAACCCGGCCACAAGGATTGACGGCTCGCCAAATGGCGCCAGCAGGCCTCTCAAATCGACAGGGGAGAACAGGTGTGCCGAAGCGTACATACTGGCGGCCCTGCGTTTCCTGTCCTGATTGTAGGCTGAGAGGCGGTTCAACGCACCCACGATGAGCATCCCACCCGGTTTTTTCACACAGCGGACCATCTCCGCAACCACTCTCGTGGGATCCGCAACGAACTCAAGCGTGGTAATGGCGGCTGACACATCGAAGGCACTGTCGGCAAACGGCAATCTTTCCGCATCAGCCACTTCGAACGTTCCACGGGAGACATTCTTTTGTCGCGCAACTGCTATCATTCGTTCTGAGATGTCTACACCCGTGACATCAAATCCCCCGTTGCAGAAGTATTCGCTCCAGTGTCCGGTTCCACAGCCAATCTCCAGAAGCCTGCCGCTGTTGGGGACGGGCAGCAGCAATTCGGCTATCGCCCTCCTTTCCAGACGATCGTACATGGCCCCTCGGGGGGTCCGGTACCATGCGTCGTAGCGATGCGCGATTCTGCCGAAGTCGAAACGAGATGCTGAGGACTCATTCACAAGACACCCACTGTCAGCCGAGTGCGTATGTCACCTGGCGCCACAGGGCTTTGATTCGCTCCGTGATCTCCCCCCCGGTATACTCGGGGACAGTTGCTTTCATGATCTGGGCCTTGGTGAAGGCATCGTCATACGGGATCTCACCGACTACCGTTATCCCCCTCTTGTGGGCCTCTTCGCTGATCTGGGCGGTCATTTGGGGATTGATGTCCGCCTTGTTGATGCACAGCAGCGTCCGTATGCCGAAGTTGGCGGCAAGATCGGCCACCCGCCCGAGATCGTGCCGCCCGGACAGGGTGGGTTCGGTCACGATCAGCACCAGATCGGCCCCCGTGATGGAAGCGATCACGGGGCACCCGATCCCCGGTGAGCCATCGGCGATGATCAAGTCCAACATTCGCTCTGCCGCGATCTCTCTCGCCTTCTGGCGAATCAAGGTCACGAGCTTGCCGCTGTTTTCCTGGGCGATCCCCAGCTTCGCGTGGACCATCGGCCCGAACCGCGTGTCCGAGAGGAACCACTGACCATTAACGGCGTCGTTGAACCGAATGGCCTTAGCCGGGCAGAACTCCACGCAGACCTTGCACCCCTCGCAGGCGACAGGATCGATGGCGTAGGTCTTCTCCATGGCGCCACGGGCGGGTCCGTCCATGTGGACGGCACCGAAACGACACATGTAGGCGCACACGCCGCAGCCCATGCACGTGTCTGGGTCGATGGCCGCCCGCTTGCCGCCGGAGAAATCGAATGTCTGTTTCACTTTCGGCACTAGCACGATGTGCAGATCGGCGGCATCCACATCACAATCCGCAAGAACAGCGTTGTGCGCCAGTGCGGCAAACGCGGCCGCGATGCTCGTCTTCCCCGTTCCTCCCTTGCCGCTTATGACAACCAGTTCCTTCATGGAGTCTCATTCCTCACTGACTTCAACGTGCAGATGGTAATGAACCGGACAAGACACCGAACGCGACACAAGGCAGTACTTTTCCGCCAGCCCGGCCATTTCGCAGACCTTTTCCGCAAGGCTTGGCTCTTTCACTGTGGCGGTTGCATGGACCTGCACATCAATGAACCGAAGTCCGTCGGGACCTTTCTGGACTTGACCTTCGGCATCCGCCTTATAGGACAGCAGTTCAATGTCCGACTTCCGCAGGAAGTAGAAGAACGTCATCATCAGGCAACTGTTGATCGCCGCTACGAACAACTCCTCTGGATTCAAGGACTCGGGTCCGCCGCCGAACTCAGGCGCCGGGCCCACCGTTAATTCGCCGGGTCCGCCGAAGATCACCACTGCATCTCCGTCCGTTCCTTTCTGGACAGTGTTCACATACATATGTGTGCTTTCATGCTTCATGGACTGGTCCTATCCGAAGAATTTCTCCCGCCACCAGCAGAAGTGTCCCCAGGGATTGTCAAGCTTGTACTTGTCACTCTCAGGCACACCGGGCCAGGAATCAATCTCCGCAAGTAACTCGTTACACGGCTTGTCAAAAGCCAGCAGATCATAGGCACACTTGATCAAGGTGAACATCCTGTTTGCGTCTACGGTGTTGCCGTTGTGGTCCGGATGGTGCCGAATCGCCGCGATCCGGTAGGCTCTCTTGAGCTGCTCTGGGCCTGTGTCTTCTTCAACATCAAGAATCCGGCAGGCTGCTTTCCGCGCCGCCAGATCGAGGCTGATTCGCCCCATGAAATCGGGGTCGTCTCTCATCGGGCTGTAGTCCTCTCGCTGACACGCTCATAAAGCCGGCGGAACTCCGCCGTGTACTTGGGCATCACATCGACCATCATCAACCCACGCGAGTACGCCTCCGCAATCTTCCGGTCGTTCGGTATCTCCATCGCTATGTCTATTCCCTCCCGCCGGCAGTACTGCATCACGCCGTCATCGCCCATATCGCAACGATTGATGATGACGGCAAAGGGCAGTTTCAACACCCTGACCATACCGACGGCCAATTCAAGGTCGTTCAAGCCGAACGGCGTCGGCTCCGTCACGAGCAGGACGAAATCCGCACCCTTGACGGCCTCGATGACCGGGCAGGACGTCCCGGGCGGAGCGTCCAAAATGACGATGGCGTTTTCCTTGGCGCCGCGCTTGACGTGGCGAATGAGCGCCGGGGTCCGGATCGCCCCGATGTCCAGCTTGCCATGGCCGAACGCAACGCCATCCACATTGCCGTATTCGGCGACTCCAATTCTTCGCTGCTTCTCCGCAATGGCAGATTCCGGGCAGACGGCCATGCATCCGCCGCACGAATGACAGAGCTGCTCGAAAGTCAACACGTGCTTCTGAATACAGATAATCGCGCTGTACTGGCAGAGCTGCCCACAGCGACCACATCCCGTGCACTTGCTCTCATCGACCTGGGGTACACCCACAGTCACATCTTCTACGCAATCGATGTGAGGTTTAAGAAAAATGTGTCCATTGGGTTCTTCCACGTCGCAATCGAGGTACTGAACCGCCCGGCCCGCCTGCGAGATGGACACCGCCAGGTTTGTCGCGATGGTCGTCTTGCCGGTTCCGCCCTTGCCGCTTGCGATAGCGATCTTCATCCGATACTCCCTGCTGGGACTTTATTCCAGTCGAACTTGTCCTTCTTGATCCAGCCTTTCTGCGGGAGGCTGAGGAAGCACACGGGCGTGGAATGCGTCCATCGGTTGCCCGGCAGGACCTCCCATTTCGTGTAGCGGTTCATGGGAGAGGTTGTCTTGTCGATGCGATAGCCATCCGGGTGGAATCCCACGTCGATCTCTGCTGCCTCAAAACATGTTTCTGTCACAGTCACACCTCCCTGCTCTTACACGCCGAACTGCCTGCGAATGTACTGACTGTAGATGGCGGCGGCCGGGTTGTGTCCGAGCACTCGATCCTTGGCGATTAACGTCACTACCGGAGCCCGTGAGACCGCAGAGAAGATTGCATCGTGCCCGACGCACAGCCCGCAGAGGATGTTCAGCTCCGAACCGGCCTTATTCAGCAAGTCCGCTTGTCCGGCGGGGTTGCACATCGATTCACGATCGACTTTGTGAACATAGGGCAGATCGAACTGCTTCTTGTCGATCCCGCACACCTTGCAGCACACCGAAACCACATCGAAGTGCTTCGCAAAAATCCCTTCAACAACACGAGCCTCCTCGGCCAGACCAACGCAGAATGCCAATCCAATCCTCTCACAGCCCAGGTGTTTGGCGAACTCGATGATCTCCGCCAGTCTGGTCTTTTGGCCATAATGTTTCGCTTCAATGGCAGCCGCCGCACTGTGTAGGGAGCCTATGTCCTCGTCGCCATACATCTCTGCATGCTCTTGCGACAGACAGAAACAGTCCTTCCCGTTCCGGCATTCTTTGCCGTCGCACCGTGCACAACGGGGTGATCTGTCAGACTCCATCGATTCTCTCCCGGACCGGGTTCGTTTGAACGGAATCCGTGGCTATTTGATTGCCCTTATATGTTCAGGTATTCCACCAACTCCTGTTTCCATTCTTGCGCAATCCTTTTTGCTTCGCCCGTGCCGCCGTGCCAAATCACGGATCCATCGCAGCCCCGAGATGAACGCGGCCATGATTCCTCCCAATATTCCCGCACTGGCAGCGCCTCCGGGGCACCCGGACTGGCCGCACACGGGGCACACCGACAACGGCCCCAGCAGGGCAAACAGACTGAACCACCAGGCAGCGAATCGGGCGATAGGCCGCAGCCAACGAGCCCGCCCCACGAAGGAAGGGGCGGTTGACGTCTTGTCGGATGGTCCTGCCATAAGTCATTCCTTCGAGAAGAGCAGAGGAAAGATGATGTCGCTCGTACAACAGGGAATCCACACAGCCAGAAACAAAAAGACAGCGATGAGCACCATCGTTGCTGCATCCACATCGGTTCCCAGGGCCATCGTCATGTGAAACAGCGAGGCCCAGGTGCTCAGGAGCACATGAGCAGCATGGGGGAATTTGGTCCTCGGCCGAACGAACGCCAATGCAATACCGGCAACCGCCAGGGGATTCACCAGCCACCATCTCTCGATTGCTCCGATGTGAATGCCTCTGTGCGGAAGATTCAGCATGAGTTCACCCACATAGGGAATGATGCTGTCGCTCAGCGTCGCGATGCCAACGGACCCGATATAGCCAATCCACAGTGTCCGCCACAGCCCCCGGTTGCCATGAAGGCGGAACATGGCCGCCGTCACAAATGCGCTCAGCAAAACGTGAAGAGGGTGAAACGTCCAGAACAGGCCCGAAGAGACCTCCCGTGGCAAACGCATGTGGATGATGCCGGCCATGATGACGACGCCCGTAAAGGTCCCGAACGCCGTGAATGGCGCATGGATTCGCAGTTCAGTAGTAATGGTCGTCGTTTTCACGCTGTGCTTTTCACCTCATTGTTCAGATGGTCCGGTACGCCTTGTCGCAGATGAGCACCCCATCCAAGTGATCGATCTCGTGCTGCATGACGCGGGCCCATAGCCCCTCGACGCAGTGCGTTTGATTCCGACCTTGCGGATCAAAACCCTGCACCTCAATCTGCAGATCCCTTTGGACATCCACATATGTGTTCGGGAGGCTGAGGCAGCCTTCGGACATTCGCTCTGACCCGGAACGAGCAGCGATCACCGGGTTGACCAGACATACGGAGTGTCTGCCGATCTCGGCTACAAACAGCCGTTGCGCGATCCCCACCTGTGGACCCGCCAAGCCAATGCCCTCATGGACTCGCATCAGCGAGAGCATCTCGTCCAGAACGTCCGACAGCCAACTGTCGAATCGCTCAACGGGACGGCACGCCTCCCGCAAGACCGGGTCCGGGTGAAGCCGCAGACTCAGAGGATGCGCCGTCACCGGATGGTCTATACGCGAGGGAGGTCCTGCTATGGGTTTACCTGCCGTCACGGATCAACCGTCTCCTTTTCCAATGCACGCCTCTCACCCCAAAGTGATCGCCTCACGCAGGCATTCGCCGACGCAGAGCCCGCATTCCACGCACGCTTCGACGTCCACCCTCGCCTTGCCATCCTGAACTGCAATCGCATCTATCGGGCAGACCTCTGCACATGCGCCACAGCCAGTGCACAACTCCACGTTCACTCTCGCTGCCACCTTGCCCGCTCCTTTTCGCATTCAGTCTTTCTGTTGTTGCCGGCCGCCACCGCGTGCTTCACGATGAGACTCTCTGCTGTATGATGATGATGGCCTCATTGGGACATTCCGAGACGCAGGCCGCACAGGCGGTGCACAGTACCGGGTCCACTACAGCGTGTTGTTCTATCCGGATGGCACCCACCGGGCAAACGTCAACGCAGATGCCGCAGCCGGCGCATTTCTCAGTCCGGACCAGTGCGGCGGCCTTTCGACCACTTCCCAAGGTACCGGCTCTTGCTCCCGCGTGGCTACCCTGGCAGGGCGATCGGTCCGACGGCTTATCCACCGGCGCCGGCATACGCCGGTTGATATGGAAGCTTGCTCCCACAGCGTGCATACTCCCGAATCCCCACATTCCGGAACCTCGTCCCATCCCAAAACCCATTCCTCTGCCTCGACCCGCCCCCATGCCGCAACGGCCGCTCATCCCGGCCCCACGACCCATCCCCATACGCGGGGCGCATGTCAGGGAGTTGTCGAAGCCGGCATCCAACGCTTCACCCGGCTGTCCACCTGCCTCCACGCCGAAGTGACTTGCGACGTTCGGAGCACCGGCGGAAGCGAATTCGCCGGCCTTGAACTGCTCCACCGCTTCGCGCACGGGACCGACGACACCAACAACCACTTGCACGCCGGCCTCGCCAAAGACTCTGAATGCGTTCGGCCCGCAATTGCCGGTCAGGACATGGCTGACACTCTTTTCCGCCATCATTTGGGCTGACTGAATCCCCGCACCGCCGCCCAAGGCAAAGTTGGGATTCCTCACCGCCTCGAACTCCATAGAGTTGGTATCGACAATGAGGAAGTACGAACAACGGCCGAACCTGGCCTCGACTTGGTCATCCAATGTTGGCCCCGTGCTGGTTACGGCAACTTTCATGGACATTCCTTTCTAACCCAGCGGGCACGTCCCCGTCGGACAGGAACCACCGCCCTCGATCTTGGAATCGCTTCGCCCCGTCGAGAAGCTGGAGAAGAGCTTTTGCAGGTCTTCACCTCCACAGTGCGGGCAGACATGCTGATTCGAACCGGAGCTCCTTTCCAGGAACTCGACCTTCTGTCCGCATTTCTTGCACTTGTACTCGAACAACGGCATATCAGCCTCCCGACAAGGAAGCCGGGAAGGACGGGGTCTTGTCCCCCCCGGTGCCTGTCCCGGAGTCTCAGTTAACGAGACTTCTCTTTCTCCAAGTCCGCGATGCGGCGATTGACCGCATCAAGGGATTCCTGGAGGCATTGCGACTGCTGCTTCAGGACTTCCCGTTCCTGCTCAGCGCTCGGGGCACCGAAGAAACCCTGAGCCACTCGCGCCCAAAACGGCAGCCCTGTCGCATAGAACCAGTTGCGCCGGCCGCGCCCGCCGCCTCGTCCCCGGCCCCCAAATCCTCTGCCGGCAACAGGATGTGCATAGCCGGGAGTTGGATACCCGGCGCAAACGCCTGCCGCTCGACCCGTCATCGGCCCCATGCCGATGGGACCTGTTCCATCTCCACCTGGCATAATCAATCTCCTTTCTGTGAAAAGATCAGCCTCTTGTCATGGGGCTGCCACACTTGGGACAGCTCGCCTGATTGCACGGCTGGCCCACCACGTGCGGCGCCCTGTATCCACAACTGGGACAGACGCAGTCGCCGCCGGGACCGGCGGCAGACGGACCGCCCATTCTGCCTCTACCCTGACCACGTCTCAAGCCTTTGCCCCGACCTGTACCTGGTCCTTGACCAGTTGGGCCTGTACCGTCACCTCTTGGCATAGTAAGTCTCCTTTCATTTAAGCCTTTACCTCGGCTTCTTTCTGACCTTGCATGATCGTCTGACAGGTCGCTTCTTGCGCCTACCCTGACCACGACCCAAGCCACGACCTGTCCCCGGTCCCTGCCCTGCAGGGCCCGTTCCGTCTCCTCTGGGCATGATACGACTCCCAAAATCAATTCACTGTAATTGTCACCATGGGAACTCGGCACGTCCTCGGCCACGTCGTCGGCCTCGGCCGTGACCAAACGCGTGTCCAAACCACGGTCGCCACAAACCTCGACCAAACCGTGGCCGACAGTAACCATACGGCGCCACCGTATACCCTCCGAACGGCAGCATTCCACCTATCAGGACCGGATTCCCACATCTCGGCACGGGGTGCGCGACCGGGCGACCAACCATCGGCCGAGAAGCAACCGGGCCGGTCCCATCTCGAAACGCCATATCAGTCGCCTCCTGTCCCTCCGGAGACCCTGCATCGATAGGCGTGCCCTGCACACCTGCGAAACCTTGCATGCGATTCGACTCATCATTTGCTGTCCGAAGGATGCAATACCCGCGCGCCCTTCCCGTCATCGGGCCATGGCCCTGCGGTCCTGTCCCATCAAAGCCTGGCATCGGTCTGCTCCTCCCTGTCTCGATGAATGGCCCGATTCGCGAGGCGGCTTCTTCGCAAAATCATCTGCCCCATATCGCAACCCAGGTCCGCCGCAATCACGGGACATTTGGCCATGAGAATGAAGAACATATCCTTGCGGACTTCATTCAAGCACTCGTAGTTGCCTTGTCCCTTTGCGGTAATCAGGTCGCTTTGCTCAAAGTGCTCGCGAAAACCCGCCGAGCAGGCCTCCAGGATGGTGCCCGGCGCATCGGAGCCGTTCTCGACGACTTTCACAAGGCGAGTCAAGCCGGTCATCTCTGCGTCCTCCATTGTCGCATCGTTGAGAACGGGCGACCCCTTGACCGCATAAGTCATCTTTTCCTGCGGCAACTCCTCGATCAACAGCCGGTCAAAGACGATCTCGCCCGCATTGTCCCCGATGTACAAGATGCTGCGGGCGTCATTCACCGCCTGTGCGAACTCCTCAAGGCAACCTGCGTCCCAGTCGTCCGCCAAAGCCCTATCGATTGCTTCAGTCACATCCGCCGCTTCGAGAGAGCTGTAGAGGCCAAAGTCGATGATATTCCCCGCGATCGCCAGTCGCACCGCCGTCTCCAGACGATTACTTGAATTCCTGATGCGTTCGTTCAGTTGCGGATATAGCCTCATGGCCAACACGTTCGAGTCATGCTTCCGCTGCCGATAGGGGTCGGGATTTCCTGTCACCCGTCGGATCACTCGGTGGATCTCCTGACCAATCGCCGGCGGCGTCCGGTGAGCATCCGTTCGACACATCAGTTCAAGCACCTGCCGCACGACTTCCTCATGGACTTTCTCATCACCAGTTACAGATCTGATTGCATCCAGCGTCTGTCGCAGAAAGCAGGGAAAACAATCCAGGTAAACTCGCATATCATCCTATTCGCGAACGTTCAGTCGTCAAAGACACCTCAGCACTCATCCCCCTGCGAAAGGGCCTACACCCAATGGCCTTCCACATTGGCCTGTTCTATTTCCTGCAGTCGGCCTTCCTTGAACGCAGCCACCGCCTGCTCCACCGTCTGTTCAGCGGCCAGGAAGATCCGGATCTTGGCCGCATTGAGAGTCCGAAAGGCATTGGGCCCGACGTTGCCCGTGATGACGGCCTCAACACCGAGATTGGCTATGTTCTGCCCCGTTTGAATCCCCGCCCCTTGCGGCAGATTCAGGTGCACCGCGTTGTCGTGCACCTGATGCTCACCTGTGTCGGTGTCCACGATTAGAATCCACTTCGCCCGACCGAATCTCAGGTCAATCATGCTGGAAAGCTCTTGCCCCTGCGCCGTGATCGCTACTTTCATCGGAACTCCTTTCAGACTCCGTCCCCGTCGGCGGTACTCCGCCGGTTTGTGTCTAAGCCCCTTGCCTGCCACCCTGCCCCACGCCGCCCGTCGCGTCTGCAACATCGGCGGCGGAAGCCTTTGCGTGCACCTGGCCACCAGCCGGGCAACATGAACTCTGGCAGGCCCAACTGTCCGGCCTGATATGCCTTCAACACATCATCCACTCTGCCCGTCACGTACGGGAGCAACCGGATACCCTGGGCCGTGGAGGCAGACGCCAGCGGCTGGGAAACCGCCCCGCAGATCAGAACATTGACGCCCAGTTCTCGAAGCTTGGCCAACCTCACGAAAGGGTTCCGCTCCGAGAGGGCGACCTGAACCCGACCCACTTCACCAGCATCGTTCAACTCCACGACAACCAGTCGCTGTGAGAAGTCCAGCACGCTCGATACGCAGTCTTCCCAAACGGCTATGGCCACCTTCATACGGTCACCTCGCCGGTAGGTGTGCAAAAGCCATGCCAACACAAATTCAGGGCAGGCCGTGTGAATGGTAAACCCTTTACTCAAGAGAGCTTGTGAGGGAATGTGGAACTCAGGAGGACTGGATCACCGATCTCGAACGAGTGCAAAATGCAACGATCTGCCTACATAGAACCATTGCATAATGCAATACAGGTCTGAGCTGTACAGTCTGCCGGACAGGAGGATTACGCCGATACCCAGGGAAGAGTCGCTACGCATCAAGCCCCAGCGTCTTGAGCTTGCGAAACAGGGTGCTCGGGTTGATGTCAAGCTCGCGGGCCGCCGCCGCCCGATTGCCGTCGTTGCGTCGCAGGGCCTGCTCGATCATCACCGCTTCCATCTGCTTGAGAGTCCTGAACTCGCCGCTCGCTTCCTTGCCTGTGGCTTCGTGCCCGTGGAACGCATCGGGCAGATCCTTCTTTTCGATCACTTGGCTTCGGCAGAGCACGAAACTGTGTTCGATCACATTCTGAAGCTCACGGATGTTACCGGGGAAGTCGTAGCCCATCAGTCCCGCCATGACCTCGTTGCTGACGCAGCAGATACTCTTGCCATACCGTGTATTGAACCGCTGAATGAAGTGGTCCACAAGCAACGGGATGTCCTCTCTCCGCTCACGCAGAGGCGGCAGGCGGAACCGGACCACATTGATTCGATAGAAGAGGTCCTTTCTGAAAAGGCCTTTCTCCACCAACTCCTGGAGGTCTCTGTTCGTGGCGGTAATCACGCGGGCCTCGGCCTTCACGCTGCCGACGCCCCCCACGGGCTCATACGTCTTCTCTTGCAGGACCCGCAGCAGCCGCACCTGGACCGCAGGAGAGACATCGCCGATCTCATCCAGAAAAATGGTGCCGCCTTTGGCCAGTGCAAACCGGCCCGGCTTATCTCTCTTTGCGTCCGTGAACGCTCCCGCCTTGTACCCAAACAGTTCGGATTCCAGCAGGGTATCCGGCAGAGCACCGCAGTTCACCGCGATGAAGGGCTCGTTCTTGCGCCGACCGACACTGTGAATCGCACGGGCAAACAGCTCCTTGCCCGTACCGGTTTCACCCTCAATCAGCACGGTGCAGTCGCTCTCGGCCACCCGGGGCAACACGTCGAAGAGTTGCTGGATTCTTGGGTTCCTGCTGATGATGTCCTCGCAGCAGTATTGCTTCTGCACCTGCTTTCTGAGCTCCTCCACAAGCGTCATATCGCGAAAGGTCTCGACCCCGCCAACAATCTGACCATTCTCATCCTTCAGCAACGCGGTGGAGATCGTGATGGGCTTGCGCCGGCCGTGGGCATCGATGATATCGACGGGCTTGCTGATGATGGGACGACCTGTCTCCATCGTCTGGTGGAGCGCACAGCCGGTCTCACAAACGTCGGCTTTCAGAATCTCCTTGCAGGGCCGGCCGATGGCCTCCTCCCTGGCCACGCCGGTGATCTGCTCTGCCGCACGATTGAAGGACGTTATGCGCCAATCCTTGTCAACGGTGAACACGCCATCCGCAATACTGTCGAGGATGATATCTGTTTCTCTATGTGACTGACGATCCATGCGACCACCAACGCCTATTATACGATCTATTTCTTCTTGATGTTCCCAAAGCTTACAGTGAATGGCACTCCATAGAAAGCCGCCAGGACCGAAAAATCCAGTCGGGGCGACAATTGGGATTGGCGGTGAATGCCTGCGTGCAGAATATCAGCACCGTAGGTCAGGGGCTGGGCGAATGATAGTGGCCGCAGGGGCACGGGCAGTCTCTGGAGGAAAGAACTGTCCGCACACGACCATCGCTCGAGAGCCGGAAAAGCCTGTGAATGTCTAGTGTAGTGTTTGATAAATAGATGTAATTATCTGATTTGTATTGCGTCTTCCTTGGTAACAGGAAAGGATGGACGCAATGCGTATAGCTGCGAAGATCACGGTCACGGATGAACAGTGTGCGATCCTCCAACGGTGGGCTCGGGGGCGAAGCACGCCGGTGCGACTGATGCACAGAGCCCGGATGATCCTTATGGCGGCCGAGGGCAAACGAAACAAGGAGATCGCTGAAACGCTCGGCACGCAGCCATCGACCGTGGGTCGCTGGCGTCAACGGTTCGCCAAGAGCGGTCTGGCCGGCATCGAGAAGGATGCGCCACGCGGTGGTCGTAAGCCGACGAAACAGTGCCGCTGGACCCAACGAATCGTCGAGACCACGCTTCACGAGACGCCCCCCAACGCGACGCACTGGAGCATTCGGACGTTGGCCAAGCACCTGGGGATTTGTCCCAACCTGGTCCATCGCGTGTGGAGGGCTCATAACCTCAAGCCCCATTTGATCGAGACGTTCAAGCTGAGTCGCGATCCGAAGTTCGTGGACAAGCTGCTGGACGTCGTGGGCTTGTACCTCAATCCCCCTGAACACGCGTTGGTCTTGTGCTGCGATGAGAAGAGCCAGATTCAGGCCTTGGACCGCACCCAGCCGAGCCTTCCACTCAAGAAGGGCCGCTGTGGCACGATGACGCACGATTACAAGCGCAATGGCACGACGACTTTGTTTGCCGCCTTGAGCATGCTCGACGGCAAAGTCATCGGCAATTGCATGCCTCGCCATCGCCATCAGGAGTGGATTAAGTTCCTGTCGTTGATCGAGGAACAGACGCCGGTGGGTCTGGATCTGCACTTGATCGTGGACAACTACAACACGCACAAACATCTCAAGGTCAAGAGGTGGCTCAAACGCCATTCGCGGTTTCACATCCACTTTATTCCGACGAGCAGTTCGTGGCTGAATCTGGTCGAACGCTGGTTTCGCGAGATCACCGACCATCGAATCCGCCGTGGTACCTTCCACAGTGTCGGCCAGTTGATCGAGACCATCATGGATTACATTGAACAGCACAACGACAACCCGAAAACGTTCGTCTGGACGGCCAAGGCCGATGAGATTCTTGCCAAGGTCGCCCGCGCTTGGGATACGCTTAATGTCGCATCAGAATAGAACACTACACTAGCAGCCCGTTGAAAAATGCAGGCCCAGCCAGAAGTGCCGGCCCTGGCGCTATCACCAGTGGCTGTGCAATCGACCGAACGCGACTTCTTCAACGGGCTGCTAGGGCTCGGAGACTTTGCCAACCGAGACGGCGATGTACAGGCCCAGACAGGGCGGTGTGACTGCAATCAGCACACCGGCAGGCAGAACAAGGCTCCAGGCTACCTCGGAAACGCGGCGAGCGCAATGGCCACGAAGGTGTTGGTGATCCCGAAGAGGGTGCCCCGAGGTCTTGGCCAGCATCGACAGATCCAGCGGTATCGGGGCAAGCAGCGACCGCTCGAACGAGCGGCTCTTCTTCTCGAACGTTACGATGACCACAAGCAGGGAGGTTGCTGCGAAGAGGATGGAGATCGCGATCACGCCCGGCAGCAGCGAAAAAATGCTACCCTGGCCACTGCCGGGCGGAAAAAGAACATGCCCGCGATCCGTGACGGGGATGAGATGTGCGGCGTAGCGATCATCCTGCGGGTGACGGTTGCGGGTGTCGACGAAGAAGCACGCAACGCAAGGTAATCAACAGGTTGAAGAGAAATCTCTGGCACGATTTGTTTTCACTGTTATATTGGACTTAGTCTTATAGTGGAGCTATACAAGTACTGTTGGCCGAAGCAGTCGGTCCGTTCCAACTGAAGTGCCGCGGACTCTTGGGCGTCGCTTCATTCGAGGCGGCCTGTGTCCGCTCGTGTCACAGAATCCGAGGAGGTCAGAATGGAGATCCGAAGACAGTTCGTAACGACCATCGTTGCCATCATGACCCTGGCGGTCGGTATCGACAAGCTTCAGGGTGAGTCGGTCTACATCCCCAACGCGTCATTCGAGTTGCCGGAAACCGCGTTCGTGGATGTCACCATTGACTCCTGGCAGAAGGCGCCGACGCCGGTATGGTACGACGAGAGCGGTGGGCACCTCTGGAGCCAACTGACCGGCGTGTTCCTGAACGTCCCTCCTGAAGACGACAGCCATATCGACAACTGCGATGGCAATCAGGCCGCATGGTTGTTCGCGGTCCCACAGGTCGAGTTGTTCCAAGACGTGGCGGCCACCTTCGAGATTGGACAATGCTACCACCTCACGGTCGGCATCATCGGCGGAGGCGGCAACATGAAAGACGGTGTCCCCATCGAGATTCGGCTGTATTACCGTGACGTCAATGACGCCAGGATCACCGTAGAGGCAACGACCTTCACATACCGTTCGGATAGCGGCTACATCAAGCACTTCAACGACGTCCGGTTGGATCTCCCGGCCGTGCTGGATACCGATCCATGGGCGGGCAAGAACATCGGTGTGCAAGTAGTCTCCGCCCTAACTCTCGCGGATCTCGATCTGGAGACCGGCAGGGCCGGCGGGTACTGGGACCTGGACAATGTCCGCCTGACCCAGTCGTCGCCGGTTCCGGCCGTACCCGTCTACATTCCGAATGCGTCATTCGAGTCGCCGGAGACGGTTTTTGTGGATGTCACCATTGACTCCTGGCAGAAGGCGCCGACGCCGGTATGGTACGACGAGAGCGGTGGGCACCTCTGGAGCCAACTGACCGGCGTGTTCCTGAACGTCCCTCCTGAAGACGACAGCCATA
>Ga0315282_10001751_pt1 | contig 40516 bp, 51 predicted proteins | sample YL17G07_20_MG_FD_203693 | JGI IMG/M metagenome (GOLD analysis project Ga0315282, IMG submission 203693) | Sediment microbial communities from Yellowstone Lake, YNP, Wyoming, USA - YL17G07_20 | ecosystem: Environmental > Aquatic > Freshwater > Lake > Sediment | place: USA: Wyoming | collected...
CCGCGTTATCTTTGCTTCTTTCCGGGCCAGCCGTTAGCCTACCAAGCATGCTGACACTGTGGCGGATTATCGGGGCGAAGAAGACTGCGGCATATGTTCTGTTAGTCATTGCATTTTCAACAATACTCGGGGTAGTGTTTGGGATGATAATCTGATGGGGGTAGAAAAATGAAAATTTATGATTTAAATGAAAAAGTTGTTTTTTCCTCAGAAAAACCCATCAAAAAACATTTTCTCAATGCTAATGGGTTTCATGCGGCACTAATCTGCCTTAAAAGCGGTGCTGAAATAAAACCTCACGCAGAGGATTATGGCGTACTTTTAACAGTTCTTGAAGGGAAAGGGGAATTTACTGATAGTAATGGAACCTTCCCATTGAGAAAAAATCAGAGCATGTATGTTAAAAAAGGAGAGCCGAGGGGCATAAAATCAGAGGAAGACCTGGTTGTGCTTGGCATACAAGATAGGACAAAGAAGGATTGGGAAAATGTTGGATGAAAAGTTCACAAAATGGAAAGGGATGGATAGAAAAACAATCAAATGGGGCCCAATTATTGACCGCTCTAAATGCAGAGGCTGCGGGATGTGCTTTACAAGTTGCGGGAGAAACGTTTATGGTTTTGATGTAAAAACGAACAAAGCAGCGGTATTGAAACCCCTCAATTGCATGATTGGCTGCACTACATGCCAAACTTATTGTGTATTTGATGCCATTAGTTTTCCAGACAGGGAGTCTGTTCGGGAGATTATCAGAAAACACGGATTACTTAAAATGGCGAAGAATGAATTGAAGAATAAACTTAAATCAAACAAAAGCTGTTGTGGGAGTGAATAAAATGAAAAAAATCAAAGTATTTGGACCCACACCACCTTGCGCGAGATGCAAAAAAACCGAGCAAATAGCCCGTGAAGTTGCGTCTGAGCTGGGTAACTTGGAAGTGGAAAAATTAGACATTCTCTCGGAGGAAGCAGACAAATATGGAGTGATGATACCTCCAACAGTGGTCTTGGGAGAAAAAGTTATATTCGCGGGCAAGGTACCTACAAAAGAAGAGTTGAAAAAGGCTGTCCAGAAAAATGTAAAATGAAAAGGAGATTAAATCCAATGGTGAAAGTAAAAGTGGAGATATTCAGCGGAGATCCGCCGTGCCCGGGTTGCGAGGCGCTGTTAAAAATCGCGGATTGGATTGAGAAAAAATACAAGGGAAAAGTGGATGTCTACAGATACGTTGGAGCGGGCGGAGTAAAGAAATTTGAAGCGTACAAACTCGACATGGTGCCCGCCATTGTAATAAATGAAAAAATAAGAGTCATCGGCATGTGCCCGAGTATGGAAACAGTTGAGGCAATGCTCAGGGAGGCAGGGCTATGAAGCTGGAAGTGTTCCTTTCTGTCCCACCTTGCTCGGGCGGGAAAATGCTGTTGAAGCGCATCGAAAAAATACAGAAAAAGTACAATGGCATTGAAGTTGTGATCTACAAGGGCAGGACAGATGGACTCAAGAAGTACAATCTAACGGCGGCCCCCGCAGTCGTCGTGGATGGATTTGTCAAGATAATGGGTGTCTGCCCGAGCGAAAAAACCCTGATGGGCGCGTTAAAAGAAGCTGGTTTGTAGGAATCTAAATGACCACGGATAAACGACTACAGGTGCTCAAATGCTTAGCTGACAACACAAGACTCCAAATAATTGATACTTTAAAAAATGGCGAACGCTGCGTGTGCGAAATCGTGAAGGACCTAAATATTGAGCAGCCCCTTTTATCCCACCACCTCCAAACACTCCGGAGGTGCAAACTCGTGAAATTTCGGTGGGATGGCAAAAAGAAGATGTATCGGCTCGCTGACTTATCTGTATTGAAACTTCTGGCAGATTTGGAAAAAATGTCCAAAAAATTTTGCCCGTGATTTCTAAACAACCGGCGCCGGCCCGCCCTCTGCCTCACGGGGTGAAACGGTGACCTCGTCCTTGTGCTTGAGCTTCGCGTGGATTCCTCCCATCCTGTTAACGCTCCTCCCGTTCAACAGTATCTCAAAGTCCTCCCGAAGCTCGCCAGTGGTGGAGTCAAGCACCATCTCAATAATCCTTGGATAGCGGCGGCTAATCTTCATCAGCAGGGTATCAAGCGTCTCGCCGTCCCCGATGGATACCTTGATTGAATCGGTCCCAATCTTCTCCTTAAAACTAGCGTGAAGCTTTATCGTAACTTCCATTTTATCACTGCTTGGCGCGCCTTGTCTCAACCACCTTCAAAACCGCATCGAGACGGCTTAAAATAAGGCTTTGGGAAGGTCCGTCGTTACTGAATGACATAAAGTTACCAACCTACTCATCCAAGCGCGGCGCCTGAGCACCCGCGCGCTTTCCAGGGAAAGTTTTTGAAGAATATTTTTTCCAACCCTGCCTGACTTGGTCATCACCGGCAAATATCATCCCAAGCCCGATTACCAGGAAGCCGACTCCGTAAACTGTTTTGAACCAGTCTGCGGAAAGATAGCCCCCGCTGGCAACAGTGACGAAAACTCCCAGGATGAAAAGAATGAGATTCACCGCGGGGTTCCCTGGCCAAGCCTTGCCCGCGCCCGCAAGCACCATGCTGACCCCAGCTGCAAGGAACGCAAGCCCAATCAACAGCTGAACGGAGGTGCTGACGACGCTTGCCCCGTGAACTATCGACAGAACTCCAACCGCTATGAGAAAAATTCCTAACAGCATGGCGGAAAGTGGTTTTTTTTCGGCCATCCGAGAAGATGGTTCCTCATCCGACATAATTCAGGCGCTCCTTGTCTGACTTTGGCGCTGGCGCGGTCTGAATAGGCGGCAGAGGAATGGGTGGAATGACGTTAATCGTTCTGGAAATTACCGTTGCCTCGATGAGGGATGTGTTTGTTATTGCCTGAAGCAGCGCGGACGGCGGCGCCTTCTTCCCTTCATAATCTTTCTTCATTTGCTCGAGTTCCTCTGGCCCGCCCGCGAGAACGGCCTGCCCCTTCAAGTTTATCTGGGCTATTGATGGGTTGTAGGCTATCGTCGCGACGAAGGGGACCGAGAGCTCTTCACCCTTGTGCTCCATTCCGATTATGTTTATGTTGGTTGAGATGTTTATCCCGCCAGGAACGGACTGCTCCTGCTCCCAAAAGCGCTCGGCCGAGATGTAGTTTACTTTCACTCTGATCTGCAAGTTGCTCCCCTCTAAAATCATGCTACTGCTATAAAACTCCATGTTAAAGCTCTCGGGTGGGAGGTTTAACCCGGAGCGCCCTGGAGAGGGGGCGGGCCAAGTGCCTCCTGGCTCTCGGGGGGACCTCAAAGGCTCCGACATCAACACCTCTAAAAACCTCCACGCCTCTGGGAAAGCCCGGCGGGGCTTTTGTTTTACATTTCTTGCAAGAGTAGCCCTTGCCCCTTCCCTCTGACTTCATGCGTTTGCCGCAGAGCGGGCAGATGGGGTTCTCCATCCTGAACTGGGGCGTTAGCTCGAATATCTCCAGCTTCTCAAGGTTCACCGTCAGCGGGAGCTCGGGCTTTTCTTTTATCCCGCCGTGCGCCCTAACCCTGTCACCCACGGCAAGCCTTTTCACAACCTCCCGGAACTGGCGAGTTGGTTCATACGCTGCGCAGTCGATTTCCCCAGTTTCATCCCGCAGCCGGAAGATCACGTGGCCCCCGGGGATGATCCTTGGGGCCTTGCGGACCTCTCCTTCCACGATGACTGAAAGGTTGGGTCGGGCCCCAGAAATCTTCACTTGCACAAGGTGTTCATCCGTGCCTTGGTTTGTTTTGAAGATGACCGCGCACTCGATTGGCTCAGCGGCTTTGACCATCCTGCTGGCCTTCAAAACTGCATCTGGGCTTTCTCCTCTGATTCCATACAAGATCGGGCAGGGTGTGTGCGGGGTTATCCTGATTTCCCCTGTGGCCGGGTCCAAGTTGTCAAACGTCTCCGGACGGGTCTTGGCGTCCATCTCTGCGACGGATGCCTCGTCAACCTTCCTCTTTTTTCCACGGTGCTCGGGGGCTCTGTAAGATATGAGCTCGAAAGTCCAGTCCTTCTCAAGAGGGTGGCCAATCGCCGCCAAGGCCCCGATTATCCCGCGGCCCATCTTGAACTTGTAAACATCCGCGCCCGCCTCACGCGCGATGGCCTCAGCATCTTTCAACTCAACCACATCTTGGACCACCTTCTGAGAAAATTCCGCAAGCTTTTTGGGTACCTTCTTCCCTTCTAGAAAAACCACCCCTGGATTCGTGGTCTCGACATCCAGCTCGGCCAGCTCGTTGACGGTGTCGAGGACTATCTTCTTCGCCTCTTGCTTCTTGGAATCTGGAACTTCAACCGTAAACGCCACGGCGCAGTTTCCTCGGGTCTTGAGCTTCCAGTTGGGATTCAGCCTTATGAGCTTCGGGTAACCGACGAGTTCTATGCCAATTTTCTTGAGGCGATCGATGGCCACCGCTCCCACATAGGTGGTGCACATCCCCTTCTTCGAGTCCGTGTCGTCAACGCCGATGTGGAGAACTGTCATGTTAGAGACTACTTCAGATGGGCCGCCTTAACTTTAGCGGCGGTACAACCGGCGCGCCCTGAGCAACATTTTTAGCCGAGGGACCAACATAAAACACGATGAAAACCCTCCTCCTCATTTGTGACGGGATGGCGGACAGGCCCGTTCCCAATCTAGCAAACAAGACCCCTCTGGAAATAGCTAAAACGCCAAACATGGACTGGCTGGCCAAGCATGGGATAAACGGCATAATGGACACGATAGCCCCTGGGGTCGTCCCCGGGAGCGACACGGCCCACCTCGCCCTTCTTGGCTACAATCCCTTCGAGGTCTACACCGGGCGCGGCCCCTTTGAGGCGGCCGGAGCTGGAATAGACGTAAAACCTGGGGACATTGCTTTCAGGGTGAATTTTGCAACCGTCGACGGCTCAATGAAAGTGATCGACAGGCGGGCCGGGCGCATCCATGGCACAGAGCCGCTGGCTGAGGCGCTTCAGAAAATATCCGTGAAGGGGGCGAAGATAATATTCAGAAGCACGGTCGGACACAGGGCAACGCTTGTTCTGAACGGAGAGGGGCTAAGCCACGAGATTACCGACTCCGACCCTCACGACACCGGCAAAAAGCCGCTCCTTGTTGAGCCGTTGCTCCAGGCCACGGAGCAGGCCTTCCCAGCTTACCCAATCATAGCCGGCGGAATCCGGAAATATGTTTTACGCCGCAACAGGGCCGTCAAAACCGCGAAAATACTGAACGAGTTTTCCAAGAAGGCCTATGATGTTCTCAAGTCCCACCCGATGAACAAGGACCGCGTAAAGAAGGGCCTGCCTCCGGCAAACTACATCCTGCTCCGAGGAGGAGGGGTGGCTCCACATCTAAGTCCCCTGCAGGAAAGGCTTGAGCTAAACGGGGCCTGCGTGGCCGCCGCCGCAATAGTGAAAGGCGTCTGCAAGCTGGCAGGGATGAAGGTGTATGATGTCCCCGGAGCCACCGGGAGTCTTGACACAAACCTGAACGCGAAGGCCAAGGTGGCGCTGGATGCCTTGGAAAAACACGAGCTCGTGCTCCTGCACGTGAAAGGATTTGACGAGGCGGGACACGACGGGAACGCGAGGGGCAAGATAGACCTCATAGAGAGGACTGACGCCATCCTCAGCAAATTCATAGACGTGCCTGACTTCATAGTCGTCACCTGCGACCACACGACCCCTGTGAGCGTCAAAAACCACTCGGCCGACCCCGTTCCTCTTTTGATCTACGGTCAGGGCGTGCGCAGCGATGATGTCCAGACCTTTGGCGAGCGCTCCGCTGCAAATGGCGGGCTGAATAGAATTCTCGGGAAAAACCTGCTGCCGATAGTTGCCGACCTGATGGGAAAAAGCAAAAAGTTTGGGGCCTGACGGTTATATAGGCAGTAGCAATCGAGCTGAATTCGGTAAAATGAGAGAAAAAGTCGAAGCGGCGATTGAAAAAATACGGCCGGCACTGCAGTCGGACGGGGGAGACATTGAGCTTGTGGACGTGACGAAAGATGGCGTTGTGCAGGTCAGGTTGGTGGGGGCCTGTGCCGGATGCCCGATGTCCACAATGACGATGGGCTTTGTTGTGGAGCGGGAAATAAAACGCTCGGTCCCCGGCGTCAAACGCGTCGAGCTTGTCTGACCCCGAGCTTGGCCTTCAACTTGCTTGGTTTGAAAACACCCTTTTCATTTATGATGGCGGTTATCAGCCGCGCGGGGGTAACGTCAAATGCAGGGTTCAGGGCCTTTACTCCTTTTGGTACAAACCTCTTCCCGCCTATCGTGGTGACTTCCTCCGGGGAACGGTACTCGATTGGGATATCCTTCCCACTCCTGATGCTCATGTCGATTGTGCTTGTGGGCGCTGCAACGTAAAATGGCACGCCGTGCTCGTGCGCTAGAACTGCTACGGTGTAAGTCCCGATTTTGTTTGCAGTGTCGCCGTTTGCAGCGATCCTGTCGGCCCCGACCACCACTACGTCCACTTCTCCTCTGGCCATGAGGTGGCCAACAGCGCTGTCAGCCACAACTGTAACAGGAATCCCCTCCCTCTTCAGCTCCCATGCCGTCAGCCTTGCCCCCTGTAGAAGGGGGCGGGTCTCCTTCGCTATCACCTTGATGCGCTTCCCGGCCCGCCAGGCCGCTCTTACAACTCCTAGGGCGGTCCCGAAGTCAACTGTCGCCAGAGCTCCGGCGTTGCAGTGGGTCAGAATCACGTCGCCGCTTTTGATTAGCTTGGCGCCGTTCTTTCCAATCTTCTTGTTCACCTCGATGTCCTCCTCTGCCACTAGGTTCGCCTCCCTCACCACTGCCTTCTTCACGTCTTCCACATCCTTCGCCTTCCGAGCTGCCGAGAGGGTCCGTCTGATGCCGACAAAAAGGTTCACGGCGGTCGGTCTTGTCCTCCCAATCCTCTCCGCGGCGCACTCGAGTTCTGCAATCAACTGAGATTTTGTCTTTGCCCTGCTGTGAAGCGCTTCTACCGCGAGGCCCATCGCCGCCGCGGCCGCCAGCGCAGGGGCACCCCTCACCTGCATCAGCTCTATCGCCTTGGCGACGCCCTCCGCGTTAGAGCACCTGATGAACTTCAGCTTGGTCGGGAGCAGCGTCTGGTCCACGAGAACAACGCAAGATCCCCGAAGCTCAATCGTGCGCATGATTTCACCGCTTCCTGTGCGTCAGGTGCCACCAGAGGTCGTGCAAAAATAGTCCGGTGCCCAGTATGAGCCCTCCCCCGGCCAGCCAGGGGTTGTACTCACCTATGATAAGGGCATGGAACATGATCGCCACAAGGCTCCATGCCATCAGGAACAGCCCGATGTACGCGTGGTGAATGTGCACATTACCACCGCAAGATTTAACAGGACCTTGTAATAAATCTTTTACGAATGGTGATTTTGTGCAGATCGCAGCGCGCCGAGCCGCCGAACTCGTGAAGAAACACAGAAACGATTCCGTTGAGGTAATCTCGCACATGGACGCTGACGGTGTCTGCGCGGCCGCTCTAACCTCGAAGGCCCTCGACCGCCTGGACATCATCCACAACGTGAAGTTCGTGCGCATGCTTTACCGGGACGTTGTTGAAGACCTTGATCCCGCCGACCTGACCATCTTCACCGACCTTGGCAGCTCCCAGCTCCAGAATTTGAAAATGAAGTTTGCCGGAAAAGACGTCATAATCGCGGACCACCATGCACCCGAGCGGACCGAGGGCTGGCCCGAGCTCGTCCACCTAAATGCCCATCACTACAACATGAACGGGGTGCAGGAGGTGAGCGGGAGCGGCATGGCTTACCTCATCGCGAAAGAGCTTGACGAGAAAAACAGTGACTTGGCAGCCTTGGCTGTGGTCGGGGCGATAGGTGACGTGCAGGACGCCTGGGGAAAGCTCGTAGGGCACAACAGAAAGATAGCGAAAGATGCCATTTCCGCCGGGACCATCGAGATGAATGTTGACATGATGCTGTACGGGCGGCACACACGGCCCATCTTCAAGGCGCTCGAGTTCTTCACAGACCCGCTAATCCCTGGCGTGAGCAACTCTCCCTCCGGCTGCTTGGGCCTGCTGAAGGAGCTGAACATCCCGCTTAAAGATGGGGAGGACTGGCGCAAACCCGCGGACCTTACCCACGCCGAAAAACAGCGCCTGGCCTCGGAGCTCATAACCCGGGCGTACATGAGCGTCCCGGAGGACTTTGTCAAGTATGTGCCGGGCCTTGTGATAGGGGAGACCTACTCCCTCCCGAAAGAAAAGGCAGACTCCATGCTCATGGACGCTGAGGAGTTCTCCACCTGCATGAACTCGACCGCGCGACATGAGCAACCGCTGCTCGGCTTTGAGGTGGCAAAGGGCGACAGGGGGACTTACTATCGCGCCATGCTGAAGTTGATCCGGCACCACAGGCGCTGCATCGCCGAGGGGATGGAGTTCATAGAGGAGAATGGGTTGAGCTTGGGGCCAAAGGGTTATTTGCAGTATTTCGACGCGACTGGGGTAATCAAGGAGACTTTCATTGGGACAATCGCAAACATGGTCATGGGGTACAAGAATTGCGACCCATACAAGCCTGTCATCGGCATGATCAGGACTGACGGCGTTGCAAAGGTTTCCGCCCGCTGCTCAAAGCTGCTTTTCCTGAAGGGGTTGGACATGGCCAAGGCCATCCGGGAGTCTGCCCAAGCCGTGGGGGGGGAAGGGGGCGGGCACGCCGTTGCCTGCGGGGCCCAGGTGAAAGAGGACCAAGCTGGAGAGTTCCTCCAGAAGTTTGAGGTCAGGCTACAGCACCAGCTGTCGAACGCCTAAGCTTTGGCTTTGCCCTTTTTTCTCTTTTCCTGGCTATTGTACATCTCAACTACTTCTCTGATGGTGTAGACGTCGTCCGGCCTTCTGTCCACCCTCAACCTTATGAAGCGGGGAAATCTCAGACCATAGCCGGAGGTGTGCTTCTCTGGCGGGCTGCGCTGGATCTCCTCGTAAGCTACTTCAAAAACCACATTCGGCTCAAGATAAGCATCACACTCGATTTCGATATCCACGTCTGGGTGGGGTTTCTTCAGCTGGATGGGTTTGAACATTTTTGTGAGTTCGTCCAAATCTTCATCAGTGTATCCTGAGCCACATTTTGTGAGGGTCTTGAACCTGCCACTCTCCTCATCCTTCGCCGCCAGCACATAGCTTCCGAAGCTTCCGGCCCTTTTGCCCTTCCCATAAAGCGCTCCCACGACCACGAGGTCCAGAGTCTCCAATGTGGGCTTCAGCTTCAACCACGCGAACTCCCGCCTGCCCGCGCGGTAGGTGGAGCCGAGGTCCTTTGAGACAAGCCCTTCGTGGCCTATCTTCACGGCATAATCAGCGAACTTTTTGATTTCATCCGGGTCTTTCATAACCTTTTGCTCAACCACTATCACTTTTCCTTTCTCCTCATGCACGGCCTGCTCGAGCGTGGCGCGCCTTTTCTCGTATGGCGCGTCCATCAGGACTTTGTTGTCCATCAGCAACACGTCAAAGAGATGGATCTGCACTGGAATCTGCTCGGAAGCGGCCTTGATCTCGTACTTCCGGCGGCGCTTCAGCACCTCCTGGAAGGGCATGGGCTTGCCGGTTTTCTTGTCGATTGCCACGAGCTCGCCGTCGACAATCATGCGCTTCGGCTTCAGCACCTTCTTCAGAGATGGAATCATGTCTGGAAACATGCTGGTGTAGTCCTCCATCCTGCGGGTGAACAACTGGAGCTTCTCGCCGTCCTTGTGGACCTGCATTCTGATGCCGTCGAGCTTTATCTCGAACGCCGCCTTCCCACCCATCCTTTCCAAGATTTCCCCCGGGCTTTCGGCCCTCTGGGCGAGCATCGGGCTCACCGGGTGGCCCACGGAGACCCCAAGTTTTTCTACCGCCTTTTCGCCTCCCTGGACTGCCGCCTTCGCCACGAGGGAGTAGTCTGTCGTGAGCATGTAGGCGTGCTCGACCTTCTTCGAATCCAAACCGAAAGCTGCGGCTATGGCGTCCCTGAGCCTGCCCTCCGCCACGCCTATCCTCAAATCACCGAGCACAGTCTTGACGATGAACTTCGCCTCGAGAGGGTCTGCGTCTGCGAGGAGCTCGGAGATAATGTCGATCTTTCTGTTCACTGACCCCCCGCCGGTAATTTCCGGTAGCCTCTTTACCCCATCGAAGACCTTCTCGACCGTGAGCTGTCCCCTGTAAAGGGAGACCTGACGCTTCTTGCTCAACAACTGCCGCGCGACTTCGCCGAAATCCCCAATGTTCCTCATCTGCTTCTCTACTTCAGAAATGGAGTATCCGGAAGCAACGGAAATCGCCTTTTTGAGCTGCTGCGGCCCGACTCCCGTCTCTTTGGAAACGTAGGCTGGCCAGGGCCTACCGAGTAGAAGGAGAACAACGCGCTCTATCTCCCCCGCCGGCGCCCCCTTCAGCAAACTAACTATTGCCGAGTTCTTCTCAATGTAAGAGGCCGTCTTTTCCAGCTTTTCAAACGTCTCCGCGAGCACAGAGTACTTCATTTTACCCAAAGTTTACTCCCGCGTTGGCCTAAAACAATTTCTCAAACTGCGTCCGGGGTGTACTCAATTATCTTGTTGTATGGGTTGATCTTTGCCATTATCTTGCCCTTTTCAAATATCCTGACCATGCCGTCCTCTCCGGAAACTGTTACCCCCCTAGCACCGGTGGCGGCGGTCATGCAGGCTACTGACAGGTGCCTTGTCCCGAGCCCCTTCGGGATCTCCACTTTTCTGTCGGAGTTAAGGTACCTGCAGGCGGCGATTACCGTTCCGTCATCGTCCACGACAAATGCGCCGTCAAATGCAAGCGCGTATTTTTTCAGGAGATCCCACTGGGTCCTGTCATCCACAGAGACCTTGTAGTTTTCAAACGGGTTAAAGCGATAAAGCTGGTACGAGTACTTCAAGACCGTCTTTGTGTCCCCTATCATGAAGGCCGCCCCGATTGGCTTTCGGTCGGATCCCCCTTTGGAAAACTCCAGCGAAAGCTCCACCGCGTTTGCCAAAATTGGGTTTGGGGCAAGCATCTCCACCGTCTTCTCTTCCCCGGTGACCTTGAGCACAAAGAGGGAGCTCGGGAAACTTTCTATCCCATCACAGATGAGGCAGACCAAACGCTGGTTTTTGGCTACATGTTTCTCCCGCAGGCAGGTGGAAATGACCTGGTTGATCCTGCCCATACCCTCTTGCCATGCCTGGACCTTTATGAGCTTGACGCCGGGGCACTGCCCAAGCTTTTCAAAACACTGCTGGTCCGAAGTTGCCACTATCACGCTCGGCGGTCTGACATCTCCTCCGTAGCTTACCTGATTGACCTGCTGTATGTAACCGTCGGCTTCGGTCAAAACAAGGACGGCATCGGCACTAACCTCTGAGGCTACTCTAAAGGCCGCACCAGCCAAGGCTCTGGGGATCTCCACCTGTCCACGCTCCGTCCCCACCGCCTTAACCCAGCAATAATTTTTCTGTTTCGAGAGTTTATTAACTTTTCTACAACGAAATTTTATGACCAATTTTGATTTTCAGCCTGCTGACCGTCCCTTCCGGGAGCTCCAGGAGGTACTGGGCCTTGCTTTTGGGCATGTAGACTCGCCAGGGTTTGAGCCGCTCGCGGGTTTCCACCACCCTGAAGCCGGAGTCCATGTAGACAAGGTCGATTGGGAACCACATGAAGAACATGTGGATGCTGTAGCGCCCCGGTTTTTTGAACTTGAAGAGAAGAGCACCCCCGCGCGGGAACTTTCGCCTGAGCATCAAACCCCGAAATCTCTTCCAGAAGCTGTCCGCTACCTCCGCCTCGCTTAAAGCTAGCTTGCCGGTGCTTTTGTTTGCCTGCTTCACGCCACCACAACTGACCTTTCTGCGAAGGTGTTTTAACGTTGCTGGCATTATTTGAACTCGATTGCATGCTCACGGAGGCTGAATTCTGCAACGCGGTGGTTGAAATGATCCGACGCGCCGAGACGAAGCTCCCAAAAGACGTGGCGCGGGTTCTGGAGAAGTCCGCCAGAGAGGCAAGGAACCCCATCGCAAAACTGCAGCTCAAAACAATGCTTGAAAACATCAAGCTTGCCGAAAAATCAAAAATACCCATCTGCCAGGACACCGGGACTTTGTTCTTCTTTGTGAAGCTTGGACAGAAAACAAGGCTCGGGTTCGACCTGAAGGAAGCCATAAACTCGGCCGTCGAGCGCGCCACCCGGGAAGTGCCCCTCCGCGCGAACCTTGTGGACCCCCTCACGCGCAAACCAACAAAGGCCGGCCCACGGCAGCCCGCTGTGCATTTGGAGCTGGTGGAAGGCGAAAAGCTGGAGCTGGACCTGCTTGTGAAGGGGGCTGGCAGCGAGAACTGGAGCAGGCTCTTCATGCTGAAGCCTGTGGAAGGCTCAGCGGCCGTTTGCAATGCAGTGCTGGCCACTCTGACGGAGGCCGGAGGAAAGCCATGCCCCCCCGTCATTGTTGGGCTGGGCGTTGGCGGCTCCGCAGAAACTGCTCCTGTTCTGGCAAGGCTGGCCCTCCTGAGAAGGATAGACAAGGCAAACCCGGACCCCGCTATGGCAAGGCTTGAGCGCGAGATAGAATCGGCCGCAAACGAGCTGGAAATAGGACCCATGGGGCTGGGGGGAAGGCCCACTGTGCTCAGGGTACTTGTCGAGAAGGCAGCATGCCACACCGCCAGCCTGCCCGTTGCCGTGGCCATTCAGTGCTGGGTGGCCAGAAAGGCGAAGGCCAAGCTCACCGGTGGTAAAATGGAGGTTGTTGAGCCTTGAAACTCGCAAACCTCAAACCCCCTCTCAGCGAAAGCGACGTCAAGAGGCTCAGGGCAGGAGACATGGTCAGCGTCTCCGGTAAAATTGTGACCGCAAGGGACAATGCATATGCACGGGTTCTGTCCAACGGAAAGCCCCCACTGGACCTTCGCTGTAGTGTCGTTTACCACTGCGGACCGCTTGCAAAAAAGACTGGAAAAAAGTGGAGAATCCTCTCGGCCGGACCCACCACAAGCGCCCGCCTCGACGGCATGCAGGAAAAATTTGTGAAGCTGACGGGAGTTAGGGCGCTGATTGGCAAAGGCGGCGTAAGCGAAGATGTGGCAAACAGGCTGGCGCGCTTGGGCTGTGTTTACCTTGCTTTCACTGGAGGGGCCGGAGTCGTGGGGGTCAAGGCTATCAAAAATGTCGAAAAAATCTTTTGGCCTGAACTGGGGACGGCCGAAGCCATGTGGGTGCTGCATGTCGAGGACTTTGGGCCGCTTGTGGTCGCCATCGACACCCGAGGAAAAAACTTGTACGCGCACTCAAAACGCTGATTACCATCTGCCATCCTTGCCATTTGGCGCGCGCTTGTCCTTTGACTCCTGCGGAGCCCCTGACCCCGGCGTGAACTTGATCCGCCCACGCAGGAACCAGGAAACGGCCCCCGCCACCACTGCCAAAATCGGGACCAGATAAACTATGCCGGGTGGGCCAGGTGAGATAGGATTCTGCTCGGCGACTATCGCAAAAGTGGAAAGCCCTGGCGAGGAGGCCGAGAAGTATATCGTGTTGGCGTCTGACTGGGGCTGTTGGGTGACAAGCTCCTGCCAAACCCCATCTTGATAACGGACCAGCTTGACCGTCTGGAGGTCCACGTTGTTCTGCTGAACCCATGAGCGATCGACCCCAAAATTGATCTTCAGGGAGCTGAGATTGCCTTCCAAGTTATCTGACTCCAAGTTGAAGTATGAATAGACCAGACTGGCCGAAGGCGCAACTTCCGGGGCCCCCGTCGACCATAGATAAAGCACGACGTTTTCCACTGCACTGCTTGCCCCAACTTCCAGCTCTGAGACCGCATATCGTCCAGCTGAAACCGTCACAACATCTCCCGCTGAAATGTGCGCTATCCTTGCCAGATGCTTTTGTAGAACTTTCAGCGTAAAGTCTGCCGTCCTTTCCCAGCCGTTGGCGTCCCAGCCATGTATCGTGATCGTGTAGTCCCCAATCGCCGCGTTTTCCCCCGCAGCTATGTACATGATATGATTAAAAGGAGGAATGCCCCTTCCCGTAAACTCGACATCCACGCCCGCCGGTTGCCCCGTGGCGCTCAAAAACACATCCTCATGGTAACTCCCGATCCCCACGCTTTCTATGGTCCTCGACCCGCCGCCGCCCTGCTCAACCTTGATTTCAAACCCCGCCCTAATCGCGAAGTCCCTCATTATCACGATGAGCTTCAAATTCTCGGACCACTCCCCGACATGTCCAAAGTTGTCCACGGCCCTGACTCGCCACCAATAGTCGTCGTCTGGTATATTGTCATCCGGTGTGAAAGTCGTGTTTTCCGATACAAACAAGAAAGGCACCGCCAAAAAGGTGTTATCGTCGTCCAGCTGGATATCGTACGTCACTTTTGAAAAATCACTTACTGCCTGCCAGGAAAATGTTGGTCTGGATGTGTTTTCCGTGACATTGTCCTCCGGCCAGACCAGCTTGGGTCTGGGAGGGGGGGTGTTGTCGACCATGAACGACCAGCTGTTCTCAAACCCACCCATGTTCCCGGCATTGTCGACCGCCCTGACCCTCCAGTAGTAACTGCCATCCTGAAGCTCGACGCTTTTGTGGTTTTCGGATACGTTTTCAAGCTTCGTTGGCGAGCTGAAGTCGTTGTCGCCGTCGATCCATAGCTCATAGCCTTGAGCTGGGATTCCTCTGTCGGTGACAGCGGGCCAAGAGAAATCGACGGCATTGGTCGTAAGTTTTGCGCCGTTCGTCGGGGATGACTTTTCTGGCGTTGGCGGGAGAACTGTATCAACGAAGAAGGAAAAATCAGAGGGGGATCCCACGTTCCCGGCATTGTCGAACGCCCTCACGCTCCATCTGTGACGCCCATCCAGAAGCTCCGGGACAGTTATCTCATTTTTGGCCACATCTGTCACAACCCCGACAACCACGCCATCCACCCAGACCTCGTAGTTCTCCAGGCTCCAGTCGTCAGAAGCGATCCACTTCAACAGAGGCGTGTTGTCGTTGGTGTTTGCCCCGTCAACCGGAGACTGCAGTACTACTGTTGGCGCGATGTTGTCCACGACCAACTCCCGCACTCCTGGATAATTCTCGTTCCCTGCCAAGTCCCTTGAGGCGACCTTCCAGTAGTACGCCTTAGGTGGGGGGGCCGGCAGGGTATAGCTGGTCCCGGTTACGACGGTGTTCTCTAACGGGGAAGAAAAATTCGGAGCATCGTCGACCAGCACCCTGTAGCTGCTCGCACCGCTGACCGCCGACCAGCTCAGCCCAATATCAGAAAGTCTAAGATAAGCGCCAGCTCCGGGGGACACTAGGGTGGGGTAAGGAAGGAAGACCGTGTCGATGGTGAAGGACCGGGGCTGGGACCAAGAGCCAACCTCCCCATTTGCCCTTCCTGCCCTGACCCTCCAGCAGTAAAAGTTGTCCGGCAGCGAGTTCTCCGGCTCGAATGAAGTTGTTGTAATGTTGCTCCTGGTGCTCGCGTTCTCCGAAAATGCATTGTCTCCTGAAATCTGGAGCTCGTAGTTTTCCGCCCCACCGCCAATCGCGAACCATTCAAAACGGGGGGTATTGTCCGGGAGATAAGCGTTTTCGACCGGAATGAAGAGGGACGGAGCCGCAAGCCCGGCCGCAGCCGCTGCGCCGATTGTAAGGGCGAACAGCACCGGAAGCACGAACAGGCTAAATTTCTGCATTTGTCTCCCAAGCCCCTTCTGTGGGGAAGGTTTTATCCCCAACGCTTGGAGCATCTACTATCCACTGAAAAGAGTGAAAAACAAAAAATAAAAAAAGTAAGGGTTGTTTGGCGTTTCCCTTACTTCTTTCTAAATATTGCGATTGCAGCCAATATCAACGCGATAATCACAACGACCATCGCGTAAGTTGCCCATGGCGTAACTACCTCTGCGGGGCGTACTACTGAAATTGTCTCTACAGCTTGGTTGCCTGTCAGTGCGGTGATGCCTGCCGAGTCTCTTGCGACCACGTTGATGACGTTGGTCCCCACCACCAACGGTACGTTGGTGCTGAAGCTCCCATCGGCGTTCAGGTAGACAGTCTTCGCCACGGATACACCTGTGGCGTCTATTGTCACCGTCATCTGGTCGTACGCGGTCCCGGCTAGTGTGCCCATCTTGTCGGTTATTGTACCCGACACTGTGACCTGCTCGGCGTCTATGCTCGCAAGGTCAGCTGGCGCAGTAAGGGTAATCGTCGGCACAGTCTTGTCCACGGTGTATGTACCGTAGAGTATCAGACTGGACGCGTTGCCCGCGTTGTCCACTTCCTTGAAGTAGATTGCGGTTGTCCCCTCGCTGAGCGTAAAGCTGACGCTGAACGGGTAGGCGCCGGTCGCTGCATCTACTGTCGTGGATGCAACAGCAGAAGCCGGGCTGGTGTCCGAAGTACCGCGGTAGATGTATATCGTCGACCCGCTCTTCTGGGCGTATCCCTGGACCGACCATGTGTCTTTCTTGGTCGTGGTCGGGATCGTGGCCGCAGTCGTCGGTTCGAGGCATCTCATTGCGGTTGCCCCTGTGGTAAGCGTTGTTGTTGTCCACTGCGGTGCGGTCGTGTCAATGATGAAGCTGCGCGAGTAGATCACGTTGTCGCCGTTCTCGCCTGCAATAGCTTCGTGGCGCATGTTGTCGTTCGCATACACGACAATCCAGTATCTGCCGTCGCTGAGGCCCTTGCCGCCGTTGTCGTACTTGTTCTCGAAGACGCCGCTCGCCGTTGTCCACACGCCGTTGTTGTCAAGCGTTGCAACGTTGCCCCAAGCGGCCGCCGTGATGCTCACTCCGTCAAGCGCGTTGTCGTTGTCGGCTTTCCTGAGAATCACTTTTAAGTTTTCGCGCCAGATTCCCATCCCAGTGCCTTCGTTAAAGCCTGGGTCGGAAATCGTTATGTTTATCGTCGGCTTGTTGTCGTCAGTGGGTTCGCTGTTTTCGTCCCAAACCTTGGTTTCCGTCTTCTTCGTGATGGTGTTGAACGAAACCGTCGGGGGCAATGTGTCGACGAACCAGTTCTCAAGGTTGTCTTGACACGATTGGCCCATGCGGTCCGTCGCTATCACCGTCACTAGGGAAGTCATGCCTTGGCTAAAGACCTTGTTCACGGTCCATTCGTTCTCGTGCCCTACTTGCTGGTTCCTGCTCGCAGAGGTGCCTGCGACGGTGACCGAGGTGATGTACTTGCCGTTGTCGGCGTTGTTTATGTTGTCGCATGCAAGTATGAGCAAGTTGTCGCCATTCTTGTTGTCCAACCAGTTGACGACAGTGGGTGCACCGTCGCCCGCAGGTGGCCGGCTGACGTTCTCGCGTATTCTACCGGTGCTACCGTTCGACTTGTGCGCGAGGAGCTTGCTCATGCCGTTGTCCCCCAGCAGCGGTGGCTTGGTGTCAACGGTCAGAACGTTCTCCATGTCCGCCAGGTTCTCGTTGCCCGCCAGATCCTTGGCGCTCGCCACCCTGACGACTACTGTGTTGTCAAGGACGCGCCACGAATCGGGGCCAGTGACCGCTCCCGTACTCATCAAGTTGTCGTTGTCCCACAGACCGATTGTGATGTACTGGTATGTGTACGTCTTGTTGTCTGTGGTCGTGAACGCGGTCCCCAGAATTGGCGTCAGGAAGCTGCTCTCGGTGCCGCCCGAGTTCTCAACGTAGACGGTCCCGAGGGACTGCAAAGTTTCGTTGGAGACGATGGTAATCGTCGCCTGGGCGTTGTCATACGTGTTGCCCGCAACGTTCACAGGCCCGACTCCGGTTGGCGTCATCTGCGTTACGTTGATGGCCAAGTGTGGAACCTTGCCGTCTACTCTCAGCGTGGTGCCGCCGTAGTTCTCGCCGAACGGGTCGCTGGATGGGTTAACCGTAGTGTTCTCATTGCTCGTAAGCACCGATATGACGATCTCTGTCTCCTCTGTGGAGACTGGTGTGCTCCATATGAAGCTGAACGTCTGCGTGCCGCCTCCAGGCGCAATTATGTTGTCCCCTTTCGCGTTGAACTGGAGGGTGTTGGTCGCCGGTACGCTCATGGTCCACGTCTTTGTGCCTATGAGGCTTGTCGCTGTTACCCTTATCTTCGCCGCCGCCGCGATCAGGTTGTCTCCCGCATTTACCAGCGCAATTCCAACCGCTCGCAAATTCACCAGGTGGTTCTCCCACTGGTTCGCGAGCGCTGGGATCTGATTCAGCGCAGGTCCTTTGCAGAGGTTGTCTGCTGCCTGACGGAGGTTAAGAGCTGCCTTGTTTTCCTCGACTCCGCCCAGTGCGTCGCCGAGCAAAAATGCAACGTTCTCCAAGTAGTTAGCTGCAACCTTGAGGTTTTCACTTGCTTTGTATATGTTTTCCGTTAGTGTATCACTAGTGTTTTCCCGCAAGAATCCCCCCGCGTTGTCAATGTTCTCGCTTGCAAGTTTGAGGTTATCGGCCGCGTTATGTAACCCGATGAGGGCCACATTGTTGCCACTGCCGGTGTATATGTTTTCGAAGTTCCCTGCTGCCGCCCACAGGTATCCGCCAACAGTGTTGGGGTCTTTAGCATTATCATTATCCATCTGAAGAAGGTACCCCGCGTTGTCAATGTAGCGGCCTACGCCTTTGAGGTTGTCCCCAGCGAGTCTTAGGTTTTCTCCAGCGTTGTTCATCAAGAATCGCATAGCTAGGTTTTGGATATATGGCGCAAAAGTGATCATGTTATCTCCTGCGCCCCTGATGTTTTCGCCTGCGTTGTCATAGTCCCCGAACTTGAAACACGTTGCCGCGTTTACTAGTTGAGTCCCGGCGTTCTGCAGTATATGTCCCCACAATACAAAGTTGTCGTAGTTCTCAGTGTTGGTGCCGCCGCCTGTGGGAGAAGTTCCTGCTGCCTGCTTCATATAGAGTCCCGCCAAGTTCAATTGATTCTCAATCAAGTTTTCGTTCTCCTGTTCCTTGGCCATCTCGGTCGCTACAGTATGAAGCGCGGCTCCTGCGCGGTTAAAGTTGAACGTAGCGTACGTCTTGTTATTATCAGTGACGTCCGCGTTCTCATTAACGTAATGAGTCGCGGTTACGTTTTCAAACCAACTGGCCGCATTCAGGAGGAGCGCTGCAACGTTGGCCTTGTTATCCGCCGCCAACTTGATGTTCTCTCCCGCCATCTTCAACAGCTTGCCCGCGTTCTCAATGTTGTCGGCTGCGTCCTTCAGGTTGTCGTCATACGTGATCGGCTGGCCAAAGTTGTTGCCAGTTATGCTCTGAGCCACAATTTGGATGTTGTCGATGTTTTCAGTTCCGTTGTTTGTAACAACTATCGTGAACACCGTCGCCGTGCCTGCCCTTGCGGAAGTCGGCAATACTGGCGCCGTTCCACCGGGCGAAGCACTGACGGCTGTTGTGCTAACGGTAGTTGTCGATATAATCCCTGCAAATGGTGTTAGTATCATAGCTGCAATCAATAATATCGCTTTACACTTCATTTTATCACTCCTTTTTTATTACGGATAGACTCTATTTTAGCCTATTTAAGCGTTTCGACCCTAAAGCTCCCAGAAAATTTTAATAAAAGGCTTTAAATAGCTCCGATGACTACGTCGAACGTTAAAGTTAAGTTCGTCTATTGCCGTATAATTGCTGTGTATGCCCCCGTCGTCCATAAACCCACACATGTTTGGACTTTAAAGTCCTCCGGCTTATGACTTGTCTACACGGTCAAAGACCGCAGTCGCCTCAAGCTCACCGTAGGCGACACGCCACAACTTGTCCAGCTTCTCGCGCTCCTCGTCGTCCAGCTTCCTGTTGAGGTAGCCCAAGTCAATCTTATCCTCGTTTGCCCTCAGCAAAGCTATGATATCTGAGGTATCTTTTAGGCGGGGGCCCATCTTCAGCTTCTGCCTAATCAGATCCTCGAGCGACACAAAAAACACGAGCTTGCCATAGTATTCCACCTGCAAGGCACGTTCTAAAACCTCCTTATCGTCTTCAATGAAAACGTCAACGCCCCATCCATCGGGGCTCTCAAGAAGTGCAATCCCAAACCCGTGGATGTCCGGCCGCTTTCCCGGAACAAACCCTTCCATTTTCAAAGTTTTGATTATTTCTTCCCACTCATTTTGGTTCGCTACTGCGATTGATATGTCGACGTCTATTGTTTGCCTCGGATACCCGTGGACGCCCCCAGCAAGCATTCCCGTAACGGCGTAACGCAAACCGCGCCTTTCCAGAATCTCCACTACCCTATGTACCGTAACTTCAATTCCGGCCATTTTGAACGCTCCTCCCTCATCTTTTTAATCTTCTTTGGACCGTGAAATCCCATCGCAGAGTTTGATAGTTCAGTGGCCATCCTCAACCCATCTGACGGGGACTTCCCTTTCATGAGTTTTGCCATCTCCGCCGCCCACTCCGCGTCCCCCCTGCCGATCCGGACCCTGAGCGCCTCTTGGGGCTTGGACACCAAAACTCTCTCCAACCTCCAGAGGGTCAGGTTTGGCCTATCAAAACGCGTCAGACCTCTCGCCGCCAAAAACCACTTGTGGATGAACGACAGGTGCTTCTCCGCGGTGGCCCAATCCACCCCTGCCCTGCGCGCTATCTCCCGCGTACTCAATGGACGGTCCGCTCCTGAAAGGACTTCAAGCAGAGCTTTAAGCACGGCTTCGTTACTTCTCTTACCCATATTTATCAATAACAGATGTGTAGTTCTTGATATTTAACTATTGTGTTGCTCAAAGAGAAAATCACCGCGTCAGAAGGTCGTCCAAAATCAAATCCTCACGCTTGGCCCCTGCCCGCCCGAGCTCTGCCAGCGGCCAATCGACCCGCCCGACATCCGCCGCGGAGTGGGCATCCGACCCCACGCTCAGCTTCACCCCTTCCTGGAGACAGAGGGAGATGAAATCGGCGCCCGGATACCTGTACTTGGCGTTGACCTCCATGGCTACACCCCGGTCGCCCGCCAGCCTGAGGAACTCCTTGACATCTTCCAATGAAAGATGAGGCAGAAGCGGCTCGTGCAAAAAGAACGGGTGAGCAAGGATGTCCACCTTGTTTTTCTTGATTGCAAGGGTGGCCCGTTTTAGATAATTTTCCGCAAAGTCCCTCGGGGTGGCTGCCTCATCTATAGTATGGATCCCGACCACGATGATGTCAAGGTCGTCTATAACGTGCTCGTCAACGTCTATCCTACCTGTCCCGTCCGCAACGTTCGCCTCCATACCAGCCAATACCGGAATGTCTGCCTCTTCCTGGGCAAGTCTGATGTCCTGGAGCATGGCTGGCAGCTTTTCCCTCGCAATCCCGACTTCAAGCTCCGGACCGTGATCTGTGAATGCCATGGCCTCCAGCCCCCGGGTTTCGGCCATCTCAACCATGGCAAGGTGTGGACTCCGCCCGTCTGAGTAAGGGGTATGTGAGTGAAAGTCGAATTTGGGCAACATGTGAACCAAAAGAGCTGGGGGGCCGGGGTTAAATAATTTGGGGTGCCAAATTATTTGATTGTTTTATGGTTTTTACCCCTAAATTCACTAAATAGTTAACTTTAGTTAATAATGATTAGATTTTATAGATACCGATAGTATTAAATGGTAAGAAATTGTTAGTTATTTGTGATATAAATGGTTAATTTTGATGAGAAAAGAGAAAGATTGTACAGAATTGGTGAAGTCTCGACTATGCTCGGAGTACATCCAAACACCATCAGGAGGTGGGAAAAGCAGGAAAAAATCAAGATAATCCGAATTGGAATGGGCCACAGAAGGATTCCTGAAAGCGAAATAAGCCGGATATTGCACCAAACCTCCACTACGCCCTCTCCAGCTTCGCGCGTTACGCCTGGTGTGACAGACGAACTTTCTGATTTTTTGAACTTTGTTTTTTCTTACCACGGTAATGATCCAGAGTTGGTCAAAAGAGCGATGATTGTGCAAAACAAATACGCTATACCAGTCACTTTACAGGCAAAAAAAACAGAGAAAGTGTTAATTTCGCCACAAATACAAGAAAAGCCTGCTATATTGCCTCTAATACCTGCAAAAACAATCCCCGAACCCCAATTACCTGTTAAAACTGGTTTTCCCCGCCACGCAATTTTGGATGCGCTTCAGCCCATTGGACTGGCCCAAAGGACGGCTTTTGGGGACCTTCTCACTGCAGCAATGATACTGAAGAAGTTCACGGCGAAAGATCTTGCCACAAGAGGAAAGTGCCCTGACCAGATTGCTAGCACTTTCTGTGAGAAAATGGCCGGGCTCGGGTATGCCGCAAGCTCCGACGGAACTTTTGAGCTAACGGTGGTTGTTACATGACACTGATCGAGGAAAAATTAGGGAAGGACCAGAAGCGCGGTGTCTACCTTCAGAAGTGGGGGCTGCGTGAAGACCCGTTCAACCTTGAGCTTCCCACGCCGCATGCCTTTGTCCCGATCCAGCGAGAGGATCTTCTGAAAATCCTGCAGCACGCGAGAGAAGGAAAGCTCGGCATTCTCACCGGGGACCTTGGGATGGGGAAGACCACGATTTGTGAATTCCTGGTAGCTGCGCTGAGGGAAGAAAGTCTGCTTACGACCGACCCATCCAGCCAGGTCATCCCGGTGCTTGTCCGCGGCGCTGCATACAAATCTGCCGACGAGTTCCTGCGCGCGATAATACTGGGGCTGGGATTGGATGCCAGCGGGGACTCGGCCGGCCTTTTTGAAATCCTTAGGAAGTGGAGTCAGGAGCACCCGGAGAAACTTGCGGTTATCGTGGACGATATCCCAGAAAGCGGGGCCAATTTGGCAGAAATAGGTGAATTTATACGTGTTTTGGCCGATTTGCCAAGTATTTCCATACTTTTGAACGGGGCAGTCAAGCAAATGAAGGAGTTCCTAACCAAAGTTCCAGCCCTTATGGATCGGGTGCAGCTGCACGTGGAGCTCCATCCCCTAGGCTTGGCTCAAATAAAAGAGCTTTTGGACCTCCGCCTGAAGCACTCCGAATGCACGAACCCCGAAGGGCTGCTGACGTCAGACGTTCTTGAAGCAATATACAGACTCAGCAAGGGGGTACCGCGCTCGGCATTGAAGGCAGCGGGCAGTGCAATAATGTATGCCGCGCGGAATGACTTGGTGCTGGACTCGCGCGCCGTGAAAAAAGCCAACAGACGCCCATTGTTCTCCCGACTGCTGCATTTTATCCGGTGAACCGATATCTTTTTAATTCCATTTTGTGGAAGTATAGTAGGAGCATATGAACGAGGAGAAATTTGCCAGCGCGGAAGAGTGGCTGCGGGAGAGCCTGTTGGCGCAGGAGCTGCTCAAACAATCACGCATGGACGACAAAACCCTGAAGGCGCTGCTGTTTTACCAGCTGGGGGAGAACACATTTGAAGAAATATCTAAAAAGCTCCGAATTCAGCAACCCGGGGCTTGGAAGCGGTGGAAAAGGGGAAATGAATCAATTATGCGCTCCTTTTACACTTTGGAGCTGGCGGTCTATGCCGGAATTCTGGACGCCAAAGCAGCCCAATTTCTGGCCGACGACCTCACCGACTACTCAAACTTGGCCCGCGGCGTGGGCGACATGGAAGCTTTACGCGACAGGATAGAGCGGAGGATGGTGCAGGTCACAAGGGAACTCCAGAGAGGACGCCGCCCGACCAAGGCCCGGCCTTAGAAAGCCTTTTATGGACTAAAAGTAAAAAAGTCCGAAAACACAAAGGAGGCAAGAAAACATGGCTGAAGCAAAAAGTGCAGAAAACACCGTCTTTATAGGGATAAAGCCTGTGATGAACTACGTCCTGGCAGTGATAACGCAGTTCAACGAGGCTGGCGGCACCGGCACCGTCACCCTGAAGGCACGAGGCAAGGCAATCAGCAGGGCCGTTGACGTTGCGGAGATTGTCAGGAACCGCTTCCTACCGAGGATTATCGTGCAGAACATCGGCATTGGGACGGAGCAGCTTCAAGGCGAAGGCGGCGCAATAAACGTTTCGACAATAGAGATAGTGCTCGGAAAGGCCAAGTAAGCCCTTCCGTGCCCTTTTTATTTTTTTACTTCTATATTTTTACTGTCATTCATGAAACCAAAAGAGGCTGAAATCACGCATCGGACCCACCTAGCTGGCCAAGTTAGCAAAAGGTTGGCAGGGAAGGAAGTCGTAGTGATGGGCAGGGTCGGGGATGTCCGTGACCTTGGTGGGATAAAATTTTTCATACTCTCGGACGCCAGCGGGTTTGTCCAGGTCACGGCGCTGAAAGCAAAATCCGACCCCGAGATCCTTTCAAAGATATCCTCCCTCACGCAGGAGTCATCCGTTGCCGTAAAGGGCAAAGTCGTGCTTGCGAAGCAGGCCCCGGGCGGCGTGGAAGTCGTGCCGTCGGAAATTCAGATATTGAACCTGGCCGCGACCCCCCTGCCGCTCGACCCTATGGGAAGGGTCAAGGCCAACCTTGACACCAGGCTGGACGCCCGCGCCCTTGACCTCCGGAGGCCTGATGCCATCGCCATCTTCAAAATCAGACACCTGGCCCTCCAGACCATAAGGGAGTACTTGATTTCTGAGGGCTTCGTGGAGGTCCAGACGCCTAAAATTGTGGCCACGGCGACTGAGAGCGGGGCCGCGCTTTTCCCCATATCCTACTTTGACAGGGAAGCCTTTCTGAGCCAGAGCCCCCAGCTTTACAAGGAGGTCCTGACGGGAAGCTTGGAGAGGGTCTTCGAGGTGGGGCCGATTTTCAGGGCGGAGGAGCATGACACTCCCAGACACCTGAACGAGGCCACTTCAATAGACATCGAGGCGGCGTACACCAACGCCGATGGAGTCATGGATATCTTGGAAGAGTTGACCTACCGCGTTTTCACCCAGGTCAAGCGCAAGTGCAGGAACGAGCTCAAGACCCTGAACCGGGAGATAAAGGTCCCAAAGAAACCTTTCCCGAGGTTGACATATGATGAGGTGCTGCAAAAGCTGGATGCCGCCGGGGTTAAAGTGTCATGGGGGGAGGACCTGCCGACCCCCGCCGAGAAGAAGCTGGCCGAGCTTGTGGAGGGGGCCTACTTCATTGTCGACTGGCCGTTGAAAATCAAGCCTTTTTACACCATGCCCCACGGGAAGCATCCCAAGCTGAGCGAGGCCTTCGACCTGATGTACGGCGAGATAGAGCTGTCCTCTGGGGGGACCCGTGTCCACCAGTATGACATGCTTGTCCAAATGCTGAAGGAGAAAGGCATGAACCCTGAGAGCTTCGAATCCCATCTTCTGAGTTATAAATACGGGTTGCCGCCGCACGCTGGCTGGGGGCTGGGGCTTGACCGCCTGACGATGGTTTTGACCGGCGTTGATAATGTTCGCGAATGCGTACTCTTCCCGAGAGATAGGCGAAGGTTGGCCCCTTAATTGTTGATGTCCTATTTAGGACACTACCACCTAAACGAACTTCTCCAGCCCGGTTTTCCTCGGCAGCTCAACCACAGTTAATTCACCCCTAGCCGGAAGCGAGGCGTTTGCCACCAGGGTCCTTCCGATCTCAGCCTCGAGCTTCTTCCCCCTGTGGATGTGGCCGTGAAACCAAGCGTCGGGCTGCCTTCTCTTTATGACATCCTCGAAAAGCTTGGAGCCCATCTCCGGCCAAGAGAACTCCCTTTCTCCATCAAGAGTGGCGTAGGTTGGAGAATAGTGACTAATGACTATTTTCACATCCGTCTGGAGTTCGGCCAGCGCCATATCTACCGTCTCCACCCTCCGGCGGTATGTTTCCACAATCCCTCCGATGTTATTCCGCTGCCAGAAGGTTGGGCGGTCAAGGGAGCCCCGAGAGCCGACTATCCCCACCTCCAGGCCTCCAGCTTCAAACACCGTTGAGTCGTCGTCCAGCCACTTGACCCCGTCAAGTTTGTAATTGCCCATATCCCGCGGGTGCTCCTCATTCCCAAAACACCCGATGATTTCCCCCTGGTAGACATCACGGATGGCTGCGACTACGGCTGGCAGTTGGGTGTGGTCGTTTTTCACGACCAAGTCTCCGCACAGGAGGAAAATGTCACAGCCGTCCAACTTCGCCAGCGCCCGCTTGAATAGATCCAAGTACTTTGGAGAGTGAACGTCCGCTACAGCTGCCACCCGCATAAAACTGCTGCAGTTGTATTTTCAATAAAGCTTTGCCTTAAACCAGTCCCTTCAGCTTCCAGAGCAGCTTCGGGTGGCTCTTTACTAGCACCCTTATCATGCCCATCACGCTGATCTTGTCAAACTTGACCTTGCTCAGGGTCTCCGCAAGCTCGTCCAGCTCTTTGTCCGACAGGCTCAAAAACACGTTCTTGGCCTTCAGGTATTTTTCAAGCCTTTTGCCCATCTTCTCACGCCACCTCTTCTCGTACTCGTTCAGTCTTTTCTCGGAAGTGTCGCCTGCTTTAACGGCCTTGGCCGCCACCTCCCCCGCGATGTTCCCGGCGCGCATCGCCGAGTCTATGCCGCCGCCGGTGATTGCGTTTACCTGGCGCGCTGCATCGCCCACGACAATCACGTTGTCCTTCACCGTCTTCTTGAGCGGTCCGCTGACGGGGTCCCCTCCGCCGTTTATCTCCACGACCTTCCCCTTTGAGAGGTTAGGCCTGCTCGCGACGAAGTCACGGAGGTAATCAAGCGGCCTTCTCTCGGCACGGCTCCCGACGACGCCCAACCCCACGTTCGCCATGTGTTCTCCCTTGGGGAAAACCCACGCATACCCTCCGGGGGCTATCTTGCTCCCGAGGTAGAACTCCATCGTGTCCTGTGAATCGAAGTCTACCCCCACCATCTGGAACTGGATGCCGCTTTCGATGTCGTTCAGCTTCAGCGTTGAATTCAACCCAGCCCACTTGGCCACGCGGGAGCCAACGCCATCCGCAGCGATTATCACTTGAGCGGGGATTTCAAGCCTTCCATTTGGCCCGTGCGCCTTCACGCCTTTTGGCTTGCCATTTTCAACAATCAAACCATCTACATAGGTCCCGACCATCAGGTCCGCTCCTGCCTCGACCGCCCTCAAAGCCAAAAACTTGTCAAAGATCTTCCGGTTGAGGATGAAGCCAACCTTTCCGCCGACCCTCTCTGCTATGCGTATATCTATTCCTGACGGTGCAAATATTTTCATGGCGTTGGTGCGGTTGAGCGCCCACGCCGGGTCCGGCTTGATCTTCAGTTCTTTCAGGATGTCCTCTGCCAGAGCTTCGCCGCACTGGACCGGGACCCCAAGTTCCCTCCGCCTGTCCACCATCAGGACCTTTGCCCCATTGACGACGGCTGAGTAAGCGGCCGTGGAGCCGGCCGGGCCGGTGCCCACAACTACAACATCATACTTTTTTTCTTGCAACCTCAATCGCCCCCACCGGACATACTTTTTTACATATCCCGCACTCGGTGCACCTCTCGTTCGGGTAAACTTTTCCATCCGTGGCCTCGATGGCGTCGAATGGACAGACGCTCACGCACGCGCCGCACCTCAAGCAGAGGTTTCCGTCCACCTTCATGCTGTGAACTCCGTGAGTTTTCGCTGGGATCTGGGAAGAGCGACCTGGGCCAGCTCGGAGGACAGCTCCAAGTGCCCGTACTTCCCCCCTCCTCCAGCTACCACCCTTAAACTGCCGTCCCTAAATGCTTTAATCACTGCGGCTGTTCTTGGACCCGCCGACTCTGCCAACGCCTCCACGGGGACGTCAACAAGGACGGAAATCTCGTTCCCAAATCGCGTGACGAGCTTTTGCCAAGCCTGCTGGACCTCCGGTGAGTGGGGGTCTGACTCCCCGAGCGCCAGCGCCACCACTTCCGAGGGCGGCGCTATCCTGAGATACGGGGGTCTGTGGGGCGGGTACCTGGGCTCAGGGTAGTCGGCGAGCTCGTTTATCCTGTCAAAAACCCCCTTCTTCACCCAGCCGCCGCATGCGTCACACTTCCATCCGAGCTTCACCGCCTGATCCACCTCGAACTGCTTGAAGCACCTTGAGCATGCCGTGCGGTGATACTTGCCAAGCCTTGGGTCAAACCCGACGTTCAGGGAGATGCGCCGGCCGTCCTCCCTCTTCAGGGCCTTTATTATTTCCTGACAGGTGGGCTCCGCCAGCTCAAACCTGTTGAACTCACGCCCGAGCTTGTCCGGCCAAGGGGAATGGGCGTCCGAGCATGAAATGAAAGTCACGTCCGAGAGCTCCGATATCCTGTCAGCCAAGTCGGTGTCTGCGCTCAGCCCAAGCTCAAGGAACTTTATCTCACCCACCTTTTCGCCGTAGCAGTCCTTGATGCTGTCGAACTCCTTGTACATGCTTGTCCAAGGGGTGAAGGCGTGGGATGGCCCGACGAAGCCACCTTGCTCCTTTGCTAGGCCGACCACTTCTGGCGCGGCTAAATCAACTGTTGCCCTCCCGTCAACATCAATGTCCTGCGAGTGTCCCTCCAGCTCTTTTCTCATGCCTTCCACCGCGTTAAGCGAAGGGAGCAAAATCAAGTGATGAACGCGGCTCCTGTCCTCCACCTCCACGGTCAGGACGAAGCGGGTGCCGTGCCTCCTGTGCTCGAAAGTGCCGTCCGAGACCTCCACAAGCTCTGCCTTTATTTCATCCAGCCACCTCGGGTGAAAGACATCGCCGGTGCCCACGACCGCCAGCCCCTTCAGCCTAGCCTGCTGCGCGATTGTGTCCAAGTCCATTCTGGATGAGGTGGCGCCGGAGTACTTGGAGTGGATGTGCAGGTCCGCGTGGTATGATTGAAGTTGCAACCTCGGGCCTCCCTACTTATTGATTCCAAGGCTCATCTACCGACCAGATGTCCAAAAGATTGCGCTGGCTCCAAACGCTGGCGTAGACTGGTTCCCGGAAGGTTGGTCCTGATTGCATCGCACTCGCGGGGTCGTTCGTGTGGTCCAAGCCGATAGCGTGCCCGATTTCGTGAAGTAGGATGGTCCTCCCACGGCGTAGGATGGTCCCCTCGGGGTCGGGGCCCTCCGGCAAGTATTCCCCGTTGATTGCCACTCCAAACGTGGGGGCCGCAGACCCGCCTTCTGTATTGTCCTCGAGCTCGCTGGCGTAAAACACGTAAAGCTGGGTGGTGTGGTTCTCGTGGAAGTGCGCTTCAATTGTGTTCAACTCCTGCGGGCTGATTGACTCTGTTGAAACGCCGACCGCAGCGAGCTCGGCGTTTGTGACCTCCCTCTGGGCCGTTTCCACCAGCACCCCCAGGTCGTTCTCAAAGTAAGATTTCAGGTAACTGATGGCCTCCGGCGCTGGAGCGTGGCCAGTCATGTAGCCTATTTCCAAGTTGAGTTGCGGCCTAGTCGGGGCATTTTCAATCAAACTTGCCACGCTTGAAGCGCTTGAAAGGTCCGTGTTGTAAAGTACCTCCAGGAGGTCGCCTTGCCCGTCGTTGTCAGTGTCTGCGCTCTCTGGGTTGGAGTGGTAGGTGCTGTGCTCCACCCAATCGCTCAGGTTATCACCGTCAGAATCATTGGAAAGCGGATTTGATTTTGCCAAAGCCGTCGAGCCGTTGACCGTGATTGACCAACCGTTTACCTCAAGGCCGTCATTTAACCTGTCGTTGTCCGTGTCGTTGTCGAGCGAATCGGTGCCATAAGTGTTTATCTCGGAGAAATCACCGAGCCCATCGTTGTCAGTGTCTGCTAACTTTGGATTCGTGCGGTAAGTAAACAGTTCTGCAAAATCGCCAAGGTCGTCGTTATCGGTGTCGGGGCTCAGCGGGTTGGTGTCGTAAGTGTTTACCTCCTGCCAGTCACCAATCCCGTCGTTGTCAGAATCTGCGGCCAGCGGGTTTGTGTGGTAAATGCTCACCTCCGCGAAATCGCCCAAGTTGTCTCCGTCCGTGTCTGGGACTAGGGGATTTGTTTTATGAACGCTCACCTCGGCCCTATCGCTCAGCCCGTCCCCGTCCGTGTCCGGGTTCCCAAGCGCAGTCCCGTGCTGGATTTCTGAAAAGTTTGACAGCCCATCCCCGTCAAGGTCCATCAGTAAAAATGAAGCGCCTGCGACCACTGCCGCGATTATAACTGTAATAGCCAAAATCTTTTTTTTCATCGTCACCATCATGACGCCGCTTGGAATTTTACCCTATGTAGGAGAGATCTTCCCGCCGCTCCGCATTAATCTCTCTCAGCTCCATCTCCTTCTGAAGCTTCTCTATCAACTGCTCCGTCGCCTTGGCCCTCTCCTCGATGTTGAGCATGTCTATCTTTATCCCCAAGATGCCAGTCAGGGACTGTAGGACCAACTTCGCGGCCCTGTGATCGACAAGCATGCCGTGGGTCTCCCCAAGCAGGCAGATCCCCTGCATCCCCCTCAGTTTCCCTAACCCAAGCAAAAGCCCCGCCGCACCTATTATTGGTCCACCGGCCGCCTCCACGGAAACTCCAAACTCCCTCGCCTGTTCCACCATCTCATCATCTCCAAGCCCGATGACCCTGGGCTCGGCGCTCGAGTACTTCCCGGTCGCGAAACCTCCGAGGGTTATAACCTTCTTTACTCCCGCCTCCCATGCCAGGTCGAGGACCCTCTGCACGACCTCGTAGTGCCCCACCGGCTGGGCAGGTTGCACGTCACCGACCCAGATAAGCAGGTCTTTCCCATCCACCTGCGAGTGGTAGATTTCATTCTTCAACGGCCTGATGGTCCCGTCGCTCTCCACCGTGACGTGGTGCGGGAAGTGCGGGGAGTAAATCTCCGCGAACTTCTTGGCGTTTAGCTTCTCAAGCAGGTGCTCGGCCGCGAGCTTTCCAACGTGACCCATGCCAGGCAGGCCTTCTATCAGGATCGGGTCTTTCATTTCAGCCTGGTATAGTTGGACCACGGCTGTTGTCTTCAAGTTGTGACACCTGCCGCCTTCTTCAACATGCGCCTGTATTTTCCGTACGGGTCAAGCGGGGAAAACCTGGGTGGATGGGGTACTGTAGTTTTCTCTCCGCATGCCGGGCACTTGTCTTTGAACGTGTAGGCACCGCAAGATTTGCACTTCTTCATCTTCATTTTTCCACCCTCTGGAACTCCCCCTTCCCTCCTGCATTCTCAACTGCCGCTATCGCCTGCTCTGCCGCCTGTTGAAGGGTCTCCTCCGCCGCCTTGTACGAGCCGGCAGTGACCTCAAGCCTGTATTTCGGGGCGCCCACGTGGTAAAACTGGAGCTCGATGCCGTCCCTCTTCACTGAACTCCTGGCGCCGATCATCGCAGACTTTATTACCTCCACCCCGTTGGGGGCCGGACAGCTCAGGCTCACGATCCCCGACACGGAGAAACTTGGCGGCTGGATGGTCGCAGCCGATGCTTCACTCAAAGCTTCTACCCACCTTTCGTCCTTCACCACTTCAGCTATGCTTTTCTTGTCCTTCGCAACTGCCTCAAAAGCAGAGTACAGATCTTCAAACTTCTCCTGGAGAGCAAAGCCCACCTCATCGTACGCCTGGTCGAGGTTCTTGCCCAGCTTTGCCGCCGTCATCTCCAAAAGCTTCTCCGCCCTCTGCTCCAGCTTGATCCTCTCCGTCTTCCACCTGCGCTCGCTGTCCTTCACCCTCCTGATCGAGAGGTCAACCCGCCCGCGCGATGGGTCAACCGACAGGACCTTGCACACACCCTTCTGGCCCTCGCGGATGTGCTCCCGGATGTTCTTGATCCAGCCGGAGGCAACCTCCGAAAGATGGACCATCCCTTCGCTTCCCTTGTACTCGTCGAGCGTCACGAATGCACCCTGGGGAAAAATCTTGGACACGGTACATACGACAAATTCACCGACAGACGGCCACTCTGACTTCCGCCTTACCATTACATCCCCTTACTCCGCGGAACCTAGGACAGTGGCCGTTATGTCCGCCTTTCCTCCCTTCGGTACGGCCAGGGTCTTCCCGCACACCAAACATTTCACTACCGTGCTGGAGTGGCTGTACACCGGCTGCTCGTTCCCGCAGCTTGTACACCTCACCTTCAGGAACTTGCCCATCCCATCACTCCTCAAACGTCACGACCTTGCACCTGAACCCCTTGCTCTGGTGAGACTTCCCGCACTTGGAGCACTTGAAGAGGAGCGTCACCTTCTTGGCAGTCTTGAAGAACTTGTGCTGCTCCGACCTGGGCTGGCTCCCGTAGCCCTTCATTATCCTGGTGAACTGCCTCTGCCCCCAGCTGAGGGGGCTGGCCTGGCGCTTCTTCACCTGGGATACAGAGTGCTCCGTGTACTTGTTGCATTTGGGGCAGTACTTCCTGAGTTTCTTAGGTATCTTCATGATGCACCTACCGCTGATTTTCCTTCTGCCACAAAAAGGTATCGGCTCTTGGGGCTAAAGCTGGCAATCACGCCTTTACCCCGACCCTTCTGGCTTGGCCTCTCCTGACCATCATGTCCGCGCTCGGCTCCGGGAGGCTCACGATTTCCCCCTTCTCGAAAGGACCGTAAGACTGCAGGTCGGGACCGATTATCTTCTCTGGCTGCTCTGAGAGCATGAGCACCGCGACCCTAGTCTTCTGGAATGGCGCAGAGACCTCCACCTTCCCGCTCAGGGCCGGAGACACTAGCTCTTCCCCCAGCTTTTCCAATTCTTGACGAACGTCACTGAAAGCTTGCCTCTCCCGCTCAAGGATGGAGGTGGGCGTTTCTCCTCCGGACACTTCCTCCATGGCCTTAAGCACCCTGGCGGTGTGGATTTCTTGGACCAGAAAAACGACGTTATTCAACTCTTCCTGAAGCAGCTCCCTCTGGAGTTCATCCCCCCGCTTGATCTCGAAAAGCAGGCGGGAGACTAGCTTCCCCACCCCCTGGTAGAAGCCTTCCGAAAGCTCCGAGAGCTTGGGGGAACCAAGCTCTTTCTTGTAGGCGTCCAAAATATCACTCATTGAGAAATCTGCCATCATCTCCCCTCCCGAACAAACTTTGGAACCGCCTCATCTGGACTGAACTTCTCCATGTCCTTGACCACCATGCATCTCATGCTCGCCCCCGAGTGAAGGCTTGAAGGAAGACGGAGGATCCTCTTTGTGTCTATCGTCACCTTCCCGTCCGTGAACTCTGAGTTCAGCCTCGCAAGGGTTTCCATCAACCGGGAGATCGATGTCTGTCCTATCCCCTTGCCGGAGATCTGTTCCATCCTCCCGCTCCTGATTGCGGCTAGGACATTGTTTTTCTCGGCTACCAGCCTAGCTGCCACCTGCTTGGCCTTGACGGCGTTGAGGATGGCACCCTCGTCCAGATTCTCGAGTGTTCTGGCGGCTCGCTCCCTGAATATCTTGGAGTAGCCCAGCGCCATCGTCAGGTCAGACGGTATTACCGCGCCAGTTATGTAGTTGACCAGCTGGCCCCTCTCGTTCTGCTCAAGACCCATGACTGCCTCGTCGTTCACCCTTATGTGGAACCCGCGGCCCGAATAAACAAAATTTATCTTTCTAATCCCGAGGTCACTTCGGAGCGTCTCGGCAAACTCCATCGCGACCTTCTTGGCCTCCTGCAAACACTTCTCGCAGACCTGCCCCTTCGGGCACCCGCATGTCTTGACCGGCAGGTCCTTGGCGTCTATGTCGAACACCAGCTCCGCCTTCTGCCACCCCTCTCTCATGGATGGCCTTTCATACAATGCGACGCTGGCGAAGGCGGAGTAGGGGGCCCTGTGCCTCATGAAGTCCTCAAGCTGCTCCAGTGTTGTGAACTGGAAGTAACGGTGGCTCGGGCCTGTGCCGTCCAAGTCAAACCCGAACTCCCGGAGTGAGAGTGTGTGGAGGATGAAGTCTGGGACATCCCTTTTGTTCCACTCCTCCGCGTAGAACTTCTTCCTCTCTTCAGGGGTGGCCTGCCTCATCATCATTTGCCCGCCTCCTGCACGGCACCGCCCCTCTCTGCCTTCTTTCTGAAGTAGTATGTTAAGGGACTCTTTATGAAACGGCAGAAATCGTCCGGCTTGCAGATGGACGGGGCTGACATCTGAACCTTCGTGCAGTTTGGCACCCCGTACCACTTTGACCTCCCAGAGTCGCCTAGTCTAGGTTCGGTCGTCATGCCAAACCCCATGTGGTAAAAGACATTGGCCTTTTCCTGGGGCTGGTCTTTGAATAGCGAAGGATTGCAACGCTCGGCCGCATCAAATATAAGTGGGGCTATCTCGTCTGTCACCGCTGATACATCTGTGATGTAATCGGCTATTCTCATCGCCCCGGGAGGTGGCGCTGCCCGAGCATGTGATAAGAAAGGTGTGAGCAGCATTACAACCGCATAATTCCTGGCGCCAGAACCAACCCCGCTGAGGGAGATGTTGACGCATGGAGGGAAGAACTCTGGGCGAAGCCTCCCGGCCACCCCCCGACCTATTCTTTCCCTGAACTCCGGCAACTTGGGCACAAATGACGAGATTTTGGAGCCTATGTCGACAAGCAGCGGCGACGGTGTTCCGGCATCGGCAAGGCGCTCATATACGGATTGAATGTAATCCTCCGTCTCAACACCAAGCATCTCTGCATGGAGGTGCCAGAGGTCTCTAGGAGTGATGACGGCCCACCCGTTCAGCAGGTAAAGGTCCGTGAGTTCGAGCCGCCTTTGCCTCATGATCGGTGCAAGCCCCACCCATCTCACGGCATACTTCGGGAGATACTGCGGGAGCAACCTGTCGTCCACTGTTCCCACACCATCCTTCTGCAGCCCCATGTCCCTTATTCTGTAGACATCATCGCGCGGAATCTCCCTGCCTATGAGCCTCTTGCCCTCCTCACTCCCCAGCTCGACAACGTTCACGAAGCGGCGGACTGCTTCCAGACAAAGCTCCTCCTCTCCCCGCCTGAACATGTCGTAAATCCTGTACCTGATGGTCTTCCTCGTGGCGTCGCTGGCAAAGCGGACCTCCCGCGAGTTGGGGTAGGAAACCGCGGCTATTGCTTGGCACATCAGGTAAAAAGAAAGCACCTCCGCTTGGACGCTTTGAGAGTCCGGCTGCACGAGCGCCTCCTTGTCAGACCACTTCATCCGCCTCACCGCAAGCTCCTTGATCTCCGCGGGCAGTGACTCCAGAGCTGGAGACGCCTCAACTATCTTCCTCGCCTCATCCGAGAACGGATTGAGCACGGCCAAATACTCCTTGGAAAGCAACTGCCCAGCCTCAAGTCTTTTGTAAAGGTTTGTACGACCAGAATTTAACTTTTTATTCCGCCTCAATCCTAGGAGCAAGCAGGAAGCGAAGCCTTCCCTTGTCCCCCGCGACAGGGAAATCCAGCTGGACCGGGAGGTCCGTGCCAAGGCCTATGCTCACCGTGTCCCCGGAGCTGGCCCCCTTGACCATGTCGCTCAGGTACTTTGAGCTGAAAGTCGCCCCCGCCGGCCTGCCCACCTCCAGCTTTACCATGCCCTTGTCCTTCTCGCCAACCCTGAGCTCTGAGGTGCCCTTGTCTCCCTCCGCCACCATTGAGAACTCTCCAGCCTTAGCCTCAAACCTCACCTTGTCAGCGACCATCTCCGCATCCTTCAGCCCGTCCTGGAGAATCCCCGCCAGCAGGCCCACCGTGGCCGTAAACTGGATCTTGGGCTCGCGCAGGTCCGCCTCCTTGACATTTATCAGGGAGAGATTCAAGCGCCTGGTTGAAGCCCCCTTGAAAGTGAAGTTGAGCCGATTCTGCTTCTCGTCCAGCTCTATGACCAGCTCATCGTCCGGCTTGGCCCTCGAAAGAACCCTGTCCATCTCCAGCAGGTTGACGCCGATTGTGACCTGATCCTTGACCTCGTACTCCGAGAATGCGGAAGCTGGCAGGTCGAAGTCCACTAGCGCCACATGGGACGGGTCCATCGCCCTCATCTTGACTCCCTCTGGGGTGAACTTGAAAGCCGCCTCTTCAATTATGTTGACCATCGCTCCCACACATGACTTCCAGACCTTTGGATTCGACATCTTCGCGACGACCATTTCAAACACCGATCTTGTGCCTGAGCTTTTCCGTTTCCTGCTGCACCTGCTGGTAAAGTTCAAGGTCCAGCTTGTCCACCCTCTGCACTATCTCTGCGTGCAGCTCGACCTCCTCATCTGACACCATTGGAGTTCCAAAGACCCTGACTTTAGAGCCAACCTCCACCCCGACGGCGAGCGACGGGTCTTCCGATGTCACAGGGAGCTGGCCGGAGCCGTCGTCTATCGTGAAATCAGAGCCCTGCTTGTCCACGACCAGCCCAACAACCCTCACGCGCTCGTCCTCTGGCCTCATCTCAGAAATCTTTCTGGGAACGGCCGGCCTTGCGCCAGGTCTAACCTCCTCCACTCAACCACCTAAGCGTACTCCCTCCATACCTTTCCGCACTCAGTACAACGGTAAAAGCGTGTCGATGGCTCATCCGCCGAGCGGGTCTGCCTGATCCACCAGTAAGCCTTCTGATTGCCGCACTTCGGACACTTGGCCTTGGCCGTCGGGAGAGTGGCCGGGGCCTCTTCTTCCAATACCGTGATCTCCGCCTTCTTCTCCACCTTCTTCGGCAGCCTGTACTCCTCAGTCCCCTCTGCTTTCACGGCGTGTCCGCACGAGGTGCATACGAGAAAAACCCCCTCGTCCTCCTTTTTTGGTAGCATTAAAGAGCCGCACTTTTTGCAGAACTGCATGTGCTCACCTGAGCCCCGCATCCTTTAAAATTTTTGCGTGGTCGAACGCCAGCCCTTTCCACGGGATTTCTCCGAAGACCCTGGCATCCGCTGCATCCGACGCGGCCTCCAGCTTTCCACCAACAGGCCTCGCCAGAAAACATATACCAACCACATGCCCTCTAGGGTCCCGCCCTAACTCTGAATAAACGCCGACGAGCCTGCCGAGCTTTACCTTAAGGCCTGTCTCCTCCTTGGCCTCCCGCACGGCCGCGTCCTCCACCTTCTCGCCATGTTCCACGAAGCCGCCCGGCAGCGCCCATTTCCCTCTGTAAGGCTCGTTTTTCCTTTTCACCAGAACTACCCCGCCGCGCAACTTTATGACCACATCAACGGTAAGCGCTGGCACCTTCACAAAATCACCTCCCCTGGAACCAGAGGGCTATGTTGCCAATCTTTGGAATAACGAATACGACTTTTCCAACAATCTTCTCGGCCGTGGTATACTTGTCATCGGAAATCAAGTAGGTGTTACCATCTCCCTTTGTCGCGATTCTTATTGCTCCGTCCTCACTCCATACTGCGAAAACTCGGTGGGTAAGAGGTAGAGCATGTGGCCCGCGGTCGATTATCAAAACATCCCCGACCGAAATGTCTGAAACCGAACCCACACCTTGGACTATGAGCAGATCGCCTCTCTCAAACCCTCCTTGAACCGGGAACTTTGAAGTGTCAAAGGTGCGGTTTTCCTCAGCTACCGTGGAGGACAGTTGGTGGAGGAGAAAGTCCCTGCGAACATTCTCGTTCTCAAAGTATGCTCTCCAAGTTTCCCCCGAATGCGTCATGCTCGGTGACGTCACGGCCATCCAGTAGGAATCTGTCCTGAAAAGAAGAACCAAAACTCCAGAGAAAAGAAAGTAAAGTATTCCTAAAGTCAGCAGAAATTCAAGCACCCACTTGATTGTACCCTGCGTCAGTCCCCTGTGCAGTATTCTCTTCGCCCTCAAAAGCCCGCGTCTTGGCCTAGACCCTGCCATAGCTCTCACCCTTTACAATTGCCGTCGCTATCATGTGGGCGGCCCTTATGGGCTCCGGAACCAGGCTTCTTGTCGAGCTGAGCCTGACTATCCTCTTGGCGTCCTCAAGTTCCAACCCTACCGACTGAATGTAAATCGGACCTCCCCTGCGCTTTATCTCCACCTGATGAATCCTGCCGGCGCCTTTTATCTTCACCCACCTCTTTTTCCAGTCTGGCAGGTGTTTGACTGCCTTGAGGATGTCCGCCATGTTGGGAAGGTCTCTGGACACAACTATGACCGGCAATTTCAGCCTCCTGAAAACCTCCTTGACATCGAGGACGTTGAACCCCGCGAAAGTGATGCCATCAACCATCAACACCCTGAGTTGCCCCATGTGCCTGCTTTGACCGACCATCTCTACGAGTTTGTCTGTCACGTCTGTTCCGTCTTTAGTGATTGTGGTTTTGAGAACTCCTTCAAGCCACCTGCCGCCCCTGAACACGGCCCCGACCAATGGGACCTCCGGATTCTCAAGAGGGCCATCGTCCACGCCAAGTATCCTGATTTCGGGCTTAATCTGCCAGAACTTTACGGTCTTCAAACCTGACCCCAAAAGAGCTTCCCTACTTACCCTTAAGCGCTTTCTGGAGCTGCGCGTGCAAGTCTTCCAGTTCTGTTGCTATTTTCTCTGCCGCGTCCATCATGACTCTCTCCGGGGACTTCTCTGCCTTCACGAAGAACTTCGGGTGCTCCGTCAGCGGGTGCCCGACGGTGTAAGATGCCGCCAGCACCTTGTCGGCCTCCTGCAACTCGTGGCGAAGCAGGTTGCAGATGGTGTGGTCCTCATCTACGATTCTAATCAGGCGGCTGTTTTCTCCCTTTTCAATCAGTTCAAGCTGCAAGTGCATCCCTCAACCCTTTTCCCCAGGCTTATTTAAATTCTGCTTAAGCAGCTGAAACAGCTTGGACTCCAATTTTCTTACGTCCTCCTTATCTCCGCTGACCACTGCCCTCAAATTCCCGGGGCAGAACTCCGCCTCCACTGTCAGGCCGTATTTCTCAAACTCCTCCATCACCGCCACCGCCTGGGTCGCATCATTGACCCGCAGGTTTATGGTTTTACTGACTCTCTCCATCAGAGTGCTCCCTGACGGTAATCGCTCGCAACCTTTCTCATCTCTATGTTGCCACAGTTTGGACACCTGAGCTTGGTCCCATCATGCTCAAGAACCGTCCGGCAGCGCGAGCAGGACGCAACAAGCACGCCTAACTCCTTGCCCGCGGTCGTGAGCTGGGCCTGCTCCCTCTGTGTACCCAAAACCTTTGCCCTGACTATGTCTCCAATCCTGAAGAGCTTGTTCAGCTCTCTCACGTAGCTCGTGTGGGCCTGAGAGATGTGGATGGACCCCATTTTTGGGGCTGGAATCTCCCTGTCCTCCCTGCCCCTCAGAACTCCGATGAAAACGCTGGCTGACTGTTCCCTTACGTCCTCCACCCGGCCGACGATTATGTCGCCTGGTCTGAGAAGTGGTGGGCCCTTTACTCTGGAGAAAACCGAAATTTTCTTCACCCTGGCGTCAACCAGGACCACGCCTGTGCTCGTGGCGTATATCTTGCCTTCCTCCTCGTAAGCACAGTCTCCAGGGACGAACTCCTCCGTTGTTGCGAGAAAATCCCCAGGAAGCACGAAATCTCCCGTCTTTATTTCCGCCATCTAAATCCCACCTTAACTGGCTGGCCAACGTTTAAAACTTCCTACTGAACTCGTCCAGCTTGTAAGGCTCGAGTTTTTCCAGCCCCAGCATGACCCTGGCCTCGAAGGGTGTCAGAACAGGGATGTCAAACCTTTCAGCATCGTCTATCGATATGCGCGGACAGGCGGTGCAAACGATTGCATCCAGCTTAAAATCCCCTAGTTCTTCAGGTCTCACCTCGTTGACCACAAACAAGCAGGCATCTCGCCCAGTACCCTTGAAAGCATTAATCAGTTCTATTGACTGGTCTGGACGGGCCTGCCCCGGCTTGGTACTTGCTATCACTCCAAACCTTTCACCAACTGCTGCTGACGCAATAGCTGCCTTCCTTTTATGGAGAAACTTTTCCAAAGATGCTGAAATCCACTTGGAGCTCCCAGCGACTGGGTCTACCACCAAAACCCGCTTTCCCGTTGCAATAGCCGCCCCGAGCGGGTGAAAGTCGCCCGTACCAATGTATAGGAAACCATCCACCTTGTGGGAAATCGAACGGGCGCAGCCAAAATCACATCCCAGAAGCTGCCCCGGGTACTTGGCTCTTGGCCCTGGGTTGCCTACAAACGGCTCGAACCCGCGCGAGCGAATGAGCTCCTCGACCTTCTTCAAGTAACCCACATGCTGGACCGTGGTGATGAGTCCCACTTGCTTGAAATCAATTTTTGGAAGGGCCCGCTCAACTGTCTGAAGGGGATCCACCAACATTCTGGCCTCCACATAAAGTGTTGGCAAGCACGCCGAAAGCCCCATGTCCGAGTGACCGTAGTGCAGCAGCACATCACACCCGAGCCGTTTGGCCTCCGCATCCGCCAAGTCACATGAGCCGTAACAGCTGCCTGCCATTACGACGGGCTCGACCACCCCTCCCCCAAAATTCTCGAGTATCCGGGGTAGCTGGGGCCTGAGGCCGCTCGGCAACTGGATCGCCGCGCGCTTTGACCTATGCTGCCTCAGGAACTGAAGCACCCTTTCCTGCTCCAAGTCGTATTCCAACAAGGCACCACAACCGTCAGTCGTAAGTCAGCCTACTTTAAAGCCTTATTATCCTGTTAAGTAAACACGCCAACTTAACGTCGCCTCATTTTAGGCCAACGTTCCCATCATTATAAGCCGGAACCATCCGGCGGAGGCTGGCTTGAGGTCATCCGAGTCCGAATGACCAGACTTCAACC
>Ga0315282_10001752_pt1 | contig 40504 bp, 38 predicted proteins | sample YL17G07_20_MG_FD_203693 | JGI IMG/M metagenome (GOLD analysis project Ga0315282, IMG submission 203693) | Sediment microbial communities from Yellowstone Lake, YNP, Wyoming, USA - YL17G07_20 | ecosystem: Environmental > Aquatic > Freshwater > Lake > Sediment | place: USA: Wyoming | collected...
ACACTGCGGGCAATGTTGTGAATCTTGCGGCAACGCGAGGGATGATTGGAAAACAGTGATTCAAAGAACTGCACCGTGGTTGTGACGATTACCGGAGCATCCCAGTTTTCGCACGCAAGTTCATGCCTGCGCGTGAGTTCCTCGCCGTACATGGACTTACTTCTATCAGGATCAAGGTTGGAATGATGCTCCACAACATTCTCTGCTCCAAGAGCTTGCCTGTAAACGTCGGCGTTCTGTTCAATTATGCTGGTGTAAGGGATCACAACGATGACGCGCCGGAGAGCATGCTGTTCGGCATGACCAAGCGCGAAAGACATGGCCGAGAGAGTCTTTCCCCCACCGGTCGGTACTGTGAGACTGAAAATGCCGGACGGATGAACAGCCGCCTTTCGGCAGGCTTCGAGGATCTCCATCCGCCAGAGGTTCAGTGGCTTAGCCTTTTCGATGGAGGAAAGACCAACAATCTTGTTCTTGACGAATGATTCCAACCGCTGCCGTAACGCGTTGATGGAAGAGAATCGACTGCGAAGAGCAGCCTTGGTTCGTTCACAAAACGCTTCTGTATCCAGCCGGTCGGCGTCCACAAGCACCGAGAATAGGAACCGGGTCCAGAATTCAGATGCGCGGCACAAGCTCGCCATTTCGTGGCGGCGCAGGCTAGGACTGGGCTGCAGGAACTTGGGGATCGGGGGCAATGGATGACTCACGATCTCGTCAGTGGTAAGGGGAAGTATCTTCTCCAACGTTGGGGCATTCTCTTTCAACCGCTCCCGAAGGGGGCTTGGAGAACCGAGCTCGTCAGAAACAGGGTTGGCGAGTCCTGCGTGGTGGCCTGCAATCACGAACGCCAAGGACATTCCTAATTCCTTGCTTTTCTTAAATGCCAGCGCTGCTCCAGCCCCGGAGTGCTCTACTGACACCTGGCTGCCAAGGAGCCTTTGCTGAAATTCAGCTTGGTATTTCCCAAGGTCATGCCATAGCCCTGCACAGTACCCCCACGATTCGGAATGAAAAGTCTCTGCGAAGCGCGCCGCAAGCCTCGCCACGCACAGAAGATGCTCCTCCAATCCCTGCCAATTCGTCAGTGGCTCGCCTTCAAGGCTGTGGGCGTAGAACTTGGGTTCGGACATGAATCCAACCTGGCGGCGAGTTGTATTGAGCGGCCAGTACTACGAAAGCGTACTGTGCCTTATTGCGAGGGTCCGACTTTCCGAGATCGTGCCAGAGCCCGGCCCAGTGAGCCAGGTCAGCGGCGCCGAACTTTGCTGCGAGTTCCCGCGCGCGGCGAGCCACCTCCTTCAGATGGCTGACCAAATCGTGTGCAATCCCGAGTTCATTGGCCGAATTGGCGAGGATCACGGAACCACCGTTGCAGTCGAGGGGCAAGCGCCAAGCGAGGGCCCGAGGGTTAGTGCTTACTCGGTATGTGACGCGACCGGGCCGGACAATTGCTCGTCAACACGCTGGAGCATGGGACGCGTGGTTGACTATTCTCGACCAGGCCCAGGTCTCCTCTGTTGGGAGGGTATTCTACTCCGTTAACTGGCGGGTTGTTAATCTTTCTTGCGGTGCCGTGCACGGCAGTTCCTTCTTCCCCGCGCTATGCGGTGCGGATTTCCTATTTATTGTGCATATTTCTCACAAATGTGAATATCAAGCTAGCTCCGGTTCTGCCACTAAGTCTTTGTAGGTGATGGTGTTGGTCGAGAGGCAGGCGCGGGTAAGGCGGTGGAACAAGCTCCTCTCCTGCCAGCGGCGATTGCGCCGGTAGGTGAACTCCGCCACGTAGCGCTGCAAGTGTTTGGCCTGCGGCTTATGGTGCGTTCCCAGCAGGAAGCGCTTCAAGTTCGACAGGGTGATATGCACCCAGGGGAAGAAGCGGCGCGTGAGCTTGCGGTCATCGCCCAGCGGGATGGCCGCGTGCGGGTGAGCCAGACGGTTTTGAGCAGGAAGGCGCGGGGTGTGTCGCGCTGGTGGAGATCGCGGCTCGTGGGGCGACGCCGAACGTGCAACAAATTCCTGTGGCGACGCTCCGCTGGCAGAACCTAGAGTATGATTATACCGACCCCCAATCGGTACGACAGTCGCTTGAACTTAAGCTCGCGGAACTCCGTCCGTTGGCAGACCGGACAGTCTTGCGTGTTAGACTTGGCGGCAGCGTTTCGCCTCGGGCGCTGTGCGAGGCACGAAACATGCTGGAATCAGCGCTTGAGCCGTTCCTTGTCTGGCAGATACTGGACCAGACTTCGGTAGCCTTCTCGGCTGCAGAACTGGAAGAACTGCAGCGCACCCACCCGCTGCTGGCGCAGACGATTGCGGACTTGACCCAAATTGAGCACTTTGCAACCAACGTGCCCCTACCTGCCGGTATCGATCAGTCGCAGGTGATTCCGTTGTCCCAAGCGCAGGCGGTGCTGAGCAACGCCAAAATCGAGATGTCCACCCTGGACGGGGATTTCTTTAAGTTCGCCCACCAACTTCTGTCGCAGAAGCTGCAGGACGCGATGCGATGATCATCCAGACGATTGAACTGCGCAGCGTCGGCCCGTTCAACGAGACAGTCCACGTCGGCCCTCTCGACAATGGCCTGAATATTTTGGCGGCCGACAACGAGATCGGTAAAAGCACGCTGGTAAAGGCTGCAGCCCGTGCACTGTTTGACCGTCATACCTGTCGCTCCGAGGAGATCAAGGCGTTGCAACCCGTAGGCACGAGCCTCGCGCCCAGCGTGGTGGTAGTGTTTCTGCAGAGTGGTAAGACTTACCGCATCGAGAAGACGTTCTTGGAAGCGCCACGCAGCCAACTGAGCCAGATGACCGACGGCACTTGGCGGTTGATAGAGGAAGGCGACAAAGCCGACGAGCGTGTGCAGCAACTATTGGGTTCGGGCCAACCTGGCCGCGGCGCGACCAAGCCGGAGCATTGGGGCCTGCTGCAATATCTCTGGGCGCGCCAGGGTGAGCCGGTTGTCTGGCCACAATGGGACGGTGAGGCGGGCAAACTGGTGCGCTCGCACCTTGTCAGGATCGAACTCGATCCGCTCATTGAAAAGTTGAAGACCGCGCTCATCAACGATTATAGCCAGATGTTTACCGAACAGGGACGTCCCAGAACCAAAGGCCCGGTGGCTAGCGCGGACGAGGAATTGGCCGTATTGGAGACCGACTTGGCCGAAGTGCAGCGCAAAGCCCGGGAGCTTGCCGACTCGGAGACCCGCTTCCAGAGTCTCAACGAGCAAATTGGCCGGCTGGAGGAGGAAGCCAAGGATACAAAGCGAAAGGCCGAAGAAGTGGCCAAAGTGGCCCGTGACGCTGAATTGCTCCTGAACGAATTGAAAACACATGAGAACGCATTCAAAGCCGCCCAGAAAGAACTTCACGCAGTCGAGGCCGATATTCGAACCGTCAGTGACTCACGGAAAACCGTCGAGGAGTTGAAGGCGGAGATTGGCGGACTCGACGGCCGTCTCCAGCAATTCAAAGATCAAGAAGCCGAACTCGTTCGCCAGCACAACGAAGCTAGCCAGGCGCTACAGGATGAACGGGCCAAGCACGGGGATCTGCAAACTCAACTGGAGCGCAGGCAGGGATTGCTGAAATGCCGCCGCATTCAAGACGAATTGGCGAAGCTGAAGGCGCAACTCGAAGAAGCTGAATCGGCGGGTTTAGAGACAAGCCGCTTGGAGGAGCAGAGGTCCAATATCCCAGGGTTAACGCCGCAGAAGCTCAACAAGCTGGAGGGTTTGGATCGAGAACTCACCGAGTTGGCCGCCCAAATCAAGGCCACCGGTATCACCGTGGATCTGACACCCGAACAAGCGGGAGCGGTCGAAGTGACTGACTCAGGCACGAGGCGCAAGCTACAGATCAAGCGGGGTGAGACCGAGACCATCACCAGCGCAGAGGCCCTACGACTACGTTTGCAGGGCTGGGGCGACATTCGTGTTCGCTGTGGCGCGGTCGAACTGAAAGAACTTGAGGAACAATCAGCCGAGAAGCAGCGCGAATTGTCCGCGGCGTTAGCTGAACTAGGTGTGAAGACCGTGGTCCAAGCTGCTTCGCTATTGGAGCAACGCAAAGACCTTGACGCGAAAATACGAGATGCCCAGCGTGAACTGAAGCGCGCCTTCGGCGAGTTCGACAACATCGAGAGTTTGAAGCTTGAGACGAACCAGCGCAACGCGCATCTCGCCAACCTCCGCAAAAGCCTGCACCCGAAATCCACAGAAGGAGCGCTATCGGTCTCTGAACTAGAGGCGCAAGAAGAAAGTCTGAAGGCTGAAGTGAAGGACGCGAATGACACGATTCAGCAACGCAATAGAGTTGTCAACGGCTTGGTAGAATCACAGTCGAGGCGTCGCGATGGCCGCCATGCTGTGGAGACGGAGTCGGTGAAACTGCAAGAGCAGCAGCGTGGAGTTGAGAAGCAAATTGCTGACATCCGTTGCCGCTATCCCGATGGAATGGAAGCAGCCCAAACGAAAGCACAGGATGCGTTCACGGAAGCAAGAGCGCTGGTTGATGGGACGCGACGTAAACTTCCTCCCGATGCGGAGAAGCTCCCTGAACGCAATCGCAGAGCAGCTGCCGCAGCCACTCAGGTGCAAGGCGAATTGGAGAAGCGAAAGGATGAACGTAACAGGTTGCACGGCTCGCTGGAGGCGCTGGGCTCGGAGGGTCTGTACTCACGCGAAACAGAGCTACTGGAAGAGATCGAGGTCATGAAGTCCGGGGCTCAGGCCGCCCGGCGCCGCGGCTGGGCTGCACGCTTGCTTCACGATTTGATGGAACGTCGGAAACAAGACGCTACACGAGCACTGCTCGCACCGCTTCAGGAAAGCCTCAGCAGCGCGTTCGCCGATCTCACTGGAGTGACTTCACGTAAAGTCTTTTTGGACGAGAACCTGCAGATTCGTGGCGTGGGCCGCAGTAATGACGAAGTGGTTCCATTCGAACACCTGTCTCAGGGTGCGAAAGAACAATTGTTATTGGCGTTGCGGCTCGCCGTAACAATTGCCCTCAGCGAGGACGAACCCCAGTCGCTCATCCTTGATGACGTGTTGGTCAACACTGACCCCATTCGGCAGGAACGTGTCTTAGACCTGCTGCAAACCGCTGCCGGGCGCCTGCAGATCCTCGTCCTCACATGCCATGCCGACCGCTACCGCGGCGTCGGAAAAACGATCAGTATCGACCGTTGCAGCAGTTGAGAGCGACAAGGAAACAAGAAGGCGGTGGAGATCGTCAAATCCATCCTTGTTCAGTATTTCTTGCCCATCTTGCCTGCATTTGATTCTTTTCCACGGCTGGACGGGGTTCTTCCTCAGCTTTGCGCTTTCGAATCCAGAGACATACTTACACGGTCAATCGTTAACCCGCAGCGGCAGGTTCCCGACTCTGCTAAAATGCATCGTAAGGAACATTGACAACCACATGGTCGACTGGAAAGTCATTGCGCTGATCAACGGCGAAATCGAGGTCGTTTCAGGCCTGGCTGCCCAAGGCCGGCCGGGAGCCCATGAATGGACGGTCTGGCAAGGTACAGCCGCCGACAAGGCTGAGGCCCTCCAAAGCGCAGAGAAGGCCGATCCCAGGGTCGACCTGGAGTGGATGCGCATTCGCTACGAGCGGGATCTTGATATACGGTAGGATCTCAATTAGCCCCTCGCTGTCCCTAGCTTCACTTCAATCACGCCACTCCCAAAGAGCCGGATTCCCCCATTCAGCCAATGTGGTCATGGAATGGGCTCCCATCCCAACAAGCCGAAATCATCCGCACCGAGGTCTCAACGCGGAACAGGATACAACAGGCGGAGGCGCTTCCTGGAATGGCGGCGCGGAATTAGTCGGCTCGACCTTTACGGTGGGGGAAAATCAGACGGCCGGAAGGGGCCAAACCAAGTTGACAAAACCACGTAGTATTTCAACTCGCGCCGAAATCAGGTCGACATTTGCTTCCGACCGCTTCCCTGGGCGCTGGAGGCTCCGAACGCTGAAGGCCCGAGTGGCAATTGCAGTGGGAAGCGGTTGGGCATATCTTGCCAGTTGACCGGCAGGCTAAAACGGGATCAGCAGGTGAAACACCTTCGAAGGTGGTCAGCTTGCTCTCTGATACGTGTCTTGTTCCCGCTTCCATGTGCGGGACTTACGGCTGCCAAGGTCGGAGGTAGCCGGACCAGCTTCGATCCTGGGTTAATGCTTGATGCTTCGGCGAAAGGCTCTCTTCTTCTTGGTCGTGGCGTTGTCTGCTCTCGGTCTTCGCGCCGCTTCCCCCAACCTCGATGACGCGCAGGCGTTGATTGCGGCGGGACACTTCAAGCGGGCAGGCGCCATTCTGGAGACACAGGTCAAATTGAACCCCCAGGATGCGCGGGCCGCTTGCCTGCTTGCTCAGGTCAAGATCGCCTTTGAAGACCTTGATGCCGCCCTCGCTTTCGCCCAGCGGGCAGTCACGCTCGAGGTAGGCAATCCGAAATATCACTACCAGCTGGCCCGAGTTTACGGGGAGATGGCGTCCCGCGCCAGTCTCTTTGCGGCGGCAAGCCGCGCCCGCAAATTCAAAAATGAGCTGGACGCTGCCTTGGCTCTCGACCCCAAGAACCTGGACGCCTTGGAAGCCCTCATGGAGTACAGCTTTCAGGCTCCCAGGCTGATGGGGGGAGATAAAGACAAAGCCCACGCCCTATCCGATGAGATCGAGCGGCTTGATCCCGTACGTGGCAATCTCGCCAGAGCCGAGTTGGCGCGTGAAGATAAGAAGCCCGGTGAGATCGAGGCATTCTTCCAGAAGGCTGTTGCGGCTGGCCCCAGAGACTACGAAGCGCGAGTCGCCCTCGCGGGCTTCTACAGTTCACCCGCCCAGAAGAAAAATGACTTGGCGCTGCAGCACGCACGCATGGCCCTGAGTCTCGACAAGGGGCGAGCCAAGGCCTATTCCATTCTGGCCCAAGTCTATGTCCGCCTGGAGCGCTGGAGCGAATTGGAGGATCTGCTGGCCTCAGCACTGAAGGAAGCGCCTGACGACTTGGCTCCGTATTACACGGCTGCCCAAGCAATGGTGGGAGAAGACAAGGACCTGGTGCGCGCCGGCACCTATCTGCACAAGTACTTGAGCCAGGAGCCGGAAGGCGAAGAGCCAGACGCGGCCCATGCCCATCGATTGCTCGGCTTGGTCTTGGAGAAACAGAAGCGAAGAGCGGAAGCCTGCCAGGAACTCGAAACCGCCCTGCGCCTGAAACCCGGTTTCAAGGCGGCCAAAGAAGACTTGAAGCGAGTGTCAGGGAAATGACCCTTCAAATATGCAGTGGCAGACGAAGGAAGGGGCGAAGGCCATCGACAACGCCGACGAACGCGGCTGGGCGGCCACAGCCGGACTGGCCGCACGCCGCCTCGCGCCACATCTGCCCGGCGGCGGAAAGCGGCCAGCATTGCCATTCGCGGCTGGGGCCGTCCCCGCAGGTCATGGGTGTTTAGGCAGGCTGCTGGTCATCTGCGGGGCAGGCAGAAGGAAGCCACAGGCACACGGCGGTCCGGGCTCGGCCGCAGGGCCAGGCTCGCGCCCGGAAAAGGCGATGCCAAGACCTGGACCAACCCGCCGCGCCGGAGCCATCGCCGGTCGCGGGACCGGGCCGCAAGCGGTTCCCAATGCGAAAGGCCCGGGCTGCGGGGCGGCTTCTCGGTCCAAAGGATTGACGGGCGTTGCCGGCCGGAAAAGCGTCGCCAGCTGCCTCTCGATCCTTTCCTTCGACATCCTGGCGTAAGCCGGCTCGATCTCAACCCCGATGGCGTTTCGGCCGCAGCGGGCGGAAGCCAAGAGGGTCGTCCCTGTGCCCATGAAGGGGTCAAGGACGGTATCGCCCGCGAAAGAAAACATCCTTACGAGACGATACGCCAGTTCCTCCGGAAACGGCGCTGGATGGCGCCTTGTGGATTCTCCCGGGAGGCCCTTCCATATCTGCCGGAACCACTCATGGTGCTCTTGCTTTGCGAGCCTGGACGCTTCCCGCTGCTCGCCGGTAGGCCGGCGGTACCCGCCCGGCTTTCGCAGCATCAGGATGAATTCGACGTCGTTCTTGACGATGGCATTGGGCTCGTAGGGCTTCCCCAGGAAGCCGGGCCCGTTCTCGGCCTCATGGCTTGCATTCGTGATCTTGTGCCAGAGGATAGGAGTGAGGTTGTCGAAGCCGATCTTCCTGGCCCTCACGACGATGTCGGCGTGCATTGGCATGACGGAATGCCTGCCATGCTTGCGGCGCGACAGGCAAACGTCCCCGACGACGCACACGAGCCGGCCGCCGGGAACCAGCACGCGAAAGCAATGCCTCCACACCTTGTCGAGCTCGTCATGGAAGGCGTCATAGCCTTCGACGAGCCCCAGCTGGCCCTGGCGATGGGGGTATTCCTTGAGCGTCCAGTACGGGGGCGAGGTCAGGGCCAAGTGGACTGATCCCGGCGCAATCCAGCCGAGCTCCCTGGAGTCTCCGTGGCAGATCGTCAGGGTGGTCCTGGCGAGCGCAGCCTGCATCACGCCTGTGCTCTCGGCACCCCCCTCATTGGCGAGAAAGTCTCTCAATCTAAGATACCCCAATGCCCGGCATGGCGGGCGCACTGGCCGCGGACTGCCCCGGTAAGGGACCTCCGGGCCAGCCCGGTGGCGCTGGTGCGTATCCAGGCTCGGCCGCAGGGCCAGACTCTTGCACAGATTGCCCCGCCAAGGTGGTCAAGAAACTCGTGGAACCCTCAGCACCACCCCGCAGCGCCAGAACCATTGGCAGCCACCGGATCAGGCTGCAAACGGCTCCTGGGCGAGCATGAGCGGGCAGAGACCCGGGCAAGCCTTCTCGGGTTGATTGCCCCGAGGCGAGCCCCGCCCCCAACACCTGCCTACAGTACCGCGGTCTCCGACGGTGGCGCATCCGGTGCGGCCGGGACGGTTTCCTCCGGAGGCGGAGCCGCCTCGCCCGCCGGCGCGCAGTCCGGCTTCGGGCTGGCCGCCTCGATTGCTGCGACAGCCGCCTCCAGGGATGCCCTCTTCCCCGGGCGCCGCTTGATGCCTTGCAGCCGGGCGATCCGGGCCACTTGGCTGCGGCCGAGGCCCAGCGTGCTGCCAATCTGGGCGTAGGTCTCAGACGGGCGCGACTTGATGTATTCCCCGATTCGAGCGTAGGTTTCGCTTAGGTCCATATCGGTACCCCCCTCATTAAAAGGAATCCGTATCAAATACTTCCGTTCGGAGTGGACATCCATCGAGCGAACGAAGGCTGCGGGCATCGCTTCTCCACTGCCGATGCACGGCGACGCCAAGATACTGAACGAGTCCGAGAGGAAAGCTCCCCCGCTCGGACCGGCGTAAGGCCGTTGGGAAAGGGGAAGGAGGGTCGAAATGGAATAAGGCCAACTGCATGCAGTCACGTACGATCCCCCCCTGCCGACTCAAGCCTTTTTCCGGCACCGGCAGTCGGCCCGTCCGAGCGGCGAAGAGCCGTAAAAGGCTTGAGGCAGCGCCTCCTCGGGCACCCTGTCCCAACATTCGTATGCGTACACGGTTACTGGCGAATCCTTAGGCCTGAGCGCGACACCGTCGCGCCTGAGGTCATGCACACGGACGACGGAATGGTCTGTCATGGTGATGAGGGCGTCGCCGTTCTCGCCCAGGTCGGTGGCGCGGACTTGCTTCCTGAACTCGGCTGCCTTGGTTGCTGCCTCGGCTGCTGGCACGGCGGCCTGCTCGGCGTCAGCGCATTCCGGGCAGTTTGGCGGGCGCCGCTTCGCCGTGTCCTCCGGGGGTGGCGGCTCCAGGGAACCCGCCTTCTCCGCATCCATGTCCTGGGCGAGTATCATCCTTCCCAAGTTTGCCATCAGGTGGTACCTCTTGTTGCACCTGAAGCCGTCGCAGGCCGGGTCGGTGCAGGTTGCATCCTCCAGGCCCTCTCGGCGGCGAATTTCTGCATTTTGCATCTCCCGCAGCTCTTTCTCGTCCATGTGTCCTCCCCATCATGGCTCGCGTGGATTCTGATCGGTTCCCCGGCCATCGGGCATCATTTCGGCCAGCTTCCTGATCGGCCATCCTCTGGCTGTTGCTTCGGGTTGGCGAGCACTTCCCTTGGTGTAATACTGAACTTTATCGAGACTCATGACGGCGGGCTGTTGGGAGCAGCTGAAAACCCCTGCCAGGATGTTCCCGTTCTGCGCCGCGTCTGATGGCCTGCCGAAGCCAGCGACGGCCGGTACCGCCGGAACAGCCTCGGTCCCCGTGTCCTGCGCGATGATGATGTCCTGCATGGCAGTCTCGCCTCGGCACACATTTGGGGGCGGGACGGGCATCGCAAGACCGCCCCCCATTGAAGGAAGTTCATATCGCGTATATTCATCAGTCGGCGAACGGTGAAACCCGGCGCTTCCGGTACCGGAAGGAGACCAAATCACGGTGCGAGAGGCTCACGGGGTCGCCGGCCGCGGCATGCCTTCCCTTGGACCTGCGTGCGCCCCTCGCGGACGGCCACACGGGCTTGGCGATCTATCCGATGGGCTATGCTGATTATCTAAGGCGGGACGCCGGGCGTGTGGTGAAGTCAAAGGCACACCCGGGTTAGCTTGGCTTATCGCTTCGCCCCCGCCTGCGCCTTGTCGCAGGCCGCGGCGGCTTCCCGGACTTTCATTTCGGCATGGTCCATGGCGCAGTCAAGGTTGAGCCAAAGGACCCGAGCGGAGGCTTCGTTGTGCTGGGGGTTCATCGGCCAGATTTCCAGGCGCTCGTGAATATCCATCCCTGAGGGGCGGGCAGTGTAGGGTGTAGGGTGGTGTAGGGTTTTTCAGGTTTTCAGTCCTAATGGCTATATATAGGGTGAAAAGCTGCAATTGGCTACACTTGCCTACACCCTACACTCTGGCAAGACGGGGCGCAATCCACGGCGCATGTCATTCCGGGACTCCCGGCCTTCAGTCCAGCGCGCCCGCCGGGAACTCAGGCTCACGGTCATGCCTGCCAGGGCCAAGGCGGGTGACCTTGAAGCCTTTCCATATGACGCCCTTGTTCATCCTTGTGGACTCATACCCCTTCTGCACCAGCCTGCTCTTGAACTCGCGGGCATCCAGGACGAAGAAGTTGTTTTCCTCGGCAAAGAACTTGAAGGAGTCGTACGCAAGGCTGGCCCTGGACTCGTAGGGGCCCTCCTCCGTGCATTCCCCAAGCCATTGCCCCAGGACATCCTCATTGGCGAAGTATTCCTTGCTGGCCTCCTGGACCTTGGCAGGGTAGCGCAGGCCGTCCTTGAGCCACTCCACTGCCCCCCGGACGCACCACGCGAGGATGCCTTCCCTCTCGGCCCACAGCTTGTCGGGCAGCTTCCTGTCCACCTCTGCCTCGGGGATGTGGACCGTGAAGGGGATCAGCTTGATGCGCCGCTTGGTGCCTTCCGACTGGTCAATGACCCGTGGCTGGTTGTTCGACGCGAGCCACAAGGTGAACGCCGGGTCAAACTCAAAGCTGTTCTGGTGAAGGAACCGCGCCCTCTGCCGATCCCTGCCCGTCAGGGTCTTTATGAGGGCCTCATTGAACCTGCCCGTCACGTTGGACTCCTGGGCCGTCACCATCCGCTTCCCGGCAAGGCAGGCCAGCTCTTCCGACGGCCCGGAGGGATTGCGCTTCGCGCCCTCAAGGAAGGTGGCGAACGAGACCGTCGTGGCATAGTCGCCATAGATGCGCCGCAGGGTCTCGAGGGTCTTCCCCTTGCCGTTGTTCCCGTCGCCCCAGAGGAAGTTGAGGGACTCTTCCTCCGAAGAGCCGACCATGCTGTACCCTGCCAGCCGTTGCAGGAAGCCAATCATTTCCTGGTCCCCCCGCTGTATCCGGTCGAGGAACCTGAGCCAGGCGGGGCATTGCGCGCCTGGGACATAGCTCACGGGGGATATGTTCATCATCAGGTATTCCCGGCGGTGGGGCAGCAGTTCGCCGGTCCGCAAGTCAATGACGCCGTTCTGGCAGTTGAACAGGTGAGGGTCATGGTCAAAGCCATTGATGCTCTTCGCTATGGTGCCTTCCGACTTCGCCAGGCCGATCATCGCGTCGATGCGGGGCCTTTGGCATGAGGCCCATGCCCACTTGCGCACGCCCTGCGCCTTCTCGTCAGGATAGCTGTCCGCCTCGGCGAAGATGCTCTTGGCGACTTCCTTTGCCCTTCGGGCGACTTCTATGTTCCCTTTGTCCTCGCCCCACCGCTTGCCGTCCCACACATGCCAGCACTTGCGTTCAATGACATAGCAAAGGTCATTGCCGCACCAATGGGCCAGCCGCTTGCCGTTCGCCAGGTCCGTGCAGGTGATGTTCTCGCCATAGTCTCCGACTTCCATCTCGCCGCAATCGGAGGATGGGACCCCGGCCTTGGGCAAGACGGCCAGTGCTTGCCCCGCTCGGGCGGCCAGCAGCGCCGGAGGCGCATCCGCGCAGATCGCGGGCGAATGTCGCTCCGCGACGGCCGCCGTGCTGGCGTGCCCTGAGCGCCCCGTGCCTGCCTCCAGCGTTTGCCCCCCAGTCTGCCCCCGGGCCTGCCCATGCTCCGCTCCGTGCTGGCGTGCTGGCACGCCCTGCCCCGCCATCTCCACCGCCCAGCCCGCCTTCGCGGCATCGGCAAACAAGAGGGCATCGTTATCGTGTCGGTAGATATCCTCATCCCAGGGCTCCCAGCCCGGGTGGCCCTCCGCCATCTTCTCCTCGAATTCCTTCCTTCCGCTTGTCCCGCAGGCGTGGCAGACGAAGCCGTAGCCCGTGCCGGAGAAGATGAACTTGGTGACGGCCGCCGCCAAGGTCGTGTTCTTCCTTGCCTCCTTGTCGCACAGGGGGCACCCATCAACTACAAGATGGAAGCTGCCGTCTACCCAGCCCTCGCCTTCGCCATCGTCCGGGTCAAGGCCCGAGCACAGGTTGTGCTCAAGGAAGTCGTCTTTATCAAAGTCCGGGTGGAACTCCCACGGCTCTTTGCGGCCCGTGAATTCCGGCTTAGCTTTCGCGGCGTTGCCGTGGGCGCGGAACCATGCCGCCACCGCCGGGGCGTCGGGGCAAGGCTCCGCCCCCTGCTCTGACACCGGGACATAAGCCCCCTCGCATTTCTTGCCCTCGGGGTCAAACCGCAGGCTGCCGGGGGCGGCCACAGTGCTGTTGTTGAGCTTCAGCTCCGCGACCAGGTTCCCGTTGGCGTCAAAGGCATCCGCCTTCGCGGCGTCCTTGGGGAAGGCATCCAGGGCGGGGCTCCAGGGCAGGTAGCAATGGAAATGCCCGGGGCCGGAAGGCGTGTCCACCCTCAGCATTCCCCGGAGCCACTGCTCGTCAAACCCCAGCTCCTTGCACGCCTCGAAGTCGTCGAAGTCCAGCACGGCGCACTTCCCGAACTTGGCAACCATCACGAGCTGCTTGCCGGCATCCAGCCACGCCTTGATCCGCTCCCGGTCCGTAGTGGCATCCCTGGGCCAGCCTATCTCCCCGTGCGTGCAGCCCAGCTTGGCGGGGGCAAAGTGGAAGCCTTGCCGGGCCAGGCGGCATGCATGGCGCAGGCGTGTTTCTTGCAGCTCCTGGAAGTCCTGGTCGGTGTAGTCCTCCACGTCTTTCCTCTTGGGCGGCGGGCTGGCGGCCGCCCCCAGGGCATCAGGCCTCTCCTGCTGGAACTGCTCCGTCCCTTCCTTCCCGTCCCGCGCTGCCGACTCCTTGGCCCTTGCCTCATCCCCGGGGGTGATGGGGGAGTTCATGAAGGGGGCGAAACCCTGCACCGGCGTCGGAGCGCTGCCTGTTTCTTCGGTTCTCTCGTCCATGTCATTTCCCCTCGTTTCTGTCTTTGGGCTTGCGGATGTAGACTCCCGGGTGTCCGCCGATCCTCCGGATGCCCTGGTTTCGGGCGATCACCACCACCTTCCACATCGGGATGCCCACCGCCTTGCCGACTTCCCGGTAGCTTTCCCGCGGGTGGGCCTTGATATAGCTGCCCACCCACGCCTCGAACTTCGCCTGCGTCTCTTTCACCTCTTCATACGTCATGGCCTGATCTCCCTTCGTGAGCTTTGCTGCTCACTAAAGGGTTCGGTATTTCAAAAGCTTCTTGCTGTCGTTCGACTCCGGTCTAAATGAGGGCAGGGAGGAATTGGGATGTTGACGCAGCGTGCCGGGCCATGGCCTCCTGGCAAGCCAAAGGTCCGGGTCCGCGCCAGCGAGATCTTCCCCTTGGCCGAACAATGACTCCCGGTGGCGGCGCGGGCCGATGCAAGCAGCAGCCTTTGCGCCCTGCCCATTCAGCCGGACCCCCGGGGCAAAAATAAGAAGCCCCCGTGGCTGGCGGGGCATTGCGGCACGGCGGCTGGCCTAATGCGCGCGCTCTCCGGTTAGCCATGTACCAATATGATGTAGGGGGCCCTGTGCTTCCCGGAGGGCGTCTTCTCACGCTTGCATGTTTCCTTTGTCAAGGACGGGTCGCCCCACTCCACGCTCTGCCCGCCATAGCTCTCGCCATCCTCGCCTTCCGCATCGGGCGGTGGTGCGGAGTCAATCGCGATGTCGGCCTCTTCCCGCTCCTTTTCTTCCTCCTCGAAGAGGCGGCGATACACCGGTTTCCACTCCGTCTTATTGGCGAACGCCTTCTCGTAGCAGTCGACGAATTCGCGCATTTTCTGGAGCACCTCGGGCAGGTGGCCCCATCCTTTCAGTTTCTCGATGATCGGAGCCGGGTCAGCCTGAAGCGCCGCGAGGCGCTGGCGCAGTTCGGCAGGCTCGGGGTAAAAGTAGTGACCGACGTAGCCTTGGTCGAGCTCCTCTTCAATGTCCTCCATCCCGTCGAAGATCAGCCCGCCCAACCCGAGGCTTATCTCCCCCAGTGCCCCGCCTTTGGCCTTGATCTCGAAAGCCAGACTCATGTTGCCCTCCGTCTTGCCTTTGGGTTTCCCTCCCCGCCCTCGCCTGCGATCAGCGGTAGGTCTGCGTACGGAGAGTAGTACTTTTCCCCCGCCTTCTCGGCGGTCCGCCGCTTTGGTCGCTCAGTGTCGCCACAAAGATAACCACCGCTGCTCCCTTCACCAGGACCGGCGGCAAAATAGTCATGCTCCTCCTGACGATATCTGAGCAGCGTCCTGTGCCCCTGCGGCAAACGGTACTCGGGGTGGTCAGTGGGCAGGGCGTCGGACAGCTTATCCTCAAGATCGACTCCCTCCAGCATCGTGGGGTCTATCGCCGTCAAGACAGCCGCTATGACATTGCTGAATGCGAGGAACGGATAACGTTCCTCGGCAGGAGTGTCGACCCCCAAGCGGTTGGCCGCCTCCGCCCGATGAAAGACATAGAGTGCGTTTTCGATCTTCTCCGCCTCGTCGAGCACCCGCTCCACAATCTCGTGCTTTTCGTTCTCGGTCATATTTTTTGTCCTTCTGCTTTTGGGACGGGATACCACGCGGGCAGTTGGAATGCCTCCCTGTGTGCGGGGACGGGGTCGGTGGCCGAATCCCAGATGAGCCTAACCCCCCAGATGACCGCATCGCTTGTGAGTGCATGGGAATATGTCTGTGCGCATGACCAGAGTCTGTCGTCCTCACGGATTCGCAGCAGGGCCGCCCATGCATCCCATTTCTGACCAGGGAGCGACACGGGCTGATCTTTGAAAGACTGCGTGGGCATGTCCACGCCACGGGCGTCATAGATCAAGCCCACGGCGGCCGCCTCTGCGTCTTTTCCCATCTGCGACGCAAACTGGCCCAAGGATTCGGCGGTAAAGTTTAGGGTCTCGCCAGGAGATGGCTTCAAAACCGTGACGAGGGCTTTGCCATTTTTCCAAACGTAAATCATGGGCACAATACTCGTGTCCCTCGCCGTGGTCGTGTGTTTCTTCATGAGGAGGATGTCGGACTTCAGCCTGGCGATCAGGGGAGCGGGGGTCATGTCGATTGACCCCTTTTCTTCAGCCATCTTCGGCAGCCCTTCAAGTAGTGAATCGTGATGGTCGGGCAACTCATGTGGTAGTAGTTTTTTCTTTTTCATGTTCATCTCCTTTGCTCGTCATTCCAATCGGCCGGCAAGAGCTGCTCGCCGCTGCCGAAAGTCCACTCCAGGGCTCGCCCCATGCGTTGCTGGATCGGTGATCGCCGTCCTGCCTCAGTGCCATCGCCCCGCAGACCCTTGGTGCCTCCATGTTCACTTCCCGCACCAGTGCTCGGGCGCCGAGGCGGCCATGTTGGGCTGCCGCTCACAGGGATGCAGTGACCGTGACCGGTTCCCCCGTCTCGGCCTCCCTGCGCTCCGCCAGGGCGACGAAGTCCGCGAATGACCTGGCCATCGCCTCGCCCAAAGCCCCCGTCTCGTCGCCAAAGACTTCCCTGGCGCGCAGCCTGGAGGCCGCCATCGCGTCCCCGAGGCGCGAGCGCATGGCCGCGGCCGGAACCTTCGCCACCCGGGCGTCCGGCCCCGTGACCTCGGGCAGCAGGACAAGCGTGGCGTAGGGGCCGCCGTGATAAGCCTCGTACAGGTACCCTATGTGGCCGAGGGCGGTTCGGCCGACGCCGGGGACGTTTCGGCGCCCGGCGGCCCACCCCTCCACCCATTCCCGGAAGGCCTGCGTCACGAGCAACTCCCACTCCATGCGCTCCTCCTCAGCTTCCCCTTTCCATGTCATCGAGACTTCGATCCCCATGCCGGTTCCTCCTTCTCGGCCGCCCGGTCCTTCCCTCGCCGGGATGGCCGCTCACATTTTCTTTTCCCTGCCGCGAAGAATTGCCCTGCCGGGCGCCTGGTCCCGCCCGTGGGGCGTTTCTCTGCGCACGATTGGCCCCGGTGGGGCTTGGAGCTTGCACAGGCTTGGGCAGGGGGCCTTGCCTTGCGTCAGGTTGCCCTCGTCAGACTGGCCATCAGCCAGCTACGCCCCGGCAGGGGCGTTTCGGGCTTCAGCCATCTGTTTCAGCTAGGCAAGTAGTTCCTGCAAAGATCTCCTCTCCATCTCAGCTCAGTAAATGCGGCGGTGTCAGAAGTGTTTCCCCTGCCTCCGATTGGCTGCTCGCCGCTGGTTTCTGCGTGCGGAACCATACGGGGGCTGGCTCCTCGCCGAGCCTTTTGATGAGTTGTTGAGAAGCCGTCTGGAGCGCAGCAAGCTGCACCAGGGGCTCCAGGCCCGAGCTTTCGCATCGCTCCATATGGATAGCCGCCGTCTCGCCGTGTGCCGTCACTCCGATGGATTCGAACACCAAACTTCCCACCGGCCTCCAGCCATCGCTCAGCAGGGTTTCGAGCGCTTGCTGCAGGGGGGCGGCCATGAAATGATCTTCTTCTCCGAGGACTATCAGCCGCTTTTTCCGGCAGAAGACCATCATGGCAACATTGCCGTACTTCTGCGTGAGCCTGCGAAGGCCCTCGGCGATGAGCCGGGCCTTGTCTGCACGTGCCATTGCCTCGGGGCCCCGCCCGGCCCTCTTCTCCGGCCATGGCTTGCCGCCGAAGAAAGTGCGGTCGGCCTTCCGCTTCTCGTCGATGGCGAGCGTCAGGGCATTCCTGATTTCTTCCAGTTCTGCCCTCGTCCATCGGCCCGCCCTGTCGCCCTTGGCCGACATCGTCCTGTCTATCTCGCCACGCATCCACGCCACGGCCTCGGCGCCTACCGGCACTGCGTGGAATGCCGGGTCAGTGGGGAATTCCTTCTTGAAGAAGTCGGGCGGGGCAACCGCCCCGATGGCGTCCAGCTGACGGTCGAGGAATCCCATCGTCAAGTCGCCGTTGTCGAAGAAGGCCAGCGACCAGGCCACGTCGCCGTCGTTCCAGACGCAGTCAAGCCCCACCTGGTTGGGGTACCCTGTTTCTTCCGGTGTTTTGCGTGATTCCATCGCATCGCTCCTGCCGCTGTTCAGCGGCCCTGGCGTCGGTCGCCACCCTGATGTTTTACGGCCACCTCGCTAATACTGCCCCCGACACAAAATGGTCTTGTGTTGCGAATGCTATTGCCCTGCTCCGACAGCCATGGCGCAGCGATTCCGGGGGGTTGTTTCCGGCCTCGCCCAAGCCACCTTTTCGAAGCGTCGTGGCCCCAGATCCCTTCTTCGAAATGCCTGCCGCCTGGGTTCCGCCGCCTTGGCCAGCCGAGTTGCCGAGGCCTCGGAAGGCCCCACATGCGGGCTGTTCTCCGCTGCGCCTTTGCGGGCCTTTCGTCCCGGCGTGGACTCGTCAGGCGGACTCCCGCTGTCACCCGCCTTTCATTCTTGCTTGGTGCGGTTCCCGATTCGGCGAATCCATCTGGCTCGCCAGCCCATCTCGCTGGGGACCCACGTCCCGTGTCGCACCTTTTAGGTCCGGCACGTCTTATCTCCTAATGCTCACCTTCGCGGCAAAATCGGCCTGGTGTCGCATTTTTTGTGCCTTGACCCTCCGTGCCGGTTGCGACTCACTGCGAATCACCGCAACTCGGCTTCAGTGCGCCAAGCCTGACTCGCCTTCGAAACGCTTCACCCCTAATCGGCACGAGCCACCACGCTGCATGCCGCGACGAATCTCGGCCGCACGACGCATCAGACCAACCGACTACATATCGGTCCGCAACTCGGCTTCGTCGCACATCCCGTCGGCCCCTAACGCATCGTCGCTCTCCTCGGCTGCATACCAAGCCATCGCCACTGCACGCCGCCACACGCCTATCCAGTTCAAATCTCGGCTTCAGTCCTGAGCACCACACGTCACAGCACGGCTCTCCGCATCTCGTCTTCGGGTCTCAATAGAATGCCGCCCCCGGCGCGAGCACCGGGGGCGCGCAAGCAACGCTACTGCGCTTCGGTCCGCTCGGTCGCCTCGGGCAGGGCCTTCTGCTCGGATTCGGGCAACGCGGCACTGCCGGGGAGGAACTCTCCGATCATGGTTTCTACGTTCTGGGGCAACGCATGCGCCTTGAGGTTGTACTTCTGGGTAATCTCAAGCAGCTTCGTTGGGAGGTCGTAGCGGAGCTTGATGACGGACTTCAGGGTCGCGTTCATCCCGTTGGCGCGCTTGGAGTCAAGGGTTCCCGCCTTCTGCTGGGCGAAGACCCACTCAGCGCCGGCAGTGATTTCGTCCGGCGTGCGCAAGCGCACCGGCCTGACCTCTTCGGACTGTACGACTACAGCATCAACCTTTTCGGACATGGTGTTTCCACCTCGCCTTTCCATGAATTTCGGGGGGCCGGTTCGCCGGCCCTCCCGTCCTGCGACTTTTACTGCGAAACTTCGGTGATGGTTGCAACGTAGCGACCCTTCCCATCGGAACGCTCGCCGCCGTAGCCATGGACTGCGCCGTAGGAGAACAGCGTCTCCAAGTCTTCCTGTGAGACGCAAGGCTTGCCGGTCTTGTCGCCCTTGGGCTTTGCTTGCAAGACCTTCAAGCGGAAGGTCACGCTCGCGCCCTCGACGAACTCGATGTTCTTCAGCGCGTTGATGGGCTGGCCGGTCGGGGACGTGGAATGCACCGGCTTGTCCGCGTGCTGGATAGCCGGGTCATCCTCGTGGAAGTAGGAGCCGTCCGCCTTGGTGATGGGCGTCCACGGGGTCTTCTCGTCGTGGTATACGCCGTTCATTACCCGTGAGGAGAAGGAACGCTCGCCCTCAATCTTGCCGACATAGAGCGAGGAGAGGGTGCGGGCGCAGTCCTTAAAATGGGCGCGGAAAGTCGCGGTGCGCAATGCGAGGATGCGCTTTCCATTGCCGTTGGGGATGCGCTGGAAGACCAGCTTGGCTGCCTTCGCCTTCTCTTCCCTCCCGTCCGATTCGGGCAGCGTGGCGAAGACTTCTTCATGAATTTCGGAGATGGAGCGTCCGCCGGGAGGCTTCACCTTTGGTGCCTGTGCGTTCAGCCACGCCTCAATCAGCTTGTCCGTGCCGGGGACCGAGCCGCAAAGCTCGTTCAGGAAGTCCAGCCGGACGTCGTACTCCTTCCAGATGCTAGTCATTGGGACATCTCCTTGGCGTTGGTCGCCACCCTAATGTTGTACTGCTACCTCGCTAGTACTCAGTTTTCATGAAAAGATCGCAATTTATCACCTCGCCCCGCTCGGCAACCCGGCCAGCCACGCTGCCAACCGTTTCGTTTGTGCGCCGAGCCTTACATCCCTGACGCTGCCGCGGTGCCTCCACCTGCCCGCGCCTTCCGCCCGCCCCTTTTCCAGCAGGCCTTTCTTGAAGCAGTCCTCCATTGCCTTTATTCCTCTGCTTTAAGCCTGCGCAGCGCAAAAGGCGCTTTCAAAGGCTCGGGTATTGGCGGACGCGCAAGTCGGTCGGCCACTCGGCCCACTCCCCGCCTTTGCAACTGCGCAGCTTCAGGGGCGACTGGCCGCTGACGGGCCGGCGGCCCAATTGCTTGACGAAGCACGCCACCTGCTGCTCACGGCATTGGCGCAAGACGGAGCGTGCCCAGCCGATGTCGAACGGGCGGGCACGCGCGCCGCTCTCCCCGCCGACGATGACCCAGCGGATGCCGCTGAGGCTTATCTCGCCGATGTCCTCCAGGAGGGGCTCCAGCGAGAGGAATCGCACGCTGGCATTCGCTGCCTGGAGATGGCCGATGCGCGGCACCCCGTACTTGCGGTCCTCGACCGACACCCCCCACCAGATGTGCGGTGCCCGCGCGGCGAAGCCCAGCTTCGAGTTGAGCAGGTCGCGCATCCTCTCGGAGCGCTTCGTGAGCACCTGGTAGGTGTGCCAGCTTGCCCGCGCCATCACTTCAGCCACCTGGACGATGTAATCGTCCGGCACCCTCTCGTGAAACAGGTCGGACATGGAATTCACGAAGACAATGCGCGGCTGTTTCCAACGCAGCGGCTCGTGCAGCTTCTCCGGCACGAGGCGGAGGTCAAAGCCTTGCTCGAACGGGTGGCCTTTGACCCCCCGGAAGCGTTCCGTGAACGTCTCGGCGTAGCAGTGCTTGCAGCCGGGGCTCACCTTCGTACAGCCCCGGATGGGATTCCAGGTTGCGTCTGTCCATTCGATTTTGCTTTTGTCGCTCAAGGCAAGGCTCCTTTCCCTGGCTTAATGCTCCTCGGTTTTCACCACATTTTTTGTCCCGGACCACAATCGTTTCCCTTGGCCCGCTCCGCAACCCGACCAGCCACAACATCGACGACTTCGTCCAGGAGACACGTGCGGCACGGAACGAGGAACCGCACCTGTCTCCTGCCGTGACTTCACTCCGGCTCAGGCGTCTCGGCGATGTCTCCACATCCGCGGGCCAGAGCGCGGGCGCCATCTGACGCCCCATCTAATGCGTAGCGTGCTTCGATCAGCGGGTCGATTAGCGTGTCATAGAGATCGGCGAAATCTAGGCTAATGTCCTTAATCTCGTCGACATATGCGATGGTTTCATCCAACAAATACACCGCGTGGCTGAAAGTGGCCACGGCTGTACACCACTCCGTCAGGCACCCTTTCAAGTCACCACCGGCGTCGGTGGTAGGGTCCGATCTTGAATCGTCATTTTGTGTGCGCATCGCTCTCAAGCCTCCGTTTGATTGGGTTTCGCACATCACCGGCCTAATGCTCCGTCTTCAGCAAGGTTTCAGTCTCGGGCCGCATGCCTCTCCTGGCTTGTGGTCCACTTGCCGTGCGGCGGGGGCGTAACTTCCTGGCATTTTCTCCGCCAGGGAGCGGCACATTGCCGACCCTCCCCTGCTGTACCCTGCCCCCGGGGTCGATTACGTCCACCGTACCGCTTGGGTCGAGCATGTCCGCCAGCGGTCGAATGCTGCCGATTCCAGCAAGGCGATGGTTCCCGGGACATGCTTTTGGCCATTGCCCCCCGGCGCTCCCCGTTCGCGGGGATTGCCGCGAGACCACCTTCCTTGACGCTGGGACGCATGTCAGTTCAGCTTCCCCGGATTCTCGCCATCGGGCGAGAGCAGGTGAGGCGGGAACGTGTTGCTGAGGAGTTCCGCCTTCTCGCTTGCCCAGCTTGCGCAGCGGAGCTTGGCTCCTGGTTTCAGCAAACCTTGGGCTTCCCCCTCATCGCGACCGCATCTTTGGCGATAGCAACCAGAAGTTTCCCCTCCTCGAAGGCCATCAGGCGCTCGCCGAACTTGCCGTTGATGATTTGGAATGCCCTGGCCGCAAGATCCGCAATTCCCTTAAGCCCCTCAACCTGCGACCGGAGTTTGGCAACTACCTTACTTTCGCTCTCCTCCGGCTGCTTCTGTTCGACCGGGCCCAACTTTGCCTGGGAGGCTGGGACAGGCACGCCAGCTTCCTTCAGGATTGTGGTCGCCAACTCACGCGCCTTCGCCGGATTCTCGAAGGCTGCTTCTGCCTGCTTGACTGCGAGCGACAGGACCCTCTCCTCACGCCGCCGCTGGTCGCTCTTTTTCGTCCTCTTTTTTTCACGCTGCGGCTCGATAACGGTTAATGATGCCGGTAATTCCTTGAGCACCCTGCGGACGTAACGGTCGGAGCAGGTGAGGTTTCCCTTCAGCCATTCGATATACGTAGGCTCGTGTGTGCCGTCAGGGTTGACCACAGGTACACGGCGTCCCTGGGCGTGAAACCGTCTTCGCGCATCGAGAATGAGAACGTGATTCTGCGTGATGATGTCCTTAACCTTTGCCTTTACATCGGCGAGAGGCTTCAGCGCCTCCCGCATGGGGGCAAATACATATTTCTCCATCCGTGCGACCACTTCCTCATCAGTCAGCCTCGCTACAATGGCTTCCTTGTCGGCCTCCGTGAGATTGGCCAGCGCGGAACCAATGTCTATTGCGTCTGCGACCACGTGGGGCTTTTGAACTTCTGGAACAGTTCCAGAAGTTGTCTCCATGGCCCGCACCGCATCAAGGGGCACCCGGTTGACGGTGGCTACTACATCTGTTCCCATAACTCCTCCTTTAAGGTCTCAAATTTGGACAACATTTCCCCTGGTCGTGTGAATTCACTTTTTGTAAAACCACGCGGCCTGACTAAGATGCCTTCTCTAGAAAACTCGCGGGCTTACGCCTTCATCGCCGCTATCGCTTCTTTCAGGCGCTGAAAGAGTGGCTGCGCCTCCATCCGGCGATGCAACGCAGCTAGACCCGGCAGCGCTCACTTCGGTCACGCGGGCCAGTCCCCGCATGATGGCTTCCTCAAGCAGGAGGTAGTCGGGTTCTGATGCCGTCAGGTCGGGACGGTGAAGGGGGAAGAGGCTCAGGTTCTTGAAAGTGCTTGGGCCTGTCGCTTCCACGTGCGCGAGTGCTTCCGAAATCGAGAGCATCTGCGTTCCGCCTCCCACGCCTGCATATATGCAGGCTGGGGGCCCAAACACGGGTGCCCACAAATACTCTGAAATCAGCCAAACAGCAAGGGTAGGATTTTCGGATTGGGAACCCAGCGTGACGGCGCGTCAATCAGGAATTCCAGCGGCGCTTTCGCTGGTTGATTGACTGTCTGCTCCGACCAAGGAGTTTGCCTGCCTGGCTTCCATTTTCGCCACACATCGAAAGCGCAATCCGAATCTGGTGGTCCTCCACAGCGTCTACGAGTTTGTTCAAGGAGAATTCAGGCGAAGGCGGGGGTAGCAGGTCGAGGTACCCTTTTCCTGGCGGTGTCGTATCAATCTTCAGGTCTTCAGGTTCAATCACGTTTCCTTTTGATAGCAGCACCGATTTCTTAAGGACGTTTTCAAGCTCGTGCACATTTCCGGGCCACGATTGCAGCATCAAACGCGACAACGAATCCTTTGCCAAGGTCTTCTGACGCTTGAGTTCTTGGTTAATGTGGCGTAAAAGCGTCAAAGCCAATTGGGGTATCTCCTCTCGTCTTTCTCGAAGTGGGGGCAGCTTCACTTCAAAAGTCTGCAACCGGTAATACAGATCTGGGCGGAATTGTTCATCCGCCATCTCCTTTTGAAGAGTACGGTTTGTGGCAGCTACTATCCGCACGTCCACCTTTCGTGCCTGCTGAGCGCCGACCGGTTCGATCATTCCGTCCTTCAACACTCTTAGAAGCTTCGCTTGCGCTTCGAGTGGCAACTCGCCGATCTCGTCAAGAAACAGCGTCCCCTTGTCAGCCCGCTCGAACTTGCCCTTGCGATTGTCTGTCGCCCCTGTGAAGGCACCCGTAACATGGCCGAACAGGTCGCTCTCCAGGAGATCCTTGGATCCCACTGCACAGTTCACCGCCACGAAATCTCTGTTGCGCCGGTCACTTAATCGGTGGACCAACCTCGCGAAAAGGTCCTTTCCTGTGCCGGTTTCGCCTAAAATGAGAATTGGGACGTTCGTGGGTGCCGCGGTTTCGATTTTCTTCGCCGCATCCACCATCTTCTTGGAGCCGATACAGATGTGTAGCTCCTTCAGTGCATCTTCCAGCTCCGGGGATTGATCTTCCGCTGCCGCGGCCGGTTCTGCTTCCAGCAATTCCCCCTGGTGCAAGATATCGGGAGGCCTGGAGGAACGCGGTGGCACGACAAGTTCGCGCAGACTGCTCCCATCGGGGGCATCCAAGCGCACTTCCTTTACGTTTGGACCACCGAATAATCGCTCCGTCGGGGAGCCGACTTGGAGCAGCTTAGCTGGCAGTACTCCCGCTGCCACCAGGAAAACCAATGCTGCACGCATTTCTGTGGTCCCGCTCGACATGCAAACGTGGTTCTCACTTTTCCCCGACTCTCTCATTACTTTGTCCACTTGACGTGACAACTGCCTTATCATCAAGGAAGCGTTCTTAGGATCAGAGTCGGGCAGTTGCTGCAACACCACCCGGCATTCGGGATGCTTCAGTCCAACCTCGCGGGATGTCTCGCCTGCATTCGTTAGGGTGTGCCGCGTGTGGAAGAGGAAGAGACGGTCGAATTGCCGCGCTGCCATCAATGACAGGATCGGACCTGTCTGATCTTCCCCCTCGACCCCGCTCGCCATGTAGGGATCCTGAGAATCGACAAAAGCAAATAGGGTTTTACCGGTGATCACCATAGTGGGCGCAATTGTACTTCCGCTATAAGATCCATTTCTACAACCATATTCAGAAAGCCTCATGCTTCGGGTTTCTGAAATCGAGGTCGGTTGGCCACCTGGGGGGGCCAACCATTTTCTTCGTGATGGGAGCTGCCGGAATCCAGTACTAGAGTAGTTGGGCGAGTGTGTCTTGAGGGGGCTATCGTTCCTTGGGGAATTCCAGGCGGTCTCGACAACTGCGCTTCCACCGTCAGGATGGCAGTCCAGCCTTCTCAGTTGCCCTCAATCCGCAGCCACGCTGGCTAAAACCTTTAGAGCCAAGGATCACGGCTGCTTTGAGGCTGCAAAAACTACCATCTATGATTTTCCCGACGCAGATTTGTCGCCCGCTACGGTATTTACCCCTTTTAGGCTCAGTATCCCTAACCTGGAATCTTGATGGCCAGGAACCTCTGGATACCGGGACGAGGCGGGTCGATGAGTCTCAGGCAAAAATCGGAGGCGGGGTCGTCCAGCGAGCGTGGCATCCTTGGGGTTGGACTGGAATCCAGTTTCCCGGTGAAACACCACTCGCGAGGAGTCGTCACCTCTATTGCGCTCTCCGGGGTCGTGGATGCTATTCTTGAAGTGAGCCGCCAGCGGAAAGCTCTTCTCGATCAACTGCGGGCTGCTCTACAATCCGGTAACAACGCCGAGGCACTCCAATTGGCACGTGAACTTTGCGGATTATCAGGATGAACCCTAATGAAGAAGGTAATCGAGCTAATCAGGGTCAGCACCGAACAGCAAGCGGCAAGTGACAGGGCTTCAATTCCTGCACAGCGGGCCGTAAACCGACGAACGTGTGACCAGCATGGGCTTGAGATTGTCCGTTCAATTGAGATCGCAGACGTTTCAGGGGCTTCCGTGCTTTTGGCACCCGAGATCCAAGAGCTGATGCGGCTTATGCAGTCTCCCGAGATTAATGGTGTGGTAGCTCGCGAATTCAGTCGCCTCATGCGGCCAGAGAATTTTGCTGACTACGCGTTACTTCAGGCATTTGCTGACTCCAAAACCGTACTATATCTCCCCGAGGGACCAATCGACTTAAGCAGTAAAACTGGCCGTCTGATGGGCACCATACGCGCAGCCATTGCCGGATTGGAGAGGACCGAGATTCTTGAACGCGTGTGGAGTGCCAAGGAGGAAAAAAGACGACGGGGAGAGTTGGCGCAGAGCCAGGTCGTCCTCCCGTTCGGAGTTGGATACGAACAGGGTCGCGGCTTCTATTACAAAGTCGAGGCAGAGCGGGTGCGTGAAGCGTTCCGTTTGTACTTGGCCGGCAACCAGAGTTATTCAAAACTCGCGCAGATTGTCGGCGTGACCCCTCGGGGCATGCACCTCATTTTGCGGAATCCAATCTGGACCGGGTGGCGCGTGATCGACAAGAAGCGTGACATTTCTGCTGCGGGTCGTTATCTGAAAGCAAACGGACGGCAGGCTGACCGCCGCAAGGTAAAGCGTGCCCCTGAGGAAGTTATTCGTGTCCGGGTCATTGCTGAACCGCTTATTCCGGAACCTGATTTCCAGGTCGTGCAGCGAATCATGGACCTGAAACAGTCCAAGCATTGGCGATGCCGAGACAAGATCGAGCGACGGTTCACGTATAACAGCTTCCTGACCTGTTCCACCTGCGGTGAGCCCGTACACACCGCATTGGCACGCCGCGACTACTATGTCTGCAAGGGACGGCGCACCGCCCATACGTGCCGGACAAATTACATGGGGCGGGAAAAGCTGGAAGCGGTGCTGGATGAGTTATTCGCAAACCGTCTTTCAAATCCTGCATTTCTTGAGCGGTGTGCCGAGGCGTTAAAGCAACGTTCAGCACAGGGGGACTCCGCTAGCCACATCCAGAGGTTGAACGCCGAGATCAATGCGCTTCGTTGCAAGCGTGATCGCGTGATCGATGGCTTTGTAGAGGGGGCAATCAGACGAGAGGAACGTGACCGGCGCTTGACGACAATAGATCACGATATCCAGGTGGCGCAGGACATCCTGATTCGAGAGGTACCAACCGCTTCAATGGATACAGCGAAACTCATCGAAGCCTTCACACCGCTTACTGAGTGGGAGTACTGGACAAGAGACCAGAAAAGGGCGGTTCTTTCTGCTCTCGTACCCGACATCCGCGTAGCAGACTACAAGGTTGAATGTTTGGGACTCAATCCCTCTGTCTTCAGCAATGAAAATACCCGCACGGGCAAGGATTCATCGCCGCCGCCAGCATGAAGCGTGAGGGAAAGGTCAGCGACATCGCGGCGCGGGCAATCGTCACCGTCCCATCTTCGAGAGGCTGGCGCATGACTTCCAGGACGTTGCGCTGAAACTCCGGCAATTCGTCGAGAAAGAGCACGCCGTTGTGCGCCAGGCTCACTTCGCCGGGGCGCGGCACAGCGCCGCCGCCAATCAGCCCGGCGTCGGAAATCGTGTGGTGTGGGGCGCGATACGGCCGCGTGCCCACAAGGCCCACACCCGCTTCCAGCACTCCCGCCACGCTGTGAATCTTGGTGGTCTGAATCGCTTCCTCAAAGGTAAGCGGCGGAAGAATCGTCGGGATGCGCTTGGCGAGCATCGTCTTGCCCGCGCCCGGTGGGCCGATCATCAGGATGTTATGTCCGCCGGCGGTGGCCACTTCGATGGCGCGCTTGGCATGCAGCTGGCCCTTCACATCGCGGAAATCAACGGCGTACTGGCTCGCTGCCGCCAGCATCTCCGCCGTGTTGACCTTGGCGGGCGCAAAGGGGCGGGTCTCGTTAACCAGGTCCAGGACTTCGGGCAGCGAGCGCATCCCGTAGACTTCCACGCCCTGGACCACCGCCGCCTCCCGGACGTTCTCCAGGGGCACGACAATCCTTCGAATCCCCTTTTGGCGCACCATGCCCGCGATCGAGAGCGCGCCCTTGATGGGCCGCAGTCCGCCGTCCAGCGCCAGCTCGCCCATAAACACGCAATCCTTCAATTCCGCCTTGAGGAGGGCGCCGGTCGTGCCCACAATCCCCAGCGCGATGGAGAGGTCGAACCCCGACCCTTCTTTCTTCACGTCGGCAGGCGCCAGATTCACGGTGATTGCCTGAAAGGGGAATTCAAGGCCGCAATTCTTGATGGCGCTCTTGATGCGCTCGCGGCTCTCACGCACCGCGGCATCCGGCAGGCCCACGGTCATGAAGGTGGGCATCCCGGCGGAGATGTCCACCTCCACCTCGACCATGTACGCATCAATCCCAAAAACCGCGGCACTGAGGGTCTTGAAAAGCATGGGAGCCCGCTCCGATTCGACCGTAGGACACTGCCCGCCCGATTCTATGTTTGTTGCGAGACGCACGGGGCATCTCGCGCGAGGGTGGCGCGATTATACCAGACCGTCACGATTATCAAGGGACAAAGAAACGGGAGGTGGGCTCAGGCCTGACGGGAGTGCACAGCCCTCCGCGGCCCGCGGAGTGGCGCAACCGGGCGCGGGCGCGGCTGGCAGCGCGGGCAGAAGTGGCTGCTGCGGCCGGCGATGACGATGCGGCGGATCTTGGTCTTGCAGCGGCGGCAGGGCTCGCCCGTGCGCTGGTAAACGCGTAGGCGCGGCGTGAAATTGCCGGGCCGGCCTTCAATGTCCACATAATCCCGGAAGGTCGTCCCTTGCTGCGCCACCGCACGCTCCAGAACATCCCGGAATGCGCGATAGAGCCAGCGAGCCTTTTCCCGTGGCACTCGTCCAGGCTGCGTGAGGGGGTGGAGACGCGCGATGAAAAGTGCCTCGTCGGCGTAAATGTTCCCCAGCCCCGCCAGCACGTGCTGATTCATAAGCCAGCTCTTGATGGCGCCGCGGCGGCCGTGCATGGCGGCAAGGAATTCCTCTTCCGTAATCCGCTGCGCGTCGGGGCCAAGGAGGCCGAAGATGGCATCCAACTCTTCGCGCGTGCAGGAGCGCAGCCGCCCGAAGCGCCGCGGGTCGCAGAAGCGGATCTCCTCTTTGCCATCGTCGAGGGCCATCCGCACATGGGTGTGGGGTTCGAGCGGCGCATCGCAGGCATTCACTGTCACCTGCCCTGTCATACCCAGCCGAATCAGCAGGTAAGAGGACGGGGGGGCACCGTCGCTCCGCAATTCGACGCCGATAGCTTTGCCTTTGCGCTCCATCGTGACCATGCGCCGACCTTTAAAGCTCGCCGCGAAGTGCTCGGGCGAGCCGGCGATGGCCCCTGCGTGACGCACTTCCACGGCCGTCACACGACGGCCCAGGGCCCGTGCCTTCAGACCGCGCAACACAGTCTCGACCTCGGGAAGTTCAGGCATCGTCCGTTGTCAAGGGAATCCGGCTGGGTTGCTGCCGTCACCCGACCTGCACGAGTTCAGGTGTTCCGGCTTTTCCGATGCGGATACTCTTCTTGAACTCCTCGATCATGCTCTCATCGAGGCGGACCTTGGTGGGCGGCTCGTTCAAATGCATCTTGTCGATCTTCTCCTGCAACTTGAGCAGCCCGTAAAAGAGGTTTTCCGGCCGCGGCGGGCAACCGACGATGTACACATCTACGGGAACAATCTTGTCCACGCCTTGCAAGACGGCGTAGGTATTGAACGGCCCACCCACGCTCGAGCAGGCGCCCATCGAAATGCACCACTTTGGTTCCGGCATCTGTTCCCAGATCCTTTTGATGGGCGGGGCCATCTTCAGCGTGACGGTGCCGGATACAATCATCAGATCGGCCTGGCGCGGGCTGGGCCGAAAGACTTCCGCACCGAAGCGCGCCATGTCGAAGCGCGAGGTCGTCGAGGCGATCATCTCGATGGCGCAACAGGCGAGGCCAAAGGTGAGCGGCCAGAGCGACGACTTCCTCGCCCACTGAAAGACCTGATCCACCGACGAAATGATGAAACTCTCTTCGTGCTTGCTCTGGAAGGCTTCCATGAATCACCTTTGAGGGATTGACGTGCCAGGCTCCCGAGAACACCCCAGCCAGGAAGTCCTATTATAGCCCAGCTGGCGCGAGGAACCCATTCTCCTTGAGAAAGTTCGCACCCTGCGGAACGTCAGCAATGGGGCTAACTTTCGCTCTGGGTTTATGGCTTCAGGCTGCGCACTCGAGCTGCTCCCGCCGCATCGCCGGCGGCTTCGAGGGCTTGGGCTTCGGCCCGATACGCCTGGAAGTAGGTAGGATCGATTTCGCGGGCAGCGTGGAATTGCTCCGCGGCCTCTCGGTATTTGCCTAACTTCATCCAGCACGAGCCGAGATAGAAGCGCGCGCTGAGGTCCTGCGGATTCACTTTGACCGCCAGGCCAAAATACTCCGCCGCCCTGGCATAGTCGCCGCGTGGGAAGTACACCGCGCCGAGGACATCGTAAGCAAGGCTCTGATAGGGCAAGGCCCGCGCCGCCATCTGGAAATAGCCCAACGCTTCCTCGTGACGCCCTTCGATGTCGGCAATCTCACCGAGGCCGATATAGGAATCGTAGGCGACGATGCTCAGCGGCATGTAGGTGGCCCGGTTCAGATCCAGGGCGCTTTGGAACTCGCGCGCCGCGCCCGTCAGGTCACGATCGTGATACTGCAACTCCAGACCGTGGTGAACGTGCACCAAAGCCGCGTCGGGTGCGGCTTGGAGCGAATAGCTCCAAAGCACCTCATTGTTTCGCCAGTGTGGAATTGCCTGGACGGTCTGAACGGTCCAGAAACATCCGATAAGCGTCAGAAGTAGCAGGACCACCGGGGCAACTTCCAAGCGCTCCAAGCGTCGTGGCAAGAGGCAAAGGCCACCGAACCCCAACCCGAGGCAAAGCCCCACGGAGGGGAGATAAGAAAATCGCTCGGCCAAAAGCGGAAAGCTGAGCTGGCGAACGTCGAGACAAGGCAGAAGCGTTACGGCCCACCAAACGATCAGAAAACTGAAGGCCGGCTGGCGCTTGCGAAGCGCGCACACTGCTGCCAACACAATCAGGGTCAGCCACGGCCACGGTGAACGCAGGCTCCCCTCCGGGTCAAACGTGTGGAAGACATTCAGATGAACAGGCCAGAAGAAGAGCTTGGTGTGCTGGCCGAGCAATCCCATTGCGGCCTCCGGCACACCCGCCTGCATCTTCCAGAAATGCGTCGTCCCCACGAGGTGACCCAAAGCCGCGAGGCGAACTCCCAAGTACCCGGCGACGGCCACAACGTACGGAATATAGTGCAAGGCCTTGCCGCGCAGCGGTTCCTTGGAGGGAAAGAAGAACCAGTAGGCCAAAACCAAGGCCGGAAAGCTGAGCGCCATCTCCTTGAAAAAGAGCGCGGGAAAGTAAGCGAGCGCCGCCAGGACGTGCCGAACTTGGCGATGATTCTCGGCCCTCTCGGCGCGGAGGAAGAACCAGAAGCCGAGGAGATAGAAAAGGCCGGAACCCGCCTCGGGTGTGGAGGCGATCCAGGCCACGGCCTCCACATGCAGAGGATGCACGATCCAAAGCAAAGATCCCACGAAGGCGGCGAGTTCGTTGTGAAGCAGTTCGCGCCCGACCTGGAAGACCACCAACGCCGTGAGCATGTAAAGGAGCCATTGAATGAAGTGATAGGCGGCGGGATCGGGGCCGGCCACGCGGCACACCAGCCAGTACGTGAAGATGTGCAAGGGACGATAGAAGTTTGTTTGCACCGCACCCCCCATAAACGACCAGACCGAGCCGGTGAAGATGTGGGGCCAAAGACGGGCATTGCGGACAAAAGGGTTTTCGAGAAGTTGCTTCCCGTCGTCGTAAACAAACCCGTTGGCCAGTACACCTGCAAATACGGACACAGCGATGAGGGCCAGCACGGCTTGGGCCGCGTGAGGATAGTCCTTCAACCGCTGGTTCCATGCCTCAAGCAATGCAGACCTCACGCCCGGAAGTTCCGTTGTTCCAACCGCGGGGCGGCCCGACGCGCAGTTCTGCCGCCTACGTGACAGATGGGGATTATAACTTTGAGGGAGTGGGGCACCAAGTTCAAAGGCCCGCGGGGCTACTCGACGGAGGGTTTCATACCTTGCAAGAGCAAGGCGCCTTCTTGCTTGAATCTTCGCACTTGCTCCCCGTCGCGGAACCAGCGGCCTTCGTAAACGTCGGGCGTCGGAGAGTTATCCGGAATACGACAATGGGCCACATTCACGAATCTCGCGCGGCGGAAGACTTCGGCCCATTCATCCGCCCAGAGCAGCTGAGTGGGAATCGTATAGTGCGCGCCCCACTGATGACAGTGGGGATTATCACGATAGTAGTTGATGAGAATCCACGCTGAACCGCCTGGAGCAAGGACGCGAAAGATTTCACCGAGACCCATGGCGGGATGAGACCAGTAGTAGGCCGACTCCACGGAAACCACTCGGGTGAAGAAGCCATCCTGACAGGGAATCTTCTCTGCGGTTCCTAGGCGGAACGATACATGGGGGATCCCTGTGCTGGCGCGTTCGGCCCGGCGTACCATTTCGTCCGACACATCAATGCCCATCACGCTGCCGCCGCAAACAAGTTCCGCAATCTGCCGGCACAGCCAGCCGCTCCCGCACCCCACATCCAGAACTCGCTCGTCCGATCGGAGCTGCATCATTTGCAGCATCGGATCGGTGATGGGCCGGTGATGGTTCTCCATTTCCTCGCCCAAGCCCCGCTCGGCCCAGCGATTGAACTCTTTTTGAAGTTGCAGGTCAGTCGAGTTATCGGACATCGTCGTATCAGATTCCCGTGACTTTCCTGCGTCGTTCGAAGAGGAGGACATCGCGCCAGACGCCGTCCAGCCGGCTGATCCGTTCCCTCCGCCCGACCTCGCGAAAACCGCAGCTCTTGCAGAGGGCAACGCTCGCAACGTTTTCAGGAAAAACTCCCGCTTGGAGGGTCCAGATACCGCTCTTCTCAGAGAGGCCGATCAGCGATTCCAGGAGCGCGCGCCCGATCCCCCGGCGCGTGAAGTGCGTGTCGACGTAGACGCTGGCTTCCGCCACTCCGGCGTAGACACTCCGGGCTGAGACCGGGCTTAGCGCCGCCCAGCCTAGAACATGAGTTCTCGCGCGCGCTACCACACGCGGCGTGGGCAGATGAGCCGCATCCCATCTTGCCCAACTCGGAACTTCCGTCTCGAACGTGGTGTTCCGCGTTGCGATGCCCGCTTCGTAAATGGCACGCACTTGATCCCAATCTTCAGGACAAAGACGATCAATCTTGAATTCCATCGCAGGCTTTCAAGTATATCGCGGCAAAGCACTCCGTGGGAAAGTGCAGGGGGGCAACTTTCGTTCCCACTCGAAGTTGCCCCGGGAGAGTATCACTTGTAGGAAACAATCACGGATTCTGGCGACTGCTCGAGGCGCATGTGCTCACTACACGTAAATCCGGCATTCTTGAACATGCGATCGAATTCCGAAAAAGTGTAAGCATCACCATGTGGGGTCGTGCCCAGCATGATCATGCTGAATGCCGCAGCATCCGGCGGAGTCACGCGGTCGTCATTGGGGACGAATTCGAGTGTGATGGCGCGACCGCCGGGCGCAAGCGCTGCGTGGACCTTCGTCAGAAGGGTTTCGCACGTGGCCACATCGAAGTGATGCAGGAAATTGGTGAGAAGGACAAGGTCATAGCCGCTCCCAAATTCCACTTCGAAGGCGCTTCCTGCGATGGTCGAGTACCGCCCATCGACTCCCGCTTTGCGGGCGTTCTCCTTTGCCACCTCGAGAACGTTTGGCCAGTCGAGCGCCACGATCGACGCCTGAGGATTGTGTCTGGCGATCACAATGCCATACAGACCGTGACCAGCGGCGATGTCAAGCACTTGCCACTTCTCACCGTCATCGGCACCCGTGATCTCGGCGATGATCTCAGCCGGCCTCGCCATCATCGGCGCCATGGAGCGTGCGAACTCCACCCAGAGGGGACTCTCCGCCACGGTGGTCCCTTCCGCGCTCATCGCCGTGCCGCCGCGGCGCACCGCCTCGCTGAGATTCTCGTAGGCCTTCACCATATCCGGAGCATTCAGGAACCGGACGGCCGTGCCCATGTAAGCAGGCGAACGGCGGTCGAGAAATACCGCGGCATCGGCAGACAGGCCGTAGTGCGTGGAGTTCTTGGTCAGGAAACCAAGCACCGTCAAGAAATCGCATAAGATTCGCACCCCGCGCTCGGAGGCGCCAGCGCGCCGGGCAATGTCGCTGCCGGTCGCCTGGCCCTCTCCGATGGCGGTGAAGATGTCGAGTTCAATCGCTGCCCGCATCGCCGCACTTTGCATAAACCCGTTGATGGTCTGGAAAATTCGTCCCGGGTTGGGTGAAGTTGAGGGTGAAGGCGCCTTCGCGCGCGCCGGAGACTTGCGCTTGCTGGGTTGCTTCAACGTTGCCGTCGTGCCCATGGGATTCCTCCTCGAAGTGATTTCGGTGCGACGAGCGGTCAGGCAGCAGCCCGGATCAGCAGATGAACAGTTGAACGCAATGAGAAAACCCAATGCGCTCCCCATCCTGCGGGCCGTGCAGTTTTCAGACGGCTCTCCCGAGGGCGGCGTCGCACACCCGGTATCAATTTGCTTTTACGGTCAAGCCCTGACGACAGACTTCGGTTGCCGCCGAGGGGCGGTCAACCAAAACGAATCATACCTGAACTTTAGATAAAAGCTCAACTAACTTCTGCTCGCGCCCGGTCTGATCGAGGCCGAGGTGCTTCTCCAGAGTCTGCGTCGTATTCATGGAGCAGAACTTCGGGCCACACATCGAACAGAAGGCTGCTTCCTTGTAATAATCATCGTGCAGCGTTTCGTCGTGCATTGCGCGCGCCGTTTCGGGATCGAGTGAGAGCTCAAACTGCTTGTTCCAGTCGAAAAGGAAACGCGCGTAACTGAGCGCGTCGTCGCGGTCGCGGGCACCGGGACGGTGGCGCGCCACGTCCGCGGCGTGCGCGGCGATCTTGTAGGCGATGATCCCCTGCCGCACGTCGTCCTTGTTGGGCAAGCCAAGATGCTCTTTGGGCGTCACGTAGCAGAGCATCGAGGCGCCGTGCCAGCCGATCATCGCCGCGCCGATCGCCGAGGTGATGTGGTCGTAGCCGGGCGCGATGTCGGTGACCAGCGGGCCGAGGGTGTAGAAGGGCGCCTCGTGGCACAGCTCCATTTCCTTGTCGACCTGGAGCTTGATCTGATCCATGGGAATGTGACCGGGACCCTCAATCATCACCTGCACGTCGTACTCCCAGGCCTTCTTTGTCAGCTCGCCCAGAACCTTGAGCTCGGCGAACTGCGCCTCATCGCTGGCATCCGCCAGACAGCCGGGACGCAGGCCGTCGCCGAGCGAAAAGGAAACGTCGTATTTCTGGAAGATCCTGCAAATGTCCTCGAAGCGGGTATAGAGGAAGTTCTGCTGCTTGTTCTCCACCGACCACTGCGCCATGATGGCGCCGCCGCGGCTGACGATGCCCGTGATCCGCTTGCGTGCCAGGGGGACGAACTCGCGCAACACGCCGGCGTGGATGGTCATGTAATCCACACCCTGCGCCGCCTGTTCCTCAATCACCTCGAGCATGATTTCCGGCGTCAGGTCGCGCACCCGCGCGACGCGCGCCAGGGCTTCATAAATCGGCACCGTGCCGATGGGCACCGGGCTGTGGCGCAAAATCGCTTCGCGAATCTGGTGGATATCACCGCCCGTGGAAAGATCCATCACCGTGTCGGCACCGTAATGGACCGAGGTATGCAGCTTCTCCAATTCCTGGCCAATGTTGGAGGTGGTTGCGGAGTTGCCGATGTTGGCGTTGATCTTGCATTTGGCGGCGACGCCGATGGCCATCGGTTCGAGTTCGATGTGACGGATATTGGCGGGAATGATCATGCGTCCACGCGCCACTTCATCGCGGACCAATTCCGCAGCGAGGTGCTCGCGCTTCGCCACGAGTTCCATCTCCTCCGTGACGATCCCCTGCCGGGCGTAGTGCATTTGCGTGACGATGGGCCCGGGGCGTTTGGAGACCCATTCTTTTCGGATCGGAGACACCATCGTGCTCCCTCACTTTCTTCAAGACATCTCAGAAGACCAGTCTACAGTCGGCTTGCGTCCTTGCGCAACCCACTCCCGCCATGGGACGGATTACCCATCAGACAGAATCACTCCGCAGTGTCTCCATCAAGGCCTGTGGCGACTTGACCGGCGGACGGCACGCTGTCCCAACGCAGACCAGCGCCACCGGTATACCGTCGAGCGGCAGGTTCGGCAGTGTCGCTGCCAGCCCTTTCGGAAGCGGACTCGTTTTCACCGCTTCCGGGTCGAAGAAGAACACCGATATCCCTGCGCGCGGCGTCTCGTGCGCGATACGCAAGAGCGCGCGAGTCCGTGGATCCAGTGGGTTTCCCACGACCACGACCTCCATGCGCGCCCGCAGATGATTCGCCAGCGCCAAGCCGTACGTCGCTGCGAAGAGGCCGTAGTCGCCGGCCTTGGCCGCGAAAAGGCAGAGTATGGCTTCCGCCTTTGCGCGGAAATCCGGGCGCTCGGCCAGCGTCGCCAGTCGGTCCAAAACCAGCGCGGCCACGGAGTTGCCCGCCGGCGTCGGCGAATCCTGGAACGGCTTCCGCTTCATGGCGAGCGTGCCGTGGTGTCCCGAGAGGTCTTTGGCGATATCAAAGAAGGCCCCCGCCTGCTCGTCCCAGAAGCGACGGATCGTCGTCTCCGTCAGGCCGAGGGCAAGCTGGAAATATCGGGCGTTGCCGGTTACCTCAAAAGCGTCCAGTAATGCTGCGGCCACAAAAACCTGATCGTCCAGCAGTCCTTCGATCTCCGCTTTGCCATCGTTGAGGCTGTGGTACATGCCTTTCTGCGGGTCGTAACTTTTTTCGAGCAGCAGATCGAGCGCCCTCAGCGCCCGATCGAGCGCACCCTCAAGGTCCAGGACTTTGTACGCCTCGAGCAGCGCCGAAATCATCATGCCGTTCCAGGAAGCATAGATCGCCCTATCGACGACGGGCGTGGGGCGTCTGGAGCGCGCTTCCAACATCTTGCCCTTGGCGCGAGCAAGGATCAGGCGGACTTCTTCCGGCTTGAGTTTCAATCGCGCCGCAATCGCCTCGAAGGGCTGATCGATGAACAGGACGTTTTTCGCGGGACTATGATGCATCTCGCCCTGTGGCTCGATGTGGTAGTACTGTGCCGCCACCTGGGCCTCGACGGGTTGGAGCGCGGCCTGCGCCTCTTCGAGGGTCCAAGTGAAATAATCTCCGTCGTCCTCAAGGCTGTAGTCGGCGTCCTGGCTCGAGTAGAAGCCGCCCCCCGGATGGGATAGGACGTTCGCGATGAACGAAAGAATCCCCTCGGCAATCTCTCGGAAGAATTCCTTGCCGGTCACGACGTAGGCGCGCAAGTAATTCACCAGCAGCGGCGCGTTGTCGTAGGACATCTTCTCAAAGTGCGGCACGATCCAGCGCTCGTCCACTGAGTAGCGGTGGAAGCCGCCGCCAATCTGATCGTATACGCCACCGCGGCCCATCTTTTCGAGTGTGGTCGTCACCGCCGTAAGCAGCCAGCTCTGCCTCGTCTCGAGATAGGTGTCGAGTAGCAGGTTGATGGCGGAGGGATGCGGGAAATTCGGTGCCGCGCCGAAGCCGCCGTTTGCGGGATCATACATGCGGCCGATTGCGGTGAGCATGGCCTCGAGCACCTGCGGGCCGGCCTGACCGTTGCTGGCCGCAGTGTTTTCGATCTCCGCAAGTGCGCCCGAGATGTTTTCGGCGCTCTCGTGAATATCGGCGCGGTGCGTCCGATAGTTGTGGGCGACGGCGTGGAGCAGGCGTTTCATCCCCGGTTGGCCGGAGCGGTCGTCGGGCGGGAAGTACGTGCCGCCGAAGAACGGAATTCCGTCGGGTGTGAGAAATGCCGTCAAGGGCCAACCGCCCTGGCCGGTGAGCGCGCTGATGGCGGTCTGATAACGTGCGTCGATGTCGGGCCGCTCGTCACGGTCCACCTTGATGGCGATATAGTGCTCGTTGATGAGCGCGGCGATATCCGCGTTCTCGTAGCTTTCGCGGTCGATCACGTGGCACCAGTGACACCACACCGCCCCGATATCGAGCAGGATCGGCTTGTCTGCGCGTCGCGCCGCATCGAAAGCGGCATCGCTCCACTCCCGCCACTCGACGGGCTGGTGCGCGGCGCTTCTCAGATAGGCACTTCGGGAGTGCGCCAGCTCGTTCGCGGGTCGTAGATCAGACATATGCTTGTCGTGTTGCCCCAAAGGGGAAGGAAATTAGTTACTGCACACGCTCGCCGCCGGAAGGCGGTTCCTCGGGCGTGCGATCATCCAGCGGTTTGCGCCCGGCAAAACCCTCTTCGATGCCGTGCCAGAACCCGATACGCTCTTCGCCCAGCTTCCAGCAAAGATAAACCTCTTCCCCTCCGCGCAGCGTCGGGAAATCGACCAGCCCCTCATCGAGGTCCTTCACGAGGCAACCAGTCTCCAAGATACGGTTGAGCGCCACCCGCAACTGCTCTTCCATCTTCTCGCGCTCGGAGCGATTGGCGGCCAGCCGGCCGTAAGGCGGCAGCGAGCCTCCGAGAACCATGATTTCGGTCGTCGCCCGCGACAGCTCACGGTCAAGGACTTCCACCTTCTGCTTGCTCTCGCGCGCCTCGAGGAGGCTGTGCTCGATCAAGGGAAGCAGCTCTTCCGCTTCTTCGCGATTGAAATATCGCTCCGGCATCGTTGGAAAACCATCCGGCCCCCGCGGGCCATGCACCGCAAGGTGCGCGGACAGGAGGGCCAAGCCCCCCTACTTCAAATCCAGCATGCGCTCGAGCGCCACGAGTGCCCAGCGCTTCGTCTCCGGCTCAACGCTGACGCGGTTGACCATCTCGCCCGCGAGCAGACTCTCCAGCGTCCAGCAAAGGTGCTGCGGCGAAATGCGGAACATCGTGCTGCAAAAGCAGCCGCAGTCCTCGAGCGAAACAATGCGCCGGTCGGGCAATTCGTGGGCCAGCCGATTCACCAGGTGAATCTCCGTTCCCACCGCCCACTGGCTACCCGTCGGAGATTCGGTCACGCGCTTGATAATGAACTCTGTGGAGCCGACTTCGTCCGCCAACTCACAAACGTCCCAGCGGCACTCGGGATGGGCAATGACTCGAATTCCCGGATACTCGGCGCGCACCTTCGCCACGTGTCCGGGAAGGAAGCGCTGGTGGACTGAACAGTGGCCCTTCCAAAGGATGACGCGCGCGCGGAGAATACCGTCTTCGCTCAAGCCACCCATTTCCTTGTGCGGGTCCCACACCACCATCTCCTCGAGGGGAATTCCCATCCGGTAGCCGGTGTTGCGCCCCAGGTGCTCGTCGGGCACGAACAAACCCTTGTCGCCGCGCTCGAGCGCCCACTCCATCACCTTCCGGGCGTTGGAGGAAGTGCACACCGCGCCCCCGTGCTCGCCGACAAACCCCTTAATTGCCGCTGTGGAATTGATATAGGTGATGGGAACGACCTTGGCATCGGTCGCGCGTGCCAGCTCATCCCAGCATACCTCGACCTGTTCGAGGTCGGCCATATCGGCCATCGAGCAGCCGGCGTTCATGTCGGGCAAGATCACGATTTGATGGTCGCCACTCAGGATGTCGGCGCTCTCCGCCATGAAGTGCACGCCGCAGAAGACGATGTACTCAGCCTCTTTACGGCTGGCCGCCTGCTGCGAGAGTCGGAGCGAGTCGCCGCGATAGTCTGCGAACTTGATGACCTCATCGCGCTGGTAGTGGTGCCCCAGGATCACGACTCGCGGCCCCAGCGTCGCCTTGGCGTGCCCAATGCGCTCATCAAGCTCCTGCTCGGAGAGCTCAACGTAGGTTTCGGGCAGCGGATTAAGAACGGCTGTCGCCATATCGTCCTATAAGCAAGTTTAGCCTAAATACCTCGCCCTTGCAGATTCACCCCTCCCTCGCGGCGATTTGACCGAGGCGCACTCCATCTCCGGGGAGAGGGTCGGGGCTGTAGCTCCTCTCCATGAGCGCCGAAAGAGCCGCCGGTCATAGGTCGGCATTACAGCTAGCCGCCGATATAGACCATCGTGCGCTTGGGCTGCACGAAGTCCGGCTCGTTGATGCGATGCCCTGATTCTTTTTGATGCACAACCCTCGTGAAAAAGTTGGCAAGATCGATGTCGGTCGCGCCGTTGCGCACCAGGTGTCGCACGTCGTGCTCGTGCAACGAAAAGAGGCAGGCGCGGATTTTCCCGTCCGCCGTCAGGCGCAGCCGGCTGCACTGGCCGCAGAAGGGAATGGAAACCGGCGCGATGATTCCAATCTCGCCCTGCCCGTCGGCGAAACGATAGCGCAACGCCGTCTCGCTCGATGAATTCCGCGGAATCTTCTCCAGCGGATAGACGGGATCAATCGCGTCCACAACTTCTTTGGCGGTCACCACCAGGTTTCTGTTCCAGGCGTGGTCGGCGTCGAGTGGCATGAACTCGATAAAGCGCACGACGATATCGCGCTGGCGACCCAGGCGCGCGAACTCCACGATCTCATCGTCGTTGAAGCCGCGCACCAGAACGATGTTGACCTTGACGGGCTTGAGGCCGGCGGCGAGCGCCGAATCGATGCCCGCCATCACCTTTTCGAACGAGCGTGGCGTGCGAGTGA